>AR_comb_assmDRAFT_11059782_pt1 | contig 10795 bp, 8 predicted proteins | sample ArasoioldDNA_FD_10543 | JGI IMG/M metagenome (IMG submission 10543) | reverse complement strand
GGCCCGAGAGTTGTTTCCCGGGCCAACCTGTTGTTGGATTAAAACGACAAGCGACCACCAAAACGCCACTGGCGTGATTGGTTCGGCCCAGTTGTCGAGGTGACGAATCCGAAGGTCGCGTTATTGATGTCAGCCTGCGGATTGGAGAAGTTTGCGTGGTTAGTTGCGTTTAATGCTTCTGCACGAAGCTGGAATTTTACATTTTCAGAAATGGTGAACGTCCGGTAAATGCTCAAGTCAGTTTCGAAGAAACCAGGACCGCGAACATTATTTCTACCGGCGGTTCCAAACCTCTGAGGCCGTACGACCGGGCATTGGGCGGTCGGATTTCCGTTGGCATCGCCCACACAGATATTGACTACCCTGTAGGCTGTCGTATCGAAATACCGGTTGCCTTGACCGATTCCACCTAAGATGGCCACATCCGACAGCACCTGGTCAGGAACTTGCGCGCTGCCACCCGCATTCAAGTTGAATCCTGAACCTTGAACGACATAGAACGGTAGACCACTCATCCAGCTCATCACGCCGCTCACCTGGAAGCCGCCTAATATTTTGCTGCCCCAACCTTCATTGGCCCAGCGCTCACCTTTCCCGAAGGGCAGATCATAGACGCCGTACATCTGCAGATTATGTGTCCGATCATAGCTAGCCGGTCCGCGGTTACGTTCTTTTGCGGGCAGGTACTGAATTCTCGGTCCACCATCATTATCGGCATAATTGATCGTCTTGGACCAGGTGTACGCTGTACCAAATTGTGAGCTGGCCCAGCGGCGCGTGAATAGAGCTTGCAAACCATCATAGGTGGTATCCCCGTAAGGCATGATGGAATTGATGTCTGCTTGCAACCCGAACTTGATAAACAGTGGGCGACCACTGGTTCCGGCTCCCGGAGGTCCCGCATTGATGTTGATAAAGCCCATCTGGCCTTTTGCACGAGTGCCTACGTAACCTACCTGCGTGACAAACTTCCAGGGGAGTTCGCGTTCAACAAAGAAATTAAAAGAGTGAATCTCTTTGCGCATCGCTTCCTTCGGGAAAGTCGTGGTACCGGTATTGGCAGGTAGTGGAATCGTTCCCTTGTTGAGATCTGGGGCCGTGCTCGAATTGATGAGCCCCTGTCGCAGAGTCGTCACGGGAATAAATGAATTGTCGACCCCACCGAATTTTATTGCCGGCATTGACCAGATGTTGGCGATCGGAAAAGCGTTCCTTACATCCTGAAATGGTCTCGGGTCTGCGGACTGACCGTAACCACCGCGAAATACTGTTTTGTCGTTGAAGCGGAAAGCTAGTCCAACTCTCGGCAGGAACTGACCGGTACCCGCTTCTACACCAGTATCGAATGGCACGCCAGTCAATCCTCCGGTGAGGACTTGGCCCGTATCAGGGTCAAAGCGATTGATACCGGTGTTGTCTTTACGAGGAGTACCGAAAAACTCCCAGCGTAGACCATAGGTTAGAGTCAATCTCCTACCTATCTGCCAGTGATCACGAGCGTAGAGCGCGTATTGCTTCCACCAAACAGAGTTGGGGTTGCGCAGTTGATCCACTTTGCCAGCTTGCGCCGGCATTCCGAGCAGAAAGTCGGCCCAGCTGTGGAAGAGCTGGCTCTCGGCAATACTGCCAGCGTCGCCTTGCAGGCGAGTTGAGTTGCCGCTGAAACCAAATGAACCGCGCACAGTTTGGAAGTTCCCGCCTTGTGGTTGGAAATGGTTTAGCTGGGGGTTCAGATAATCAGCGCCGAAGCGAAACGAGTGAGCCCCTTTGAGCCATGAAAGGTTAGCGGCGCCCACATACTGATTATCGCGGAAGAGAAAAGGGTTACCAGTATTGTCGTTACCGATGTTGGTCCAACCGCCATTGATTTGAAATGCCGGCACCCCACCCTGAAGGTGATCGGGTCCGTTTGTGCCGGGGATTTGTAGCACATCCAAACCGAAGTTGGAGTTTATATCAAAGCCTTCTGCGCCGAGTCGCTGTCGTGTGTAGCCGATGTTTGCATCCAGGACCAGGGTCGGAGTGAACGTGTATGTGCCGCCGAGTCCAAAGACATTAATCAATCCGGGCGCTGTTCCCAGTTGGCCACCATTCAAAGCCGGACCACTCACCTCTCCGAAGATTGGTGGATCGACTATCAGGGTAGGCGAACGACTCCAGCGGCCGAATAATGTGAACTTGCCGCCGTCGTAGTTGATCTTGGTGTCCATATTGGTGCGATTGAACTCACCGGTACCAGTGGTGGCGAAGTTGTTTGTGAATCCGCCCTGAGTTGGCGCGGGGAGACGCTTTATGATCTCAAGGGCCGCTACATCAATGCGATTCGCAGGAATTGTGTTGTTGGGAAAGAGAGTTCGAAGGGCCGGGTTTGCGTTCGACAATGGGTCGAATACCCGGATACCGGTGCCCGTGAAGTTCACATTGCCATTGGCGTCTGGTCGCAGGCTCAAGGGTGCGACGCTGGCCAGGGCACCCGCAGCGTTCCTCTGTGTTGTGCGCTCAAGATCAGTGAAAAAGAATAACTTGTTTTTGCCGCTCCAATACGGTTTTCCACCTTCACCGAAGTGGGGCAGATAAACTGGGCCACTGACCGCATAGCCGAACTGTGCAAGTATGTTCTTAGGAACTTTTGGCTGATTAATTGGTTGAAAATAGTTTCTTGAGCGGAATCGACTGTTAGTGTCATAGCCCCAGCCCGCGCCGTGAAAGTCGTTACCACCCGTCTTAATACTGACGTTAATTGCTGCTCCGCCAGCCAACCCCTGCTCCGCATCGAAAGCGTTAGTGACGATGTTTACCTCTTGAATCGCTTCTGCTGGTGGAACATAAACGGTATTTGTTGGGAGCCATGGGTAAATTACGCTCGAGCCATCGATCCTTGTATTGTTTTGCAGACGCGAAACGCCGTTGACATTGTAAGAAATTGATCTCTGTGGATTTCCCGCTGCTGAGTTTTCTTCACCACTACCGTTGCCGCCGAAACCCTGACTTCTAGACGTGCCGGGAATCAGGACGAGCGCGCTCTGATAGTTTCGACCAACGCTTCCGAAGATTGGCAGGTTGTTCAGCGTCTGGCCCGACTGAGTAACGTTCACGTCAGCGCGGTCCGTTTGCAGCGTCGCTTCCTGACTCGTACTGACTACGACTGTCTCAGCGACACCGCCCACCTCTAATTGAGCGTCGGAGCGGTAGCTCTTATTTGCCTCGATCCTGATATTTTCCTGGAGGAGCTTTTTGAAAGAGTCGCGTGAGATCGTAATTTTGTATGTTCCGACCTGCAGATCATTGAAGGCGAACGCGCCACGATCGTCCGTTGTAGTGGTGCTAACGTCTCCAGTAGCGTTGTTAGTCGCTGCGACGGTCGCGCCTTGAACCGCGGCTCCGTTCGGGTCCGTGACAGTTCCAACCAGCGATCCATACAGAACCTGGCTGAATGCCGCCAACGGGAAGGCGATCAGAATTGGTAGCAGGAGAACGAGCCGGCTAAAACTATGCCGTGCGCGTGGAGATGGAGTACTTGGACGGAACATGGTGTTATCTCCTTTAAGTTGGAAAGATAATTGGCCTTGGCCGGCGCGTGGATGACGGCAACACTGGGGAGCCGGGCGCATCTCCTGCGAGACCTCACTGAGACTTGATGCATTCATCGAAGTCGTGCAAATCCCTTTGTATTAGAGTGGGGCGGATGATACTTGTACGAATCAGCCGCCCCAGGAACATTAAATTCGAGTCGACAACAAAAAGAGCATGCAACGCTCAGGCGACCGATGGTGCGCCGAAGTGTTGCTGCAAAACTAACGCGATCGTGCCCAGCAGTCGTGGATGCGAAGTAGGATCAGTAGGCACGATCCTGGTAGCTGCATGAGTTTGGGAACGTTCGGCAACGGTATTGGTAATAATGGGACCCACGTGGTCCCACAGTCTGGTGATTTCCCCGATTACGAGAATCAGGTCGGGTGCAAGTCCTGTAACGAGCATAGCCATGCCCACGCCGAGGTAATGAGCCATTGTACTAATGGCCTCGAGCGCTTTGGCATCGCCCTGGCCGGCAAGTCGCAGAACATCGTCGAAACTTGGTTTTGAGGCGGTTGGTTTTGAACCCGCGTAATAGCGGACTGCGGCGGAGTTAGAAGCGTACATCTCCCAACAACCTCGATTGCCACAACGGCATTCAAGGCCATTTTCAACCACCGTGGTGTGGCCGAATTCACCTGCGACTCCGGTAGAGCCGCGCACTAATTGATGATTAAGTACTAGTCCAGTGCCGATACCTTCCGACACGGTTACGGCGACCAGATCTTGTGCCGCCTCAGATCGGCGACCAAACCAGATTTCGGCCAGAGCACAAGCATTTGCCGCATTTTCAAGCTCTACTGGAAGTCCGGTGGCTTCTTCGAGGGGACTCTTCAGATCAAAGTCTTGCCAGTCAAGATTTGGCGCAAATACTAGTTTCTGCGAGGTAGAATCAACACGTCCTGGCAAACTTACCCCAATACCCTCACAGGTCAACTCTGACCTTTTGTGGGTCATGTTCTTCAGGCGCGGAATCAATTCCTGGATGAATCTATTCGGATCTTCAGCAGTGGGTAGTGACTCCTGCGCAATGAAATTGCCGTCGAGATTTGCGAGCGCAAGTGTTGTGGAGGCGGGCCGGATATTAATGCCAACAATGCCGACCCGCTCCTTATTCAAGTGCAGAAAGCGGGGTCGTCGTCCGCGAGGAACGTGTCCGTTTGCTCCCTCGGTAACCCATCTCTCGGTGATTAGTTGTTCGGTTATAACAGAGACGGTGCTGCGTTGAAGACCTGAATGTCGAGCTAGGTCAGCGCGCGATATTGGCTGGTGGCTACGAATAAGATTGAGAACGATTCGCCGATTAATGTGGCGAGCCGTTTCGCTGGTAGCGACCCTGAAATTAGTTAAGTCAATCTTCCGCATCGACTGAACCTGTGCGCTTACCGGAATTCCCAAGAACCGAGCGATCGAGAGGCGTAAAGTCGTTTACGAAGACTTTGTTCGTGGCGCGAACTAATACCATGCAACGGATTTCGGAGTCAAGAAAAAGTTTGGGAGCGAGACAAAATGGGGCTCTATTTCGTGAACGAAACGTGTGCAGTCCTGCGAATACTTCCCAATCATGGTGCAAAAATCCTCACCCAGAGGCCTAAATACACCTCATTTCCCTTCAAATTATCTGGCACATCCGTTGCGCTTACGAGCAAGCAGGGAGAAGTGTCATGACAAGATTTCTTACTGAGTTAGAAGCAATCGAACTGATCAAGGCCGGGAAAATCGGCAGGCTTGGCTGCGTCGATGAAGAAGGACCCTACGTGGTTCCGATTAACTACATGCTCGATGATGGAGAGATCTACAGTCATGCTCTGCCTGGCAAGAAGATCAATGCGATGAGAACTGAACCACGTGTCTGTCTCCAGGTTGACCAGATCCAGGATGACCTTCACTGGAGCAGCGCCATCGCTTTTGGAAGATTTGAAGAGATCCGAAGCCCACAATGCCGTCATGCTGCGATCGGCAAATTGCTTTCTGGCTTTCCAAAAATGACTCCGGTTGAAACCATGATTGTGCAAGACGCAGCGGCACCCGACAGCATTATTTTCAAAATTGTTGTCGAGCGGTTCACCGGAGTCAGTGAAGAGTAGAGGTGGTCCATGACTATAAAGCCAAACAGAAAGAAGTGGTCACGCTATATCGCAGACTTTAACGAACGCAATAAGTTGCGTCCAACGTGGTTACAGATTCTGAATTCCAATCGCGCGTACAGTGAAAGTCGCGATCTGCCATTACTCGGTGTGAGCCTGGAGGAGAAGGGAACTGATGCGCCTCGCTTGCAGATCTCGCTGGGAGACGATCATCTTGGTAGTCGCCATCTAACACACACGGTTGACGGTTTGAAGTCGCTCACTATCCAGTTAGGCCTGGATGGTCGAGAGGAATCTGTTGAGTTTGTTGATAAGGGAGGTACGGCCAGTCTCCTCGTATTTCGACACCGGTCAAAGATGGCCGCACATGCTCATGCATAGAATCAGGGTATGGAAAGGATCATCATCATGAGTGCACAAACCTGGAACAACGCCGCTTTTGCATGGAACGCCGAATGGAATCACATCCACTCTGAGCGAGAGGAAGTTTGTGAAGAGTTGATTCGAACTTCAATTGACAACGCAAGTAGTGGAAAGTTGCGAATGGAGAACCGATCGTTGAGTCGGTATCTGGAAGCACGATTGAGATTGCTCGACGATGCTATGGATCGATTGATTGCGGGTTCTTACGGGCATTGCGAGAGTTGTGGACAGCCGATTAATGATGCGCGGCTGCGAACCGATCCGGCCATTGCAAAATGCGAAGCCTGCGAAACCGCTGCTTATCATTGAAAAGGTTGCTTTGAGTGTCATGTGTAAACTCTCATACAAATTGCGAGAAAACTCGCACGCTCAGATGCAATACCATTTAAGCCGCAGCAAAACGGAGCGGCACGCTCGTTGCACCCGTCGGAATCGGAGGCTAGGGTAATCCTTGAAACATACATGAAGATTGATTGCATTCTCTGTCCAACCGACTTGTCGAGTGACTCTGACGAAGCACTTCGTTATGCGATTTCACTCTGCCGCGCTTATGGAGCTGAACTGCTCTTGCTCCATTGCGACACCAACAAAACCATTCAAGGAGTTTCGAGCACACACGATGCTGAGGCCGACACTTTGAGAGATGCGCTCGCGAAGTATTGTGGCTCAGCTGATCTTGATGGGCTCGAATGGAAGAGTTTGGTGACCAGTTGCGATGACGCCGGTGAAGCCATCGTACGCGAAGCAGCCATTTACGGAGTTGACTTGATTGTTATGCGTTCGCGTCGCCGTCCTTACCGCGCAGCCTTGCTCGGCTCAACTGCTGAGTCGGTCTCGCGCACAGCTCCTTGTCCAGTGCTCGTAATGCACAACGATGATCGAGAATGGAAGAGTGATACTGAACCGGTTGAGATGAAGCGGATTCTAGTAGCGTATGATTTTTCTGATTACTCAGAACTGGCTCTCAAGTATGCGCTCTCTATTGCGCAGGAGCATCAAGCAGAACTTCATCTACTTAACGTGTTGCCACCGTCGTCAGTTAACGAGACAGAACTTTCGTGGTATCCGATCGGAACAGAGACTGCTTACCACAAAGCAGCCCAGCGACTCCAAAGGGCAGTACCGATTGAAGCCCATTTGTGGTGTCAGATAAGACACGTAGTTTCAGAGGGCCAGCCCTATCGCGAGATTCTGCACTACGCTGAAAAGAATAAGATCGATCTAATTTGTCTTGGTGCCCACGGTGCAGGATTCGGGATGAAGACTTTATTCGGCTCGAATGTCGATCGAGTATTACGCCAGGCCTCCTGTCCAGTGTTGGTCACACGTCCGCTAAAGCCGGCCCACCTTCAGCCGCATGAAATGCGTCGTGAGACGGATCTCAACACTGTGCTGAGTCGCAGCCAGTACTAAAACGCGGTAGCGCCGGCTGAGTCATGAAACACGAGATTTGTGTTCTGGTCGACTCAGCCGGCGCTACTGCGTTCCGGTACTGACTCTGTGTCTATTGAGCTGTGATTGTGAAGCGTGCTTCGGGAACTCGGGTTTTCAAATCATAGTTATCGATCTGAAGGTCCGCGAAACGTTGGCCCTGCAAACGGGTAATGACATGAAACGGCAGCATCATGCAGTCAGCTTTGCGGTAATCGCTGCGAGTCTCTTCGATTAATACCTGACTGTTGTAGCGGGTCGTGATCTTGTCAATCAAGAAAGTTTGCATGCTGATCCAGTATCGCACCGTGTCTTGAGGATTGAATTTGACTTCGACAACATAATCGTTGCCCTCATCCTTTTGCCGGGCAGTAACTAGTTGGCCATCGATCGCGCGGTTCAAAGTGTCAAATCCCATCATGCCCCAGTGACGTGAGGCGGCTGCCTCGCTAACTCTAAATTCATTGCCGAAGATCATGCCGCCGCCGGTCGAGCCAGTGAATACGAGATACGTTGGTCCGGGCAGCGTCGCAGTCGGCGCGATATCCAGACGACGGCGCATGTTCTTATCCTGGTAATCTGTAATCTTTAGTTTTACCTCGGCCGCAGCTCCCAGCGGATTTGCCCCCATTGCGCCAAAAGCGGCTGCGTTGACAAATCCACCGGCGTTAACTGTCACGTTCTGTAAGCCCGTGTAATCAGCGCCGCCGTGGGCGATTCTTGAAACACTGAGAATTTCACGGCCGGTAAAATCTGCGGCCGAATTTTTAATGGTTCCGCCCGTCAATACCAGGACAGCTACCGAACTAACGCTCAAACAAAGGAACAAAAGCTTTCTGAGCAAGGGACTTGATTTCATTTGTGGCCTCCAAAGTGTTCAAACCTTAAGACTTGATGGTGAGCGTGAGAGTCGCTCGGCATGCGCACCTGCTAAATGTCTTGCATGCGTAAAGCGATTCCCGTCGCAGAAAGTAAGACGAATAACATCGTTAGGAGCGCTATCGAGTCGACCAGATGACTTCCCCAGGGATGAAGAAAATCGACAAATGTACTCAGATCTTCCGGAACCTGAGACGCTTTTTGAATAGTCGGCACCTCACCAAGAGACGGCGTTGCAGGTTTAGTAGTAGAGAAGCGCGACATCAGATCTTTCTGATACTGGTCCATATCCTTTTCGAAGTCTTTTAGACTCTTATCGGCGTCGGTTTTATAATTACGAATTTTTTCTCGCGCGTCCGCAATGTTCTGGTCGTTTTCTCTCTCAATATTTTTGTAGAGTCCGCGACCCTCGTTGTTGACTGAGGGTTGAGCCTTTTCATCCTTGCCGCGCAGTACATCAAGGCCAGACAACCTCTTCATTTCGTCGAATGACCAGGTTGCAGGCATCACGACGCCAATTACCCGTCCCATTCCAACCGGTACACCGACTAACCCGCAGAAGAGAATTTGGGGTATCAGAATCAGCGGGACCAGGCTGGTAGCCATTTCAGAAGTCTTCACCACCGCTGAGACAAACAGTCCGAGACCGATGCCGACCATACCGGTCAGAATCATGATGATCAGTTGTGGAATTCCACCAAATCTACCGGGCAGACTCATTAATGCTGTCACGTCCAGTAACTTCAACGTGGTGAAGAGAATCAAACATTGAAGACTAACAATCAGAGTCAGCACGAATACCTTTGATCCGACGTAGGGAAGCAGCCTGAGATTCACCATGCGTTCACGGTTATAGACAGCGCGTTCACGGATGATTTCGCGCGCAGCCAACGAGGTTCCGAACCAAAGGGCCACGAGTGCCAACACAAAGAACGCGAAGTCGCGAGGCGCGTTTGCCCCGACAACTATATAAGTCAGAAAGGCTATGATCGGAGCCTGGCCAAAAAGGATCAGGAGGTTGAACTTGTCACGGGTCAGGACTCCCATGTAGCGCCGCGAAAGAGTGGCCCACTGCCGCACCGAATCACCGAGGGTAGTTCTTCGTTTTGCGGGTGCCGCTTGACGAGGTTTGCTGGAAACTTCGGTTAACGGATTTGCAACGTTTAGTCTGAACTGCTCGGTCGTAATGAAGCGCCGTTTCCACTCATCAGCCACTTCTTCCGATATCTGCTCCCGCGACAGGTTTCCATTTGATCGCTTCAGTCGTTCAAAGATTGGGGCTTCAAGCTTGTCATACAATTCTTTAAAACTGGACGCGCCGACGTGAGCCAGGGCTTCTTCAGGAGTTCCATAAAAAACAAGTTTGCCGCGCATCAACACGACAATCTTGTCAAACAACTTAACGTTCTCCATCGCGTGCGTTGTAAGAATGACCGTGCGTCCAGATTCGGCGATCTGGCGAAACAGTTTCATTACTTTTTCTTCGGTGGCCGGATCCAGACCTGAGGTGGGTTCGTCCAGAAAAATGACCGAAGGTTTGGTAATCAACTCGACTGCTATGGAAACTCGTTTGCGCTGGCCGCCGGAAAGTTGGGCGATCGTAACGTCTCGTCGTTCTGATAAGCCAGTTACATCCATCACCTCGTTAACAATCTGGTTGATCTCGTGAACCGAGATATCGCGCGAAAGTCGTAAGCGCGCGACGTAGTAAAGCGTGCGATAGACAGTCAGCTCGCGATGGATGATGTCGTCCTGCGGAACGTATCCAATCGACTGTTTGATCGACTCGAGATGATGATAGAGGTCAAGATTGTTGACGAGCACTTGTCCGCTTGATGCGGGACGCATGCCATTTAATGAATCCATCAAGGTCGACTTGCCGGCGCCGGATGGTCCAAGCAGACCGACGAATTCGTTTGGTTGAATGCTTAAACAGACCTCGTCCAGCAAGCGCACTTTTCCGCCTCCGGACCGATTTGGAACATCCTTTGTAATCTGGAAGACATCAATCCGGGTTTTGGCGCGGGTGTCGAAAACCGCTAGACCACGTTGTGGATCAGCGCGCAGTACAAATGGACCAATCTGAATTACGTCTTGAGCCTGGATAGTAGTGCGACCAGTTATGCGCTGACCGTTTACATAGGTGCCGTTCGTAGAGTTGAGATCTTCCAACTGCAGGCCTGAAGCTGTTAACGCCACTGCAGCGTGACGATTGGAGATCAACAAGCCATCTAATCTGATGTCGCACTCTTCACCACGCCCGACAACCAGGCGCTGGCTCGCAGCAAATGACTTTTGCACAAACACGCCAGCTTCGGCGCCACCCGTGATTTGCAGCGGGCTGACCGAACCGAGCACCATTGTCTGCAGTTTGCCGGAAGCCGCGGCTTGTTGGTGGGCGG
>AR_comb_assmDRAFT_10911271_pt1 | contig 10795 bp, 7 predicted proteins | sample ArasoioldDNA_FD_10543 | JGI IMG/M metagenome (IMG submission 10543) | reverse complement strand
TTTAGCGTTCCTATGATTGGAATAAGAGTAATACCGTGTTTGCTTTACAAAGACAATGGGCTTGTAAAAACAGTCAGATTCAAAAACCCTGTTTACATAGGTGATGTTACCAACGCCATACGAATATTCAATGAAAAGGAGGTGGATGAATTAATTCTGCTCGATATTGAGGCCTCACGCAAACAGCAGAGCCCGAACATTGGCCTGGTAAAGAAAATTGCGTCTGAATGTTTCATGCCGCTTTGCTATGGAGGTGGAATTAGTAGTTTGCAGGACATTAAAAACGTCGTCGCCACTGGGGTAGAAAAAATATCCTTGAATACAATAGCGATCAAGAATCCACATTTTGTCCGCGAGGCGGCGACGCAATTTGGAAGTTCGACTATCGTTGTAACGATTGACTATAGGAAAAATATATGGGGTAAGATGATTGTCACTGGAAATGGAGGGAAATTAAAGTCAGAACGTGACCCGGTCGAATTTGCCCAGTTGATGGAGGAAATGGGAGCGGGCGAGATAGTCGTCAACTCGATCGAAAGAGATGGAACAATGTCGGGATATGACGTAGATGTACTTGGGAAGATTACTGCCAAGGTCACCATCCCTGTCATTGCGATGGGCGGGGCAGGAACGGTTGAACATTTCTTCGAAGCGATAAAAAAAGCTCATGTTTCCGCGGTGGCTGCTGGCAGCTTATTTGTATTCAAGGGTAGGCATAAGGCAGTTTTGATTAATTATCCCGAAAAAAACGTGCTTAAAGAACTGGAAAAAATATGAGAGAGCGACCTTACCAAATATGTTCTTACTGTGTTATGGACACCTCGGATCCCGAAATAGAATTCGACGAAAATGGGGTATGTAATCACTGCAAAGGCTATCTCCAGAAGGTGAAAAAAATTGCTCAAACGGAAACAGAGAAAAAGGAACAACTCCGTAGAATCTTGCAAGACATAAGAAGAACCGGGGAAGGAAAAGAATATGATTGCATTTCCGGAGTCAGCGGCGGAGTGGATAGTACGTATCTCACCTATATGCTAAAACAATTTGGTTTGCGGACGCTTGTTGTTCACCTAGACAATGGATGGGATTCTGAACTGGCTGTAAAGAATATTGAAAATTTAGTTACTCGCCTTGGGTTCGATTTGTTCACAAAGGTTTTGGACTGGGAAGAATTCCGACAGTTGCAGGTCGCATATTTGAAAGCCTCGGTATTAGACATGGAGGCATTAAGCGATCACGCCATATTCGCCACGCTGATGAACCAGGCTTCAAAGAATGGAATAAGGTACGTCATTAATGGTTCGAACATGGCAACAGAAGGAATACTGCCCCTGTCATGGCGATACGATGGGAAGCTGACTGATGTGACAAACATCAAATCAATTTTCAATCAATTTGGTACGGGGCGATTGAAAGATTTTCCGTTGTTAAGTCTACCAAGGTTTGCCTATCTAACACGACTAAAAAAGATCCAAATAATTAATTTGCTCGATTATATGGAGTACGATAAAGACAAGGCAAAAGAAATCATCAAGGACAAACTTTGCTGGAGGGACTATGGAGGTAAGCATTATGAATCAATAATTACACGCTTTTACCAGGGATATATTCTCCCAAAAAAATTTGGCATTGATAAAAGGAGAGCTCATTTATCCACACTGATTGCGTCAGGTCAGTTAAGTCGGGAAAAAGCGCTGGAGAGATTGAAGGAGCCGATTATGGATGCCGAAAAATTAACCCAGGATTTGGAGTATGTACCCAAAAAGCTTGGATTGACAAAATCCGAGTTCGAGGCAATGATGAACTTACCACCGAAACAGCATCATGATTATCCAACAAACAAGAAGGTAAGGCAGTTTTTGTTCTCGTTAAATAAAAAGCTAAAAAGTAGTTCGTTTGTTCAGAAAATATTTTGACCTTTCGCCCATTGGTAATGAAAAGACTTTTAAAGAGTCAGACGCTTTTGGTAGAACTATGGATAGCGGATTGACCGAGGAAAAATCTATGTCATTGACTCGTGTATTTCTCGTTTTATCAACCAATCACATAGGCGGTTCAGAAAAGAGGTTTGTTGGCCTGTGGCAGGCTGCTCATGAAAACAAAGAGCTAATTAATCTCTTCTTAGTAATCACACCCACCTTAAAGAAGCATTTAGAAGGCCATAAAGAATTCCGGGATGCTCTAAATCAACATGCTTCTTTTATTCGTCTTTATCAATCTAAAAACGGATTTGCAAATTTTAAAAAGTCAATAAGAGAATTTCTGGTAAACTGCACCACTAAAAAAGATATCATTCACTTTGTAGGAGATCATCCCTTTATTGGTTCCGATTTTCGGCGAAACATATTTTCCGTTACCACTTCAAGCTTGAGCCAATTTAATCTCAAAGGCAAACTGGGTAATTTATTAGGTGTGTTTCTTTCCGACCGTATAGATATACTTGATCCAAGTGTTACCAGGTTAATGCGGAAATATTTCTGGTACAAACGAAGTCGTATTTTTCAAACCTCCAATAGTTATTGTGAGACCTCTCATTATTACCCGGATACAAAGAAAGATTGGCTTGTATTTCTTGGACGTTTCGAAAAGATGAAACAGTTTCTTCCATTTATAAAGGCACTGCCAGTGATCAATCGGGAAATAAAGCATCTGGCCAATGAGGATCTCCATTTTTACGTCCTGGGCCACGGAACTGAGGAACAGAAAGGGAAAGAAATGCTCGCAGGGGATGATTTTCGTGATATTCCTGTCACTATGACATTTGTTTCCGATCCTTCGGAGATATTAAATAGAAGTAGGGTTTTTTTCTCTTTGCAGTTATATAACAACTATCCTTCAAGGAGTTTATTGGAGGCCTTGTCTTCGGGAAATATTGCAATTGTCACAAATAATGGCGACACCAGGGATATCGCCCTCCCTTTCTTTTCTTATTATGTTCCCGAGTCATTCACATCAGAACAGTTAGCAGCCGAAGTAGTAAAGGTTTTTGCGCTTTCAAAGGAAGAATCGAGACAAAAACAAGAGGCTGCCCGTAATTTCGTGCTGGCAAACCATTCATTAGCTCGAATGAAGGCTTATTATTTTGATATTTACCGTTCAATGATTTAAATTAGTCGGTGGTCTAAATTGATTAGTTATGTCCAATTCTTCTAAGGCAGTATCGGTGCAATCTGAAATAATGATTATAAATCCTTTTAACAAAAGGAAACTTGAAAAGAAAAGTGACGGTTTGTATACAAATGACGTGCTGGTTTTTCCAAGAGTGCAGGGAGCCTATCGACTAACAGAGGACGACGATTATGCCTCAAATTTTAGCTTTCAGTGGAATAAATTTTCAAAAACTCAAATTGACAGGGAGGTCAGGAAATCATCATTAAGCAGGGATCGTTTTTTTGCCGAAACTGCCTGGGATAAAGAAGATCTTTCTGGTAAGAATGTCCTGGAAGTGGGAAGCGGAGCGGGTAGGTTTACCCAAATAGTACTGGAAGAAACCGACGCAAATTTGTACAGTATTGATTATTCAGATTCGGTTACCGCCAATTACAAGAATAACGGCCATTTTGGAGAAAGGCTTAAGTTATTCCAGTCAAGCATTTATGCAATGCCATTTGAGAATAATTCATTTGACAAGGTGTTTTGTTTTGGAGTACTGCAGCATACACCTGATTTTAAAAATTCGATTCGCTGCTTAGTTAACAAAGTGAAACCCGGTGGAGAAGTGGTCGTCGACTTTTATCCCATAAAGGGATGGTGGACAAAGATCCAGGCTAAATACCTACTGAGGCCTTTCACGAAAAAAGTACCTCATGAAAAACTACTGAAAAGGATTGAAAAAAATATTGATTGGCTAATCGCGCTTTATCTGTTCTTCGATAAAATCAAAATTGGAAAACTGGTCAACAGATTTCTTCCAGTATGTGATATAAGGGAATGTTTACCTCATCACATTACCAAAGAGCAATTGAGGGAGTGGGCCATATTGGATACGTTTGACATGTTTTCACCAGAGTATGATCACCCTCAAAAAATATCCACTGTGAGAGAATGGTTTGAAGAATTTGGTATGAGAGTAACTTTTTCTGGATTTGTTACTTATGACGAAAACAAAACTGCTGCAGTGGTCAGAGGCATAAAGAAGATTGACCGCTAACTTTTTTTATTGTCGCAATACCCTTCGCAGATTGTTGGGGCCGCTCACGTTTTGTGCAACAAAAATATCCTTAATTTTTTACCTGGTCGACGCCGTGAACAATGTTCTCGTAAAGGGCATCTTATTCACGGCGGTGTGTAAACCATAGAAAATGAAAAATTTCACTTTAATCGTTGTTCTCATTTTCATGCTGGTGACTTGTTTTACTATTGCAAGCCATGCTCAAACTTACCAAAATTCAATTTACACCGAAAGCATTAAGGATCCTCAATGGGAACAATCGCTTGATGACCTGGCGGCATATCTAAAAAAAATTAGCAAACGCGATTTTAGCATTCGTCAGTATGGTGGCCATATTGATAAGGGGATTTACATTCTTTGGAACAAACCTGGCTTGGTTTCTAATGAACTTTACAAGCGAATATCAAGTGGTTCTATTGAGGACTTTATCTTATCAGGTACAGATGACCATTTGCTTATCATTGCAAATCACCCCGTAGGTTTTTCACATGCCATCTATACTTACCTGGACAGGTTGGGAGTAAAATGGTATTTCCCGGGAGCAGAATGGGAGTATGTGCCTCTAAAAAACGATATTAGCATTCACGTCACGCAATATTTTTCTCCCTCTTTTCAGTTGCGCAATTTTTTCGGAACGGGAGATATTCGGCCAATTTCCGCTTTGGATCCTACATACAAAGTGAAGCAACAATGGAATACCTGGAAGCGCAGAAATAGAATGGGAGGTGAAGTGGATTTGGGGGGCCATTATGGGGAGGTATTTAATATAAAGTACAAGGATGATTTGGTTAAACATCCCGAATATCTGGCTTCGGTGAATGGCAAACGGGTGGCTTGGAATACTACGGTAAAATGGTGTATCAGTAACAAAGATTTAAGGAAATTGTTTGTTGCAGACAAAGTTGAAGAATTAAATGCGGCACTGGCAAAAAGAAAATATCAGTCGGAGAAAGTTGTTTTGTCGGTGGACCCTGCTGACGGAGGAGGTGATTGCGAATGCGAATATTGCAAGAAGCTCGGGAGCGTAAGCGACCGAACCTTTTTGCTAGCAAACGAAGTAGCGAGGGAGTTTTCCAAGATCTCACCGATGGCATCTGTTAATCTTTATGCTTACAACACGCATGCTGCTCCTCCTAAGTTTGAACTCGAGCCGAATGTGATTGTTCAAATCATCCCGTATGCGTTTCAAGACGTTGGAACGCCCGAGCAAATGATTGCCCTATGGAAAAAAAAGGATAAGAGCTTAATGATCTATGATTATTATGCTATCCCGGATTGGCATTATGAAGTTCCTACGCCAAGAAAGACGTCACCGGATACGCTTGTTAAACGGATCGCTTATTGGAAAAAGCAGGGAATAAAAGGGTTCCTGCTTGAATCGGTATTCGGGTTTGGAAATGGGGGCCTTGGGCTATATCTGATGGGGAGAACAGGATGGGATCTAAATACAAACGTGGAATCAACGAAGCAGGAGTTCTATAAAAATATGTTTGGAGGCGCCGCAGACAAGATGGGGCAATATTTTGACTACATCGGAAATGAATACCAGGGAACTTCTGACCTGCCATATCTAATGGATTTATTAGATCAGGCATCCAGGGATGCTGGTTCGGGCTCGGCCAACAGGATTACCCAATTGCAGGCATACTTACATTATTTGGTATTGTTCCAGCAATGGCAATCTACTTCCAAGGAAAATCAGCAAAAGGCCTGGGAAGATCTGGTACAATATGTCTGGGAAATTTATCCTTTAAAGGTTATACATAGCACAAGGATTGCGGATCTTTTATTCTATGGACTTGACGCGAATAGTAACGCGCTCCGGAATGATTGGAATATTTATGAACCCTATGGGCAAAAATTGAAGAAAGTAAAATTTATTGATAGTAAGGAAATAGCTGACTTGGAACGGGAAGACAGAAAGCGATATCCCCTTTTAGAGGGTTTTAGGTACGGCAATAAATCGAAGCAGGTGGGCTACGTCATAAAAAAACCAGGTGACTTGCGGCCTGGGAATAGCAATGATCTGCTGTTTCGGAATTTTCCCGACAGCTATATCAGTTCAGCATCTTCGGGATACTTTGAATTTTTCATCCGGCTTAATGCTGAACCTTCAGAGAAAAATGGTACTTATCCGCTTACAATAACGTGTGCCGACAAACTCACGGGCACGCCGATGGTTACGAAAAAAGAAGAGGTTGGACTTGAGTGGAAAAAAATATCCATAAAGCTTCCCCAGGGAAAAATATTCAAGCTTACGCTAAATTTTCAACCGTGGGTTTTGATACGCATTCCTAATGACCAGTGGATCGGGTTCTTGACGATTCCAACTTATGCAGTGATGAGTAAGTTATGGTTTTACGTGCCGGCTGATACTAAATATCTTTATTATTCGAATAGCGCTAAAGAGCAACCGGAATTCGAGGATACTCAGGGGAACAAAATAAGTCCGCAGAAGGTTAATGACATGAACTTATTTCGGTTGGACACAAAAGCAAAAGGGGGTTGGTGGAACATGACATCGTCAGAATATAAATTTCTACAGTTCTATTCCGTCCCGGATGTTTTCTTTACACACCCTGGTTATACAGTGGCTGCTCCGAAAAAGAATTGATATTGCGGTAGCACGATTCGACCTAAATTCGTTGCTCTAATCTATGAAGAAAATTAAATGGCTGAGATGGTTCTTTGTCTTGGCTGTTTCGTGTGCGCTGCAAGTACTGTTCCATGAGGTATGGAATCTGTTCTTTTATAAGGAAAAACCGAATATTGTCATTGATAATGGGGGGGAATACTTTGATCCCTCGTTAATGCATCTCAATTCGGTGACAAAGTTTGTTGACTATTGCGATTCGATTTACGGAAGCCACAGTATTAGGGCAGGCGACACGGATCGTTACGCTATCATTGCATCGTTACTACTTAGAGGCCGCTTTTATCACGGGTACTCGTGTTACAAACTGGGACAAAATTTTCTGGCAACTATATTTGCTCCTTTCATTCACAAAGACTTAAGCGCTATTGTGATCCCCGATGATATTTTAAAACACCCAAATGCCGCATGCAGTCAGCAATCGATAATAGGTATGGAACTTTTCAAAAGAAAAGGATTTAATGTAAGAAAGGTGGGTTTTTTCAACAAGAATTATGGAGGCCATTTTTGTTTTGAGGTATTTTACAATGCTAGGTGGCATTTTTTTGATCCTGACCTGGAGCCAGAGATTCACACCCTGGCGAGACTTGGGCAGCCAAGCATTGCTGAATTAGCAAAGAATACGCAGCTCGTGAATTCTCTTTACGCGAGAAATAAAAGAAATTATGTTCAGGACGAGCTTACCACGTTTACCTATGGGAAGATCAATAAATTCCCCGCACCTAATGCGAGATTTTATCAATATGTCACCAAGTATCTTTCATACACTCTCTGGTTTTGGCTTATAATGTTATACTTTTTTGTTCGAAAAAAACTAACTTATACTAAGAAACAAAAGGCATGTGCGGAATCACAGGCATCGTTGGTGCCAGAAATGAAGACCTAAGGGATCAACTTAGAAAAATGACATCGGCTCTTTCTCATCGGGGGCCTGATGGGGAGGGTTTTTATTATCACGAAATAAACGACACGGCAATCGGACTGGGGCACAGGCGGCTTGCCATTATTGATTTGAGCAGCGCGGCCAACCAACCCATGCACTATGATGATTTGCACATAGTTTTTAACGGGGAGATCTACAATTATGAAGAAATAAGAAATTACCTCATTGAGAAGGGACATCAATTCAAGACACATTCGGATACCGAGGTGATTTTGCATGGTTGGCGTGAGTGGGAAGAAAAAAGTATTGATATGTGGAAGGGAATGTTCACGATTGTTTTGTATGATGAGAGAAAGCAACAGTTGATTTGCATAAGAGACAGAGCGGGCGTGAAACCTTTTTATTATTATTCCAAAAACGGTCTTTTCCTTTTCGGTTCAGAGCTAAAGGCGCTGATGGCACATCCCGGCTTTGAAAAGAAAATTGACAACGACACCCTGGCTTCTTTTCTTCAATACAATTATGTACCGTCACCATACACCATATTCGAAAATTGTTCAAAATTGCCTGCAGGCCATTGGCTTAGACTGGATATTGAAACAAGGGAAATTTCTCTGCACCCCTATTGGAATGTTTATGATTATTACAATAAGCCAAAACTAGAAGTTGATCTTTACGAAGCCATCGATGAAACGGAACGAATTCTTCAAAAAGCCTTTCAGTATCGGATGGTGGCTGATGTGCCGGTCGGTGTTTTTTTGAGCGGCGGCTTTGACAGCTCCTGCGTTACTGCTCTTCTTCAGAAGGACAATACTGAAAAGATTAAAACTTTTACAATCGGAAGTACTGATGAAAAGTTAAACGAGGCGCGCTTTGCCAAAAAAGTCGCACAACATTTAGGAACAGACCATACCGAGTATTATTGCACTCCAACGGAAGCACTCGATATTATACCTGATCTGCCCTATTATTATGATGAACCGTTTGCGGATCCAAGCGCAATACCCACAATTTTAGTAAGCAGGCTGGCCCGTAAGAAAGTTACGGTAGCGTTATCAGCCGATGCCGGCGATGAAATATTCGCTGGTTATAACAGGTATGATTATATAAGCCGCTTCGGCAAAAAAATACAAACGATCCCCGCTCCCTTTCGAAAATTGTCCGCCAGGGTAATGGAAAACATATCCTCTGATATGATTCCTTTTTTACGTGAAAAGAGAAATTTCCACAGTCGCTATGATAAATTGAAGAATCTATTAAATGATCCTTCGCCATCTGAATTATTAAAGAATCTAACCCAGGTTTTTGCTCAGAATGAGGTTAATAGGCTTTTTACCGAGCCCGTCGCTGCCCTTTCAACGGCGCACACAAGCAACGAACTAAGAATGGAATATTTCGATGCATTATCATATATGATGGCCGTGGATTACCAAACGTATATGGTGGACGATATCTTACAAAAAGTAGACAGAGCAACGATGAGCATAAGCCTAGAAGGTAGAGAGCCTTTCCTTGACCAGGACATTATAAAGTGGGCTGCTCAGCTACCGTCGGATTATAAATACTACAAGGGACAAAAGAAATATATTCTGAAGCAGATTGTATTCAAATATATCCCAAAGGAAATAATGGAACGACCAAAAATGGGCTTCGCCATTCCTCTGGAAAGATGGCTATCCAAAGAACTGAAGCCGTTGGTGCTCGAATATATAAGCCCGCAAAAAATGAGTGATCATGGTATTTTCAATTCACCCGAAGTTGAAAAACTTTGCAAGGATTTTTTTAACGGGAGAACGGAAAAGTTCTTAAAAATCTGGCACCTGCTGATGTTTCAAATGTGGTACGATAAATGGATGAATTAAATGGTTAAAATTTTTTTATTTCATAGGATTAATCCCGAACGTGACATTTTATGGGATCCGGTAGACGTTTCGCTATTTGATAAATGCGTTAAATATATTTCGTCTAGCTCTGAGGTTGTCTTGCTGGAAGATCTTTTCCTCGCAAACTTTGGTTTAAATCAAACAAAAAATTACTCCGCAATTGCTTTTGACGATGGTTATAAAGACAATATCGACTATGCGTTACCCATTTTGACGAAACACGGTGTAAAAGCATCGTTCTATGTAGTCACTGACTGTATTGACAGAAATATTCCGACGTGGACCTACATCATCGACTATTCCTTTCATTATACGACGAAGCACAAGATAGATCTTGACTTTGAATTCCTGCCGGAAGAACTGAGAATAAAAAACTTGTACAATGCAGATAAACGCATCGCATTTGTTAAAAAATTGAAACCCGCGTTAAAACGCATCTCACATGAGGATAGGTCAAAAGTTATAGCCGTCGTGCGTGAGAGTTTTGATGATGTTAGACTTCCTCAATTGATGATGAGCTGGGAGGAATTGCGGCAACTAAGGAGCGAAGGTCATTATATAGGCTCACATACCGTAACTCACAGCATGCTGGGTAGTATGACTAACGAAGACGAGGTGGCCAGAGAATTGACGCAATCCGGAGCGAAAATCAAGCATCATCTCGGTTATTTCCCCATGACGATTTCCTACCCTGTTGGAAGTTATAATGCTGCCACAATCAGACTAAGCTGGGCTTCGGGGTATAGAATTGGATTAGCTGTAAAGCAGCGGCCCTTCTATCCCACGAAAGACAGCCGCTTTGAAATTCCGAGGATCGAAATCTATAATGAGCCGTGGATTAAGACACGACTGAGAATTGATAATGTGGTGGGAACAATTTCAAGGTTTTTAAAAAGAGTATGAGAATTATTTTGTGGATTGGTAAAGAGTCAAATCAGAAAGCGTTAGCCAATAAAATTCATGAAAAATTTCCTTTGACCGCCATTGTAATCGAAGAAAAAAAGACTCGAAAAAAAATAACAATTGGGAAATTGGTGGGCAAAGTAGCGGAAAAAATATTCCTTGGTAAGATCGGAAAGGCATGGTTTGGCATGCTTGACTTTTATAGCAGAAGGTTTCCTTTGTATCCGGAAGTTGCCACTCTTACCGTTGAAAACATAAATACCACTGAGGTCTACGAGTTTACCAGAAAATCGCAACCTGAT
>AR_comb_assmDRAFT_10146889_pt1 | contig 10795 bp, 10 predicted proteins | sample ArasoioldDNA_FD_10543 | JGI IMG/M metagenome (IMG submission 10543) | reverse complement strand
CTGGGGATTGGCCTCGCGTCCTATATGGCGATCAGCGGGCTTGGCCCGTCATTCCTCCTGCCGCCCGGCATGGGAGGGTGGGAGAGCTGTGCCATTCGTGTCGAGCCTACGGGCATGGTGACGGTGCTGACCGGCGTCTCCCCACACGGCCAGGGCAGTGAGACGACCTACGCCCAGTTGGTCGCCGATGCCCTCGGGGTGCCGCTCGACCATATCGAGGTCCTGCACGGCAACACGGACGTGGTCCCGTACGGCATTGGCACGTTTGGCAGCCGCAGCCTGGCCGTGGGCGGGGCGGCGGTGCAGATGTCGGTCGAAAAAATCAAGGACAAAGCCAGGCAGCTTGCCGCGTACATGCTTGACGTCCGGCCGGAGGATGTGACCTACGATGACGGCGCCATCTACGTCACCACTGACCCCGGCCGGCAGAAAACCCTGGCCGAGGTGGCCTTTGCCGCCACCGACTTCAACTGGCAGCTCCAGGGGGGCGTCCCCGCTGGCCTCGAACCCGGGCTGGAGGCCACCAGCCGCTTCGAACCCGCCAACGGCACCGTGCCGTTTGGGACGCACATCTGTGTCGTCGAGGTCGAGAGGGAGACTGGCGCGGTGGAGCTGAAGCGCTATGTCGCTGTCGACGATTGTGGCAACGTGATCAATCCCCTGATTGTGGACGGGCAGGTGCACGGCGGCATTGCCCAAGGGCTGGGCCAGGCCCTGTATGAGGAGGTGGTCTACGATGCGCACGGCCAGCTGGTCACCGGCAGCTTGATGGATTATGCCGTGCCCAAGGCGCCCATGCTGCCAACGATCGAAACCGCTCGCACGGTCACGCCGACGCTGCTGAACCCCTTGGGGGCAAAGGGCATTGGCGAAGCCGGCACCAGCGGCTCGGCGCCAGCGGTCGCCAATGCCATCATTGATGCCCTGGCCCCCTTTGGGGTAACGCATCTGGAAATGCCCTTTAAACCGGAAAAGCTCTGGCGGCTCATGCACCAGGGCACACAAGCATGAACGAGGGATGCGTTATGCACGAGCAGCACTGGACAGCCAGCACGACGCCTCTCATGGCGGTGGGCGTGGCTTTGCTCCTCGGGGCCGGCCTCATCTGGGCCAGTGGTGCCAGTGTGCTGGAGGCATACGGGGGATTGTTCGCCGGCATGTGTGGGTCATGGCAGGCCCTGAGTGAGACGGGCGTGGCGGCTACGCCGTATATCCTGACTGGCCTGGCAGTCGCGCTGGGTTTTAGAGGCGGTGTGTTCAATATCGGGGCTGAGGGGCAACTCTACATGGGGGCACTCGGTGCAGTGGTGGTTGGCTATGCGGTTGGCGGGCTGCCCATCTGGGGGCATCTGCCGCTCGCGCTGATCGTCGGTGCACTCGGCGGTGCCCTGTGGGGCGCCATTCCTGGGGTCCTCAAAGCCCGCTTCGGCGCCCACGAGGTCATCAATACGATCATGATGAACTATGTTGCCATAAAACTGGTAGATTATCTCGTCAAGCAGGTGCTGCGTGACCCGACCGCCAGTATGGATCGTACCCCCTCCATTCTGCCTACCGCCGCCTTGCCGCCCCTCTTTGGCACGGCCACGCGCCTGCACGCTGGTCTGCTCATCGCCCTCGCGGCGGTTGTCCTCGTCGCCTGGCTGCTCGACAAGACGACGCTTGGATTCGAGATACGGACCGTAGGTATCAATCCCTCTGCCGCCCAGTATGCCGGGATGCATGTTGCCCGCACACTGGTATGTACTATGGCGCTATCCGGCATGCTGGCCGGGTTAGCTGGAGCCGTGGAAATCCTCGGCCTGTACCACACCCTCCCCGCCACCTTTTCGACGGGCTACGGCTTTGACGCCATTGCCATTGCCTTACTGGCCAAGTCACGTCCCCTCGGCGTCCTTCCCGCCGCCCTGCTGTGGGGAGGATTGCGCAATGGCGCTGGCCTGATGCAAGTGCGGGCGGGGGTCTCTATCGACTTGATCAATGTCATCCAGGCCCTGGTCATCATGGGCCTGGCCGCAGACCATCTTGTACGCGCTCTGCGACGCCGGCGCCTTGGTATGGCATAAGGAGCACCTCGTGCAGCGGCACCACCAGGGACTCAGCCTGCTCTATCTCCTCGGCGGTATGGGACTCGGGTGGTGGGCCTCCACGATAACGCCAGACATCCTGTCCGTCCTGCGTTTTGGGACCGTGGGAGTGCTGCAGTGTCCGACGCGGCACGCCTTGCTGGCGTGCAGTGGGGTGGCTCTCATCACTGGCGTATGGGGCATGCTTGTCGCTCCAGCGTCGCGCCTCCATACCGTGGGCCTTGGCGTCAATGCTCTCGGTCTCGTGTGCAGCATCCTCGTCTGGGCCAGCATGGGACAACGCCTTGAGGTGCTGGGCCTGCTGGCCCAAAGCTTGCGTCTGGCGACGCCTATTGCCCTGGGTGCCCTGGCAGGTCTCCTCTGTGAGCGCTGTGGCGTGGTCAACATCGGTATTGAAGGCATGATGCTCACTGCGGCCTGTCTCGGCTTTATCGTTGCGCTCTATACGTCCAATACCTGGATAGGCCTGGCGATGGCCATCCTGGCTGGGTGCGTTCTGGCCACAGTGCACGCCATCCTGGCGATACACGGTAGCGTCGATCAGATTATTAGTAGTACAGTGCTCAACATCTTTGCCGTGGGTATCACGGGCTTTCTGCGCCGTGCCGTGCTCCTTCAGAACCCGCGGGGAGCCCCCGCCGTGTTCCCAACCTGGCCCATACCATTCGTAAGCGATATCCCGGTGCTCGGGCAGATTTTCTTCCGCCATCAGCCGCTGGTGTATATGACATGGTTCCTCGTGCTCATCGTCCATGTCCTGCTGTTTTACACCATCTGGGGCTTACGCACACGGGCCGTGGGCGAGTATCCACGCGCGGCTGACACGCTGGGGGTGCACGTCTACACGATCAGGTATGGCAACGTCATCGCCAGTGGCATACTGGCCGGCTTGGCAGGAGCCTGGTTTTCTCTAGAGACCGTTGGTACATTTGATGATATGATGACCGGTGGCAAGGGGTTTATTGCCCTGGCAGCCATGATCTTCGGCAAGTGGACGCCATTTGGCGCTTTCGGTGGGGCTCTCTTGTTTGGCTTTGTGGACGCCTTGCAAATCAAGCTGCAAATTGCTGGTGTCCGTGTACCTTATCAATTTCTCAGTATGGCGCCCTATGTCGTCACTATGATCATTCTGGCAGGGTTGATTGGGCGTGCTGTGCCACCGGCTGCTCTAGGCCTGCCGTACGAGCGAGACGGGTAAACTCTCGGGTTTATCATCATGCAGATAACAAACCCAGTGCAACAAGGTTTCTCATGTTTCATAAGACACCATATGCGTCTTGACTACTCTCATTTCTACCGCCTGTGGGATCTGCTGATGACGGCCACCATGGCCTTCGTGGCCATTGAGGTGCCGGAGCATTTCGTCCTGGAATACAATGTAGCTGCTCATCCAGTGGTCTACTGGCTCGTCACCCTCGTACTGTGCGTTGACGTGTTCGTACAATGGTACCGCGTTATCCCGCAGCTGGTAAGCCCTGCCGAGACCAGGCTGCGGTGGGCGCTTCCCAATGTCGGATGGCTCATTGTTGACCTTGTGGCGGTGATTCCCTTTCGTGTCCTCCCAGGGGGAGCGTTATTTGAGTTACTACGGCTGCTGAAACTGGCCCGTGTCGCTCAACTTATGCGGCGCTGGTTGCGTCAAGCTGTCCAGCATGCGCAGATCTTGCGGCTGGTCTTCTTTGTCTGCTGGCTCTTCATCATCGCCCACTGGTTAGCCTGTGGCTGGCTGGCCATTGGTGGCATTGACATGGAAGCGGACGACTTCAGTAAGTATCTGCGCGCCTTGTACTGGTGTATTACCACCCTGGCGACGGTGGGCTATGGCGACATTGTCCCCAGAACGAACCTGCAGACTGTGTATACCATGGTCGTCATGCTCCTCGGGGTAGGTGTCTATGGTTATGTCATCGGGAACGTCACGAACCTTGTGGCCAACATTGATCTCGCCAAGACCCACTACCGCGAAAATATGGAGCGGCTGGCTGCTTTCATGCGGTATCGCAACATTCCTCCCTTGCTGCAGCGGCGCCTCCGCGATTATTACGCCTACCTCTGGGAGAATCGGCTGGGATATGACGAATCTACTATCCTGGCCGACCTGCCTGACAGTTTGCGTACCGAAGTGGCCGTTTTCCTCAGACGCGACTTTATTGAGCGGGCTCCCTTGTTTCAGGGAGCAAGTCATGAACTCGTGCGCGAAATGGCCCTGCAGTTGCGCCCTGTCGTCTTCACCCCAGGCGATTTTATCTTTCGGGCCGGGCAATACGGCTACAACATGTACTTCATCAGTCGCGGCACGGTAGAAATCATTGCGCCTGACGGCACAACGGTGCTGACGACGCTCATGGATGGCCAATTCTTCGGGGAACTCGCCTTACTCTTCAGCCAACCCCGCACTGCCAGCGTCCGCGCTGTAGATTACTGTGACCTCTACACCCTCGACAAAGACACCTTCGACCATGTGCTCACGCGGTATCCAGAGTTTGCCGCCCACATTAAAGAGGTGGCGGATGAGCGTAATCCGCAAACGACACAGGCATGAACGGCGAGGCGAGATGGGGCTCGCCCCTTTAGGCCCCTGTGTGCTGGCGCAACGCATGAAGCAGGGCTGCCAGGAAGGTATCGGTGTACGGCAAGATATCGGGGTGCTTGACGGCCTCGTCGGGTGTGAGCCAGAGGATTTCGTGGACTTCGGTGGGGTTGGGTGCTGGCGTCGCGGACGTGAGTTCCGCCAGCCAACCCCAGAGCGTGCGCGGCGGTTCACCAAACAGGTGCTGCCAGACACAACGCACCGGTACCACGTCAACGTTGAGTTCCTCCTGCATCTCCCGTACCACCGCCTCAGCCTGGCTTTCGCTCGCTTCAATCCATCCCCCCGGAAAGCAGACGCGCAGTGGCCGTCGCACGGTCGCACTGCGGCGAATGAACAGCCAGCGTCCGTCTGGACGCCGACAGGCCACTACGACGCCCTCCATGTAGGCCTCAATACTCTCTTGTATAGACTGTGTCATAGTTGCATGCCCCTGCTCTGTGCGACGTGTTTGAAAGGGACGAGGGCTAACACTACTGCATGCTCGTAGAGCTGGACGCGGTCGATTACGCCCTCAGTGAGCACGCCAACAGCGCCCATGGTGGATTTTACCTGCGTGTGCTGATACACTGCCTCGACTGCTGCAGCGAGTTCGTGCCCCTGGCGTACGAGGGCCGCGACCTCTTCAGGGACACTAAAAGTGCTGGTGCGACTTTTGCCGAGGAGAGGGTGTGCTGAGACCACAATCCAGGCAAAGGCTTCCATACTCCCCTGGCATTCCTCCACCCCACCTTCGATGCCCACCCAGTAATCGGCCTGCGGCACCAGGTGGGCTGCGTGTTGTACCCTGTTAAGAGCTCCTTGCAACGTCTCCGCGTCAGAGAGAGGCTGCGGACGCACCCCAGACGGCACCGCAACTGCATGGAGGTGAAACGCTTGCCTGGGAAACATGCTCGCGAAACCACGGCGTGTCGCTTCGACCTTCACGGGATTCTGAGACGCCACCACCAGCGTCTGTGGATGCCCAGGGCGCATAGCAGACTCCAGAAAGAGGATAATGCGGGGAGGGAGCGACACGGAGACACGGTGATGACCACACCTTACCAGTAGTCTTTCTCCGCGCTCTATACCGATCCTGTGGGACCCACGCTACAGCAGCAGTCTACAGCAAGCAACCCAGAGAGTCATCTGCTCCGGGCAGTTCTGATTTGACAGACGGTTCTCCCGGACTACAATGGAACAAGAAACCATGGACAATTCTCCCCTGGAGGTTATGACATGATTACGAAATTTGATAGCCTGTTTGCCGGACACATTGATATGGATAATGTAGGCTATGGTGGCATAGCCGTGAATGACCGCCGCTTCCCCAACGAACATCTGGTGACGGTTTTTGATAAAGCGCAAGCCATGGCCCAGCTGATGGACCGGCTGGGGTACTCGACCTTTTGGATGGCGGAGCATCACTTTCAGCCGGAAGGCTACGAGTGCATTCCTAATGTGCTGATGATGGCCGTGCACCTGGCTCACGTGACCGAGCGTCTTCGCATCGGCTGTGGCTTTAACATCACGCCCATGTGGCATCCGCTACGGCTCGCCGAGGATTTTGCCATGGCCGATATCCTCACCGGCGGGCGTGTCACCTTTGGTGTAGGACGTGGCTATCATACCCGCGAGGTGGAGACGTTTGGCTCGCCGCTGCTCGATCAATCGGCCAATCGTGAGCTTTTCGAAGAGCAAGTCGAGATTATCTTCAAGGCCTTTAACGAAGAGTCTTTTTCGCATCAGGGTAAACACTATACGCTGCCTCCCGAGGTGCCCTACCGCGGCTACACTCTCAAGGAACTCACCCTCGTCCCCCGGCCCTTGCGGCGTCCGGTGGAGTGCTGGCAGCCCATCCAAGGCGGCACGCAGCGCGCCATGGATTTTATGGCGAAGCATGATATCCAGGGGGTGGTGGGGGGCGGTTCCGCCGAAGGCGGAGCCATGCACAGGGTCGTCCTGGCGTGGCAAGAGGCGCACGCCCGCATCGGGAAGCACCTGGAACTGGGCGAACGTCTGTGTTTCGGCTTCCACTTCTACATTGCCGACGACCGCGAACAGGGTATGCGTGAGGCGGCCAAATACTATGAAGAGAACATGAAGATGTTTGGGCCGCTACGCCTGGTACGGGCGCTGACCGACGAGCAGATCGAGATTATGGCTGACCCTAAGCGCGCTCCCTCTGCCAAGCTCCCGAGGATTGCAGACGCCGTGAACAGTGGTGGCTTCCTGTGCGGCTCACCCGAGCAGATTATTGAGCATCTGAAAGCGCTGGAAGAACGCTATCCAGGGCTTGATCGGGTCTCGGTAAGTCTGTCCGTTGGCGTGCCTGAGAAGATCGCTGTGGAACAACTGGAGCGCTTTGGTACGGAAGTGATGCCGGCGTTCAAGCACGCTGGCGTTGCTGAGCCAGCTCTGGGAGATTGACACCGTGCACCTGGCAGGCACGCGCTGCGCCGTGCCTGTCGTCAGGACCTGGCCATAGGTACTCGCAGTAGAAGGACACACTCGTGATGCACTCTCCTACACTCGCAGACGTGCAGGCAGCCGCTGCACGCATTCAGCCGTATGTCCACCGCACTCCGGTACTCACGTGTACGAGCTTGAATGACCTGGTTGGCGCTGCGCTGTTCTGTAAATGCGAGAATTTTCAGAAAGTGGGCGCCTTCAAGTTCCGCGGGGCGTGCAACGCGGTCTTTGCCCTCTCTGAGCAGGAAGCTCGGTGCGGGGTAGCTACCCACTCCTCGGGCAATCATGCGGCCGCGGTGGCTCTGGCGGCACGCCTGCGCGGGGTACAGGCGCACATCGTCATGCCAGACAACTCGCCGGCGGTGAAGAAAGCGGCAGTAGCGGGGTATGGGGGCAGCATCGTGTACTGTACTCCGACCCTGGCAGCGCGTGAGGCAACGCTCACGCGTGTGGTGCACGAGACCGGTGCGACGTTCATCCATCCCTATAACGATGCCCACGTCATTGCCGGGCAGGGCACAGCGGCGCTGGAACTGCTCACGGATGTCGCTGACCTCGACGTCATCCTGGCCCCTGTCGGTGGGGGTGGGCTGCTGAGCGGCACGGCCATCGTGACCGCAGCTCTGTCCCCGTCCACCCAGGTCATCGCGGCAGAACCAGAAGCTGCTGACGATGCGTATCGCTCCCTCCAGGCGGGCAAAATTCTGCCTGCCAACGACCCACATACCATTGCGGATGGGCTCCGCACCTCGCTAGGCGAACTGACCTTTGCGATCATTCAGCAGCACGTGCAGCAGATTGTGACCGTAAGTGAGGAGGCGATCGTAAGCGCCATGCGCTACGTCTGGGAACGCATGAAAATCGTCATTGAGCCCTCGGCTGCTGTCCCCATCGGTGCTCTACTCGAAAGGAAGATCGACCTCACAGGGAAGCGGGTCGGGGTCATTCTATCAGGCGGCAATGTGAGTCTGGACCACTCAGAGTCTCTCCGAACTGTCTCCTATGCCGTGACCCGGTAGTGGAGCGGCGGAGAGACATAGGAGGGTTTCGTCGCTTGAGCATATGGCAAGATGCACGTACCATGCACTTTCTCACGCAAGACGACAGTACCCGCTAGATATCACAGACGCGGAACATCGCAGAGCGTTTGGGCATTGCTCGCTGAATTTGTAACCGTCTGCCATGCTCCACTTCTATGCACAGGGAGGTCATGCGCCCGCGTTGTCTGGTTCTGTCAGGGAATGTTGGCGCGCCACATACCGGTGGCCACCACGTCCTGGTTTGTCGGCCAGCCCATCCAGCCCTTTCTGTAAAAACCGCTGTATCCACTTGTAGGTATGGCGACGGCTCATGCCAACCGTAGCAGCAATATCGGTGATCGTCACCCCGTCCGCCAAGAGTAACACGATCCGGCCACGTCTGGCAACTCCAGCAGGTATGGAGGTTGCGCGCTGCCACACGAGCAGCGTGTGGCGTTCCGCAGGTGTGAGGCGGAGCGCGAAGGTAGTTTTGCGTCCACGAGCCATAGAGAGACCTCTCAGAAAGAGTACCGACGACAACACTCCTACACGAAGCGCACCGCCGCATGGCCGTCGGCAGGGCCTGGGGCCGGCTGGCGTACGCTGATCTCCTGACACAAACCTGACCCGCGGCGAGAACATTGTAGGCAGGACCGTGCATGTACGCCTGCGCTAGACGGTTACGCTCCTCGGATCTCTAACGGTACATCAGCTATATCAAGCATCCACGGTTGACTCGTTGCCACCAGCCGCCCTCCTTCCTTTTGTCAACGCGGCGGGTGGCAGAGCGCGTCTTCGCGACAGCTCTCGTCTCAGACACGCCAGGGGTTCCGGGCTTCTGTTGCAGTCGAAGCATACGGAGCTGATGGTCTGGCTCTTCTTATAAACTTTAATACTATAAGTGAACTAGATGACCCATTGCAGTCATGCATGCATGTATGTATGATCCGCAGAGGTTCATCACATCAGGGCCATGAAGCCCGTGCACCACAGCCCTGCAGGGCAGCATGCTGTCCGTAAGTGAGAATACGTGGAAAGCCCTACGTCGTTCTGTGCGGGGCAGGAGGTAAAGGGGATCTCCATACCCTGAACATAACTCACTAAACTGCATGTGTTTCGCACACTCTCCGCCCTCGGGCGGCCTGGACTGTCCTCGTGATCCTGTTCTCCCGCACGTTTGTCGTATATTCCGCTGCTCCTGAGGGTGAAGAGTTGTACATCCATCTCGCTGGTGGATGGCAACCAATGATGAAGTGTACTGCACCGAAGGAGCACAAGGATGGCAACTTCTCTCTTGGCACCGCTGTCGATACCCTCGCTGGTAGTGACTGATACTCCGACCATAGAACAGCTGCGCCTCTGGTGGGAGACTATGCAACGTGACGACCTGTCTGTGGCCTATGCCGATGCCTTCCCAGATACTCTGACGGACTTCCGTCTTGAGATAGCACAGGGGACGAAAAAGCTGCTGGTATGCTTGGTCGATGGCAATGTCGCTGGCGCGTTGTGGTTGCATGATATGGCGCACCGTTCTGACGGCACGGTCCTGGCTGGCTGGGTTGGCGGCTTTTTCTTGCCAGCCTATCGCGGCAGCGTTGCTGCGCGTCTGTGGCAGGCAGCGCGCCAGCGGTGGGAGGCTCAAGGCATTACCCATCTGTTTGCCGCGACACATATTGCGAACCGTCGGTCGCAAGCGTTTATTACCCGTGCTATGGGATTTCATCGTGTCGGGCTCTATCCCGGTTTCACGCTTTTCCATGGCCAAATAACTGATGTCGTGATCTATTGCGCCAACCCCAACGATGCACTGCTGGCATGGACATACGCCTATAAGCGTGCATTGCGCCCTTTGCAGCATGGAACGCACGACAGCGCTCTCGCGATCAGCGAAGAGGAGACATCGTAAAGAAGAGGGTCCACAGTCCGTCAGCCCTTGTAGGCATGCGTGCACGTCTGTATGCTTTCTGTAAGCAAAATGCTGTGAGGTTATAGGAGAGGTCCTATGCCCAAAAGTGAAATTGTCCAGGTCCGCATCCGCCCAGAGCTGAAACAGGAAATTGAGGAACTGAAGCGTCCCAGTAAACTGTCGTGGCAACGCTTGGTTGAAGACCTCCTGGAGTCGTGGGCTGATGAACAGCGCAACCAACACCAGCACCCAAGCTGGCGCAACGGCACCGGAGGAGTCTAGACGCTTCCTGCAGGGATAGACACAGACCGACGACGCGTCAGGGTGTGGAAGTCGAGGCAGCACAGGCGTACGATAGTAGCGTCTACATCCCCCTTGTGAGGCCCTTGACTTCCAGCCCCGTGAGAGAGAGGAGTACCGTATGGAGCTCGACTGCATGATCCAGTCCTGCTTACGCGAGCTGGATGGTCCAGGATGGATTGCAAAGCGGGTCGAGGTAATGCCTGGTGTCGTGGATAGCGAGATCATTCACATTACCCCCGAGATGGACCGTCTCTATGGCTTTGTATGGCCAGATACGTTAGTAGGACGGCGCATTTCGGAAATCCATACACTGCCCGATGCACAAATTACACGCCAATATTCGTTACTACGTCATTTGGGATTCGAGGCGCCCCGACATTACGTCATGCACGGACTGCACCCAAATGGCCGCATCTTTCGCATCATTAAACACGTCAAT
>AR_comb_assmDRAFT_10101467_pt1 | contig 10798 bp, 9 predicted proteins | sample ArasoioldDNA_FD_10543 | JGI IMG/M metagenome (IMG submission 10543) | reverse complement strand
TTCCGCGGTCGTCGTCACGAGCGAACCCAGGCCGAACGTCAGTACGCAGATGACGAGCACCGGCTTGCGGCCGATGCGGTCGGCAAGTGGACCGAGCGCGAGCGCGCCGAGCATCATGCCAAACGTCCCGCTCGAGATGACGGCCCCGAGCGCCACGCGCGGGATGTGCAGGTCGACGCTAAGCGCGGGCGCGACGAATCCCATCACTTGTGCGTCGAATCCGTCGATGAACACCACCGCCGCGCACAGGCCGGCCACCAGGACATGGAGGCGCCCGAGCGGGCGATCGTGAATGGTTCGGTCGACATGGAGCGGCGTCACCTGCGGCAAAGCATGCGAAATATACTCGGAGCGCGACCAGAAACGTAATCCGCATCGCGCGAAAAATGTAAGGAGTGCGAAGGCTTTAGCCGAGTGGCAACGGCGCTATAGTGATTTCATGCGCGCGCGTTGGCTCTTCGCGGTTGCCGTCGTCGCGGTTTTCGCAGTGCCGCATCACGTGAGCGCCCAGGGTGGATCGATCGGAACGCACGTCGGAAGCGCGTCTGCCGGCCGCCCAGGACCACGCCCGATGCCGCGTCCGTCTGGACCGACGACGGCGTCGACGAACCGCAGGCCGGGTGGTATCGCGACTATCCCGGGATTCCCGGGCACGCGTGGACACCAGCCGAATTGCTTCCGATCCTCCGTCTTCGGGCTCGTCGTCTTCGATCCGTACTGGTGGGTCGCGCCGGACGCTGGCGATGAAACCGTGATGCCGCCGCTGCCGCCGCCTCTCCCGTTCGCCAGCCCACGCCCGTTGGGTGGCTTGCAACTGGACGTCGAGCCGCGACGTGCGCTCGTGTACGTCGACGGCATCCTGGTGGGAACGGTCGATCAATACAAGGGGTACTTCCAGCACCTGGAAACCACGGCCGGTTACCACGTGCTCGAATTCATCTCGCCCGACTACCAGCCCCTCGTCACCGAAGTGACCGTGGTCCCTGGCAAGACGACGACCTATCGCGGATTTCTCAACAGGGCCAACGGCCGCTGACGGAGAATCTCGAGCGCTCGCTCGAGCGCGCCGTCGCGTCCTGCATCCAAATCTGATTTCGGAAATACGGGAACGGCAACGTCGGGCGGGATGCCCGGCCCATCGTAGCTCTTGCCGTCCGTGACGAAGCGCTCGTTGGGCAGCCCGAACCGCCATCCGTTCGGCAGCCTTCGGCCCAGCACATCCGAGAACACGCCCTGCGTGTTTTCGCCGATGCGCGTGACGTGCGGGGTTCGTTTGAGCAGTGCCTGCGTGAACGTTTCCGCGGCGCTGACGCTGAGGATGCCGGTCAGCTCCACGACGGGTCCGCGAAATGACGGCCGTGTGCTCGGCCGCACCACGCTCGGTTGAGGATCGGTCCAGCTTGCGGGATTCGCCGGATCCAAGCGCGCCTGCTTCGAGTAGGCCACGTACTCCACGCCGGTCAGGCGCGACGCGATGGCGAGACCGTACGGATCCGCGCCGCCGCCGTTGATCCGCACGTCGATCACCAGCCCGGGCCATGAGGAAGCATCCGCGAAGATCGCGTCGAGCGCTTCCTCGAGCGCGGCCAGTCCGCCTTCGAAGCTCGGCTCGGAACCGTAGCCGGAAAATCCCTTGATCCGCAAGTAGCCGACACCGCCATCGAGGCGCCCGTATTGCACCTGCCCGTTGCACCACGAGCGCAGCGGCGTGCGCGCGTACTTCTGCTCGACGAGCTCGAACGCGCGCGGCCGGTCAGGACGCTCGAGCCAGTTGGCGCTCTTTCGAACGGACGAAAAGCCCAGATTGATGCTTCGGGCGCTGATGCTGGTGTGCGCGTCCTCGAACGGCTCGATCATCTCGCGCAGAATCTGAAACAGTTCCTGCGGTGTCGTGCCTTCGCTGACGCGTGGACGCTGCTTCGCGACGATCGCCGGCCAGTCCGCCTTCTTGATGTCGAAGAAGCCGTACTGTTCGGCCCAGGTTCTCGCAAACACGTCGAAGTTGGACACGGGAGTGTCCGGCGTCGGTTTCGCGCAAACTCCCGGCGCGGCGTTCCGCCGCTGAATCACGACGTCCGACGCGGAACCGTTCTGATGGAGCAAACGCCGGTCGGTCGACACGCCCTGCCGCAGGATCCACGTGGTCGGTTGGTCGACGACCTTGTACAAGACGCCGCCGTCCGGATCGTTCCCGGCGCGCTGGGCCGTGAACGCCGGCAGGCAGCTGACGGCGGTCACTTCGAATGCCTTGATCGTCGGGCCCGAAACGTCGAAGTACAGGCCGTACCCTTCCGATGTCCAACTGCCATCGAGAGACTGTGCGGACACCGACGCCGCGCCGAGCGACATCGCGCCGATGACCGCGATCGCAGTGCGAAAGTGCTGAACGTTCATGGAACCTCCCAGCCGCCGATCTCGGCCTCAGCCTCGATCTCGACCAGATATTCGTCGCCGACTAGGGTCGCCGCCACCAGCGTGTTGGCTGGCTGAATCGTACCGAAGCGCGCACCGTGCGCCCGTGCGACAGCTTCCCAGTCCGCGAGGTTTCTGACGTAGACGCGCGTGCGGACTACATCGTTCAACGAAGCGCCGAGCGACTGGAGCGCGCCTTCGATCTTGTCTATGACGAAATGCGCCTGCGCGGCGGGATCGCGACCGCCGACCGAGCGCTCCCCGAGCGTCGCCGTCGTACCGGAAACGAGGATCCGCCGGTCCTGTCGAACCGCTCGCGCAAAGCCCGCGATGCGCTCCCACCGGGTGCCGCTCAAGCAGACCGTTCGCCCAGCACCACGCCGCTCCGTTTCGTACGGTGACGACATCGAATCGAAGTGGTGGCTAAGATCGCCGGAGGCCGTCAGAAACGGCGGTTTCCGATACTCGTCGCCGCAGTCTCCTGGAATAGAAGTCAATGTCGCCAGCGCGGAGTGGATTTCCTCGCGGTCCTCGTCCGTCAACGTCAGGGCAAACAGCCGGAGCGTATCCTTGACGTGTTCGCGCTCGCCAAGCCGGGCGCCGATGATGACGCCGGCCACGCCGGGCTGATCAAGGATGTAGCGGCTTGCGACGTTCGCTATGGACACGTCGTGGCGGCGCGCGACTGCCTCCGCTGAACCAAGCACTCGCTGGAATGCGGTCCATCCCCCGGCGACGCGCATGAAGCGCGCGTACTTCATGGTCGACCACGTGGGCAGGCGATCCCAATCCGGCTCCGGCGCACCCAGCCATCGTTCAGTCAGCCACCCGCCGGCGAGCGTGCCGTACGCAAGCAGGCGCACGCCGTGGCCGACGCAGAAGTCGCCCAGGCCGTTCGCGGCGCGCTGATCCAGCAGGGAAAACGATACCTGGTTCGACACGACGACGATGCCGCTTGCGACCGCGACGCGCAGGTGCGCGGTGTCGACATTGGTCAGCCCGAGATGACGAATCAGGCCCTGTTCTTTCAGTTCCTGAAGCTCGAACAATGTCTCGAGCCAGCTGGGATCCGCGTAGTTCCACGCGTGGTACTGCAGCAGATCGATCGTGTCGGCTCCGAGGCGGCTGCGCGCCCGGTCGACGGCCTCGCGAACCTCGCCCTTCGACACACACCCAGGCTTGGGGACCCATTTCGTGAAGAACTGCACGGGGAGATTCGGGTTCAGCCTTCGGAAGAGTCCCGCAACCAGCTCGGCGGACCCATAGTGATCCGCCATATCGAACGTCGTCAGGCCGGCGTCGACGTATGGACGCATCGCGTTCGCCGCGCGATCGAGATCCAGGTGTTTTCCGTCGCGCTCCATGTCGGCCAGTTGCCACAGGCCGGTCAGCACGCGCGATATCGAGAGATCAGGCGACAGCTGATATCGATCGACGTTCGGCACCATCGTTATTCCGGCGGCAGCGTGGAAAAGCGCGCGGCCAGATCCACCCCGGATCGGCGCAGTCCGCGAACTTGATTCATGTACACGAGCGAGCCGATGGCCATGACCACCAGCCAGAGCAGTGTCGACCGGAAGTACCACGCGGCGGCGGGCCCGGTCAGATCCTTCCAGGTATGGACCGCGAGAAACATCGCCAGGACGACGATGCCAGCCGCGCCGACGGTCGTACGAACGATGGTCGTCGGGAGGACCGTGATCGCGCGGGCAAGCGGCGGATTTCTCCGGGGCAGCGTCAGCACCGAGATCGCCATCAGCAGAAAATTCACGAGCATCGACGAAACGAGGATGTCGACGCCGAGGAAGAAGTCGCCGGCGAGGTGGCTGCCAACGACCCCGAGCGTGGCCATCGTAGCGCTCGCCAGGATCGCCACATGCGGCGTGCGAAAGATCGGATGCACTGATGCGACCGCGCGGGGAAATATGCCGTCGCCGGCCCACGCGAACATGAGCCGTGAAATGGCCAGCAGCATGGCTGGCAGGTCCTTGGCCAGCGCGATCGCCGCCGCCGAAATGATGACGACCGTCCAGAAGGCCGGGAGCAGGTTGCCCAGCAGTCCCGGCGCGGTCATGTCGCGTTGCTGCGCTTCGACCGCAATGTACTGCCACGGCACGGCGTGATAGACCGCGGCGGTGAACAGGATATAGAGAATGCCCACCGAACCGACGGCGAGGCCGATGGCGAGCGGAAGATTGCGGCTCGGGTTCTTCGCCTCGCCGCCCGCCTGCGCAATGGAGTCGAAACCAATGAACGAGGCGAAGAGGACGGAAGACGCAGACAGAAATGTCCACACGCCTGGCCGCGCGTCGACCGCCATCGCCGGCTGCTCGCCGCGCCGGAGCACCGCCGATGCGAAGTCGGCATGGTCGTAAGAAAACCCCGCCACGATGACGACCGCCGCGAGTACGAACGTGAGGTACATCAGCGGCACCATCAAGCGTTCGTAGAGCACGACACCGCGCAGGTTGATCGCTGCCGCCGTCCACAACAGCGCGAGCGAGATCGTCAGGCGCACCCATCCGACCTCGAGTGCCGTAGCGGTCGCGGTCCAGCCGAGCGACACCGCGATGTCCCGGACGAACGGCACGAAGACGTAGGACACCACGCCCGTCGCGATCGACAGGGCGAACCACTGCGAGAACGACGCGACAAATCCGGGGTATGGCGCGAGCGCCCGGCTGACGTAGACGTAGCTCCCGCCCGCGCGCGGCATCGCCGAGGCCAGGGTGGCATACGCCATCGCCGCGAGCACGGCGGGCAGCGCGGCAAACGCGAACGCTTCGAGCACCATCGGCCCGATGCCTGGCACATTGCGCTGGATCATGAACGGAATGACGTTGATGCCCGCGCCGACCATCGAGCAGACGCCCGTGGCTGTCAGACCAGCGAGGCCCATCTCTCGCGCGAGGTGCGAACGGGATCGGTCGGTGACCACGGGAGCCATCGCCGGGGATTCTATCCGGTCGGCTCGGCGACGCGGCTCGCGCCGTGATGTGCAGCGGATCTCAGGAGCGAAACAGAGACGTAGACGACCACGATCAGCACCAGGCCGCGCAGCGCGTCGAGGGGCAGTGATTTCACCAGCCATACCGCGGCCATCACGCCTGGGATTCCACCGATCGTCAGGCCGAGTGCAGCGCGCCGGTCGAACCGATGCGCGCCGATGAACCGGATGCCTGCAACCGTCGCGACGAAGGCACCCGACCCCATCATGATGGGAAATGCGGCTCGCGGGTCCATGCCCAGCAGGCTGAACACGACGAGGCTGGGTGCGTAGTTGCCGATGCCGAGCGGCAGCAGCGCGCCCAGGACGAAATTGACGACCAGCGCCACGGCAAAGGCCGGCCGCGAGAACACGAGCGCCGTACCGCCGGACGGAATCCAGCCGAGCATGCCGATCGCCATGAACGCCGCGGCCACCATGAGCGCGCTGCCGATCCCGAGCTGGACCGCGCGGCGCGACAGCGATGCGACGACGCCCGCGCCCAGCCATCCGCCAGCGATGCAGACGGCGATGAGCGTCGTCATCTGCCAGGGATCGACGTCGACGCTGCTGATGAACAGCATCGCCTGCGTCAGCACCGAAAGCGCGTCGCCCACGATGATCGTGCCGGGGATCAACTCGTCGGAGACGAGGCGGAACAGGCGAAACGCGGCCGTCGTGGTCGCAAACGATCCGATGCCGAGCGTGTCGAAGAAGTTCGTGATGAAACCAATGACCAGATGTAACTGACTCGGGGCCGCCGCGCTCTTGTGCCGCGTCCCGTCGCGCCGGACCTCGATCATCCAACGAACGACCAGCATCACCCCACTCGCCGCGAGCGTGCCGAGCAACATCCAGACGAGGATCATGTGGCGCGGCTATAGTAGCTCCCGGCGAGGGGCGGTATGAGCGATATGAACGACCGGTTCGATCTCTACGATCTGCGCATCGAAGTGGTGGCGACCGAGCGGCCGATGGTGTGCGGCCACCGGGCCGGCGACTGGCTCGAGCTGCGCGGCGAGAATCTCACGCTCCCGCCGGGCCAGCCGTTCTCGATTTATGCGCTGGCCGCGTTGCTGCCGATCCTGCCCGCCAAACAGCGCATGACGGATGCGCACGACTGGATGACCACCGACACCGAGGTCGCCTGCCCGGATCCCAACTGCGGCGCGCGTTTCCGGATTTCCCGCATCGGCAAGAGCACGTTCCGGCACAGCGACGTGACCGTCGTACCGCTCGGCTAAAGCCTTCGCGCTCCATATGATTCCTCGTGCAGAACTCGCACCCGGCTACACGATTTCCCGCGTGCTGAAGGGCGGATGGCAGCTGGCTCGTGGCCACAGCCATGTTGATCTGGCCGGCGCGCTCGAGGATATGGACCGGTTCGCTGACGCCGGCGTCACGACGTTCGACTGCGCGGACATCTACACGGGAGTGGAATCCCTGATCGGCGATTGGCTGAAACGGCGCAGCCGGCAGCGGACCGCGATCCAAGTCCACACGAAGTACGTGCCCGACCTCGATCGATTACCCGATCATTCGCGCGCCGATGTCGGCCGCGGCGTCGACCGATCGCTCGCGCGTCTCGGAGTGGACCGCCTCGACCTGGTGCAGCTGCACTGGTGGGACTTCGACATCCCGGGCTACGTCGACGCCGCCGCATGGCTGGACGAGTTGCGGCGAACCGGCAAGATCCGCCACGTCGCCGTCACCAACTTCGACCAGCGTCGTCTGGCGGAAGTGCTCGCGGCTGGCGTGCCAGTCGCGTCGCACCAGGTCCAGTATTCGGTGATCGATCGACGACCGGCCAATGGCGCCGCCGCGCAGTGCGCACGCCATGGCATCGGCCTGCTTGGCTACGGTACGCTGGCCGGTGGGTTCCTGTCGGAGCGGTATCTCCATCAACCTGCACCCGTCACACCGCTCGAGAACCGTTCGCTGGTCAAGTACCGGCTCGTCATCGACGAGTTCGGCGGCTGGGACCAGTTTCAGAATCTCCTCGCCGCGCTCGGGCGCATCGCGACGCGACACAACGTCGGCATCGGTGCAGTCGCCATGCGGTGGGCTCTCGATCAGCCGGGCGTGGCCGGTGTGATTGTCGGCGCGCGCCACGCGCGGCACCTCGATCAGATTCGGCACGCCTTCACGCTGACGCTTGATGACAACGATCGCGCAGCCATCGCGGACGCGCAGTCATCGTCGACGGGGCCGCAAGGAGACGTCTACGATCTCGAACGCGTCAAAGGCGGACCGCACGCGGCGGTCATGAAGTATTCGCTGGGGAGAGAGACGTGAGAGGTGCACGCGGTGCAAGAGGGTTCAAGGGGTGCAGGCAGGTTCAGGCGGCACCTCTTGCACCTCTTGAACCCCCTGAACCTCGTCAGGTCTTTTCGATCAACCGATATACCCCGCGCTCGAAGGCGTCGTAGACGGCGAGCGCCTTCGTATCGGCGAACGGAAGAAACTGCATCATGATGACGCCGCCGACCCCGCGAGTCCGATCAACCCAGAAGTACGTATTGTCGATTCCGCCCCAGCTCAGGCTGCCGACCGATCGCTTCCCTGGGACGCCGACCATCGTGATGAGAAACCCGAGACCCCATTTGTCCTTGCCTTCGTTGACGAACGTGAAGTCCATGCTGCTTGCCGGCAGCGCGGACTTGATCGCGTGCACGCCGACATCACCGATCTGATTTTTCGACATCAACGCGAGGGCCGCGGGCGACAGCACCTGCGCACCCTCGAGCTCGCCGCCGTTCAGGAGCATCCGCACGAACCGAAGGTAATCCGACGCCGTCGAGTTGAGTCCCCCACCCCCGTTGAACGTCGTCGAGGGACGCCGCGGCTGGTTCGGCTGCTCGGTGACCAGGCCGTCAGGCCGCCCGTCCTTGCGCTGGTGAACCGTCACGAGACGCGACTGCTTCTCGTCCGGCACGTTGTAGAACGTGTCGTTCATGCGGAGCGGCACGAAGATGTGATCGTGAAAGTAGTCCTCGAGGTTCTGCCCCGAGATTTTCTCGACCAGCTTTCCGAGCCAGTCGTTGCTCATGCCGTACATCCAGTCGGTGCCGGGTTCGAAAAGCATTGGCCCTGCCGCATACCGCTCGCCTTCGCGAGGCTTGAAGTCGCGCACCGTGGCGCTCGTGAAGCCGTAGCCCAGTCCTGTCGTGTGCGTGAACAGCTGCCGGACCGTGATCTTGTGTGTCGCGGGCCGAACGGCGTACGCGCCCGTGGCGGCATCGAACGATGTGAATACTGAAGGCGCGGCCAGCTCCGGCAGATACTTCTCGGCGGGATCGTCGAGCCCGAAGCGGCCCTGCGAGACGAGCTGCATCGCCGCGACCGATGTGACTGCTTTCGTCATCGATGCGATCCGGAAGATCGCCTCGGAAGTCATCGGACGATCACGCGCGACATCCGCCTTGCCGAACGCGCCCTGATAGAGGACGCGATCCTTCGTGGCCGCCGCAGCCACGATTCCTCCGGGAACGTCGCCGCTCTTGATAGGAGCCGACAGGGCCTGATCCAGTGAAGTCGTAACAGATGCCGCGGGCCCAGCCGCCTGGTGAGTGTTTCCGGCTTGAACGGCAGTCACCAGAATTGCGCCTGCCACGACGAACAAAACAGCAAACCGGTGCCTCATCGTCGCTGCTCCTATCTCACATTCTCTGTCCGCAGATTGTGCTACCTTGTCACCGTGAAAAGTCTAGCCGCGGTCGCATGGCTTGTCTGGGTTGCCCTGCTGGCCCCGACGCCCGTCGCGGGACAGGCGACGGGCGAGCGTCTGACCGTCTACGGTGACGTGGTCTACTTCTATCCGCCGGGCCATCCCCGCAACTGCCTGCTGAACAATCAGTTCAAGCGAGGAGAGCCAGTAGGGTTCCGGATGACCGCGCTGAACGCAACGGGAAAACGCGACCGCGCGACCGAGCTCGTGGTCCACGTCAACTTCGCCGGCAAGACCGTGGACGTGCCCATGCGCGATCGCCAGACCGACCGCCAGCCTGAACGGGACTTCTGGGTCGCCAAGTGGATGGTGCCCGACGACGCTCCGATGGGCATCGTGCGCTACACGGTCACCGCCAAGGATCCTCAAGGACGCACCGGCGAATTCAAACCGTTCGAAGTCCAAGCCTCGCAGATCACGATCGTTCCCTGACGTGTGAGAAGTCTCTGCCTCGCGCTGGTTGCCGCAGCGGCATTTGCCGCGTGCACGCGATCGGCCGCGCGGAATAGCGGCGCCGCTCCCGGCGCGTCCTCGTCAGCGGCGTCATCTCATCCCGTCGCAGCGCTCGATCTCACGTACGACAAGCCCGCGGTCGTCGGCACTGCAGTACGCGCGACGGCGAACGAACTTCCGGCAGGCAAGACGGTCGATTTCGAGTGGGGCACCGTCACCGGCGGATGGGTCATCGAGGACTACTATCACTTCCGCGGCAAGAAGTATTCAGAGGCGACGACGACGCTCGGGCACGCGCAGGTGGACGCGAGCGGTGGGCTCGCGGCAAACTTCGTCGTCCCGGAGGATTACGGCGGAGTCCACGAGATCGTCGCGCTCATCGACGGTACGCGCGTCGCGCAGGGCGCCGTCAACGTCACGCAAACATTTGCGATGAGCCCGCAGTCCGGCCCCGTTGGAACGCCGATCGAGCTGAAAGTCACCGGGCTCGGCTGGCGGACGATGGAGAGCACCTGGGTCGTGAACTGGGACAACCAGGAGCTTGGGTTCGTATCGGCGGCGGGAACGCGAGGCTCCGCGGTGGCGCGGTTCCGCGCAACAGGTTCGTCCGGGGATCACGTCGTGAAGCTGTACACCGGGTGGCAGGGGCTGGGATATCTGAACTACGAGCAGTCGCCGGTCGCGGCCCTGCCCCGCCCGCAGTTCACCTTTCGCACGACGCCCGGTTCGCCGGAGCCGGCGGCGTTCGTCGAACCGTACCAGCCGCAGCCGATTCCGAAAGCCGACGTATCGAGCGGCGTCGCGCGCGCGACGATCGCGCCAACGCAGGGCCCCGTCGGTACGAAAGCCGTGCTGAGGGGCGAGGGCTTCGCGCCGCGATCCCGGATGCGGCTCGTGTGGGAAACGTTCGTAGGCAGTCGGGTCAGCGACAGCGGGTTCGCTCCGAGCGAGAATCAGCTCGGCGAAGTGGAAGCGGACAGCAACGGTCGCATCGATGGGAGCGTCACGGTTCCGGACGATCTCGGCGGCCTGCACGGCCTCGCGCTCCGCCGCGGCGACGATCTCGTCGCGCGCACCCATTTTGTCATCGAGACGAGCCTGGTCGAGGTGTCACCGCGATCCGGACCGGCGGGAGCGCCGGTCACGATTCACCTGAAGGGAGTCGGCTGGACCGAGTACGACAACATCTACGTCGCGACGTACGACAACGCCTACATGGG
>AR_comb_assmDRAFT_10343724_pt1 | contig 10801 bp, 7 predicted proteins | sample ArasoioldDNA_FD_10543 | JGI IMG/M metagenome (IMG submission 10543) | reverse complement strand
CCGACTGATTACTTGTCGAAGGGCGTGATCGACGTCTACACCCAGGACACCGCGAGTCTGACCGGTCCTCAAGGGCGCGACTCGTTCGCCAGCCTCGTTCGCAAGCGGCTGCTGAGCGATAAGGTTGACGTCGATACCAGCGCACGCATCCTCGCGCCTCTCAGGGATTCGCGACGCTTCAGCGTGACCAAGACCGGTGAGATCACTGACGGCAGCCAGGCCGCTGGCTTCGTCCGCGTCGCCGTACCGCTCATCTTTACCATCCTCTTTCTGATGTCGGTACTGATGACATCCGGCTATCTGATGCAGGGCACCGGCACCGAAAAAGAAAACAAGGTCGTCGAGGTCCTGCTGGCATCGTCGAATCCCGACGAGATCCTCGCCGGCAAGCTGCTCGGTCTCGGCGCCGCGGGTCTTCTTCAGATTGCGGTCTGGATCCTCATCCTCATCGTCGGCGGGATTGGCATCGTGCCGTTGCTGATGTCGTCGCAGATCCAGATGCCGTGGGTCGCCCTCGCGCTCGCGGTTCCGCTGTTCCTCGTCGGTTTCCTGTTCTTCGGCAGCCTCATGCTTGGCACCGGATCGCTCGGGTCGAACATGCGCGAGGCGCAGCAACTCGCGATGGTGTGGTCGCTGACGGCCGCGCTGCCGATGATGATGATGGCGGTGCTGCTGCGCGAACCGCACGGTGTCGTGGCGCGCGTGATGACGTGGTTGCCGTTCTCGGCCGGACCGCTCATCATTTTCCGCGCCAGCACGGACCTCGACGCGCTGGCGTGGTGGGAAGTCGTCGGCGCGTTCGTCGTGCTCATGGCATCGACATGGATCGCCCTGCGCGTCGGCGCGCGGCTGTTCCGGATCGGGTTGCTGAGCTCGTCGCGGCCGAAACTCGGAGAAATACTCCGCCAGGCGCGGCTCGGCTAGTCGTCAGTCGGTCCGGCTGAAGCCGGACACTACAACGGTCGCTGTGGCGTCCGGCTTTAACCGGACTTTTCCCATGCAGAACAACAACACCTCACAACGTCGGATTACCGCAGGGATCATTGCTGCAGGACTGTGCATCACAGCCGCGGCCACTATAGTCGGGCGGCAGAGTGCATCGCCTGACGCTCGCATTGACGTGGTCTTCGCAAAATACAACCGCACGACGCCCGGATGCACGGTTGCGGTGAGCCGCAAGGGCGCGATCGTGGCCGAGAAGGCGTACGGGATGGCGGACCTCGAGCACGACGTCGCGATTCGCCCGGACACAATCTTCGAGGCCGGCTCGGTCTCGAAGCAGTTCACGGCAGCGGCAATTCTGCTCCTGGCACGGGACGGAAAGCTGTCGCTCGACGATCCGGCGCAGAAGTACATTCCCGAGCTGCCTGATTACGGCGCGCCGCTGACGATCCGGCACATGCTGACGCATACGAGCGGGCTGCGCGACTGGGGAAACGTCGCCTCGATCGCGGGGTGGCCGCGGGGGATGCGCGTGCACACACACGCGGACGTGCTCGACATCATCAGCCGGCAGCGGTCGCTGAACTTTCCATCGGGCACCCGCTATTCCTACTGCAATACCGGCTACAACCTGGCCGCGATCATCGTCTCGCGCGTGAGCGGTCAGTCGTTCACCGAGTTCACCCGCACACGGCTCTTCGAGCCACTCGGCATGACGCGGACCTCGTGGCGTGACGATTTCACGCGGATCGTGAAGGATCGCTCGATCGCATACGCCGACGGTGGGTCCGGGTTTCGCATGGACATGCCGTTCGAGAACGTCTACGGGCAGGGTGGCTTGCTGACCACGGCGGGCGATCTCCTGCGATGGGCGAACAATCTCTCTCAGCCGGTCGTCGGCGATGCGGCGTACGTCAGGGAGCAGCAAGAGCCCGGACGTTTCAACGACGGTCGCGCGCATGACTACGCGCTGGGATTGGTGATTGGTACCTATCAAGGTACGCGCGAAGTGTCGCACAGTGGCGCCACGGCGGCGTATCGCGCATGGCTTTCGAGTTATCCCGAACGACAGCTCTCAGTCGCGGTGCTGTGCAACGTAAGCACGGGCAACGCCCCGCAGTATGCGCACGCCGTCGCCGATGCCTACCTCGGCGTGCCGTCCCCGGGCACGACTACATCCACGAATTCCTCGGTCCGCATCGCACCGAGCGAGGGCCTGGCTGGCCTCTATCGTCGCGCCGGCACCGGCGAGCCACTTTCGGTGGTCCGCTCGGGTGACGAGTTGCGGATCGAACCCGGTCCGAGACTGACCGCCAGCTCGGGCACGCGCTTCACGTCGCCAAACGGCTCGCGATACGAGTTCGCGTCCAACGCTGTCCGCGTGACGGACGCGTTCGGCACGGTCGACCAGTACGTGCTGCTGCAGGGCGACGATCTAAAAACACGTCCGCTGGCGGACTACGCTGGCAACTACGACAGCGACGAAGCGGAGACGACGCTCGTTGCCGCCGTCGACAACGGCGCACTGGTTCTGAAGCGTCGTCCCGACTCCGTCATTCGCCTGACGCCCGTCTATGCCGACGCATTCCAGTCATCGCTGGGGTTCATTCGATTTCACCGGAGCATCGGTGGGCAGGTGACGGAACTCAGTGTTACGCAGGACAGGGTCTGGGACATGCGGTTTGAGAAGAAGGGAATGTAGCGCCGGACACTACATCTTCGGCACCCTCCGATGCTTCGTCGCCTGCTCATACCCATACGCAAGCGCGATCAGTCCACTTTCATCCCACGCACGTCCGAAGAAGGTAATGCCGGCTGGCAGCCGGTTGGCGCGTGTGTATCCCATGGGCACGTTGATGGCGGGAAAGCCCGTCGTCGGCGAGAAGAACTGACTGTTGTCGCCGTGCGGTGTGTTCAGGTCGCCGATGAGCCGCGGCGGGTTGCTCCACGTCGGATATACGAACGCATCGAGCGTATTGGCATCCATAGACCTGAGCACGGCGGTACGCACCTGTGCCCGGTAGTCTGATTCAGCCTTGCAGGCCGGCGTCTCGGGACCGTTCTCCGTCCCTTCCTGCGACTGCTCCAGGCGACGCTGAACGGTGGGGTGGAACTGCCGTGACTGGATGATTGCTGCCAGTGTCTTTACGGGCACGTTGTCGCCGTGCGAGGCCAGCCAGCGGTTGATGTCGTACTTGAAGCCGCCGCAGGTGCCGGCATCCTGCGCGCGTCGCGCTTGCTCGAGATCGACGCGCGCAGGATCGACCACGATTGCACCGGCGCGCATCATGTCTTCGATCGCGACCATGAATACCTTGACGATCTCCGGATCGGTCGTGTCGCGCTCGTAGGCCTGCCGCAGCACACCGATGCGCCGGCCCTTCAATCCATCTTTCTTCAGCGCGGCAGAGTAGTCCGGAACCACCGACGGATGTCCACCGGGGCTGAACGCCCGTGCGATATCGCTGTCGGCAATTGTCACGGGATCGTCGGGATCCGGCCCCGCAATCACTCGCAGTACGGCCACGGCGTCTTCGAGCGTGCGCGTCATGGGCCCCGCGACATCGGCGAGCAGGTTCAGTGGCACCACGCCCGCCCGGCTCGTCAGCCCCATCGTCGAGCGGATGCCAGCCAGTGCCTGGTGTGACGCCGGACCGCGAATCGAGTTGCCGGTGTCGCTGCCGAGACCGATCGCGCCAAAGTTCGCGGCTACGGCTGCGGCCGTGCCGCCGCTGGAGCCGGCCGTCACGCGATCGAGCGCGTATGGGTTCTTCGTATAGCCCGGAAGGATCGAGCTGACGGTCTCGTACGGCGTGAAGGCGAACTCCGCCATATTCGACTTGGCCAACACGATGGCGCCCGCCGCCTTGATCCGCTTGACTTGGAACGCGTCGCGCGTCGAAACGAATCCTTTGAGCGATAGCGATCCGGCGGCGCTCTGCAGACCGATGGTTTCGAAGTTGTCCTTGACGATCGCCGGAATGCAGTGCAGCGGTCCCACGAATCCGCCAACCTTGGCGCGCCGGTCGAGATCATCAGCCTCCGCCAGCGCGTTCGGGTTGACGACGACGATGGCGTTGATGGCGGGGCCGGATTTGTCGTTGGCGTCGATGCGGGCGAGGTACTGCTGAACGAGGCTGCGGCACGTGAGTTGCCCACCCTTCATCGCCGCGTGAACCTGCGCGATCGTAGTCTCTTCGAGACGGAACGCAGCCGTTTCCTGGCCCTGTCCGGCCGGTTGCGCCATCGTCGTCGCAGCGATGGCAACGGGGACCGCCAGGGCGACGAGTGTTCGTGGGCGTGCCATCACATCATCTCCAGAACGTTCGTTCGAGAAACCAATAACTACCTGCGAGCACGACCACCGCAGAGCCCGCCACCGCGATTCGTCGCGCCAGCTCCGGGTTGTTCTTTCGCACGAGTGCCAGCGCCGAGGCCACGACGACGACGATGATGGCCTGGCCGATTTCGACGCCGAGATTGAAGGAAAAGAGCGAGATGCCGAGGGCCCGGCTTGGCAGCCCCGTCTCGCGCAGCACGCTCGCGAAGCCGAACCCATGAATCAGCCCGAATCCCAACGCTACCCAGGCGCGGACGTCGCGGCCCTTGTGACCGGCCAACAAATTGTCAGCGCCAACATAGACGATGCTGAGAGCGATTGCCGGTTCGATGATGCGCGAGGGTGGGTCGACGATTTGCACCGTGGCGAGCGCGAGCGTGACGCTGTGGCCGACCGTGAATGCCGTAACGATGGCGAGCAGGCGCTTCAGGCTGCCGCCGAGCAGCAGCAGCCCGATGATGAAGAGGATGTGGTCGGGGCCGATGGCGATGTGGTGGATGCCCGAAGCGGTAAAGGATTTGAAGACGGCGAAGAGGCCCTGACGTGAACCGGTGAAGAAGTCCACCGTCGTGCGGCTGCTGTTCAGGATTTCTTGCCGGACGAGCGTGTCGCCTTCGTAAACGTTGACGAACGTTTGATGGTCCGGATCGTAGGGAAACACGTGAGCGGCAACCGTCAGCCGTCCAATCGAGCCGGATGATGGCGCCTGCCAGGTCAACTCGACCGCGTCCTGATTGGCGACCGGCCTGACCGCTGCCACCGTCCAGGGGATGGGCCGGCCGTCGCCGAAGAAGCTCACGCGTGGCGTGATGAGTTGCGCCAACGCCGCCGCCTGACGCTCGACGAATGCCGGATCGGCCAGCAGCGCCGGCGGGTCGATCTTGAGGTCGTGAGCGATGTCGAGATCGTGAAGCGCCAGCCGGCCGGTGAGGCCCTGTGGCGTGACGTGGACGTCGAGATAGCTGAACGGAGCAGGGTGCGCGAGAAGCCGCGCCGTCGAGGCGACTACGCAAAGGAGCGCGAACGCGGTCAGCAGTTTGACGTATTGTGAGGTGAACTCGCCGGTCGACAGCACGCACCGCATCTTGGCGCGTGGGGCGGGGGCGACGCAAGTCAGGAGCTAGGAGCTAGGAGTGCTGGAAGCCGGAAGCAGGAGGCTGGGAGCTGTTTATGTTGCGGTTTGGGTTGTTCGAATTCGATGCCAACGCTGGAGCGCTCTCGCGTGAAGGAGTGCCGGTGCGGTTACAACCGCAGCCGGCGCGCGTGCTCGCAGTGCTGGTCAGCCGCCCTGGCGAGATCGTCACCCGCGAGACGCTGAAGCAGGAAGTATGGGGCGATGGCACGTTCGTGGACTTCGAACGCGGGCTCAACTTCTGCATTGCTCAGATCCGGTCGGCGCTGGGCGATTCTGCGGATTCGCCGAGGTTTGTTGAAACGCTGCCGAAGCGGGGCTACCGGTTCATCGCACCAGTCGCGGGTTTGCTGCAGGACCACGCTGACAGCGAGGAGCGCCTGCGGCCCGAGCGGGGCGCGCAGTCGCCGAACGAGAGCGAGCGGGGTTGGGCCGCTTCCGCCAAGGCTACGGCGAGCGTCGCCGAAGCGAAGCGAAGGCGCGGCCCCGCGAGCCTTGAGAAAAGCGGACCTGACGTCGCAACTCATCCGGCATTCCGCAGGCGCTCTCTGATCTGGGCAGCGCTGGCCTTGTCCGCCGTCACTGGAGCCCTTGTCATAGGCGCGTGGCGTGCCCCGTCCGTCGACGCGCGAGTTCGCGTCGCGGTCGTGCCATTTGACAACGAAACTGGCGAGGACGGTTTCGACCGCATCGCCCGTGGGGTCGCCGATGCGACGGTGGCACGCCTGGCGACGCCCGACCGGTTGCGGATCCTCAGCGTCATCGGCAACGCCGCCGCTCTGCATCAGCCTCGTGGCTTTCGTGACCTCCAGCGAATCGGCACCGAGCTCGGCGCCGAGTACATCGTGCTCGCCCAGATGAAGAGCGACGCGGCTGGAGTGCGGCTCATCGCGCACCTGATTCGTGTGCCGGACCAGGTCCACGTGTGGGCGAACACCTACGATCGGCCGGTGTTCACGCTCGACGCGCAGGCCGAAATCGCCGAGTCGATTGCGAGCTCGGTGACGCGATCGGTGCAGTCGCCCTCACATCGCACCGCAAGCAACTGACCAGCGCGAACTTACGTCCTCACATAGAACTCGCGCTGTTCTGGATTGCGACGGCGGGCATGTCGACGATACTCCTCCTGTCTGGAGGAAACAGCTATGTCCGTTCCGCGCCGTACCTTCCTGTCGATGACGTCAATCCTGCCGCTCGCGTCCGCGGTCTCGCAGTCTCAGTCGCCGGTAGCGGCGGCAATACCGCCGACCTTCCCGTCCCACGACCCGGAAATCGCGCGCGAGATGGTGGGTGTCTCGCACGGGAACGTCGCGCGCGTGCGGGAGCTCCTGACTGGTCGTCCCGCATTGGCAAACGCTTCATGGGATTGGGGCTATGGCGACTGGGAGTCAGCGCTCGGCGCCGCATCGCACGTCGGCAATCAGGAAATCGCCAAGCTCTTGCTGGCCGCCGGCGCGCGGCCATCAATTTTTTCCGCCGCGATGCTCGGCCAGCTCGATACGATCAAGGCGTTCATCCTCGCTTCACCAGGCGTCCAGAAGACGCGCGGTCCGCACGGCCTGACGCTCCTGTCGCACGCGCGGGCCGGTGGACCGGCCGCGGCTGAAGTCTTGAAGTATCTCGAATCGCTGGGTGACGCCGATCCAAAATACACGAACGAGCCGTTGTCCGACGCCGATCGCGCGGCGATTGTTGGCGCCTATGCCTTCGGATCCGGTGGAACCGAGCGATTCATGGTGACCATTGGTGAACGCGGTCCCGCTGTGCAGCGCGAGGGCGCGGCTGCGCGGAATCTCTTCCATCTTGGCGGCCGCGTGTTCCACCCACCTGGCGCCGACGCCGTGCGCATCAAGTTTGGTGCCGGCGACCGTGCGGCAACGCTGACAATCGAAGATGGACCGACGGTTGTCGTGGCAAAGCGCGCATAGCCCGAGCGGTGTCTTCGCCCTGGCGTGGCTCGCGTGTCCAAGAGCTTGAATCGCAGAGTTCGCAGAGTTCGCAGAGTTCGCAGAGGCGCGGAGGACGCCGGCCGACGGGCCGGCGTGCAACCAGCTCGTATCGCAACGAATGCGAACGCTCTCTGCGCGCCTCTGCGACCTCTGCGATAAAAGGTTTTGGACAGCCTACAATGCTCCTACGATGCCCAGACTGTTACGCACGCTGCTCTGTGCGGTGTTGCTCGTCCTGGCTACGACCAGCGCAGAGCTCCAAACCGCACGCATCGACGGCGCACGGTTGCTCAAGGACCTCGAGACGCTTGCCGCGGACGACATGGAGGGGCGGCTGCCTGGGACGCCCGGGAGTGCGAAGGCGCGGGTGTTCATCGTGCAACGCTTCAAGGAAGCGGGCATCCAGCCGATTGCGAAGTCGTACGAGCGTCCCTTCACCTTCCGGGGCGGTCGCGACCCCAGCGATCGCAGTGGCGTCAACATCGTTGGCGTCGTGCCCGGCGAGCACGAGCCCAACCGCTATATCGTGGTCACGGCTCACTACGACCACCTCGGCGTCCGCAACGGCGAAGTGTTCAACGGTGCCGACGACAACGCGTCCGGTGTCGCGGCACTCCTGGCAGTTGCGCAGAGAATCAGCGCCAACAAGCCGCAGCACTCAGTCATATTCGCCGCCCTGGACGCCGAGGAATCAGGACTGAACGGCGCCAAGGCGTTCATCAGCGATCCGCCAGTTGCCCGCGACGCCATCGCGATGAACGTCAACCTCGACATGGTGGCGCGCGATGCCAACAACGTGCTCTACGCCACCGGAACGTTCCAATACCCATTCCTGAAGGCGTATCTCAAGGATGTGGCGCAGCCGCCGGTGAAGCTGCGGCTCGGTCATGACGGGACCAACGCGAAAGAGGACGACTGGTCGCGTGACTCGGATCATTATCCGTTTCACCTCGCGGGCATCCCGTTCATCTACTTTGGCGTCGAAGACGAAGCGCAGCATCACAAGGCGACAGACGATGCGGCGACGGTGACGAAGGAGTTCTTCGTCGGCGCCGCGAACACGATCCTTGCGGCGTTGCGTCAGTTCGACGAGAACCTCGAGGCGATTACGGCGCGTCGCTGAGGAGTTTCTGCACCGTCTCGAGGGTGTCGGCTTCTTCAGGCTTCTTGTCGGTGCGCCACCGCAGCATGCGCGGGAACCTGACGGCGATGCCCGATCGATGCCGCGACGATCGGGCGATGGCTTCGAATCCCAGCTCGAAGACGTGCACCGGCTCGACGTGGCGGACCGGCCCGAACCGCTCGCGCGTGTGACGCCGGATCCAACGGTCCATTTCAGCGATCTCGTCGTTCGACAGCCCCGAGTACGCCTTGGCGATCGGGACGAGTTCGCCTTCGTGCCAGACGCCAAACGTGTAGTCGGTGAGCAGGCTCGCTCGGCGGCCGCTGCCCGGCTGGGCATAAATCAGCACGGCGTCGATCGTGTAGGGGTCGATCTTCCACTTCCACCAGTCGCCGCGCTTGCGGCCGACGCCGTAGGTTGACGTCAGGCGCTTGAGCATGAAGCCTTCGACCCCGCGCGCCCGCGAGTCAGCGCGGAGCGTTGCGAGTTCCGACCAGGAGGCAGGGGTGACGAGTGGGGAGAGTCGTAGAGTGGTGATGGTCCGGCTGAAGCTGGACACCACATCCGCTGTCACCTCCAGGCGCCTCCGCCGTTCCGACTGCGCCAACCCGCGAATATCCACGCCGTCATCTTCGAGGACGTCGTAAGTCATGAAGACGACGGGCACCGTGCGTGCGAGTTGCGCCACCTGTTTCTGACGCCCGATGCGCTGCTGCAGCGCCGAGAACGGCATGGGCCGCTCGTCGCGAAAGGCGAGGACCTCGCCATCGAGTACCGTCCCGTCAGGTAGTCGTGTCGCGGCGGCGACGATCTCAGGAAAGCGGTGCGTGATCAGTTCTTCGCCGCGCGACCAGAGGTGCACGATGCCGACGCGCTTGACGAGCTGAGCACGGATCCCGTCCCACTTCCATTCGATCATCCATTCGTCAGGCGAGCCGAGGCTCTCGATCGAATCCTCGAGCGGTGACGCGAGAAAAAACGGATACGGCCGCGACCGGTCATCGTCCGTCCGTTCGTGTGACAGAAGGCCGGTGTACCACTCAGGTGAGGGCGTCCATTCGCCCATGATGCGGGCGGCAATCGTCGGCGGCGGAAGGCTGGCTGCCTGCGCCAGCGCCCGTACGACGAGCGTCTGCGAGACGCCGACGCGGAGCTCGCCGGTCAGAAGCTTGAGCAGGATGAAGCGCTGCAAACGATCGAGCGACTGCCACCAGGTAGTGACGCGCTCCTGCTGTGTCAGCGGGTCGAGTTGCTTGAGTGGAAGGATGCGATCTTCGACCCATCGCGCGAGCGGAAGGTCTTCCGACTCGCCAGAGGGCAGTTGATCGAGCACGAGCGCCGCAGTCTCAGCGCCGTCGCCGACGACGGAATAGCATTCCTCGAGCATCCATTGCGGCAATCCCGTCGCCGCGAGCGTCCAGCCATTGATTGATGCGTACGGGATCAGGCGCTTGAGCCGTCGTCCGGTGAGGAAGAACACGGCCCACGCGGCATCGGCGGGTGGCGCCGCGGCAAAGTACGTAGCCATCGCGTCGACCTTGGCGTTGGTCGAGGTCGTGCGATCGATTGCGTCGTACAGGGCAGCGAATCGCTTCATCGATCACTCGCGGTCAATCGCCTTCCGGCTCGCCCTCCCAGGCGGTGCGGAGCACGCCAGCGTCCAGACCGTGCTCGCGCAGGTATTTCGCCAGTGGTTCGGCGTGGCCGTGGGTGGCAAACACGCGGGAGGCGCCGGACTCGGCAACGGTCTGGAGGAGGGCGGGCCAGTCGGCGTGATCGGACAGCACGAACCCGCGATCGAACGCGCGCTGGCGCCTGACGCCACGAACGCGCATCAGGCCTGACGCGAACGCGTCGGAGTGGACGCCGAGGCGCCGCATCCACGGCGTGCCTCGCGCCGAAAGCGGTGCCAGCACCAGCTCGCCCGCGAACTTCCGGCCCTTGGGCTGCTCGGTAGCCGACGCCGTTTCGAGCATTCGGACGCCCGCGTCGCGATAGGCCTCGATCATCGAGGCCATCATGCCGTGGATGAACACCGTCCGATCGGTCACGCGAGACAGTTCGGCGAGGAGGCGCTGCGCCTTGCCGAGCGTGTAGCAGAAGAGCACCGATGTGCGTTCGTGCCGCCGGTTCTCGTCCCACCATTCGAGGATCTCGGCGATCACGGACTCCGGAGGGTCCCAGCGATAGATCGGCAAACCGAACGTCGACTCGGTGACGAACGTATCGCAGCGGACGACCTCGAACGCCGAGCACGTGGGATCGGTGGCGCGCTTGTAGTCGCCGGCAACGACCCATACGCCAGCTGCGCCCTC
>AR_comb_assmDRAFT_10149864_pt1 | contig 10801 bp, 9 predicted proteins | sample ArasoioldDNA_FD_10543 | JGI IMG/M metagenome (IMG submission 10543) | reverse complement strand
ATGCGCTGCCACTCCTCCAGCGGATGCACCTCGAGGCAGTAATCATTCGGGACGACAATCAGCGCCCCGTCGTACTGCGCGAGGGCGTCCCGGAATTTCGCCGGCACGCTCAGGCGCCCCTTCGGGTCGATCGTGTGTTGGTACCGTCCCCTAAACATATCCGGATTTCGCCGATCTCTGTCTAAGCCTTCATCCCACTTTGCCCCACTCGAGAAGCGAGATTAGCGTTACCGGAAAGCTCGTGTCAAGGGTAAAAGAGACGATTTTGAGCGGAATTAGCCCCCAGTGGTCGCTGACGACCGGTGGGGGACACCAGCCCACTTTTACCCCCGGAATGGTGGGTAGGCCGGGATGGACCCCTCGGGGGCGGGATCAGGGATCGCGGCGGTGGCCCGATCAGGGGTCTAGCGGAGGGGTACCCGAGGGGCCCTGGGCGAGCCGGGTTTCATGCGATCGCGGGCTCGGCCGGAACGCGGCGCACCCCAGCGTCCGCGCACCGTAGCTCTGTGTTGGTGCGTCCCGCCGCTGTGTTTCCGCATCGAGCGCGACGAACACAGGCGGCGCGACGTCGTTATATACAACTCATAGGTTTGTTTATAGCGACGGCCGTGCCGCGATGGCGCGCGATTGCGCGGCGCGCGCCTCGAGCGCTAGCGATTGCGCAGACGAACGCGCGTGGCGAATCTCGTCGCGATCGAGCGATCGGCCAGATCCCACGCGGCCTCGGTGACGAGCGTGATCACGACGGTGCGGACGTCGTCGGGATTCTCGGCGGCGCGGTCCTCGGCGTCGAGGTAGTCGAGCGCGAACGTCCGCACGCCGTCGACGACGGGCTGCGCGCCGGCGCCGGCCTCGCGACGCAATGTCGCGCCGGTCAGACGCCACGTGATCGTCTCGCCGGAGGCTGAAACGAGACCGTCGCCGTCGAGATCGCGATGCAGCACGATGCGCGTGGACTCCGCGACAGAGATCGCGGCGAAGGCCGGCGGCCGCGGTCCTAGACCGGCCGTGCGAATCTCGCCCGCCAGGCGCTCGATCGCGACACGACCGCTCTGCTGCGACTCGGAGCGCGACACGCCGACCGTGTAGACGCGAAGCCCCTCCTGGAGAACCGTGAACATCGCGGCCGAGACGCCTCCGAACACGGCGAGGGCGACGAGCAGATCAGCGAGGTGCACGACGCGAGCGTCCGCGAGGAGGCGGGCGCGGTCAACGCCCAAAAGAATCGACGGTTACAATCCCTCGCCGCCGGGATGCCTCATTGTCATCCACCCCCTACAGTTCCTGAGCCGTAACCCCTTGAACTGCAAGGGGCGCTGGCCGGGCATGCGGCTTGCTCAATAGAGACTCGACGAGCGCGCCGAAAGCCCAGGGCTACCGGCGAGAGGGAGGAGGATCGACATGAGTGCGCGCACCAGCACGTCGTTCAACGCGCCGATCCGCCGCTGTCTCGCGATCGCCGGCGTCACGCTCGCCGCGCTCTCCGTCCCCAGCTTCGTGCGGGCCGAAGAGTTCGTGAACATGATCCGCTATTTCGATTCCAACGGGGTTGCCCACTATGTCGGCAGCCTCGACCAGGTGCCTCCCGAGTACCGCGCGAGCGCCAAGGTCCCCGACGCGGATCTGCGCATGCCGCCCGTCACGTCCGTCGGCAACGACCGCTCCGGCCGCCAGACGTGGGAGGTGGAATACAAGCGGCGGCGCGAGGAGCGCGAAAAGCAGATCCAGAAGATGGATCAGGAGTTCCGCGATCTGCAGCAGCGAGAGGCCGGGCCGCAGGCCGAGTCCGCCGCGCGCAAGAGCGTTCGCGAGCTCAACGAGCGCGAGAAGCGACTGCAAGAAGGTAGCGACGCGACGAACAAGCGAAACGACGAGTACGCGCGATGGCTCGGCAGCTGCGAGCGCCAGGAGCGGATCGTCGACCAGGACCGTGCACGGCACTGGCTCGCATACGGACAGCGCTGGACCGACGACGAAACGGCCGCGCGAAAGAAGAAGGCGTTCGCCCAGACCGGATGCCGCCCGCTCAAATGAGCCGGCGCCGACCCGGCTCGCGTCCTCCTAGGGCATCCGCACCACGGTCCAGCCGCGCACCTGAATCTCGGCGTCTTCCAGATGACGGCCGCGGCGGCCGTACCGGCGGCGCTCCGTCGCGGGCGGCATCTCGTGACGCCGTCGCTTCACGACGCGCCGATCGAGGATGACCTCGACGCCCCGCTCCTGACCGAGCACGACGCGCAGCGACTCGTAGAGCTCTCGCCGTCCCTGCGACACGATGAAGATCAGTCGCTCCACTGCCCTACTCCAGCACCGGGCGATGCTGCGCCCAGGGTCGGGCGCGCTCGAAGGCCGCGGATGCGCGGAGCACGGTCGCATCGTCGAACCGGCGGCCGACGATCTGCAGGCCGATTGGCAGACCGCCCTTCGTGAATCCGCACGGCACCGACGCGGCGGGCTGCCCGGTCATGTTGAACGGATACGTGAACGGGATCCACGCGTAGGGCTCGACGGCTTTGCCGGCGATCTCCGTGGGATTATCGAGACCGACCGCGAACGGCGGACACGCGATCGTCGGCGTCAGCAGCAGGTCGTACTGCTCGAAGAACGCGCGCGGATGCTGCCACCAGGCCAGCCGATCGAACCACGCCTGCACGTACTTGGTCGGCGGATTCTTGAGCGTACCCTCGATGATCCGAAGAAGGCCGGGCTCGATGTCGCCGGCGCGATCGAGATACGGCGCCATCCGCGTGGCGATCCCGCCGCAAAAGATCTCGCCCCATGCTTCACGCGGTGACGGCCAGCCCGGCTTGACGTCTTCGAGCTTGCAGCCGAGCTCGCGGAATGCCCGCGCCGCCTTCGCGCAGGCCGCACGCACCTCGGGATCCACCGCCTCCACGAAGCCGAGATCGTCGGTGTACGCGACGCGCAGGCCCTTCACGGAGCCGCGCAGCGCCTTGAGATAGTCGTCGCCGGACGCCGGCAGCGAGTATTGATCGCGCTCGTCGGGGCCGGCGCACACGTTCATCACCAGCGCGGCGTCCGCGACGGTACGCGTGAGCGGACCGATGTGCGAGAGGCTCCACGCGCCGCTCGCCGGATGTAGTGGGATGCGGCCGTACGAAGGCTTGTGACCGAAGACGCCGGCGCACGACGCGGGGATCCTGATCGAGCCGCCGCCGTCGGTGCCGATGTGGAGCGGCCCGAGCCCGGCAGCCGCGGCCGCCGAGGCGCCCCCGCTCGAGCCCCCGGGCGTCCGTTCAAGGTTCCACGGGTTGCGCGTGATCCCGAACACGAGGTTGTGCGTGGCGCCGATCCAGCCGAACGTCGGCGTGTTGGTCTTGCCGAGCATGATGGCGCCGGCGGCCTTCATGCGCTCGACCATCGGCGCGTCCTCGGCCGGCACGTTGTCCCGGTAGAACGGCGTGCCGAACGTGGTCCGCACACCCCTGGTGTTCACGAGATCCTTCACCGAGAACGGCACGCCGTGCAGCGGGCCGAGCCGCGCGCTCCGCTTGCCGAGCGCCCGCTCGGCGGCCTTGGCCTCGCGCCGCGCCGCCGTATCGGTCACGGTCACGAACGCGTTCAGCCGGGGATTGAGCTTCTCGATGCGATCGAGCGCCGCGTCGACCACGTCGACCGGCGAGACCTTCCGCTTCCTGATCATCGCGGCCAGCTCGGTCGCCGGCAGCCACGCCAGTCGCAGGTCAGCCATTTGCGTCTCCTTGATTGGCGGCGCCCGTCGGACGCGTGTCGGGCCGCACCATCAGCTACCGCGCAGCCGAGGATCGAGCGTGTCGCGGAGCGCGTCGCCCAAGAGATTCGAGCCGAACACGGCCAGACTGATCGCGATGCCGGGAAACATCACGAGGTGCGGGGCCTTCTGCGCGTATTCGGCGGCCGAGACCGACAGCATCCGCCCCCACGACGGGTACGGCTCGGGAACACCCAGGCCCAGGAACGACAAGGTCGCCTCGACCAGGATCGCACTGCCGAGCTGCGCGGTGCACAGCACGATGAAGGGGCCGATCGTGTTGGGCAGAATATGGCGAAACGCGATGCGCAGGTGCCGTACGCCGAGCGCGCGCGCGGCTTCGATGTACTGCATCTCTCGTATCGAGAGCACGCTCGAGCGGATCACGCGCGCCGCGCGCGGGATGATCGGGATCGAGATCGCGACGATGACGTTGTGGACGGCCGGACCGAGCGCGGCCGACATCACTAGCGCCAGCACCAGCAGCGGCAGCCCCTGCAGGATGTCGAGGACCCGTTGGGTCACCAGATCCGTGGTGCCGCCGATGTAGCCGGACAGGAGCCCGATGATGCCGCCGAGCACCGAGCCGAGAAGCGTCGACGCGACGCCCACGACCAGTGAGACGCGGGCGCCGTGGACGATGCGCGAATAGATGTCGCGGCCGAGGTGATCGGTGCCGAGCCAGTGCTCCGCGCTCACGCTGGCGAGCGTGGCCGTGGCGTCGGTCGCGATCGGGTCGTGCGTCTGCAAGACCTCCGCGAAGAGCGCGGTCAACAGCATCAGAAGCATCAAGAAGCCGCCGGCCGCGCCGAGCGGCTTTTTCCGCACGAAGCGCACGAGTGCGGTCCACCGCCCGCTTCGCGCGCGGGCGCGAGATGGGACAGCGATCTCGACGCCTCTAACCGCCATACCGCACCCGGGGATCGAGCACGCCGTAGAGCATGTCGACGAGCAGATTGCTCAGGATCACCACGATCGCGATGAACATGACGAGGTTCTGGACGATCGGATAGTCGCGCCAGAGGATCGCCTGGACCAGGAACCGCGCGACACCCGGCAGGTTGAAGACGGTTTCGGTGACCACGAGACCACCGATGAGGAACGCGAACTCGATGCCGATGACGGTGACGACCGGCAGCATCGCGTTCTTGAGCGCGTGGCGCCAGATGACGACGCGCCCCGTCTGGCCCTTTGCCCACGCCGTGCGGATGTAGTCCTCGCGCATCACCTCCAGGAGCGAAGAGCGGGTGATGCGCATGATCAACGCCGAGGAACGGTAGCCGACCGCGAGCGACGGCAGCAGAAACTGCACCGCGTGCAGCTTCGCGTCCTGGAACGGGCTCACGTAGCTGAGCGGCGGGATCCACGCGAACCAGGTCACGAGCCCCAGGATGATCACCATGCCGAGCCAGAACGCGGGCATCGAGAGGCCGGCAAGGCTGAACACCCGCAGCAGGTAGTCGAGCGTGGTGTCCTGCCGGACGGCGCTGATGACACCGGTGGGCACGCCGATCAGCACCGCGAACAAGGTCGAGAGCGCGGCCAGCTCGAGCGTGACCGGCACCAGGGGTCGGATGATCTGCCAGGCCGGCTGATCGTATCGATACGACTTGCCGAGATCGCCGGTGAGAATCTGGCGCAACCAGTCGAGGTACTGGACCCAGTAGGGCCTGTCGATCCCGAGCTCTTTCATGATCGCCGTCTTCTCGTCCTGGCTCACGTAGCCCGCGGTGGAGAAGAGAATGTCGACGATGTCGCCGGGCGCCAGGCGCAGCAGGGTGAAGATCACCACCGACATGCCCAGCAAGGTGAGAAGGGCGATAACGAGCCGCTGGACGACGTAGGTCTTCACGCGCTCGTCACCGCCCCGCGAGCTACTTGTCGCTCCACACTTCCTGCATCCGGCCGAAGTTGTAGATCGACTGGTGCGGGATCAGGTTCTTCACGTGCGGCCACACCGTGAAGTAGTCGACCTTCCAATCCAGGATCGGCCGCGCGGCATCCGCCTCGAGCCTCTTCTGGATCGCGGCGTTGAGGGCCAGGCGCTTCTTGGAATCGAGCTCCTGCGACTGCGCGTCGAACATCTTCATGACCTGCTCGTTACAGTAGAAGCTGTAATTGCGCGGCGAGCCGCAGGCGTAGTTCTCGTAGTAGTTGGCGTCGGGATCGTCGGGGCCGACCCCGGTCAGGTTGGCGCCGATCTGATAGTCGCCGCGCGTCGCCGTCGCGTGCCACTGGGCCGTGTCGATCTGCTTCAGCGTGGCCTCGATGCCGACCTGCTTGAGCTCATTGACCACGAACGACGCCATGTCGACGTAGACCGCGATCGCCCGCGTGACGATCTCGACCTTCAGCGGCTTCTGCGGGGAAAACCCGACTTCGGCCATGAGCTTCTTGGCCAGCGCTTTCTCCTCCGCCGCCTTGGCGCCATAGCCCGGAAGCCCGACCAGGTCCTTCTCGGCCAGGCCCCAGAAGCCCCAGGGCTTGGGCGCCAGCCCGGCCCCGATGACGGCGCCGCCCTGATGCACGGCCTGGACGAGCGCGCGACGGTCGATCGCGTGGCTCACCGCCAGCCGCACCTTCAGGTTGTCGAAGGGCGGCTTCTTCAAGTTCATGATGATGTTGTCGGCGACGTTCTGGCTGAACGGCGTGATCACCAGCTGCGGGACCGCCTTCTTGAGCTGCTCGGCGGCCGTCTTGGTGGTCTCGCCGGGGAACGACACGTCGAGCTTGCCGGCCTGGATCGCGGCCTGCCGGGTGCTGCGCTCGAGGATGACGTAGTACTTCAGCCCGTCCAGATAGGGGCGCCCCTTGACGAAGTAGTCGGGGTTTTTCACGAACTCGACGGACTCACCCTTCCGCCACTCCTTCACCTTGAACGGCCCGGTGCCGACGCAGTTGGAGCGATAGTCCGCGGGCGGCACGTGCGCCGCGTAGACCGGGGTATACCCGGAAGCGAGCATCAGCAGCAGAGAAGGTTGAGGTCTCTTCAGGCGGAAGACCGCCGTGTACTGGTCCGGCGTCTCGACGGCCTCGATGTTGGAGTACCAGTCCTTCCGCGGATTGATGCGCAGCTTCGCCGGAGAATCGGGCGCCTCGCGCAGCATGTCGAACGTGAACTTCACGTCCTTCGACGTGAACGGCTGGCCGTCGTGCCACTTCACGCCCTTGCGCAGGAAGAACACCAGATTCCGGTAATTGTCCTGCCACGACCACTTCTCGGCCAGCTCGCCGATGACCGTCTCGGCGCTCTCCGTCTTCTTCAGCGGATCGAAGAGCACGAGGTTGTTGAAGCACGGCATCGCCGGCCACACCGTCGAGATCGTGGAGGTTTCGTGAATGGCAAAACCCTGAGACAGGTCCTCGCGAAGCATCATGTTGAGGACGCCGCCCGATTTTGGACTCTGCGACTGGCTCGTGGAGGGCGCGAGGAGCACCGCGGCCAGAGCCAAGAGGGTAATCGAAAGTAGCGCCACGCGTACGCGAGACATGAACACCTCCTGGAAGATTCCGCGAGTCGGAGTGTACGTGAAAACGCTGGAGGCGACAAACCGGTTTCCGACGGCACCGCCCCTTGCGAATTCACCGCGTGCGCGTCGTAGTCGCGTCTATCTCAGGCCACCCTCGGCCTGATCTGGCCTCGAGGCACTCGCTACAATAGCCCGCTACAACAATCGCTACAGCAGCCGCAATAGCAGGTGCACGGCGTAGAGCAGTCCGCCGGCCAGCCCGCCGACGACCGTGCCGTTCACGCGGATGTACTGCAGGTCGTCGCCGGCGTGCTCCTCGATGAGCCGCACCGCGCCCTCGGGGCCGAGGGCCAGCACGCCGTTCTCGATGAACTCGGCGATGCGCTGGTGGTGGCGCTCGACGATCTCGAGAACACGTGCCTTGGCCCAGCGGTCGAGCTCTCGCCGAAGCGACTCGTCGGCCACCAGCGCCTGGCGCGCGCGCTCCAGCCGCTCGACGATCCAGAGCCGGACCTCGGAGCGGGGGCGCTCCAGGTCGGCCAGAAGAATGCGGTGAAGCGCCGCCGCGGTATCCTCGAGCACGCGGGTGGCGATCGGCGTCGCCAGGAGATCGCGCTTGGCCGCCTCGACGCGTGCGGAAAGACCGCCGTCGGCGCGCAGGCGGGCGGGCAGCTCGCGCATCGCCTCGTCGAGTCGCTGGCGCACGGGGTGATCGGGCTCGGTCGCTACCTGGCGGAGCCCCGCCTGAAGCGCCGACAGAACGCGGTCGCGATCGATCAGTCCGAGGAGCGTCGCGACGCCGATCCAGATCCGCGGATAGAGACTCATCTGCTCGCGGTAGCGCCGCAGCAGATCGTCGACGACCTCGCCGACGGTCGAGCGGAACGCGGGCCGATCGAGCGCCTCGGCGAGCGAGCCGGCCAGCGTGGTCACCGCCCGCTGGTCCCATCCGTAGCGATGCGCCATCTGAAGCGCCGCGGCAAGCATCGGGCCTACCGGCCGGTCGAGCAGCAGGTCGCGCAGCCGGGTGATCAGCTCGCCGGCGGCCTTGGGCGAGAGCTCGGCGGCGAGCCAGCGCGCCAGCTCGCGCGTCGCCACGTCGAAGTCGCGCGAGGTCAGCCGCTCGGCGCCGCGCGCGATCAGGGACGCGATGTCAACGCCGGCGATCTCCTGCGCGACGTAGTCCTTCGTCAGCACGCGGCTGCCGACCATCGTGCCGACGCGCGCGGCCATCAGCTCCCAGTTCGCGGGAATCAGCGCCGTGTGAGGGATCGGTAGGCCGAGCGGCCGGCGGAAGATCGCGGTCACGGCGAACCAGTCGGCCAGGCCGCCGACGATGCCCGCCTCGGCGATCGCCAGGATCCAGCCGCCCCACCATGTCGCGCGCACCGGGTACACGGCGACCGCCAGCGCGGCCGCCGCCAGCAGCACTCCGAGCGCGAGTCGACGCTGGCGCCGAGGCGGCCTCTCGGTCGCGGCCGGGGTGCCGCTCGCGTTCACCGCCGGCGCCGCGACGGCAGGAGGACGCGGCTGCGCTTGACGTCCCACACCCCCCGCGGCGACAGCCGCACGGTAGGCAGGAAGTCGGCGGCCATGAAGAACAGCGAGTACAGGGGCTCGTGATGCGCATGGCCGCGCTCGGCCAGCTGGTGCCGCAGCTCGTCCTCCGACCGGGCCGCCTCTTCGACCGAGGCGCGCGTCATGATGCCGCCCAGCGGCAGCGCCATCTCGTAGATGATGCGCTCGCCGTCGACCAGCACGATGCCGCCGTGCAGATCGAGCAGTCGGTTGACGGCGCGCGCCATCGCGTCGGGCCGGCGTCCCAGCGCCAGGATGTTGAAGTCGGTGCTGATGGTCGTCGCGAAGCCGTCGAGGCGCTCGGCGAATCCCGCCACCACGCCGGGTGCGACCCAGCGCCCGGCCCGATCCAGGAGCGCTGCGTGCAGATCGCCCGCCTGCAACGGCCGCTCCTCGAGGCGGCTGATCACCGCGCTGACGAGCTTGATCACGGGATAGCTGGCGCGTTCGGGCAGCTCGAAGTCCTCCGGGCGCGCGCGCCACCCGACCGTGAGCCGCGCTACCGGCGACGTGAACACGCGCTGCCACGACGGCTCGGCCACGCGTCCGACCAGGCGGCCGCCGGTCGCGACGACCTTGCCGCGGGCGATCACGGTGGACGGCCGCGGCTCGGCCAGATCGTCGAGCACGCAGAGATCCGCGCAGCGGCCCGGCGCGATCCCGCCCAGGTCGGCATCGAGGCCGTAGTAGGTCGCCGGATTCAGGGTCGCCATGCGATAGGCGTCGATCGGCGTCACACCTCGCTCGAGCGCCACGCGGATCAGATGATCGGTGAACCCATGGGTGCGAAGGAAGGCGGGCATCGAGCCGTCGTTCGTGAGCATGAGCCGCGAGGCCAGCGCCGGCGCCGTCTTGAGGGCGTCGAGCAGCCCCATCAGGTCGGGCCGCAGGGAAGACTCGCGCAGCATGACCGCGATACCCTGGCGCGCGCGCTCGAGCACTTCCTGCGCGGTGATCGGCTCGTGATCCGACGTGAAGCCGGCCGCGGCGATCGCGGGAATCTTCTCGCCGGAGGCGCCCGCGGTGTGACCCTCGACGCGGCCGCCGCGCGCGAGGCCGAGTCGCCGCAGGAGCTCGGGATCCCCGCGCCAGGCGTCGGGCCATCGCGTGACCTCGCCGACCGCGAGCGCCCGAGGATGGGCCAGCGCCTTCGCGAGCGTTGCGACGCCGAAACGCCGCCACTCCTCCGGCGACCGGCTCTGCGCGTGCGGGCGCACCATCCAGTAGAAGCGAAGCGGCGCCGGCAGCAGCGCGTCGGCCGCCGCCTGGAACGCTCGGAGACCGCCGAGCTCCCAGAACTGCAGCGAGTCCGCGACGACCGCGGTCGTGCCGAGCGGCAGCACGAAGCGGGCGAGCGCGGCCGGCGTCGTCAAGGTGGCGGGATGCACGTGAGGATCGATGTAGCCCGGAACCAGCACGCGGCCCGACGCGTCGACGACGCGCGTCCGCGCTCCGACCATCTCGTCGCGGACGCCGACGTAGGCGATCCGCTCGCCGCGCGTGGCGACGTTGGCCGGGTAGAGCTCGCCCGTGTAGACGTTGAGCAGGGTTCCGCCGCGCACGTAGAGGTCGGCGGGAGCGGCGCCGCGCGCGACGTCGGTGAGGCGGCGGCGCTCAGCGATGGTCACAGCATCAGGATACAATCGAACTATGACCCGCGCGATCGTCGTCAACAGCGCCGTGCGCGTGCCCGAGCGCGCGCTCCAGATTCGCGCCGTGCGCGCGTCGGGTCCAGGCGGCCAGAACGTGAACAAGGTGGCCACCAAGGTCGACGTGCGCGTCGATCTGGACGCGATCGAGGGGCTCTCGACGGCCGCCCGCGCGCGCCTGGCAACGCTCTGCCGCCATCGGCTCGACGCCGATGGACGATTGATGATCTCGAGTCAGGCCGAGCGGAATCAGGCGAGGAATCTCGAGGACGCGCTCGATCGGGTCCGCGCGCTGGTCGCCGCGGCGCTGCGCGAGCCGCGCTCGCGCAAAGCCTCACGGCCCACCGCGGGGG
>AR_comb_assmDRAFT_10161906_pt1 | contig 10802 bp, 12 predicted proteins | sample ArasoioldDNA_FD_10543 | JGI IMG/M metagenome (IMG submission 10543) | reverse complement strand
ACAAAGAATGAAGATAAGTTTCTTGGAACGACGCTGAATTTAATTCGAAACCAAGTTTATGATTCCGCACCAGAGATCATTGTCGTCGATTCGGGATCTAACGACAACACTCTGGTCATCGCAAGAGATCACACTGACGTGCAGTTGATTCAAATTTCAGCCGACGACTTCAGCTACGGTAAATCGCTCAATACGGGAATTAGCGCAGCTTCGGGGGATATCATCGTTGCATTGAGCGCTCACGCTTTTCCGTGCGACGAATTGTGGCTGCAAAAGTTGCTAAAGCATTTTGACGATTCGACTATCGCTGGTGTTTACGGCAGACAACTACCTCGCGAGGATGCTTGGCCCTGCGTGAAGCGCGATTATAGCGAATTTTATGGAAACGAGTTGCGGATTCAGACCGATCCGAACAATACCCTTGATCACCGTTTTTCGAATGCAGCGTCGGCCATTCGCAAAAGATTTTGGCAGCAACAGCCGTTCGATGAAAAGTTGTCTTACTGCGAGGATTGGGACTGGGCAAGGGCAATGTTGAAGTTGGGCCTCAAGATCGTTTACGATCCCAGTGCCGCAGTTTATCACTCCCACAACGAGTCCTTCCGCGATATTTACCGTCGTTGCTACAAGGAGGCACTCGCTCGAAGATCACTCTACAGGGAGGAGTCGGACACTATTTTTGATTGCTTTCGCAGTTGGAAAAACTCAGTCGTTGCCGACATGGCGTTCATTCAAAAGCGCCGCGAGAACAAAAGATGGTTTTTCTGGTCCATCGTTTATCGGTTCTATTGGTCGTTCGGTCGATCCTTGCAACCTGCTTGGACCAGAATCCCCATTATCGCTTCGTAGTGGTCAAAACAAAGTGGCTTTGTCCCCGGAAATACTGTACACGCCGGTTCCACTGCTTCGTCAGCCGCTAACATTCGTTCGAGGAATGATGAGAGACCTATTTGCCGCCCGCCATCTTGCTTACCGATTGTTGATTCGAAATCTGGCCTCCCAGTATCGGCGGTCTATGTTTGGCTACGTTTGGGCTTTTGTAACTCCGATTGTCGCAACGGGAGGATTTGTGTTCTTAAACTCTCACCAAGTCTTACAGATAGCCGAGACGAATGTTCCCTACGAAATTTATGTATTTGTGGGAATTTTGCTTTGGCAAACCTTCATGGATGCCTTCCGTTATCCTCTGGAATGGGTTTCAGAGTTTCGGTTGGTTTTGGGACGGGTGAATTTCCCGCGCGAAGCCCTGATTCTAGGAGCTTTGGGACAAGTATTGATTCAACTCGGAATCCGAATCGTCTTATTGGTGCTGCTTTTCTTCTGGTTTCGACTAGGGCTGACCCTGACAATCGTGCTCGCGCCGGTGGTGCTTAGTGCCTTGATTGGCCTGGGATTGATGTTTGGCGTTTTGCTGGTTCCTGTAGGCCTATTGTACGGCGACGTGGAAAAAGGAATCCATTTGGTTACGATGTTCTGGTTTTTTATGACACCTGTTATTTATCCTCCTCCCACAAGCTGGCCGGGTACCTTGCTCAATCAAGTGAATCCGGTAAGCCCGCTCCTGACAACCGCGAGAGAAGTGTTAGTCGGCGGTTCCCTGACGCAGCTAACGGGGTTTTTCACTGTGGTCAGTGGGACAGTGCTTTGTTTGTTCATCGGATGGGTGCTATTTCGGTTGGCTCTCCCTCATGTGGTCGACCGCGTGGCCAGTTGATTGGTTTTCCTAGAAAGCATCGATGAAACATCAATCTCGCGTTGAGGTGCGTTCCCTCTCAAAAAAGTTCTGTCGAAATCTCAGGAGATCGCTCCGGTACGGTATTCAAGATATTACGCGAGAAGTGTTATGCCGGACTCAGCATGCAGAGCGGTTGAGAAGCGAAGAATTTTGGGCTTTGCGCGATGTTTCATTTAGTTTGTTTCCGGGCGACGCTTTGGGTTTGTTGGGACGAAATGGAGCCGGTAAGACAACATTGCTGCGTTTGCTTAACGGACTCATCCGCCCGGACACCGGCTTCATAAAAATTCACGGAAGAGTAACTCCTCTCATTGAGTTAGGAACAGGTTTCGCGCCGGTCCTTACCGGTCGGGAAAACATATATATCAACGGGGCCATTTTGGGTCTGCCAGGAAAAATCGTTGATGATTACATAGACGCGATTATAGACTTCGCAGAAATCGGCGACTTCATCGATACGCCAGTGCAGTGCTACAGCGAAGGGATGAAGGCGCGCCTAGGGTTCGCGGTTGCCGCTCATCTCGTTCCAGATTTGATGCTCGTGGACGAGGTTTTGGCTGTTGGAGACCTGGGATTTCAAAGAAAGTGTCTAAATCAGATGGCGATGTACTTACGCAATGGTGGGGCACTGATCCTTGTGTCACACAATATGCATCTTATTCAGTCGATCTGTCAGCGATGTTTGGTGCTCGATGCGGGAAAGGTACTTTTCGACGGGACCACGCCCGGAGCAGTTGCAGTATATTCGACGTTAAATAATCACTTAACTTCTGGTTCTGCCGACAATGCAAACATCACTCTAACCGAAGCCAATCCCGTAGTCATTGATCGAGTCGATATCCAGTCGTTTAAAGCCGCCGATATTCGCACCGGCGGAGCCATGCAAATAACCGTGCACTTTCGATCGCTGAGAGAGTTTGTGCCCGTGACCTGGGGATTTTCATTGTGGACGGCGGATCAAGACATACGTATCGCGACAAATGTTGCTAAATATGACGGTAAGCTGCACCGACTGTCTGGCGGCACGGGTACGTTCTCGTGTGTGGTTAAAGAACTGCCTTTGATTCCGAGAAAGTATTTCCTCAAGTCGGGGATCTACGACGTCGAGACAGGATGGCCAATCGCACGTTTTGGATGGCAACAGGCAGCGGCTTGTTTCGAGATTAAAGGTGAGGAAACAGAAACTAACAGCCGACATCGTATCGATCATGATATCATCAACCTTAACGTAGAGTGGAGCGATTGAGGCGATGCCTAGACCGCCTAGCAAAATCTTATTTATTCTTTTGGATGCCTTTCGCCATGATTACATCAATCCCGTTGATACGCCATTTCTATATGCTGGAACACGGCGGGGCGTTTATGCAAGGAAGCTCAAAACTACCACAGGGTTTACCCAACGGACGAGCATCTTTACCGGAACGATGGGTATGGAAAGTGACATGTTCACAATGTTCACCTTTGATTATGATGGATCGCCTTTTCGGTTCCTCGAACACGACAGACGTGCAAAAGCTTTTGTCACCACGGGTCGGTTATTGGAAAGAATTCCTGCGGTGAATGGTTTGAGGCGGATCAAGCGATTACTTAATGAAGGGTACGACAAAAAAGAACAGGCGTACCGAAAGTGGATTCAGAACGAGTCCAAAAAATATGCTGCGCATGCGCCGGCGGCTTATATCCCGCTTACATTACTGCCGTTCATCGGTGTGTCTGAGGATAATCGTCCGATTCACTTGCCAGGGGCTGGTGCGGAAGAAACGATCTTTGACGTGTTTGCCGAAGAACAAATTGAGTACAAATATCTGATGTTTCCGGCTCTCAACTGTGAAGATGAAACGGTATTGCGGCAGTTTCTATTTGAGAAAAACTGCTCAGCAAGAATCATCTTGGGCCAGTTTTCCGATTCTGATCTCCTGATTCATCATTGTGGGCCGAGCTCTCAAAGACGACGAACCGTTGCCGGTGAAATCGACCGAAGGCTCAGAGAAATAGCTGTCGAATACGAAAATGATGTTACTTGGATAATAATTGGTGATCACGGGATGACCGACGTTAAGGATGAGGTTGATATCACAGCTCAATTAACTTTTCTGGAGGACAAGTTGGGGGTTGTTCGACAGAGAGACTATCTGGTGTTTCTCGACTCGACAATGGCACGTTTCCGTTGGATGACCGAGAGGGGAAGAGATTTTCTTGATAAGATTCAGCAGGTGTCTTTGTTTCACGATATGGGAAGGTTTGTCGACGATACGACGGCTAGCCGATACCAAATACCGATGGCCGACCGTCGCTACGGTGATTTAATTTGGTGGGCGAATCTGGGCACGATGATTTTTCCAGATTATTTTCATGACAGGTATACGCATAACAAAGGTATGCATGGCTACGATAGCGATCACGATGATATGAAAGGCTTTTTTCTAGCCTTTGGCCCGAACATTTCTACAGCGGTCATAGAAGAAGCTCATCTAATCGATGTTTGCGCCAGTCTTTGCGCGACTGTTGGTTTGAAGCCACCGAAAAGCAATCAGGGGAAATCACTACTTCCTTCCTAGCATATGTTTACAAGCCTGGGGAACGAGACGGTAGAGAGGGACATTGGTCAGGACATTCAAGCGATCGTTGCCGCCATCAAAAAACGCCGGTTGAGATTTGAGGCTATCTACCTTGTGGGATCCTTCGGTCGCGGCGAGGGCTCCGTGCGGTTTGATGGCAGTCGGTGGAGAGGTATTAACGACTATGATATCCAGATCATATCCTCACCAGGGGTAATCGACCTTCAGCTGCTAAAAGAGCTTGGTCTCGAGCTAGCAAAATCCTTACAAATAGACTTCGTGGATATTGGATATTTGCCAGCGACAACTTTATCCTCCTTGACCCCGACTCTTGAGAACTACGATCTAAAATATGCAAGCACATGCTTGGAAGGCCGCGAACTTTTGCGAGACATTCCGAACTTTGACTCGCGAGATATTTCCCCCTATGAGTTTGCCCGGCTCATATGTAACCGCACCGCCGGCCTTCTTTCGGTCAGGCTGCCAGAGCGCATGAACTCCTTCCAATACCGGACTAACCAGTATTTAAAAGCATGCATTGCCGTGGGTGATGTCGCCGTTTACTTGGCCCGTGGTTATGACCCATCCTATCGAAACAGAATGGATTCATTTAGATCCATCGCGAAAGAACGACAGATTAGCTTCGCCTTGACAGAGCACGAAATGGACTGCATCTTTCGAGGGTACGCGACAAAACTTGGAGGCGATTCAACTATTACTTTCAACATAGATGAGACGTCGATGCGAAATATGATCGAAAACTCGTTTCGTGCTATTGCAGAGCGGTGTGTCGGTAAGCCATTGACTCCTATCGATGTGGCGGGGAATGCTTTAGTAAAATATTACACTCGCGAGCAGGGACTGCTAAATACAATTGACAATATCTTGTGCCGCTGGCTTCATAATAAGAAGGGTCAAGGCCCGGCTATATCAAATAGGATACTGTTCTCTTTGCCAGCATTTTACTGCCATCGCTCCGAGTTCGAGTTTCGGTGCGAGTTAAAATATGTGCGCAAATTTTGGTCTGTGCCAGGGGCTTTAGAGAAAAAATGGGATTCGCTGTCAGCGGTGGAACTTTGGGAGGAATACTGTCATTAGTACTTTCGCACCGATAGCGTTCATCTTAGGCGCCATCGTTGGCAGCTTCCTTAACGTTTGTATCGTCCGAATTCCCAAGGATGATTCGATCGTCGACCCACCGTCGCACTGTCCAGGTTGCAAAAGCAGCATACGATTCTACGATAATATCCCATTGATCAGTTATGTACTACTGCTCGCGCGCTGTCGCGCTTGTGGAGAGAAGATTTCCCCGCGCTATTTCTTCGTCGAGCTGTTAATGGCGTGTTTGGCAGTAGCTCTCTACTATCAGTTCGGTTTCAGTCTCGCGTTTCTCGCAAGCTTTATATTTGTGGGGGCTCTGATCGTAATCTCATTTATAGACTTGGACGTCAGACTGGTGCCTGACGTAATCAGTCTGCCCGGTATTGTTGCAGGTCTATTGTTTTCGGTTGTGGCCCGTTATTTGGTCAGCGATTCATTTGAACTTATCCCATCGCCGCTCAGTGCCTTGATCGGCGTGCTGGTCGGCGGTGGGTTCTTATTGGCGTTGGCATGGGCTTACGAAGCTTTCACGGGCGTCGAGGGCATGGGCGGCGGTGACATCAAACTGCTGGCTATGATCGGGGCCTTCCTCGGGTGGACGTCGATTCCGTTTACCCTTTTTTTTGCTTCACTCACCGGTTCGGTTATCGGCCTCGGGTTCATGATCGGAAAAGGTGTCGGCAGAAGATTCGCACTTCCTTTTGCCCCTTTTCTCTGCCTGGGAGCGCTCGTATACCTATTCTTCGGCAGCGAACTCATGCAATTCTACTTTCCGTCGCGTTAAGGCTTTTCTAAAGGCTGACTCTCAATTTTGTCAATTTTACATGTTTAGCGCGCATTTTGGTTTACGCGCTGGCCTGTCTCGTGCTGGGCACACGTAAATGATTATCTTATCAATGAGTTGGCAAGTGATTCGCAACACCCCCATTGGTATGTTTCTTGCGCATCAGGTGTCGCTGAACCTGAATAAAATTATCGCAGTCGTGGCCGAAAATTGAAGAACCTTATTGTTGCAAATGGCGGTTTTATGACTTTGCGGAAATTTGAAAGAGTCTTGTCGGATATTAAGGGATTCACTTTAGCGGAGCTGATGGCCACGGCTGGAGTATTCGCAATCTTGGTGGCGGTTGCAGTTCCTAATTACCTCTCCTTCCAACCGAATATGCGTTTAAACGGCGCTTCGAGGGAGGTTCTGGGCAAGCTGATGTGGGCGCGCTCCAAGGCGGTAATTGAAAATATTACTTACGACGTGACTTTCCCGACAGATCACACACTCGAAATTCGCAAAGCTGGCGTGTTGATCCAAACCGTCGACATCCAAACCGAATACACCGGGGTTACCTTCAGCAAGAGCGGTGATGATCCTGCCTTTAGTTCCAGAGGAACGGCCGGAGGGGGAACAACCATAACCATAATCAACTCCAGTGGATCTAAAACGGTGACTGTGACCGCAACGGGAAACGTGAAGATCAGTTAGGTATGGGCACTGAGCGAAAGACAGAAAACCTCGGGGAAAATGGCGGCTTTACCCTGTTGGAGTTGCTCGTTGCCCTTACCATTCTATCCGTCGGATTACTAGGAACGGCGATGCTCACGACTGGAACTATTCGCGGCAATTTCTTCAGCAAGAACATCACCTCAGCCACGGCCGTTGCGCAAACGACGATTGAAGGAGCGCAAAGGGTCGGTTATACAGCCGTGAATACGTATGTAACCGATTCTAGCAAAGTGCCGCCCACTGTTTCACTGGGGGGAGTTTCTTTTTCCCAATCTGCGTCCGTAACCAATAACTCGCCAGCGAGCAACATGAAAACGGTTTCCATTACGGTGAGTTGGAACGAGGCAAATAACGCGGCTCGTTCCGTCACTTTGCAGACCATTATTTCACAATAGTGCAGAACTTAAATGCAGTCTTGCAAACTAGGAAAAGTTACGGGTTTTACGCTTACTGAATTAATGGTTGCCATGGGCATCGGTATGGTTGTGCTGGCGGCAGTGACGACGACTTTTATGGCACAGGCCAAATTCTACAATGCCCAGGAACAGATCAATGAGATGCAACAGAACGCCCGCGGCGCTCTCGACGTCATAACTCGCGAGGTTAAAATGGGGGGTTACAAGCCTACCGGCGGAACGTTTAATGGCATAACTTATAGCGCCGCAGAGCTGTTGATACAGGCTGATCTGGACTCGAGCGGGACGATCAGTAACAGTAGCACTGCGAATGAACAGATTACCTACGCCTACGACAGCACAAACAAACAGATAACACGGAAGAAGGGTACAGGGACGGCTGAAGTTCTAGCCGACAACATTACTGCGTTTGCTGTTAGTTATTACGATGGTAACGGTGCGTCGACCACGACGTCTGCCAATATTCGTCAGGTAAAGGTAGACATCACTGCGAGAACTGCGAAACCGGATCCGAACTATACTTCCAATAATGGTTACCGAAACTACCAAATAACCGCGACGATTACTCCTCCCAATCTGGGACTGTAGCGTGGAGGTTTGAGTAAATGATGATTCGGCAAAATATCAAAATCTCCGGCCTCCATATTGTTGTGGCGAACGAGAAAGGGTTCCTTCTTATCGCCGCCCTAACCTTGATGGCAACTCTAACGTTGCTAGGGACGACGGCCTACATTCTCTCATCGACGGACATCAAGATTGGTGGCAACTTCAGAAACAACCAGATGGTTCTGCAGGTGGCTATGGCGGGGGCGGAGAGGGCGCGAGAGACTCTTAGGGTAGAAAACCTCGCGAGCAGTGATAAAGCCTCGTTCAGCGATGAGCTAAACTCCGCGACGCGTAAAGGTGCTAACGGTGCTCTAAACGGTTACACGACCACAACTGACGATATGCCCTTGGCAAATGGGACTATGAACAACGTTACGTATGCTGCCTACCTGACGAATGACAATCTTAACGGGGACACTTATTTGAGTACCACCGATAATAACGGTAAAGTGCTCATAACATCCGTTGCAACAGGGCCCAATAACTCCACGTCGAAGGTTGAAATCGTTGTGACTTCATTTCCTCCACCTTCAACTCCGGCGACAATCTACTCCAAAGACAATGTTACTACTAATGGTTCTTCTATGAACATTAGCGGAAACGATGCCTGTAGCGCCGGCACTAATCTTGCTCCCATCTTTACCAAAGATCCGGCCACGACCAATTCCAACGGCAGCCCCACGTTTACCGGCAGTCCACCGACGCCTCAGCATGGCACTCTAGATATAGATATCCAAGGCTATGTCGATGCTCTCAAAGGTGCTGCGACAACGACATTAACGGCGGATCAATCGGGCGGAACGTACGGAAGCTCGAGCAACTATGTCACCGTTTACTCGGACGCCACCCTACAAGCGGATGGCGAGTTGAGGCTCAATAATGTTACCGGGTACGGTATCCTTCTAGTAAAGGGAGATTTGCAGATGGCCGGTAACTTTGACTGGAACGGGCTGATTTTTGTGACCGGGGTCATAACAACGAGTGGTGGCGGTTCTAATGCCAAGAATATTCAGGGCCTGATTTTTGGGGGCGCATCTTCTCTGGGTGACACAGTCGTTAACGGCAGTGTCACTGTTGGCTATGATAGTTGCAAAGTGAAGCAAGCTCTGGCTGGCCAACCGTTGAAGGTTGTCAATTGGAAGCAGAGCTACTGATTCCTGGACGTGAGAGCATTCTCGGTAACATTGCCGATCTCTTGAGCGCCGTTGATTTCCCGGGCGTATTTAATGAATAGTTTGCTGTCCCTCAAAATCTTGTTCTTGAACGCCGTAATTTCCATTAACAGTTCACGAATCTCTGGCGTAAGCATCCCGTCTACACCCTTCGACCTCTCCTTTAGACGATTGAACTCTTTAGTGATCGCGTTATCGTTCCGCTCGACCTCAGCTGTTGCCTCCGCAGATGTTGTCGGTTTCTTTGCTTCTTTGGCTGCTTCAGTTTGAGGTTTGTCCTTAACATCTTCGTACACGGCGGCTTCCAGCTTGAATGCTTTATTCGACTCCTCGATTTTTGTTACGAAAGCTCTATCGATACCGAATACCCCACCATACACGTCGAACATGACCTGTGTTCCCTCGTGCCAATAGCGTCCCGTCATAAACTCGTTGCCGTTTCTGAGTTTAATGACGTAAGCTGCCTCTACGCCGCCACAATAGGCTAGGCACAACGCGAATACTAAACTCACCGCTGACTGCTGCATTTTTGTAAACCCAGTAAAAGTAAATTTTATCATGGTTTCTCTTCCGCGTCAAAAAAGTTCTGGAATGCCGGAATACAGTAATACGGGTGCAGGCAAACTTTTAAAAGTGCAGTGTTGAACCTTCAAAGTGCACTTCTTGATACCTTCAGCCCGGATTTGTTCTTCTCCCACCAGCTTGGAATATCAAATCTCCGAAATAGGCTTCGCCGATGCCGAAAGGTCGCCATCGGAACGACGTCCACACCAGGCTTTTCTATGTCGCGCTAGTCGCTGGTTGCAATCAATCAGAATCGGAGCCGCGATCGTATTACTGGGCTGGAATAAGTTGCTACCCACCTACCACGCTCGACAGTTCACACTTCAGGTTCAGTCATGAACTGAATCATCAAAGTGCGCATGACTGCTTGAACAGGGAAAGGCGGACGCCGCCATCGTTGAGTTTCAACGGGCCCTCAGCCTGGATCCAAAGTACTTTCCCGCTCGCCTCAACCTCGCCTATAGTTGTGAACGCGTGGATAGAATTGACGACGCGATGGCGGCATACCGAGAAGCCATCACTTTCCAACCGCGAAATTTCTTCGCCCACAAACGCGATGGCGTTGAAGAATCTTGAAATCGCTAAAAAGAACAAAGCGGGGATAAGGTCGCGGGAAGCAAAAATCCTGTAGGCAGAAAGAGAAACGCAAGCCAAACCCAATGATCCGCAGGCTTCCTACAACCTAGCCCGAGTCTATGCTTTTCTACGGTCAGAAAGAACTCGCCTATGAATGGCTGACCAAAGCTCTCAATCAGGGTTACACAGACATGGGTTACCTAAGATCCGATCCAGCTCTCAACAGCAATCCGGGAGGAAAGAGACTTTCAATTGTTTTTATTGAGACCGTACGGTCCTTAGAGCCGCAGAATCATGTGAGCCTAGGTATTTCGGCTTATTTTCGTTCTTACTTTGACCGGTCAAAAAAGTTCTCACCTGCGGAATTGGAAAGGTAGATGCCACAGTCCTTAAATTCTATCAGTCAGCATGTTGTCACAAAAGATGCCAAAGCGGTACAGAAATGATCTTCATAGGAAACGCTAGTTTATAGGTCCACCGGAATTCCCCGCCACGCAGCAAAATCCCGAGCCTAATTATTGACACGCCCCCTCCCCAGGCGTATTTTCCGCGAGCGCAGGAGGGGCGTCATGAACT
>AR_comb_assmDRAFT_10602971_pt1 | contig 10809 bp, 9 predicted proteins | sample ArasoioldDNA_FD_10543 | JGI IMG/M metagenome (IMG submission 10543) | reverse complement strand
TACGCGTACTATGCGAACAGCTACGTGTGTCGGCCTGTCGATGAGTCGGTCGTTCACGCATGGAGCACGCACGAGGACGATCGATTCGCAGCCGTCGTGCGTGCGGGTCGCACGGTCGGCGTTCAGTTCCATCCCGAGAAGAGCTCGGGGCCGGGGTTGCGGTTTCTGCACACCTTCCTCGATGACGCGAAGTCATGATCGCTATTCCGGCTGTTGACCTGCGAGAGGGCGCGTGCGTTCAACTCGTTGGCGGCGACTACGCCAACGAGCGCGTTCGTCTGGCGGAACCGGTTTCGGTCGCCCGCGAGTGGGCGCGATATGGCTTCCGGCGGTTGCACGTGGTCGACCTCGACGCCGCGACGGGCCGGGGATCGAACCGCGACATCGTCAACGAGTTGCTTCGCGAGATACCGGCCGAGGTTCAGGTTGGTGGCGGCGTTCGAAGCACGAGTGACGTGGAAGACCTGGTTGCGAGCGGTGCGCGCGCGGTCGTCGTCGGCACCCGGGCGTTCGAGGACGTCGATTGGCTCGCTCGCCTCGCGCACGCCTACCCTAACGAGATCCTCGTCGCGGCCGATGTCCGGGATCGGCGCGTGGTGACGCACGGCTGGACACGAACGCTTCCGCGCGAGATCATCGACGTGACGGAAGAACTGAGCTCGCTGCCGCTCGCAGGCTTGCTCGTCACCGCCGTCCATCGTGAGGGGCGAATGCAGGGAGCCGACTTGTTCCTCATGGAAGACGTGGTCGAAACGGCACCATTCCCCGTGTACGCGTCCGGCGGCATCGCGTCGATCGCAGACCTCCGTGCGCTTGCCGATCGCGGCGTGGCGGCAGCGATCATCGGCATGGCGCTCTATACGGGAGCCATCGACCCATGGCAGGCCGCGGAGGAATTCGCCGAATGAGTGTCGTCGAGCGGCAAACGTCGGAGACTCGGATTCGCCTCGAGATTTCCAAAGGCGATGGGCGATCGACTGTCTCCACCGGGCTTCGCTTCCTCGATCACATGATGGTGACGGTCGCGAAGTACGCTCGTCTCGATCTCTCGCTTCAGGCGACGGGCGATCTCAAGCATCATCTCATCGAGGACGTCGGAATCGCCTTCGGCGCCGCCATCGCGGATCACACGCCCCCAACGTGCGCGCGCTATGGCCATCGCGTGATTCCCATGGACGATGCGCTCGTGGCGGTGACCCTCGATCTTGGCGGGCGACCGTACTATCGCGGCCCGCTGCCAAGCTCGTTCTACGACCACTGGTTTCGCTCATTCGCCGATCACGCACATGCTACGCTGCACGTTCGCGTGGTTCGGGGCGCCGATCGTCATCACGTGGTCGAGGCGGCGTTCAAGGCCCTCGGGCTCGCCCTTCACGACGCGCTGATGGACTCCGGTACCGTGTTCAGCACGAAGGGATCCGTCCAATGGTGACGCGCCGGATCGTTGTCTGCCTCGACGTCAAGGGCGATCGTGTCGTGAAGGGAGTCCAGTTCGAGTCGCTGCGCGATGTCGGCGACCCCGTGGCGCTCGCGCAGCGTTACGAGGAGGATGGCGCGGATGAGATTGTGTACCTCGACATCTCGGCAAGCGCCGAGGAACGCTCGACGCTCCTCGACCTTGCGAGACGAACGGCCGAGCGCCTGTTCATCCCCCTAACGATCGGCGGTGGGGTCCGCTCGGCCGATGACGTGGCGCGTGCGTTGCGCGCTGGTGCTGACAAGGTCGGAGTGAACACGGCAGCGGTCGAGACGCCGGAGATTCTCACCGAGTGCGCTCGGCGATTCGGCTCGCAATGCGTCGTCACGAGTATCGATGCCAAGCGCAAGGGTGACGGATGGGTCGTCTACACGCGAGGCGGTCGCATGCCTACGTCGCTGGATGCGGTCGCGTGGGCGCGCGAGTGCGTTAGGCGCGGCGCAGGCGAGCTCCTCGTCACGAGCATCGACCGCGATGGGGCTCGTATCGGCTACGACCTCGAGTTGACGGCGGCGATCGCGGACGTGGTCGACGTCCCCGTGGTCGCGAGCGGGGGCGCGGGATCGGCGAGCGACGTTCGCGACGCATTCGCGCGCGGCCACGCCGACGCGGCGTTGGTCGCTGGTATCCTGCATGAGGGACTCACGACGGTGCAGCGTATCAAGGCGGACTTGGCCCGTCACGGCATACCGGTGCGAGCCGCATGACCTCAATTCGGAACGACACATTGCTACAGGCCGTGTCGGAAGTGGCCCGCCTCACTGGCAACGTCGCGCTCGCGCATTTTCGAACGCGGCTCGACATCGAAACCAAACGCGATGGCAGCCCGGTCACGATCGCCGACCGGACAGCCGAACAGACGGCTCGTGCATGGATTTCCGCGCGCTTTCCACACGACGCTATTCTCGGTGAGGAATTTGGATCAGAAGGTGACCAAAGCGGCGAGCGTCGTTGGCTTATCGATCCGATCGATGGCACGAAGACGTTCGTTCGTGGTGTCCCGCTGTGGGGGACGCTGATTGGTGTCGTGAGCGGTGAGACAGTGCTCGCAGGCGCGGTGTTCTGTCCCGCGGTCGCCGAGATCGTGGTCGGCGCTCTGGGCGAAGGCTGCTGGTGGAACGACTCGCGGTGTCGTGTTTCCGACGAGACCGAGCTCGCTCGATCGACGTTACTCTCGACCGACGTGCGATTCGTCGGACACCCCGAGCGCGCGGCCCGATGGTCTGCGCTCGCAAGCGAGGCAGCGGTCACACGCACATGGGGTGATTGCTACGGCTACGTTCTGGTCGCGACGGGGCGAGCGGAGCTGATGGTCGACAACCTCATGTCGCCGTGGGACTCGGCCGCACTCATCCCGGTCGTGCGAGAGGCGGGCGGCGAGTTCAGTGATTGGGATGGTCGCGTGACGCCATTCGGGAGCGGCGCGATGGCCACCAATGGCGCGATGGCTACCTCGCTTCGTTCGCGGCTCGGAGTTCCGTGGTCACCGGCGACCCAAGCCTCCGGCGCCCCAATCAACGGAGGGAGGGCCTAACGTGACAACGCTCGACCTCAGCACGCTCGATTTCGAGAAGGGAGGGGGACTCGTCTCCGTTGTTGTGCAGGACGCGACGTCAGGTGCGGTGCTCATGACGGCGTTTGCCGACCGCGAAGCGCTGGAGCGCACCATCGAGGTCGGAGAGATGCACTTTCGCTCGCGCTCGCGGGGCCTTTGGCACAAAGGTGCCACGAGCGGTAACACGCAGCGGGTTGTTTCGCTCGAGGCCGATTGCGACGGAGACGCGGTGCTTGCGCGCGTCGTGCCTGCCGGACCCGCGTGTCATACTGGAACGACGTCATGCTTCCCAGAAACCGCGTTGTCTGCCGACCCGATCGCCGACCTCGACACAACCATCGCGACACGCCTAACGTCACCCGCCGTTGAGCCTCGGCCCGGCGACCGGCCGAGTTACACCCGGCGGCTCGCGGAGGACCGGAACCTGCGGCTCAAGAAACTTGGCGAGGAGTGCACCGAGTTCGTCGTGGCATGCGCCGACCACGATCCCAGCCGCGCGGTCGAAGAGGCGGCTGACCTCGTTTATCACATGCTCGTCGCGCTGCGATCCCTCGGAGCGTCACTCGACGATGTACGACGAGCGCTGGCCGCACGCCGTCGAGACTGAACGACGACAGACTCGCCCCTCGTTCAGAAGCCCTTGAGCGCGCGCGCCGAAAGGCGCAGCGAGTCGCCAACGTAGGCGAAACGCACGTCCCGCATGTACCGTCGTGCCACACGCTGTACGTCTTCGGGGCTGACCTCGCGCAGCTCGTCGACGAACAGATCAGCGATACGGAAGTCGCCCCGGTACAGCTGCGCGCGCGCGAGAAAATTGGCCTGCTCCGCGTTCGTCTCGTTATTGAGGAAGTACTCGGTGATGAACTGCTGCACGAGTCGCTCGAGCGCCTCACGGTCGATCGTGCCCTGCTGCAACGCCGTGATCTGCTGCCGCATGAGCGCGAGGGTCGTGTCGGGCGAAACAGTGGTGACGTACAATCCGCCTGACGCGATTGCGCGCTCGACGAACGGGGCATCCACTGCATACGTGAGATTCCTGCGCGACCGGATCTCGGCGAACAGTTGCCCCGACAGAACGGCGGCGGCAACGCGAAGCGCCTGATAGTCCTTGCTCCCCGCCGGCGGCCCGAGATAATAGCCGAGGATGTAGTTGGTCGGCAGTGACCGCCGTTCGATCGCGAACCCGGCGCCTCGAACCGGAAGCGTGTCAGGAAGCGTCCACTTGTAGTTGCCGGTCGGGAGCTTCGCGAGCGTCCGCGTGATGAGCTTTTCGACTTGCGGGCGGGCGACATTCCCAACAATGACCACGAGCATGCGCGATTTCACGATCTGCTCTTCGTGATACCGCTTGAGCGCGGCCACTGTCAGATGATCCAGCGAGGTTTCGGTGCCTAACGTGCTGCGGGCGTACGGGTGTCCGGCGAACGCGAAGCTGTCAGCCATGAACGACACGAGCGCATCCGGGTTGTCGCCACGCTGACGCACCGCCGCGAGAAGCTGCTGGCGGATCAGTTGAACCTGCGCAGAGTCGAGCGTCGGGTGCATGAGTCGGCTGGCGAGCACCGACCAGGTCGAGTCGAACCCATCGCGGGTCGCGCGCAGGCCGAACATCGTCCAATCGGTCTCGGGATCTACGACGATCGTGCTTCCGAGGCGCGAGAGCGTCGTGCGGACCTTGTCCCCGCCGTACTCTCTGGTGCCGCGATCCGACGCTTCCAGCAGCAGCGGCTCGATCCCGGCGTTGTCATTGTTGATTTGACGCACGCCACCAAGCAGGTACACATTGGCGGCGACGACATCGTTCGCCGGCGTTAGGCGGTGGATGACGCGCACGCCAGCGACTTCGTACGAGGTGGTCAGACTGTCGTGCAAGGCTGCCTTGGTCCGCGACGTCCCCGGTAGCGCCCGCTCGGACGGGGGCACTTGTGCACCGCCGTCGGCGACCAGGATCGCCAGCGCTCCGACCACGAGCGCACTGCGCCGAAGCGCGGTGATGCCTTTGCAGTTCACTGCGTCACGCTCCTCGGCAACAGATCCGCTGTCGTGAGCGCGATCGACTGTCGCGCATCGGCCGGAATTACGACACCGGTCACGCGCGGCTTGCCGACGATGTACTTCGCCGCGTAGCTCCGAAGGTCGGTGAGGCTCTGCTTCGCCATGTTGTCGACGTACCCCATGTAGTACTCGAGATCCGCAACGCTCCACCAGAACCCGATCGTCTGACTGAAGCTGGACGCTCGCTCCCGGCCGAACGCCGAGCTCACTGCGCGCTGTGCCTTTACCGCCTCGAGCTCCGCCTTCGAGAAGTAGCCCGGCTCGGTAAATCGTTGAATCTCGGCGTCGAGCGCCGCCAGCGCGCTTTTCAACTTGTCAGGCGTCGTCTGGCCGCTGATCGTGATCGGCCCCACGTGGTCGAGCGTGTAGTAGTTGACGCCGATCGACTGCCAGAGGCCTGTATCCACGAGCTTCTTCTGCAGCGTCGAGTTGGGTTGGTTGAGTACGTCCGAAAAGACATCCGCGGCGTACGTGGCATTCGGATCTTTGCGAACGCTTGGCCCTTGCCACTGGAGTTGAACCGTCACCGCGCCCACAGGCTGCTCGATGATGAGCGCCTCGCTCTTCTGCAGCGGCGGGATCGGAGGGATCGGATCGGCGATGAACGGGTCCGTCCCGCGTGTCCAGTCCCCATAGGTTTTCTCGGCGAGCCGGAACACGCTGTCCGGCGAGACGTCGCCGGTGACGATCAGCACGGAGTTGTTAGGCACGTAGTACTTGCGCTGGATCTCCCGCATTTTGTCGGGCGTGACCGTGAGGATCACATCGCGATCGCCGATGACGTTTTTGCGGCTCCATTGACCGGGATAGAGCTGCTTTCCCATCTCCGACTGGAGTCTGAAGAATGGGTTCGCTTCGTTCCGATCATATTCGCCGATCACGACCTGTCGTTCACGGTCTATCTCCTCCTTGAGGAAGAGCGGCGCCCGCAGCGCATCGGCGATCGCCTGCAGCCCGCCGGCAAGGCTGTCCGCGGGCAGCGTCATGTAATACGCAACACGCTCCTCGTCGGTACGCCCATTGAAGACGGCGCCGAGTTCCGCGGCCCGGTCGATGAACTGGTCGGGCTCGGGCAGGTGTTCGTTCGCCTTGAAGAACATGTGCTCGTACATGTGCGCGAGCCCTGCGTACTCAGGCGATTGGGTAAACGAGCCGTTCTTCACGTCGATCTCGACGGTGGCGAGCGGAACGCCATGGTTCTCGACGACAATGACTTCGAGGCCGTTGGCGAGCACGCGGCGCTTGATGATCTTGTCCAGCTCGGCTCGTTGCGCGTGGGCGGGCGCGGCCGTCAGTGCCACGGCAAGCATCGCTGCGTGAAGCCACGCGATGCTCCGCCTGATCAGTGAGCGGTTGATTCGAGGGATTGGCCTATCCTCTATGGTGCCGGCGCGATTCGCGATGGCGCGCGGCTGAATGGTTCGTCTGTGGCTGGCGACTCGAGCGCGCCACGAATTTCTTTTCACTTCCATGCCTCTTACTCATTTGGCCGGTCCGATGGCAGAACTGGGCAACCGGCTCGACGCGGCGCGGCTCAAGCGCCATGAACCATTAGCGCCATACACCACCTTTCGGATCGGGGGTCCGGCCGACCTGTTCTACGATGCCATATCGGCCGATGATCTCGCAAACGCCGTCACTGCGGCCCGCCGAAGTGGTATGCCCCATTTCGTCCTCGGCCTCGGGGCGAACATCCTCGTCGGCGATCGGGGATTTCGTGGCCTCGTGATACGGAATGTCGCGCGTAACATGCGATTCGCCGATGACGGCCGTGTGTGGTCCGAGAGTGGCGTGATCGTGCGCGACCTCATCGCCGAATCGGTCCGACGCGGTTGGTCGGGATTGGAACACTACGTCGGAATTCCAAGCACCGTTGGCGGCGCTGTCTGGCAGAACCTCCATTTCCTGTCGCCCGCGCCCGATCGCGAGCGAACCATGTTCATCGAGGAAGTGTTCGAGTCCGCTGAGTTGCTCGACGAGCACGGAGTCCGCCACTCCGTCGACCGTGAATACATGCGGTTCGGATACGACACCAGCGTCCTGCATGCGGGCCGCGAAGTCGCACTGTCGGTCACCTTCCGCCTGTCTCCTGGCGACATCGGCGCGATGCATCGGATCATGCAGGAAAACCTCAGCTGGCGAGGAGCGCGTCACCCGTGGCTGGACATTCATCCGAGCGCGGGGTCCATCTTCAAGAAAATAGAAGGTGTTGGTGCGGGACGACTGATTGATCAATGCGGCCTCAAGGGTTTCCGCATTGGAGACGCGCAGATCTCGCACATTCACGCAAACATCATGGTGAACCTCGGCCACGCGACAGCAAGCGACGTGCGTGCGCTGATCGCACACGCGCAAGGCTGCGTGCAGGAACGGTTCGGTCAGCACCTCGAGCCAGAGATCGGCTTCATCGGCGAGTTCTGATCGGCGCTCAGAGGACCTGCGCGAACCCGACGACAAATCGCCATGACTCGTGATGGTCGGTGGCGCGAGCGACGCCGATACTCAGCGCTCCGCCAAGGAACCGCAAACGAAAATCGACCGACGACTTGAACCCATCGGTCGGTCGTGAGACCGGCGCTCCGGGAACGCTCCCGGGCGTTCCACCAACCGAATCTTCGACCGTCCCCAGGCGCAGAATCGACGACCGTGCTGCATCGTTGGTCGCTGCCGCCCATCCGCCTTGTGCACCGAACGAGAGAATCGGTCCCACACTGGGCAACACGAGTCGTCCGAGCCGCAGTGGAGCACGCCATAACGGAAGTGGATACATAACGAGTCCGCGAATCACGGCGGCTTCATTGCCTGCGAACTCCTTGTAGCCGTACCCGGGCAGGTTCTGGTTTTCGCCGAGCTCGAACAGCTGTTGCGGTGGAATCGAGTCGCCGAACACGACGCCGGCGTCAGCGCGCGCCACGTAGATGAAAGGGCCATACATGCGTCGCGCGACGAGTCGGAGCTCAGCCCTTTGCCAGGCGAGGTCCCCCGCCGCGGCCTCTGCCTGAAGCAGCGCGCCGAGTCCGGGGCGGACCAAGGCCGCGTTGACGTCCGGATGATACTCGAGCTTGAGGCTTGCCACATGATACCGCCCTGCATCGACTCCGCGATTGAATCGGAAGCCCGAATCACCCGGGGCGAACGGTCCACGCTCTCGCATCGCCGGTACGTACCGATCCGAAGCAATTCCAGCCTCTACCCGGACGCGAACGTCTTGCCGCCGGCTCAGGAACCGCGTTAGGCCGACCATCACGATTCGGCGGTCGACATAGTCGTAATCGTCAATCGAGAAGAGCGCGCCGAGGGTTGACCCGCTATCGAAGGGCTCGCGAAAATCGTTCGTGACGTCGAGCGATCGGCCCGCGCGGACGAATGGCCACCACGAACCTTTCTGCCGTTCGATCGAGACGCGACCGCGAACTGTCTGCTCCGTCCAGGCCCATCCGACGTTTGCGCGCGCCACGAGCCCCGGCGAAGCATCTCGGAGCTTGATCTCGCCTGCGAGGCCCGTATACGCGCCCTCGATTCGGTTGTAGTGGAAAAGGTCCGTCGGATCCTGGTACCGAAGCCGCACGATTGGTCGACCCGTTGGCCGCCAGGAGTCGGGAGCGATGTCGGTAAAGTCGTCGGCACGCGCGCCACCGGTGGACTCGCCGATGTCGCGCGACCAATCGGTGTATCGATCGATGCTGTCCTGAGGCGCGAACGTTAGGCGATACTTCGTGAGTCGGAGCGAGTCGCCGCTCGTTGCCGTGGTGTCGTCTCTGGCCACCCGATTGGCGTCGACACGTTGCTCACGCGTCGTATCACCTGCCGCCGCGGTGGTCGTCGTTCCGGGCGGCGGGTTCACCATCATGTCGCGGAACCGAGAGATGATGCGAAACACCGCGCGTTGATCTCCGAGCAGCGTGATGGTTGCCTGCGCTTCGAGGCGCTGGTACGACGGGAGCCAGAACTGCTGTTCGAACTCTCCGTTCTCGAGCTCTACGTACGCGATCGCCTCGACCTGTGAGGCGATGAGCCGCGAGCGTCCCTTCGGCTTGGGCCCGATCGTCTCGAAGTACCCGCGCATGCGGACGATCTGCGCGCGCTGCTCGTCCAGTTCGATGTCCCCGCGAAACGTGGCAGTTCGCCGCGTTAGGTGATCGCCATGCGGCTCGACGTGAACGCGGACGATAGGGATGTCGCGCCCACCTGGTCTGAGCGTCACGACGGTGTCGCCCCCGGAAAAGCGATACACCTGCGCGCGGTCATCCGCGAATGGATGCACTGCGACGACGACATCGGAGCGTCGGCGGCGACCGGGATTGTTTCGCCGCGTCGAGTCCTGCAGCCCGAACAGCAGCGTTATGCGGTTCCCGTAGAGGATCGGAACTGCCCAGGCCTGTCGGAACATGCCGACCGCAGACATCGTCACTCCCACTGACTGCGACCGGTAACCAACGACGCGTTGCTCGAATCGGCCAGAGCGATCCCACCGCACCGTCGACGCTGCCTGCTCGACAGTGAAGGTCTGCTCGGTCCCGTCCGGTTGTCGCGCGATGAACGCCATCTCGCTCTCGACTCGCGCTCGGTAGCCCCGAAGCGCATCTGGAACGCGGCGATTTGCTACCGACGCGCGTTCGACCAACTGGCGCACGGCAGCCGTCGAGTAAACAGAATCTGGCGGCGCCGGACTGGCGCCCTGCATCAGCGCAACGACCAACCACCCAACCATGGGACGCTCGGCCTACTCTGTCGGCTCCGCCTGGCCGTCCGGCTGGCGGGCTACCTGACGACCCTCCCGCCGCGTAACGATGACCGATGCCAGGACGCCGACCCCGAGGATGAGCGCGACGATTCCGAGCAGATAGTAGTTGAAGCTCGGCCCGATCGCGTCCTTCAGCCATTCGGCGGCAAGCATCTTCAACCCCACCAATCCGAGGATCGCGGCGAGCGACACCTTGAGGTAGCGGAACTTTGAAATCGCACTCGATAGCGCAAAGTACAGCGAGCGTAGCCCGAGGATCGCGAAGACGTTGCTCGTGAAGACGATGAACGGATCGGTCGTGATCGCGAAAATCGCCGGGATGGAGTCGACCGCGAAGATGAGGTCCGTCGTCTCCACCAGTACGAGGGATACGGCCAGCGGTGTCAGCATCCAGCGGCCACCTTCCCGGATGAGAAAGTGTGATTCACGGTAGTCCTGACACACCGGAAACACACGACGGATAAGGCGCATTACCAACGCTTCGTCCGGGTCCGCCGCTTCGTCCGCCTTCGACCAGAGCATCTTCAGCGCAGTGTAGACCAGGAACACGCCGAAGACATACAGCACCCAGTGATACCGCGACACCAGCTGTGCGCCGAGACCGATCATTGTCCCGCGCATCACGAGTGCACCGAGTATCCCCCAGAACAGCACACGGTGCTGGAACTTCGCCGGCACGCGCAGGTGCTCGAAGATCATCGCGATGACGAACACGTTGTCGGCGCTGAGCGACACCTCGATGATGTAGCCCGTGAAGAACTTCACCGCCGCCAGCCGACCATCGTTGACGACACCATCCACGCGATCGAGGTGCTGGCCGAGTCCGAGCCAGTGGTTCTGGTAGGCGAAGTACACGAATACGTCGAACAACGATGCAAGCACCAGCACGCCGACGGTGAACGTCAGCGCTTCTCTCACCGAAACGACGTGGGCCTTGCGATTCAGAACACCCAGGTCGAGCGCGAGCACGAGCACGAT
>AR_comb_assmDRAFT_10233953_pt1 | contig 10809 bp, 7 predicted proteins | sample ArasoioldDNA_FD_10543 | JGI IMG/M metagenome (IMG submission 10543) | reverse complement strand
AGTAATGCCATATCGATGACAAAACGGTACTTCACGTCGCTTTTCAGCAATCGTTCGTAGGCTTCGTTGATCTGGTCGATGCGGATCGTCTCGACGTCGGAGGTAATGCCGTGTTCCGCGCAGAAGTCGAGCATCTCCTGGGTTTCGCGGATGCCACCGATTCCTGATCCAGCGAGCTGGTGACGGCCGAAGATGAGGCCGAAGGAAGCGACCGGGAGCGGCATGGGCGGAGCTCCGACCAAAGTCATTGTGGCGTCGCGCTTTAACAGCGCGATGTAGGCATTCAAATCGTGTTCGGCTGAAACCGTGTCAAGAATGAAATTGAAGCTGGCAGCGTGCTTCGCCATTGCGTCGGGGTTTTTGGAAATCACGACTTCGTCCGCGCCGAGGCGCCGAGCGTCTGCAGTCTTGCTCTCCGATGTGGTGAACAACACGACGTGAGCTCCGAATGCGTGCGCGAATTTCACCGCCATGTGGCCGAGGCCGCCCAAGCCGACCACGCCTACTTTCTGGCCTTTGCCGACTTTCCAGTGTCGGAGCGGCGAGTAGGTTGTGATACCGGCGCAGAGCAGTGGTGCCGTGCCCGCAAGATCCAGCTTGTCAGACACTTTCAGGACAAAGGCTTCGTCGACCACGATACTGTCGGAATATCCGCCATAGGTTACAGATCCGAGAATTTTGTCCTCGGAGTTGTAGGTGAGGACGGGAATGTTGATGCAGTACTGCTCCAGGCCTTCGCGGCAGTTTTCGCAGACTCCGCAGGAGCCCACCATGCAGCCGACTGCAGCCAAGTCTCCTTCTTTGAATTTCTTGACGGCATTGCCGACGCGCACGACGCGTCCGACAATCTCGTGTCCCGGCACGCAGGGGTACACGGTTGGCATCATGCCGGCCCATTCGTTGCGAACCTGGTGCAGATCGGAGTGGCAGACTCCGCAATAGAGAATTTCGATTTGGACATCCTTGGGCTGCGGAGCACGCCGCTGAATGGAGGCTGGCGCCAGCCCGGACGTATCGCTTTGCGCCGCATACGCCTTCACTGGGTAGGTTCTTGTGCTTTGAGCTTTCTCGCCAGTTGGGGCGACCGTAGTGACTTGCATTAGGAACTCCTTTCTTCCCCAACCTTAGGCGTTGGGAGATGGGACGTCACTAGCGAGGAGTGCCAATCTACTTGCAGAATGCGCCATGGCTTTTCAAATTCCGAAACAGCAACCGCTCGAAGTGAAGGCCCATGCTCATTCGTAAAGAACGCAAATGAACGGACCACTTTTGGATTGAATGGCGCAGACGCTTACGTTCAGTTTGCGAGTGCGTCGAAGCCAAACGAGATTCCAATATGAGTGAGCGCACTGCCTGCTTCTCGTTTCGACGAACAAATGTTACTTGTGCAGTGGTTCGATTTGGTTTTGTCGTGCTGGCGATTGCGGTTGCGTGTTGGGGAGAGGCTCCTGCTCCGCCCGGAAAGCTGGTGGAGCTTGGAGGTCATCGGCTTCACGTGAACTGCAGCGGGAAAGGTTCGCCAACGGTAGTAGTGGAAAACGGCCTGGGAGATTTCTCGTTTGACTGGGTTTTAGTGCAGTCCCGTGTATCGCGCTTCACGCGGATATGCACCTACGACCGAGCCGGATATGCGTGGAGCGATCCTGGTCCGAAGCCACGCACCTTCGCGCAATTGAATCTTGAATTGCGGGATGCTCTTGCGAAACTGGGTGAGCATGGCCCTTATGTGCTCGTGGGGCATTCGTACGGTGGGCCGGTTGTGCGCAACTTTGGGCTTACGTATCCGCATGAGACCGCCGGCATGGTTCTGGTCGATTCGGCTTTCGAAGGTCAGAGGGTTCCCATTGGTGGCGGAAAGACGATGCGATTGGGGGACGATGCGAAGGGATTGACGCCACCCGCACCGCGCGAGGATATGAAAGCGTCGGATATGCCGGAGGCGAGCGCGGCGCAATCACAGGACGCGCCGTCGCTGGACCCGCTGTACAAAGCGCTTCCTGCGGCGGAACAAGCGATGCAATTGTGGGCTCAATCGCTACCGGTACTGGAGGACGCAGAAAACAGCCAGCGCCAATGGTCGGTGGAGTACTTCGCGAAGTGGCTTGCGGCACCACAGGCCGGAAGTCTCGGCGTTCCGCTGATTGTGTTAACGCGTGCCGAGGGAGGCTTCGGCAACAATTTGGACATTCCCGCGGCACAGCTGGAAAAAGAACGGCTAGAAGGGCAAGCGATGTTGGCACGACTGTCGCGCAACAGCCGGCAGATCATGGTTCGCGGCGGTCACAACATGGAACTGGAATCGCCTGACGAGGTGAGCGCCGCGATCCGCGAAGTTGTGGAGGCAGTTCGCCGACACGGAAAGGTCTAGCGTCACGCGCGCTTCTACTGCCGAAGGCGTCGACTACGGTCCTTCAACAACGGTCCAGAAACTTCGCGGATCGAGACGCGACTTCAGATCTCAAGGCAGCAATCCGAAAACTCCGACTCCGTTGGTGGTACCGACGTACACTTTGCCATTGGCCACGGTGGGCACAATGTACTTGTTTCCGGCGCCGAAGTGATCGCGCCCGTTGGCTGCCTGATTGGAGTTGTAGAGCTCCACCGAAAGATTCTGAGCGCTGTAAGCGTGCAACACGGCGGGGGATGTATTTTCCGCCGCCCACAAAATGCCCGGGTTGCCGCTTCCGGCGGAGATCGTCGGTGTAGCGCCAGGATATCCAAAGACTGTGCTGGTTTGAGACTTGGGCGTCGCGATTAACTTCCCATTGGTGCCGAAGCCGAAGGCCTTGATGCGATCTGCGACCGCTCCCAAATAAAGTCGGCTGTTGTAGTAGGCAGGAGCGGAGAACAGGCCTCCACTCAGAGCGCCCGAGACCTCCTGATAGATCTGTGCGTCGTTCGCGGAGAACTTCCCCATGTTGTCGCGATCGACGATGTAGATCTTAGTGTCTTTTCCAGCGCCCACGGCCAGGTGGTGGATGACTCCGTTCCCATCCTTGATGTTGGGCAGGACGACCACTCCGCCGGAGCCAAGATCCAGATCGGTGTTCGATTCGTCGACGGTGTTGGACATGGTGAAGTAATCGGCGACGGATAGCTTGTTGGACTTCGTGGACATCTTCATGAAGGCATTGCCGTAGTCGTTGCGGTTGGGAAATCCGCCGGCGGTGAGAGTGGTGTCGAACGTTCCGTTGCCGGTAAGAAAGTAGAGATTCCCCAGGGAGTCGGCGGCAGGGGCCGCTCCGGCCGCCCAGATCGAGGCCGCGTTGCCGTTCGGAGTGACATTCCAAATCGATTGCTGCTTGAGAGTGTTCTGGTTGTAGCTGATGATCCAGCCGGTGTAGGGACGGTAATCGCAGTGCGAGGACCAGAACGTGTAGATCATGTGACGCACGAGAACCAGCCCGGGTCGTGACTTGTATTGCTTGGGATCGAAGATCACCGAGCCGTTCGAACTGTTGTCACCGGTGCCTGGGTAGGTAGCGGTGATTTCGACCGGGCCGCCGAACTGCTCTGCTCCAGTGGAGAGATCGAGCGCGTGCAGGCGCTGGTGGAATACGCCGGCAGAAGTTTTGGACATCGCAACGAGGTAAATGATGCCGTGTGTTCCGGCGGCGGGATCGATCACGGGCGTGGCAGTGATGCCGATCTCGGGCGTGATCTGTCCGCAGCCGCGGTCGTCGGAAGGAACTTCTCCTGACTTCAACGTGGTGATCCGCCAGAGGAGAAGGCCCTGGTCGGCATCGAAGGCATAGAGGGAACCGTGTTCGGTGGCGACGAAGAGGGTGTTGTGCGTGCCTCCGTTGATGGTGAGATTGGGCACGTAAAGCGGTTGCGCGTCGACCCGGCCGTCGGTGCTCAGCGTAAACAGTTTGCCGAACGTTCCGACGCGGACGTTGGACTGAGTCAGAATGGTTTCAGCGAGATTGTGACCAGTACGCTGGTTGTCGTTGTGATATGTGAGGACGCCACGAAAAGTGGCGGCAGATGCGGCGAGCGACTCATTGGTTTGGGCTGCGCCGCGCTGCCCTTGCGTCAAGATCAGAATGGCAGCTATGAGCACGAGAACGACCGTAAGGGATGCAACGCGGATGACCTGTTTCATGAATGACCTCGGGGGAGGGAGGGAAGCAGAGGTGTACGGCGTTGCCGCCGCCGATAAGTACCATGGACCAAACGTTCAATTTTTCGTTTGCCTCTCGACAGTTTGCGAGCGAAGTGGTCCCGCTTGGAAGTGGAGGTGCGGCGCTAGGGTTGTACAGAGATTGGAAGATGAACTAATGAGTGCGCGCGGCCGCACGAAAGGCCGCGCGCTTGCTGATTCATCGCACCCGGGAGAAGCCTGTAGGAACAGACCTGGCTGGTCTGGGAGACGAATTCACCAGGTATCCCGGCGGAAGGAGCATACGGCGCAGGTGCTCACATCTTCTTGTAGTTCGAGTTTTGTACGTCGACCTTCAATTGCTTGCTGACGCCGTCCAGCGTCATGTTTGAGACGTGGTTGGTTCCGTCGTCCAGCTTAGCGAATTGCACGTCGAATTTGGCCGCGTCGCTGGGCGAGTCGAGGTAGGAGGCGATTTGCAGGCTCTTGATCGCTTTAGCTTCCTTATCAAACGTGAGGGTCATGGAGTCGTTCGGTTTGATGTAATTGGTGATGACCATCTGGACAAGATTCGGAGAGGGGCCGGGGCTCAATTTCAAATTGCCCTGCTTGGCGGCCTCCTGCAATTTCGTAGGATCCGGCGGCACGTAGGAATGGACGAGCGCCGTGAGCTTCTCGGCGTATTCCTTAAATTCTTCTTTCTTGTTCTCGATGATTTTTTCTTTCATGCGCCCGCCGCGCCGACCGCCTTCCGCCTGCTGCTGAGGCGCCTGCTGCGCTTGAGGGTTCAAGGGCGTCTTCTGCGGTTTGCCATCGGGCCCGTTATGAACTTGATAGGACTCCTGCTTTTTTACTTCGCCTTTCAGGCTGATAGTGTCCTGTTCCTGCCATGTGTACGTGGCGAGCGCTTGTTTATTTTTCGCGGAGGCGGCCTTCATGTCGGCCAGGCGTTGTTGGACTTCCGGGTTCTGAGCCGCGGAGCGAGTTGGGGTCAACGACAGGCTGGCGAGAGCGGCGAAGGCCAGAGTTGTCGCGAAGAATGACCTCGATGCAGTTCCGGTCATGAAATCTCCCTTGATCCGCCAGGCAGGAATATCCCGGCGGAAATTCGAATTTGATTTGCAGGGGCCCGAACGCACTCGCGTAAGCGAGCGGGGTAGAAGCGAATCACCGGGGCGCGGACGAATTCGCAACGCGCACGATCATACAACTCACCTGCTTGCCGCTGGTGGTCTTGACCTTGCCTTTATTGTCCTTGACCTCGTAAGTAACGGTGTTCCCGACTACGAAGTCGGTAGCCTTTACGGATGTCTTCTCACCGGTTCGGCAAGTGTACTCCCGTCCTGCAGTGGAGGTAAAAATCAGATCGTACCGCTGATGCTTCTGGTGCTTGTCGGTGGTCCCGGCAGGCTGCACGTCCTTGAGGACAGTGGGGCCTGTCTCCTTGGTTCCGGCAATTGCGCTGAGGGCAAACATTGCCGGCAGTACGAGCGCAAGTAGTGTCCGCACGTTGGCCTCCGAAGGAACAAGGGTTGGCCATGTTTCGTCCTGATAGAACTCGATTCAGATTTATCCTGCAACCTGATCTCGAGTCATTTGGGAGACGAGATCACCCTTGTCGGTTTTAAGGGCCATTGCCGGATCAATCCTTGCAAATATGTCGAGAGCACGCGCGATGACGCCGGTCCATCCGGTCTGGTGACTGGCGCCCAAGCCGGCGCCATTGTCTCCGTGGAAGTACTCATAGAACAGGATGTAATCGCGCCAATGCGGGTCCTCCTGGAATTTCTTCGCCCCGCCGTAGACGGGTCTTTTGCCGCTGGAATCACGAAGGAAAATGGAAGCTAACCGTCGGGAGAGCTCTTTGGCGACTTCGAACAGGGTCATGTACTTGCCGGAACCGGTCGGGCATTCCACTTTGTAGTCGTCACCGTAGAACTGATAAAGATTCAGCAGGCCGCGGATGATCAGGCCATTGACAGGCATCCAGACCGGGCCGCGCCAATTGGAGTTGCCGCCGAACATCCCGTTATTGGACTCGGCGGGCAGGTACGGAACTCTGTACTCATGACCTTCGAGGTGAAATACGAACGGGTGCTCGTGGTGAAAGCGAGAGATCGAACGTATGCCGTAGGGACCGAAGAACTCATTTTCATCGAGCATGTATTTGAGAATCCGGTCGATTTTCTCCTTGTTGCAAACGGATAAGAGCTTGCGTCCCGCGTAGCCGACGAAATGTTCGTCGACCGGCGCGATGTGGGTGAGCAGATCCGGATGGCGCTTCTTAAACAGTTCGATCAGCTCCAACAACCGAGGATGATGCTGCGCCACTCCCGCAGGAAGTACTGTCGAAGCGCAGAGCGGAAGCAGGCCCACCAGCGATCGGACCTTCAGCCGCATGGATTGGCCATTGGGAAGGTGCAGCAGGTCGTAGAAGAAGCCGTCGCCGGTGTCCCACATTTCATCCTTGTTGTCGCCGATGCGGTCCATGGCGTAGGTGATCCACAGGAAGTGCTCGAGGAAGCGGAAGGCGATGTCCTCGTACATGGAATCGTAGTCGGTGAGTTCGAGCGCGATCTCGAGCATGTTCTGGCAGTAGAACGCCATCCAGGCGGTGCCATCCGCTTGATCGAGATATCCGCCGGAAGGCAGAGGAGCGCTGCGATCGAAGACGCCGATATTGTCAAGACCAAGGAAGCCGCCGGCAAAGACGTTCCTGCCCTGAGGATCTTTGCGATTGACCCACCAATTGAAATTGAGCATGAGCCCTTGGAAGGAGCGCTCGAGAAAACGCAGGTCGGCGCGGCCGAGCTCGCGTTCGACGTTGTAGAGGAACAAAGTCGCCCAGGCGTGGACGGGCGGATTGACATCGCTGAAATTCCATTCGTAAGCAGGAATTTGCCCATTGGGGTGTGCGTACAAATTGCGCAGCATGAGCAGGAGTTGGTCTTTGGCGAAGTCGAAATCAACCAATGAGAGCGCGATGGTGTGAAAGGCGAGATCCCAGGCGGCGTACCACGGATACTCCCATTTATCGGGCATCGAGATGACGTCGCTGTTCAACATATGAAACCACTCGGTGTTGCGGATATTCCGATGGGAGGTGCCCAGGAGAGGATGGGCATCATGCTCGTCGAGCCAGCGATCGAGATCGAAGTAGTAATACTGCTTGCTCCAGAGCATGCCCGCCAATGCCTGACGGTGCACACGGCGCTCATCCTCGCTGAGAGCGCGCGGGGTGATGCGGTCGTAAAACTCGTTGGCGTCCTGAAGACGGGAATCGAAAATTTCATCGAAGGTGCGGAAGGGGTCGGCGGCCGATTTGGCGCTGAGCCGCAGGCGGACTTCCTTGCTGCCTCCAGCCGGAATTTCGAGACGATACAACGCGGCAGCTTTGGTGCCGGTGTTTGCGGGGTTGACGGCGTCTTTTCGGCCCGAGATCATGTATTCATGAAATGCGTCTTTGACATAGGGAGATGGATTGGGTTGTCCCCATAGCCGGGCGGCGTTCGACTCATTTTCAGTAAAGAGCAGCTCAGGCTTTCCGTCGCAGTTGAGTGTGCGCTCGCCGAGGACCTCATGAGTGGCTCGGATCGTTCCATCGGCGGTCTGGCTGACGGTTGGTTTGGGAGCGTCTCCCCAAGTCCAGTTGTTGCGGAACCAGAGGGTGGGAAGCAGGTGAAGTACGGCAGCTTCCGGCCCGCGGTTGTGCACGGTGACGCGGATCAGCAAGTCTTCGGGATCGGCCTTGGCATATTCAACGAAGACATCAAAATAGCGATCGTCATCGAAGACTCCGGTATCAAGTAACTCATATTCCAGTTCGTCGCGAGAGCGGCGGCGATTGGTTTCCACCAAATCGCCATATGGATATGGGTGTTGTGGGTATTTGTATAGATACTTCATGTAAGAGTGCGTCGGAGTGCTATCGAGATAGAAGTAGTATTCCTTGACGTCCTCGCCGTGATTGCCTTCACTGTTGGTGAGACCGAACAGGCGCTCCTTGAGGATGGGATCGCGGCCGTTCCAGAGAGCGATAGCGAAACAAAGTTGTTGCTTGTCATCGGAAATTCCAGCCATGCCGTCTTCGCCCCAACGGTATACGCGTGAGCGCGATTGGTCGTGACTGAAGTAGTCCCAGGCGTTGCCGTCCTTGCTGTAATCTTCGCGGACGGTACCCCATTGGCGTTCACTCAAGTAGGGTCCCCATTTTTTCCACGGAATTCCGGACTCGCGGGCGTCATTCAACCTGCGCTGCTCGTTGGTCTCGACGTATGCGATGGGCGCTTTGGTGGGATTCATAAATCTCTCCTCGCTGTCTTTCCCCGTGTTGCGGGTGCTAAGTTGTTGTCCGTTCAAATCGCGCTAAGTATTCAGTGATCGGCGCGCAAAAAATGGAAGAAGTGATAATCCCAAGGTCCGAGTTCCACGTAGAGACCGGGAGAGACCATTTCATTTCCGTTTCGTTCGAAGGTGCTGGCCGAAAAAACGTCCTGCAAATGCCAATGAGTTCCTGGGAGATCGGAGCCGCGGAGCTGTATCTGGGCCTGTGAAGTGGTTTCGCTGAGATTGACGACTACCAGGTAGCGTTCATTCTGATCGTGCCAAGTCCAAGCGACCAGGTTCTGGAAGCTCGCATTGTCCACCCAACCGGTTCGCTCGCACAAGCTCCATTCGCCTTGACGGAAGACAGGGTGGGCGATGGCAAGCAGGAGGGCGCGGTAGAACTCCTGGAGTCTGGGGTTTGCGGGTTCCGGTGGCCGCCGGGCGAGAAAGACGGGGAGCCTGACCTTCCAACCGTCGAATTGTCCTTCATGGAACAACCTGGCACCGGGGAGGGTGGCGATGGTCAGTGCGGCGGCGTGCTCGCGGGCCTCGGAAAACGTGTTAGCCGCGCGGGGTTCGTCGTGGTTCTCGATGAAGCGGACCAACTTGCCCTGGTAGGCCATGTCGGCGCACAAGTGAAGGCGGATGCTTTCGGCGGTGGAGTGTTCAAGCCGGTCGTAGAGCTTCTTGTCGTAGCAGAAGTCGAAGCCTTTTTGTTGAAGCTCCCACTCCAGGTCCCAATATGCCTCAGCGATGAAGAGGAACCCGGGATGCCGGCGCTTGGTTGCGGAGATCACGTCGACCCAATACTCAGTCGATGGGCGCGGACCGGACCGCGCGCCCCAAGTGCGTTCGAAAATCGTGTTCAGCATGAGCATCGCCATGTCGCAGCGAATGCCGTCGCACTGTTCGGCGATCTTGGAGACGGTCTCGATGACGGCCTGACGAAGTCCAGGGTTGAAGGCATTGAGCTGGAGGACATCGGGCCAAGCGGGAAAGTAAGGGTCGCGGCCGCAGGCGCAAATGCATCCGCAGGCATTAGTAAAGGACCGTGAATCGTTCTGAAGATCTTCCGCGGTGCCGCGAATGAAGTACTCGGGGTGATCGGAGATCCAGGGGTGATCCGGCGCCACATGGTTAGGCACGAAGTCGAGGATCAAGTTCATGCCCCGGTTCGAGAGCTCGCGCCGCGCGATGGCCAGACCCCCGGGTCCTCCGAGATGCTGATCGACGACATAGCGCCGCACACAATAGGGGGATCCGACATTGTCTTCGGAACGGAAGTCAGGAAGTGCCCGACGGAAGTCGTCGAGCAACGACGGAGTCTGATTGGCGATGGCGACTCCGGCGGGACTGCGTTCCCACACTCCCATGAACCAGACGGAATCGAAGTCGTAGGCGGCAATAGCATCCCACTCGGCTGCGGGCACGGAAGAAAGATCAATGGTCTTCCGATATTTCTGGCTTAGTTCCGCGAGCCAGACCCAGGTGTTGATTTCAAAGATGGATGGATACCGCGGCCAGTTCGATGTGCGGGTGGGCGTTCCGGTTGGTGCCTCGATCAATGTTGTGTTCATGGCGATGTCCCCGCGAGACCTACCACCATTTCATTTTCGGTACTTGTGAAACAGCTTGAAGTTCGATGAGTAAATCGAGTTGATGTTCAATCTGATAAAAGCGAACCAATCTTCTGGGGGTGAACACGCTCGCGAATTGCTTTCGATATTTGTCGTCCACCTGTTCCCGTCGTTTCTGAATATCGAAGCGGCGGTTCAAAAGCTCGGTGGCTTTGGCGTCGGTCATGTGATCGTAGTCGTCGACGTAAGCCTTGAGCAGAGCGACGCGCGCATCGACAAATTTGTCGAGTTCGGAACTGTAGGAGTCGTAAATTGGCCAGAATCGTTTCGCCTCTTCGTCTGAAAACGACCCCATGCCCTGGGTGATCGCCTCTTTCTTACCTGCCTTCAGGTCTTGTTTGAGCATTTGCACCCATTCGCTGAGTGAGTCTTGAGCGAAAGCAGACGATACGAAGATAAGCATGAAAGCCAGCAGCAATCGCTTCATCATTCTCCCCCCTGAAAATCGGTTCCTATGTTAGGAGTGGGGGACGAGGTGTCAAACTGGCAAAAATGACAGTCAGGGGAGGACAGATATGGCGGGGCGCCAACTGCGCCATTGGTCCGGTGCAACAAGCCTTTTGAGGCGCGTGAATAAAATCAATGGCAACGACTAAATCCGGATTCGACGAACAAGCATGCAGCGAGGGGAGACTCGCCAGTACTAGTACGCACTTATAAGCCCTGTGGTAAGCCGCTGAGAGGAAAATTGGTCGGGGCGATTGGATTTGAACCAACGACCCCCTGCGCCCAAGGCAGGTGCGC
>AR_comb_assmDRAFT_10476600_pt1 | contig 10810 bp, 10 predicted proteins | sample ArasoioldDNA_FD_10543 | JGI IMG/M metagenome (IMG submission 10543) | reverse complement strand
GGCGCTTCGGCACGTACTTCATTATCCTTTATTGATGTATCCTCGGCAGAACGCTCCGTTTCCAGGGCGGATTCCGCGCTTTGCATTTTTCGTTTTTCTGCTGAATTGCAAGCGGCCAGGAAAAATATTGCTAGCGTAATAAATATCACGAATCGCTTATGGTGATGTATGGATTTCATGGTAGAATTTTTGAGAGAAATTATAACTGAATGAGAATTGAATTCTTGGATCGGATACGTTCCAATCATCGCTGAAGTTTTTCCGATTTGTATACTGTAATTCAAGTTCAAAGAATACGTTCTCGATGGGATGATACATGAGGTTAGTAAGTGCATACCCTCCCTTATTGAATGCATCTGGCGATTGCCCATTTGAGTTCCATATCTTCACCTGCGAATACCCGATGGTGGTGCTCCATTTGTTATTCCAGTAATGATCATAAAATCCTACCAGCCCAAGCACAGGAAGCGTTACTCCTTCAATACTATTCGGTGCATTTGATTGGATGCCTATGTCTGCAGGTGCATCCCTGATATAATTCTCAATACCTTTTCCGTAGACAACCTGTAAATGCAGTACATCTTTTGTTAGGCATTTGATTTTTGAGCTCAGGTTAAATCCCCATCCTGTTCTTCGTCCACTAAGATCACTCCCAATAGTATCCAGATCTTTCCATTTAAGTTGTCGAATGATACCGGCAAGCTCCACATACCCCCATGCTTTCCCGTATCGGTATTCAGTACTTAGATCAGGTAGGGCAAATTGCGGCTCCACGTGGTTTAGTTCAATACGGTCAGCATAAATTCCTTCATCGGCAGTAGCGCCAGGTTTTTCTATGGCGAAGGTGAGTTTACTCTCTCCCTGGATAGGCATGTAGCGGAGCTGAATATTCCGCATGAAAACCATCCCATTCGGTCCCCAGTACTCCAGGAAATGAGGAATCAAATCCGGGTCCATGAATACACTCCATGTTTGACCCGCACCAATTTTCCCGAGCTCTGCATAAGCGTGCCTTAGGTGAATGGTTGTTTGACCCGCGTCGGGTCCAGATCCAAAAAAATCAAATTCAAGCAATGATTTCAGTTCTCCCAGAGGCGTGCCAGTATAACTTTTTAAACCAAATCGCGTATCCCTCACGCTGAAGTGTACTTGCCCATCAGGAGCGAATTGATTCTTAAACGCCGGAAGTTTCGTGGGCCGTGGCACATCAAACCATTTCGGGTCCATTTGCTGGAAATCGTAGATTACGTCTGTCAGAATAAATCCGTAAATCTCAATCTGCAGGTCTCCCTGCTGCATTGAATGAGGTGATTGCGTTTGAGATTGATCCTTTAAATTCCTTGACCAGGAACTATAATTGTTCAGAGAGGGACTTTGACTAAGCGGTTGCCCTTTTGTGTGACTAAATGCTGTGCTGCCAAATACGATAACAAACATTCCTGCCATTTTAAAGAATGGCAGACTCAAATTCTTCGCAATGGTATTTTTAGCGAACATGGATCACGTCGGTCTAAATCAGATGGTGGCTACAACCATCCCCAAAATTAGACGCGATGTTGCTGAATACTTTCCATTTTACGGTATAATGAGGATTCTCTCGATTTTGTAATAGCTTATTCCTTCGCAAATGATTTGATTTCATCCAATAATTGATCAAGCGCCGCCCGATCGTAAAACTTACCATGCGAGTATACACCCAGGATTGTGCGTGTGTACCTGATGTCTTCGAGAGGATTTTTATTAAGTAAGATAAGGTCGGCTTCTTTCCCTACCTCCAGACTTCCTTTTCGATTAGCAATGCCCATATATTCTGCAGGGTTGATAGTGGCGGTTTGAAGCGCCGCATAGTTGGACAATCCTGCCTTGACGAAGGATTCTATTTCATCGTGAATGGTAAAGCCAGGAACAAGATACCATTCAGGGCTATCAGATCCCGTCATCAGTTTAACGCCTGCACTATGCAGAGAAGTGACAAACTTGTACCTGATCCGCAAATACTTTTTCCTCAACTCTTCTGAAGGTGGGTTGTTCCAAAAGTAACTGAACGATTCATCCGCCCGCTTTTTCATGAAAGCAGGAACATAATTGAACTGCGGGAATTGTTCGATTTCCTCTTTCGTAGCTCCTATGGCAAAGTACTTGGTGAAAAAAAAGTTGGTGGCAGTCACATAAATATTCGCGGCCTTTACTTTTTGCGCGAGTTCATTGATTTTGCTCTCATCAACGTATTCAATGGTAGGCCACGCTCTTTTTCTATCCCAAATACCATAATCAGAAACAGAATTTCCATGGTTAATAGAAGTGTCGGGCAAAAGAGTTTCGATGAATTCATCAAAATGTTCAATTTGCTGATGAGCTGCCAGGGCCCTGTCGAGTCTTACCAAAGGACCAACGTGCCCTGTTACCTTGATGTTTTCTTTTTCCGCAGTTGAGATGATCGCATTATAAGCCTCAGGGTTTACCAACGTTGTGATTTTTATAGCATCATACCCCTCCGATTTAAATAATTTCACCGCATCCTCAGCTTCTTTTGCACCGGTAACAATTTTTCCCACCAGCGAATCTTTGAAAGGCCACCGGCCAACGAGTTGAGGACTGGCCACAAACATTTCAGGGCCGGGTGTTCTCGTCTTCGCGATATCAGTCTTCAATTGTAAGTATTCGGATCTGCCATTCATGATGCGAACCGTGGTGACGCCATTCACCAGTGGCAGTTTGATTTCATCTTTGAGGAATTTTTTGTCGAGGCCGAAGTCGTAGTAGAAGTGCATATGCATATCAAACAATCCTGGTATCAGGTAAGCTCCATTCCCATTTACGACCCTCGATTTTGCATACAATTTTTTTGAATCGAAATTTTCAATTGAAAGGATATTATTGTTGCGAACAACTACTGTTTTGCTCATGGCAATGCCGCTGTCTCTCATGGAAATGACATTGACATTCAGAAATACAATATCCTGCTGGGAAAATCCTACCTGATAGGTGGAAACAGTGAAGAGTATCCCAAAGAGTAGCGTTTTCATATGCTGCAACATAATTCCCTCGAAAATACCTGTGTAGCCACAACTTCTTCAGCCGGCCATAAAAATAGCAGGATTTGACAAAAAAGATGGGAGTGCATCCTAAATCCCTTGAACGACCAAAGAGGAAGATTAAATGTAAATTCACCACCCGGAAGCAAAAGATTCAGCAGATAGAATCAAATATATGGTGCCAACAAAAATTTTTATAGTTGACGACCACTACATGGTTATAGAAGGTATCCGTTCATTGTTGCAAAATGAAAAGAGCATTGAATGGATGGGTCACGCAACAACGGCGGACTCCTGTATGGCTTATTTAAAACTGCAGTTGCCCGATGTGATATTCATGGACATTAACATGCCCGGGAAGAGCGGCATTGATTTGTGCAAAGAAGTTAAAGAGAAATATTCATCCGTTTTTGTAATTGGCCTGAGTACATTCAATCAACAAAGTTTGATTCAAAAAATGCTTGACAGTGGTGCTTCAGGTTATTTATTAAAAAATGCCACGCAGGAAGAATTAATGGACGGCATTGCTACAGTAATGAAAGGCAAAACTTATTTGAGCATTGAAGCGGCTCAATCACTAAAGAAGGTAAAAAATGGGGACACACCCGTACTTACCCGGAGAGAAAAAGAAGTACTTGAACTAATTGCCGAAGGATTGACAAACATAGAAATTGCGAAAAAGCTTTTTATCAGTGTGACCACGGTAGATACGCATAGAAAAAACCTGCTTGCCAAGTTTGAAGCAAAGAATATTGCCGCGTTGGTGAAATCGGCTGTTCAAATGCAACTTATCTGAATTGCCATCTGGTAGGCAAGCACCATGTAAAAATCAAAGAGGAAAATCAACTCAATTGCACGGTATTGTTATCAGCACCGATGTTCCATTACCGGGAGAAGTTTTATAATCAAGGTAGCCTTTTAGCAGCCTGATACGTGTCTCGATATTCTTTAGGCCTATTCCATCCCGTTTTTTTGTCCCAGCCATGTCAAATCCCTTACCATCATCTTCCACTGTTATATACAATTGTTTATTGTTATTGCTTATTTGCACTACCACATTTTTGGCATCGGAATGTTTTATAATGTTCTGGAATAATTCCTGGATGATTCTGAAGATGTGAACGCACTTTTCTTCGTTTATTTTAAGGTCATGGGTATCCAGCGCGGTGAACGAAACGGGAATGCCCGAATTAAGGCTAGCATTATTGCAATAGTCGCGCAATGAATTCTCCAGGCCATATTTAAGCAATGCGTCCGACGCCATATTGTGAGAAATATTCCGCAATTCTTTAATGGATTCATTTAGCTTGTCGAGATTGGAATGAAAAACCAATTCCTGTTTCTGGTTTAATTCAAAATCTTTTGTCATCGCCGCAAAAGAATGCTTAATACCACTCAGCATGCTGCCGAGGCCATCGTGAAGTTCCCTTGCCATCTTTGTCCGCTCTTGTTCAATTGCAATTTCTTTCTCCATCAATGCTTTGTGACGGAGAAACTTGTTCCGGTAGTATGTTCGTATAAGTAACCAGGAAAAAGCGATCATCGCCACAGCCAGTGCAATACGAAACCACCATGTTTGTTGCCAGGGCGTTTCAATAGTGAAATGAAAGGGCTCCCGTAAAATCATCCACTCGGTGTCGCCTCTGTATCTTGCACGCACGATAAATGTATAATCACCTGGACTAAGACTATTATAGGAAGCTACAGTTGCATTGCTACTGATCCATTCCTTATCGGCACCTGTAAGCTTATAACTGTATTCGATATTTTTTCCGCCTTCAGGATCTACGGCAATGAAAGTAAACTGCAAGTTATTCAGCGCTGGCGCCAATGAAATGTTGTTTGCATTCTGGTCGATGAACTGATCATTGTTTACCACTATTGCGTCAATATATACGGGAAGTTTGTGGGAGCTCGATTTTAATAATTCGTCTGGATCAAACCGCATAAGCGCCGAAGCACCTCCAATCCAAAGCTTACGGCTAGTAGTATCAAAAAATATACAGCGCTCAACAAAATAATCCTCGGGCAAACCATCCTTGCTTGTAAAGTTGATGAATTTGTTTTCTGCTATTATAAAACAAGTGAGTCCTTTTAAACTTCCTATCCATAACCTCCCTTTATCATCAAATGCCAGCGAGGTAACGTAGTTAGATGCTAAACCATTAGCAATGGTATAATGTACGGTTTCATTCTTCAAAGGATCATACTTCACAATACCTGAACCATCAAATCCCGTCCAAACCTTTCCGTTATGATCGGTAATCAGTTCGGTGATTCCTCTAAAAACGTGGTTTTCGGTATTGCTGATATGATTAAACTCTATTTCATTAAAGCGTTCTGTTTGGAGGCTCCAATGAACTAATCGATTTGTTTTGTTTACACCAAACCATAGGTCGCCGTTCCTATCTTCCGCGTGGTACGGATAATAACTAATAGAGAAACTGCCGGCCGGACCATCCTTTTTATAATGATAGACGGCTCTATCTTTTGCACTTATACGAACAAACCCGCCACCGGCATTGCCACTATACCATTCATCACCATTGCTGTGTTTGAACGCCAATATCACAATATCAGATTGCGGAAAATATTTCTTTAGAAAATTGGTGCCCTTATATTTTCTTGTCAACGGGTCATATTGAGCTATTTCCGATCCCGCTCCTGTAACAACGAGGGTATCACCAAAATTGTTGAGGCACCAAATCGGTGGAAGCCGACCTGCCTGGATCTCCGTAATACTATCATTACTCTGATTGATTTTCCAAATATGTGGATGTCCAAACCTCGCTACGTAAAAGTTTCCATCCGATCCTTTTTTTATGGAGATAAAAGGAAAGTTGCTTCCCGGATTTCCTACCTCGAATTTTTTTATTGATAAGGAAGTGTTGTTTATTTTACTTATCCCGCCAGACGTACCGATCCATGCATTACCCTCCTTGTCAGTATACGCTGCAAGCATCGAACTAGTCGTGGATGAAGATGGACTATTATCATCGGCTTTGAGCAGAGAAATGCGGTTGGTATGTTTGTTGAGCACTGCCAGGCCCTGCTCTTCTCCATTACCTATCCAGAGTAGACTGTCATTCTTCGGAGCAATAAACCCGATGTTACAATTCTTAAAGGGTAGTGACCTGTCGATCAGCTTCCAGGTGTAGAGGAGCTTTCCAGCTACATCATACTTGTAGATGCCTTCAAAATAATTGGAAAAATAAAGCGATTGATCAGTAGAGTCAAAGTATTGAAATGTCAAAATTCTCTCCCTTTCAGGCATATCCTTTTCACCAAGCAATAGTGTATGTTTCCTTTGAACCCTGTTATATATATAGTATTCATTGTTACGTCCGGAGAGCAGATGATTTTTGCCGAGGTACCAATTAACAGCTATCTGGCCTTTCTTTTTAAACGGAGAAAATAATGTGTCAACTACTTGTAGTTGTGTGTTTATTATAAAGCCGGTGTCAATGCAACTGATCAGATAACCGGACTTTCCTGCCTTGATTATGGCATAAACATTTTTACCGATGGCAAACTGCGGAGTATAAAACTGGCGAGTAAAGGTATTAAGGCAACAGAGATTAGGACCAGCCAATAATAGCAAATGCCCCGGCTTGTACTCATCAATGTAGGGGATAATATTATCCTGGAGTGAATTTTCTGAACGCGGATCGGCAAAATAATTTTCAAACTTGTTGCCATCAAACCTACTTAGTCCTTCACTGGTACCAAACCACATGAAGCCGCGACTATCCTGTGTAATAGACAATACCCGATTATCAGCAAGACCATTAATAGTACTGTAATAAATAAACTTGAATGACTCCTGCGTGTGTCCTGAAATGCAAAAAAGCAAAAGGAATATGAGGGTGGAAACACGCATTTCCAAATGTAGGGGTTTATTCAAATGCGCGAGTAACCTTCACTACTCACCACTCACTACTCACCACTCACTACTTCGCCGGCGTGATGATGATATTTCTATATTCAACAGGTCCATGATCACCTTGCAAGTATATTGGCCCCGGTTCTCCTTCTTTACTGTCCAGGGCACCACCTGTGATTCCGGGAATCTCCTGTTCCGTGATTATTTTTTTCCCGTTGGCAATCACTGTTATCATCCTGCCAACAAATGTGATATCATAATATTGCCATTCTCCCGGTGCCTTCGCTGCCATCTCATTCGGCGTGATGAATCCGTAGACTGCGCCCAGGTCTCCCTTGGAAGGCTCCAGTCCCTTGCTATCAGAAATCTGCACCTCATAGCGCCCTCTTAGATACACGCCGCTATTGCTTTCTTTAGGATACCGAAACTCAATGTGCAGTTTGAAATTATTGAAGGTTTTTGTTGTGCGAAGATTAGCTCCCGACTTCGGGCTTCTGAGAACTCCCTCTTCAGCCACCCATTGATTCGTGCCCAGGGCTTGCCATCCGTCGAGGTCTTTGCCATTGAAAAGTTTTATAGGTGTTCCCCAAACAGGAGGTTTATCCTGCTTAAGTGAAGGAGCCCGCACCGCGGTCCAATTGAGCGTTTTTCCATCGGGCGTTATCATGGTGCCTGATAACTGGTCCCCATCAAGCGTTCCCTCTACCTGGAGATCACCATTTCCATTCTCCCACTGTGGCGGAATAGAAAAACTCATTTTTGTTCCTTCAAAATTTACGCGACTAATTGGTCTTGCGCTACCTGATACTCCAACAAATTGTCCAACCAGCGTGTTCCGTCCGGAATGCGTTACCTCGAGCCACGATGGCAATTCTTTTTCCGAAGATTGTATCGTTATATCCCACCTTCCTTCGATGCCAGCAGCTTTCATTACTTTATTACCGATAGAACTCACCTTGGTGGCTGATACTGCCAACAGCAAAACAAAAACGGGAAACAAAAATCGCCCAGCAATGAAGAATGACTTTTTCATTGAATTTGTTTTTGAGAAGAGCAATTTAGGAATAATAAAATAGTTGATATTAAAATACTCAGTATTCAGGATAGAAGTGCTCGATTGTTTTCCACTACCTTTCTTATCTATTTGGGAATTTCTCTGTCAAAAACCCAAATATTATGATGATGCTGTGGTTTGCTTGTAAACACCTCGTCGGCAATTAATTCATTCTGGGTATTCCCAAACTTGTAATCAACAACGTTTCTGAAATTTTTCCTCCATAATATTGCCTGCAAATTATTTTCTTTGCGTTCTAATTTTCCTTTGAATAACAATTTTACTCTCTTCGTTTTTCCGTTGGCTGTCATCCTAAAACTTATCTTATTCTTCTTCTCGCCAAATATGTGGTATCTTGTTAACCTGAAATTGTCATTTTCTTGCTGTATTACGAACACGGTACTTGTAAGCCCATCCGGACGGTGTTCTAATGTACTTTTCTCGAAGTTTAGCACCAAGTCCCTGTATAGTTTGGTATTTGTGCGGAAATTTTGGAGTGGCAGGCAAACAATCCAGGTACTGTCAGTAAAACATTCATTTTATCTTTCATATTGGCAAGAGTTCTCTAAAAAGAAAGATCATCGAATAATTTCTGACTAAAACTCAACTTTCTGTTAAAAATCGCCTTATCAATTTTCAACTTTGCCAATTAAGGATCGATTTTGCAAGCTGTTTGAGTTTATTTCCCAATAGGCGAGAAAATTAGACTATCTTCCAATTTTTAGGAAACGTAAATTTTAAACAAACAAATAAACTATGGCAAAAAGCAGAGAGACCTGGAACAAGAAAGAACGAGAACAAAAAAAGCAAAAGCAAAAAAAGGAAAAAGAAGAAAGAAAAAAAGAAAGGAAAGAAACCGTACAAAAAGCGAAAACCCTTGAGGACATGATGGCTTACGTAGACGAGAATGGGCATATTACTTCTACCCCTCCTGATCCTTCTAAAAGAAGATCAATAAAAAGAGAAGACATTCAGATCGGAGTGCCAAAAGCGAAGCCTTATGATCCGATAGAAGCCATGCGAATGGGCACAGTAACTTTTTTCAACCATTCAAAAGGCTATGGGTTTATCAAAGACAATCAAAACCAACAAAGCATCTTTGTTCACGTTAATGGTTGCAATGGTGAAATACAAGAGCAAAGCAAAGTTAGCTTTGAGATAGAAATGGGACCTAAGGGAGCCAATGCTGTTAATGTGAAAATAATTGACTAAGTCAATTGCACCGCCAATTCTTTGTAAGTAGCCACGTCTTCCAAATTGTGGCTTTTCAATATCTCCAGTAGTTCGCTAGCACGATCATTTTTTACAAAGAATTCCAGAATGTAAGCAAATCGGCAGTTTTCGTAATAGGCAACATATACATTACAGTTGTCGCCCATATTCATTTTCTTATACAGGTTAAAGTCTGCCTGCGGATTTTGAAGGAAACAGAAGACCTTACATTCATCGGGGCGGCATTCACCATTCCTGGCTAAGTGTAACAATGAATAGCCTCCTTCCTGCACTACTTTTATAGATACCCGGGGATTTTTGGAAGATACTCTTGCCCTTTCAAAAACAAATTTGAATCCGCCGCCGTGCCTGTGTTTTGCAAGGTATTTAAATGGGCCAGTTTTCTCCGATTGATGTAGTAAGACATCCCGATCGCTGTAATCGGACCTTGTGAACTTTTCCCAATGAGCAATGAACTGTTCCTTATCAAGGATAGTTTCAAAAGTCACAAACTGCACTATTTTTTCTTTCAGCATTGCTGAAAGGTAGGCTTATTAATCAGGTTTGCAATTCCTGCTCTATTAATTCATGCAAATCCTTTTCACTTACAGTTATCCAGCTTGGAAGTTGCTGCTGATGCAATTTCCAAATATCATCTTGCTTTTCCATGTCAAAAAAGATCCGATTAGCGCGGTCATCTGTTACGTCAACATTGAAAATCATTTTTCCTTCGACAACTTTTTTCCTGAAATTGAATTCCCGTAAAGAACCTTCCGCTTTTAATAATCTTGTGAATTGCACGTTTCTGACAGAAAGCCTCGATAGCGTTTTTGTTCCCATGCGGCAATTTACACTTTGCATTCGAGGAAAGCTGATTTTTGGCTGTTAACATATGCCCAACCTTGAAATTGGTCGTATCCACCTGATATCCAACCCGGCAACTAATTTCTAATCTCTATTTAGGAATGATTAGAACGTGGTTTGGAACCGACTGGGAAGCCTCGAGTTGAAATAAAAGGTCATTCCATTTTGAAGGATTACCTTTAACGAGCGACAATTCGAATACCACCGCATTTAGTGATGAATCTATTTCCCTGACTCCTATCACCAGGTTCTCACATATTGATGCAGTGTATTCTCACTTATGATTACTAACACCTATTTCATGAACAACAATTTCTTTCAAACCTGGGTCAAATATATCCCGATAATCAGGATCCTCTTGAAGCGTTCTTTGAAAGAAGAGCAGAAGTTGGAGATGAATAAAATTGATTTTATTCGAGCTGCAGGAGGACGCAAAGTGAAATTTGACTTTTCCTTTTCTCTTCTTAATGGAAAGTTTGAAAACCTGGAATTGCCCACTCCAATGGGAAGAGGCCTGGTAGATGCTATGCAGGATGATAAGGTGTCAAGTCAATTGGTGAAAACCAATCGTCTTCATTTTTCGTTGAATAAGAATTTTGAATTGATGATCAGGAATACAACTCCACCACCGAAGGAGGAAGAATTGGCACAGTCTGAATCCAATGGTTAGTTGCTAATTCTGCAGGGCTCAGAAACTTCAGTTGAGATTCATCCGAAACATCATATTGGTCAGCAAGAACTTTCCTATCGTTTTTGACGGGC
>AR_comb_assmDRAFT_11209717_pt1 | contig 10813 bp, 9 predicted proteins | sample ArasoioldDNA_FD_10543 | JGI IMG/M metagenome (IMG submission 10543) | reverse complement strand
CCTGTGACCCGCAGCTTAGAAGGCTGCTGCTCTATTCAACTGAGCTACCGGACCATTTAAATGGGGTCGCAAGATAAATTAAAATTTAAAGCCACACAAAACCACAAATGCAATTGATTGATTATGAAATTGAGCACTAATTATTCGCGCACTCTCAAATGTTTGGGTAAATATTTCCCAGTAGACCCTTCGAATTGAGAAATTCATTTTCCTACTCGGTCAATCGATCTTTCTTATACCGCATAGGTATCATGGTATGATTTTTCCTGCGACTACTTTGCATTGAGATATTTCATCAAATTGAGATATTTCATTAAGATGATGTAACCGCTTGATGACATTTTATTAATATTTATTTATTTATTTCAATCACTAAATTTTAATGTTATGCCAAAAAATCAGGAAAATCAGGACCGGGGTAATAGAGGCAGCCAGGGAAATACGTCCAACCGTGGTTTTGCATCCATGGATCCGGAGAGACAACGCGAAATAGCCAGCGAAGGCGGACGAGCCGCACACGAAAAAGGTACTGCACATGAGTTTGATTCTGAAGAAGCAAGACAGGCTGGTCGCAAAGGGGGCGAAGCCGTAAGCCAGGATCGCGAGCATATGGCTGAAATCGGGAGGAAAGGTGGTCAGTCTTCGGGCGGTAGCAGTCGTCGCAAACAAAATGAAAACGGAGAATAATTGTTCATAAACTTTAAATTTTCAATCATGGCAAGAGGTTCAAACAGTGGCCAAAAAAGAGGAAGGGGTTCACGACAAAATACTTCATTGAGGGGTTTTGCTTCTATGGATCCTGAACAACAACGAGAAATAGCAAGACAGGGTGGACGGGCATCACATGAGCAAGGCACTGGTCATGAATGGAATCCAAGAGAAGCCAGGGCGGCAGGACGAAAGGGCGGTTTATCCCGCGGAAGGAATTCATAATTTCAAGATTCCAAAAAAAACGGTCCCAATTTTTGGGACCTTTTTTTATTCCATTCCCACACGGCATCTGGAGCAGCAGTCAATTCAGCACATTTTTTTACTTTGCAGATCCTTACTGCAAATGCCAATGACGAAGTTTAATTATGGAATTGACAAGCTTACTACCGCAAAGGCGATTGAAATTTCGTCGGGAAAATTAAATGCGGCACTGAGTGACGAGGCCGTGAGAAAAATTCAATCCTCCCAACGGAATGTACAACGAATAGTTGAAGACAATAAAACGGTCTATGGAGTCAACACGGGTTTTGGTATTCTTGCCAATACAAAAATTTCTGAGGAAAATACCGCTACACTGCAACACAAGATTCTGCAAAGTCATAGTGTCGGGGTGGGCTCAGCCGTGCCACAAGAAATTGCGAAGCTGATGCTCATTACAAAAGTTCATGCTTTAGCGCAAGGGTATAGCGGCGTCCAATTGCAGACAGTAGAAAGAATTCTATGGCACCTTGAAAATGGTGTAATACCTGTGGTGCCCGCACAAGGTAGCGTAGGCGCATCAGGTGACCTTGCTCCGCTTGCGCATTTGTTCTTACCTCTGATCGGGTTGGGAGAAGTGTATTACCAGGGCACGGTGCATACCGCACTGGATGTGCTGAAGAAGCTTTCTGTCACGGCAATTCATCTTGGACCAAAAGAAGGATTAGCCCTTATTAACGGCACCCAGTTTATACTTGCTTATGCCGTAAAAGCAGTTCAACGGATACATAACTGCCTCGAAGCCGCTGATATTATAGGAGCCATGAGTCTTGAGGCATTGACGGGGACGAAAGCACCCTTCGACGAACGCCTTCATAACCTGAGACCATTTGCCGGCAATCGGCTTGTAGCGCAGCGACTAAGACTGTTGCTAAAGGATTCTGCTATTATGCAAAGTCATGTTGATTGTGGCAGGGTACAGGATCCTTACTCTCTTCGATGCATGCCGCAAGTGCACGGTGCTAGCAGGAACGCGTGGTTGCACTTGAAAGAGCTAACGGAAATAGAACTCAATGCCGTTACTGATAATCCAATCATTTTTTCTGCTGACGATACGATCAGCGGTGGAAATTTTCATGGTCAATCATTAGCGCTGCCACTTGACTATGCCTGTTTTGCATCAGCTGAGATCGGCAACATTTCCGATCGTCGTTGTTATCTATTATTGGAAGGCAAATGGGGATTGCCGATGCTGCTGATGAAAAATGTGGGGTTGAACAGCGGATTCATGATTCCTCAATACACCACCGCGGCATTAGTCACCGAAAATAAAACGCTATGTTTTCCTGCAAGTGCGGATAGTATTCCCACTTCACTTGGGCAGGAAGATCATGTGAGTATGGGGAGCATCAGCGGCAGAAAACTGGACAAGGTGCTGGACAATCTGGAATATATCCTGGCGATCGAATTGTTAACCGCCTGCCAGGCCATTGAATTCCGGCGGCCCTTAAAATCGGGCGAGATCCTGGAATTTACTCATGAATATGTGCGAAAGTTCGTGAGCTTTGCCGAAGAAGATCGCATCTTTGCCAATGATATTGAACAGATTAAAAACATTATCGCCGATTTTAGTTTTGTTGGAAGAGTCTCGCAGTTTGCTGAGTCAAGAGGGGTTAATTTGAATAAGGAGTTTGATCAATTCAACCTCTATTCGCAAGAATAGGAATGCGGACGACATGCATACTCTACGGATAAAATAAAACATTGCCGCATGACAACACGCACAACATCGCAATATGACGCCACCAAATACAAAACACCGACAGGCACAAAAATTAGCTGCAAAGGATGGATCCAGGAAGCGGCATTGAGAATGTTGCTCAACAACCTCAACCCTGACGTCGCGGAGAAACCTGAAGAACTGATCGTGTATGGTGGCCGAGGAAAGGCAGCAAGAAATTTCGAGGCGCTTGATAGTATAATTAGAGCATTAAGAATCCTGGAAAATGATGAATCGTTGTTAATACAATCTGGCAAGCCCGTCGGTATTTTAAAGACACACAAAGATGCTCCCCGCGTTCTCATCAGCAACTCCCAACTTGTTCCAAAGTGGGCCACCTGGGATCATTTTGACGAGTTGGAAAAAAAGGGGTTAATGATGTATGGGCAAATGACGGCGGGATCCTGGATCTACATTGGTTCGCAGGGAATTGTACAGGGCACTTATGAAACTTATGCAGCTATTGCCGACAAGCACTTTACCCACCACGCCTCCCTGAAAGAAGGCACGCTAAAGAATACCCTCAATGTTACAGCGGGGCTTGGCGGTATGGGAGGCGCACAGCCATTGGCAATAACTATGAACGAAGGCGTGGCATTAATTGCCGAAGTGGAAGAATGGAGAATTGACAAAAGAGCTCAGACGAAATACCTGGATGAGAAATTCACCGACATTGACGAAGCGATTGACAGGGCAATGAAGGCCAAGGCTAAGGGGGAGGCTATTTCAATCGGCGTAAGATGTAACGCAGTTCATTTATTAGAGCGGTTGTTGGAAAGGGACATTATTCCTGACACACTCACAGACCAAACCTCGGCGCATGACCCGATTAGCTACTGGCCTCATGAGATTTCTTACGAACAAGCGAAGACGCTAAGAGACGCGAATCCCGACGAATATATTGCATACGCATACCGCAGTATGTACCGTCACGTGCAATTGATGTTGCAATTAATGGACAAAGGAGCTATCACATTCGACTATGGGAATAACATAAGAGCGAGAGCGCATGAGTATGAACAAAAAAATTTGACATCCAGAAGTCAGAAATCGGGCGACAGCCGCTGTTATGACTTTGCGGGTTTTGTTCCGGCCTACATCCGTCCGCTTTTCTGCGAAGGCAAAGGGCCTTTTCGCTGGGCGGCATTAAGTGGTGACCCAAATGATATTGCCGTTACTGATGAAGTCGTCACAAAGCTATTCCCGCAAAATCAGTCGCTGCAGCGGTGGCTCAGATTAGCAAAAGAAAAAATTGCATTCCAGGGAATGCCGGCTCGCATTTGCTGGCTAGGGCAGGGAGAAAGAGAAAACGCAGGTCTGGCATTTAATGAATTGGTAAGAACAGGAAAAGTGAAAGCGCCGATAGTAATTGGCCGTGATCATCTAGACACCGGATCCGTCGCGTCACCATATAGAGAAACAGAAGCCATGATGGATGGCAGTGATGCGGTTGCTGACTGGCCAATATTAAATGCACTTGTCAATACTGCAGGGGGCGCGTCATGGGTTTCATTACATCATGGTGGCGGCGTAGGAATGGGTTATAGTATTCATGCAGGTATGGTAATCGTGTGCGACGGCACAGGCGATGCCGATGAAAGACTGAAAAGAGTTTTGCGCAATGACCCGGGCATGGGGGTAATAAGACACGCGGATGCGGGATATGAATTGGCGAAGGAAACGGCGAAAAGGAATGATTTGGATTTAGAAGATAGAATTTAGAAGGACTAATTCTCTCTGGTATCCTGTGCACGGACCGCGTCCGTGGTGCTTTCTTACCACTGAGTACACAAAGGCAATACAGGGGTACACAGAGAAGGAAACAACATTCAATGATTAAGATTGTTTTTATTCCTGTATTCATATTTTGTACTGCATCCTTATGTGGGCAATCGAAAACCAACTCGAAAAAAATTGACAGCGGCTATGCCCAGGTAAACAACACAAAGCTTTATTATGAAATAGCCGGTTCAGGTGTTCCTCTTGTTCTCGTTCATGGTAGTTTCGGCGATCGCAGGTTTTGGGACTTTCAATTTGCAGAGTTGGCTAAAAAATTTAAGGTGGTGCGTTACGATATTCGCGGCTATGGGAAATCTGCATGGCCGGACACGAACGAACTTTATAGGGACGTTGACGATTTGAAAGCGTTAATGGATTTCCTCAACATAGATAAAGCCCACGTGTGTGGTCTTTCGCTGGGAAGTTTTATTGTAATTGACCTCGCGCTCACTTATCCTGAGAAATGTCTTTCAATAATCCCGATCGGTCCGCGTGTAGCGGGCGACGGAGCGGACGAATTCAATACTCCAAGTGCTGACTCGGTAAGAACCATTATCGCGACAACAACGGCTATCGTAAGAAATAAGGGTTCAAAACAAGCGACCGACTATTTATGGACTGGAGATCACGCCATGGGCAAATGCGTCATCTCACCGAAGACAAGAGAACTGTTATTACGAATGGGGTATGAATACTCATGGTGGCGCTACTTGAATGCGGGTAAAAGAGAGTTTGCTTTTCCAACGGCGGTAAAGCACCTTAGTGAAATAAAAACCCCGACACTGGTTGTCACTGCTGAATATGACCTGCAGTTATGTAATGAAGTCGCTGGTATCTTAGCGAAAGGAATTCCTGGCGCAAAATTGATTTCAATAAAAGGTGCAGGTCATATGATGAACATGGATAAGCCAGGTGAATTTAATAAAGCGATTTCCGAATTTATAGATAGAGTGAAATAGCTGCGAAAACTTATGTTAAGTGATTGGATATGAGTTATCTGAATATTTTTACACATTAAATCGCACATCATGAAAAAAATTAATAGGAGAGAATTCATCGGAAAAACTTCCATGAGTCTAACCGCTGCATTTGTTTTACCTCAATTTCAGAAACAAATGCTTGCAGGCGCTGCATTCAACAACATACCAGTCGGGTTTCAAACATGGTCGGTAAGAGACCTGCTGGCTAAGGATTTTCCCGGCACATTAAAAATGATGGCTGGTCTTGATTATAAACTTATGGAGATGTGCTATCCAAAAGGTTATGCCACAAGCGGCTTTGGCTCATTGGTGAGCATGAAAACCGCTGACATGCGCAAAATAATTGTGGATGCAGGTCTTAATTGCCCAAGTTGTCATTTTGGTTTGAATAGCCTGACTGCTAACCTGGATGAGAGCATCGAATTTGCTCAGGGCTTGGGTCTTGAGCAAATGATATGTTCAAGTTTTGGGTTGCCAAAAACTGCCACATTAAAAGATTATCTCGACTCAGCGGATAAACTGAATAAATCTGCAGAAAAAATAAAAGCAGCAGGAATGCAAGCTGGTTTCCACAATCATGAATTCGAATTTGCAACATTGGATGGTCAACTCATCTATGATGCTTTGATGAGTCAATTTAATCCCGACCTTGTCAAAATGCAGTTTCAGACGGAGGTGATCAATCTTGGCTACAAAGCCGCTGATTATTTTAAAAAATATCCCGGCAGATTTATTTCAGCTCATTTATCGGATTGGACCTCCGACAAAAAAGAAGTGCCAATTGGTCAGGGTGTCATTGACTGGAAAGAATTTTTTGCTGCGGCTAAAGCAGGTGGTGTAAAAAATTACTTCGTAGAAATGAATCTTGACAAATTTAAAGACAGTGCCGTGTACATTACTAAACTTTAAATCTTTACTTAAGTAATGTTGAATGTTAGATGTTAAATGACGACACTCTTCAACCTAGTTAAAGACAATCATTCAACATTTAACATTCAACATTCAACATTTAAAATAGTATCATGCCGAACGACACCCTTTTAGTAAACAACAAGGCAAAACCCCAAAACAGCTATGACGCGATCGTCATCGGCTCAGGCATCAGCGGAGGATGGGCCGCAAAAGAACTTTGTGAAAAAGGATTAAAAGTGTTGATGCTGGAACGTGGCCGCAATGTGGTTCACCCCGATTATCCCACCGCAACAAAAGATCCATGGGAATTTGAGCACCGCCTTAGCTTAACAAACGAAGACAGGGAAAAAAACTTTATCCAAAGCAGACACTACTCTTACAAAGAAGACAATAAACATTTTTACATCAACGACCAGGAAAATAAATACGACGAAATCAAACGTTTTGATTGGATAAGAGGAGACATTGTCGGTGGTCGCTCGGTGTTGTGGGCAAGGGGCTGCTATCGCTGGAGTGATCTCTATTTCGAAGCAAATGCAAAGGATGGTATTGGTGTTGACTGGCCCATTCGTTACAAAGACATTGCTCCCTGGTATGATTATGTCGAATCTTTTGTTGGCATCAGCGGCAATACGGATGGGCTTGAACATTTGCCTGACGGCAAATTCCTGCCTCCATTTGAAATGAATTGTGTTGAGAAGGTTTTCAAACAAGAAATAGAGTCAAAATTTCGCGATCGCCATGTGATCATTGGAAGAACCGCGAATCTTACCAAACCTGTGAAAGGAAGGGGCCAATGCCAGGCCCGTGACCTATGTCATCGCGGCTGTCCTTATGGTGCATACTTCTCCGCCAATGCCAGCACCATGCCGGCCGCATTTGCGACCGGTAACTTAACACTGCGACCACATTCGTTGGTGAACAAAATCATTTACGACGAGAAAAAAAGAAGAGCGACTGGGGTAGAAATCATTGACACAGAAACAAAGCAAACGCACGAGTTTTATGCGCGAATCATATTCGTTAATGCATCCACGGTAGCCACAACATTTATTTTACTCAACTCAACATCGTCCCGTTTTCCAAATGGTCTTGGCAACGACAGCGACCTGGTAGGTCGCAATCTCATGGATCATCACAAGGGTTTGACGATTAACGCGAGCGTAGAAGGGTTTGAAGACAAATATTATTATGGTCGTCGTCCCACCGGTATTTACATTCCCCGCTTCCAGAATATAATTGAAAGAAATCCAAACTTCATTAGAGGTTATCATTTCGGTGGAAGTGCTTCGAGGCGTCAGCAAACTAGTGATGCCATCGGCGCAGAACTAAAAGAAGCAATGACTGAAGCGGGTTCATGGCAATTCAATCTCTTTGCCTTCGGCGAATGCCTGCCTTACGCTGACAACAGGATCACGCTCGATCATAGCAGGAAAGATCATTGGGGCCGGCCCGTGATAGCCATCGATTGCGAATTCAAAGAAAATGAAAAAGCCATGCACGCCGATATTGGCTTCAGCGGTAAAGAAATGTTGGAAGCGGCAGGCTTCAAAAATGTGCAGGTCAATGGCAGTCTTTCATTTCCCGGCAATGCCAATCATGAAATGGGTACGGCACGCATGGGTCGCGATCCCAAAACTTCTGTCTTGAACGGTTACAACCAAATGCACGATGTGGCCAATGTATTTATCACTGACGGTAGTTGTATGACCTCCGGCGCCTGCCTCAATCCTTCTATTACATACATGGCGCTCACTGCGCGGGCGTGTGACCACGCAGTGAGTGAACTTAGAAAGCAGAATCTCTGACTTCGTTATGTTGAATGTTGAATGTCAAATTGTAAGTCTTTACTTATTTCCGTAAATATCTAGCGTTTGAAACTAAGGAATGCGATTATAAAGTGAAAAATCTGATGCCGTAAAAATGGCAGCAACACATCGTGAAAAAACCATAACCCTTTTAAAAAATTTGGACTTTCGATATAGGATGAATCTCTGTCCAGCCATTATGTGAATCCAGGACATAACTGCCCGTTACACTTACATGGTCGCCAACCTTGGGAAGTTGCACCGAATTAATGTAACCTTTGCAAACACCTTTTGCTGCCCGGCGGGTAATATGATTGATGCATATAGCCTCGATGACGAGATTGCCACTTTTTTTTGAATAGTTTTTTTTCTTCAGCAAATTTTCCTGGCCTGCATCGAGCTTCAACAGCATGTGCTCATCACCATCAGCATCGGCATTTCTTTCTACAATAGTACCGGTTACGGTTTTGCATTTATCAAGTACCTGAAGACGGGTAGGTTCCCATACAAAATTCCAAAGTTTTTTATCGCAGTCCTTACCGCTTTGCTGCGCAGCAGAGTTGAAGTATGAAAAGAGAAGGAATAGGAACACAAGGGATATAATACAAGTGGGTATTATTTTCATTTTGTTGTTTTATTGCTATAATGAGTTACAACAAAACAAGAGCCATTTTTTCGTCCTTGTTGGGCTGCCGCGGTGAATGAAATCAGGAAGACGAACATTTGAACAATGCAAAACGAAAAATGTAAAATTGTTTTACATTTTTCGTTCGCCCGCCTAGTATCGGGGTTTGACTTTTTGATTATTTCGCCGGCTGCAGCATTTACATGTTTTGCTTCCACCGAGTGGTTACTCAATTTAATAGCCGATCCAGCGCATCATTAAATTCGTCCAGCGAAAACGGTTTTTCAAAAAAAGCATTCGCCCCGTTTTCCAAGGCGACATCGCGAACTGAAGCAAAGCCAGATACCATTATGATCTTTGTCTTGCGATGTTTTTTCCGAAGGTACTTGATAAAATCAACTCCGAATCCATCCGGTAGTTTATTGTCCAATATGATAACGGTCGGCTTTTGCTGTTTCAGGTATTCATCAGCGTCCAGAAGATTGTTCACGTAATCAAGCTGCAGTTCTCTTTCATTAAGAATCATATCAAACACCAATCTCATGTGACCCTCATCTTCCACTACCAGGATTTTTTTCGCCACTTTAGATTTTGGCTTAGTCGTGGTACGCATAAAGTATGTATTTATGATGCAAAGTTGCGTAATTTTCGCATGTAACTCGAAGTTCAATAGCAAATAACCTGCCTTATTCTTCTGGTGATGTTAATTAGGCAGGCGCAAAATCGTGCCCGCCGCTACCACAAAGGCGGGCGTCACTTACTCATGCGTTCGGTTTTCACCATTATTGGTTAATTTTCAAACAGTCGCACAAGAACCCATAGGCCTTTTTTTGAATTCCTGGCGAAATGCTTTCTCTGTTTCCGGCTATATTAAGAATGCTCACGTCATTTTCCTGCATCCATCTTTTTACATCGATCCCTTGATTTTCATTTGAAAAGTCAACTACCAGGAAAGACTTATTATATCGCTTGCACAGATCAATCGTCAAGCTGGTACCACGATCCGCTGCATTCATAATCAAGATCAGCGTACCATCGCTGCTCTTGACGTTGAGTTCTGTCCGTTCAGGGTAGCGGTCAGTTTTTGTTTCCGTCAGCGGATATTTTCCGGAGATCACTCCATCTTCACTCTTTCTTCCTTTTGGACAATAGCCGCCGCATGATATTCCGAGTGTCAACGCTGCATCGAGGGCGGCGCGATCGACACCTGTTTGTCCACCGGAAATTATTTTTAGCATCTCCAATTCTGATTAGTCCAGACTTTTGAATTCATTTCACTTGCAGTTCAATGTTGGATCCATATCCTGCATCAAACATCTGTTCCGCACTTCCATTTCTCACCGCAATTTCAATTAGGCCCCGGCTGCCAGTCAATGCCAGCGCCTGACCTATTTCTGCATCGGCATAGGTGTTCTTAATCGGTATCTCGATATCATCGATCATCACACTAGCGTCATGAATTCCTTTCATTCGAAGGTTAGTTACCAGGTTTCCAAAATGATCAATATAAATGATCGAGCCCCGATGGCTTCCCTTGCCAACAATTGAAACTAAAAATTGCGGAGGTTGTTGCAAGGAAATAGAAGTTCCGACTGATTGCAAAGAGATTCCAGTTGCCAGATGCGCAGCCACAGGAGAGAAAATATCCCGACCATGAAAAGTTGAACTAATCTCTCCGAGAAAAAACTTTTCATTGCTGACAGAATACGTCTCCACAATTGTGGATTCGGAAAGTACCATGTCCAATAGCCCATTATCCGGGGCAAGAAAAACATGTTGTTCAGTTTTTAGGCAAAGAATCTTTCTCCCAGTGCCAACTGCGGGATCTACCACGCAAACAAAAATAGCATTGGCAGGAAAGTATCGATAGACTGTCCAGAGAACAAATCTTGCTTCGGCAATTTGCTGCGGCCCTATATCGTGTGAGACGTCAATTATCGAAGCCTCGGGACAAATGGTTTTGATGACTGCCTTCATGGAAGCCACATAACCATCTTTTGTTCCAAAATCTGTCAATAGT
>AR_comb_assmDRAFT_10530287_pt1 | contig 10814 bp, 6 predicted proteins | sample ArasoioldDNA_FD_10543 | JGI IMG/M metagenome (IMG submission 10543) | reverse complement strand
CTCATCGGCAGGGGGCCGGTTCGCGGCGAGGATTCGCGCGTGCGCGGTCTCCGGCCCCTCGTCCTCGCCTCCCTCCTCGGCCTCGCGGTCCCGTCCGTCGCGGCCGAGCAAGTCTTCGCGGTCGAGTACGACGATGCGCGGCTCTACGTCCCGGTGCGCGCCGGCGCGAAGGACCTGGGCGCCTGGGTGCTCGACACCGGTGTCCAGCGCTCGATCGTGGACGATGGCCTCGCCGCCACCCTCGGGCTCCGGACCGGGGCAACGGAAGAGGTCTCCGGGGCCGGTCGCGGCACCATGCGGCGCGCGGAGGCGGGCCCGCTCGCGGTGGACGTCGGAGGCGTTCCGCTCCGTCTCGGTGCGGTCTCGGTCGCGCCGTTCGATGCCCTCCTCTCGCCCTTCCTCGGGCGGCGCGTGCCCGGCCTGGTGGGCTCGGAGCTCTTCGCCAAGCATCGCGTCGAGATCGACTTCGCCGGCCGGAAGATCCGCGTCGATCCCCCCCGTCCCCTCGAGGGTCCGGAAACCATCGAGGTTCCCCTCCGGGTCGAGGGCGGCATCCCGTTCGCCTCGGTCCGGCTGGTCCTCCCCGACGGGCGGAAGGTCGAGGCCCGGGCCCTGGTGGACCTGGGCGCCAAGGCCAACGCCCTGTTCACTGAGTCGTTCCTCGGGCGCAGCATGCGCTCGGCGTGGACGCGCACGGTGCGTGGCTCGCTGGGTGCCGGGGTGGGCGGCGAGACTCGCTACGACTTCGGCCGGATGCCGCGCATCGAGCTCCCCGGCCGGTCTGGCTCCGTCGTGCTCGAGGACGCGCTGGTCGGCCTCTCCGCGGAGGGCACGCTGCGGGGCCCCTGGGGCGATCTCCTGCTCGGGTCGGCGTTCCTCGAGCACTGGACGGTGCTCCTGGACCTCCCGCACCACCGGATGGTGCTCTCCGGCCCGACGCGGATCCGAGACACGCGGGAGCACGACATGAGCGGACTGTTCCTGCTCGCCGAGGGGGCCGACCTGCGAACGGTGCGCGTCCATCGCGTCACGCCCGGTTCTCCCGCCGCCGAGGCCGGCCTGAAGTCCGGAGGGAGGGTGGTCGCGGTGGAGGGGAGAGCCGCCGAGGCGTGGACCCTCACCGAGCTGCGTGAGCGCCTGCGGCGCCGGCCAGACGATGTCGTGGCCCTCTCGGTCGAGCAGGAGGGACGCACGTCGCCGTTCCAGCTGCGGCTGAGGCGGCTGGTGGAGTGAGGATGCTCCCGCTCACTTCGCCGGCGGAGTGAGCCGGGCCGTGTAGGCGGCTGCCTCTGCGGTCTTGCCGCGCGCGGTGGCGAGGTCGGCCAGCGCCTTCAGCGCTCGCTGGGTGGCCGCGTGCTTCTCTCCCAGCACCTTCACCCGGGCCTCGAGCCCGGCGCGCATCAGCGGCTCCGCTTCGTCCAGCTTGCCGAGCTTGCGGAGCGCGTCCCCCAGGCTCATGCGGACGGAGGCCACGTCCAGGTTCTGCTCGCCCAGCTTGGGAACGAGAACGGCGAGGGCCTCGCGGTAGGTGCGCTCGGACTCCGGGATGCGACCGGCCTCCTTGTAGACGGTCGCCATGTTCGCCAGCGTACGACCGACCGGCTCGGCGTCGGCCCCCAGCGCCTTGCGGCGGCCTGCGAGCACCATGTCGAGATTCCGCAGCGTCTCGTCGTAGCGCTTGGAGCGGAAGTAGACGTTCCCCAGGTTCTCGCGGGCGGAGAGCGTCTCCGGGTGCTCCTCGCCCAGGTCCGCGACGTCGATGGCGATGGCTTCCTTGTAGTTCGCCTCCGCGGACTTGAGGTCATCGCTCATCAGCTGCGCGGTGGCGAGGTCGTTGACCGCCGCCCCCAGCTCGCCCCGCAGCTCCGGGAGCCGGGCCCGGACCTTGTCCAGACGCTCACGGTCGATGGCCTCCATGCGCACGTAGTTCTCTTCCATCAGCGCGACGCTCGCGAGGAGCCCGAGCGCCTGGACCTCGAGCCTCGCGCGCTCGGGCGCGGGAGACGCCGGGGTGGCGGTGGACGGGGCCGGTGCGCGGACGACGGACAGCATCTCCTCGGCGAGCGGCTTCAGCGCCTGGAGGTCTCCCTTCCGCTGGTAGGCCTGGGCGAGCGCGAACATCGCGTTGGCCGTCTGCAGGCTCCTCGGTCCGTAAAGCGCACGAGTGATGGCGAGGGACTCCTGGCCGGCCGTCGTCGCCTGGTCGAACCGGTGCCACAGCCCGTAGAGGTTGGCGAGGCTGGCCTGCGATTCGGCGACCTCGGCGCTCCGCGGGCCCGCGGCGGCGATGCGCAGGACGAGCGCGGTCCGCAGCGCCTTCTCTCCCTCCTGGAACTCGGCGAGGTTGGCGAACGTCGTCCCGATGGTCTGCAGCACCGCGGCGCGGACCAGCGGCTGATTCTGGAAGGAGCTCTCGGCCTTCCCCTGCGCCTGCCGGAGCGCATCGAGCAGAGAGATGTTGCGCGAGCCCTTCTCCCAGGGGTCGGCCGCTCCGAGCGCCTCCTGGAGGAAGGCGTTCATCGCGGTGACCTTCGCGGCCTCCTCGGTGGCGCGGTCGCGCTCCTGGCGGACGCGGCTGGCCTGCACCGTGGAGGTCACCGCGAGGGCGACCAGGAGCACCACGATGGCCGCGGCGGCGGTGACGCCGAGCTTGTGGCGCCCGACCAGCTTCCGGAGGCGGTAGACGGTGCTCGTCTTCCGGGCGGTGATCGGCTGGCCGTCCAGGTACCGGTGGATGTCGCGGGCGAGTGCCTCGACCGAGGCGTAGCGGTGAATCGGATCCTTCTGCAGCGCGGACAGGATGATGGCGTCGAGGTCCCCCTTGAGGCGCTTCTTCAGCCGCTGCGGGGTGTCGTGGCGGAGCCGTCCCGTCTCCTCGGGCGTGGTGGTGGTGGTCGTCCCGTCCGCCTGGCGGCGCTCGCCGGTCCGGCCCACCGCGGTGCTCGGTCGCTCCGGCTCGGATTCGCAGACGGCCTTCAGCACCTCCACGTGCTCGTTGCTCTTCACCCGGTAGGGCCGCTGACCGGTGAGGAGCTCGTAGAGAATGACGCCCAGCGAGTACACGTCGGTGGCGGTGGTGATCGCCCGCCCGCGGACCTGCTCCGGGCTCGCGTAGTCCGGGGTCATCGCCACGACCGTCTCGTGCGTGCCGCCGCCGGCGACGCCGGGGTTGAGCAGCTTGGCGATGCCGAAGTCGAGCAGCTTCGGGGTGCCCTCGTCGGTCACCAGGATGTTCCCGGGCTTGAGGTCCCGGTGGACGACGAGGCTCCGGTGGGCGTGCTGCACCGCCGAGCACACCCCCTCGAACAACCGGAGCCGCTCGGGGACGGAGAGCTTGTGCTCGTCGCAGTATCGATCGATGGGCACGCCCTCCACGTGCTCCATGACGAAGTAGGGCAGCCCCTCGTCGGTCGTGCCGCCGTCCAGGAGGCGGGCGATGTTGGGGTGCTCCAGCCCGGCGAGGATCTGGCGCTCGCGCCGGAAGAAGCGGAGGACCTCGTCGCTGTCGGAGGCGCGGACCACCTTGAGCGCGACCCGCTTCTCGAACTGCTCGTCCGCCCGGGCGGCCAGCCACACCGTCCCCATCCCTCCGCGCCCCAGCTCGCGGATCAGCTTGTAGGGACCGATCCTCCGGTCGGCATCGAGACCGGGCCGGGTCAGGGTGACGGTGCTGCTGTCCCGCGACTGCCCGGAGACGGTGGTGTCCTCGACGGGCTGCGCGCCGGGCTCGTTCACGCTCGGAATCTCGCAGCGCGCCGGGTGGGGGGCAAGGGCGAACGCCTCGTCCGGCGCCCGGGGTGGACCGCGGGTCAGGGCACCATCGACAGGAAGAGGAACGCGACGAAGACGACGAGCTGCACGGCGCCCTGCATGATGCTGGTGCGCCCGTGCCCGAGCGTCACCGCGCCCACGATGAAGGTGAGGCCGAGCAGCGCCAGGTCCTTGGGCGCGAGGCCCAGGATGACCGGCAGGTGGAAGACCTGCGACGCCACGACGACCGCGGGGATGGTCAGGCCGATGGTCGCCAGGGCCGACCCCAGGGCGAGGTTCATGCTGGTCTGGAGGCGGTTGGCCTGGGCGGCGCGGACCGCGGCCACCGTCTCCGGGAGCAGCACGAGCAGGGCGATGGCGATGCCGATGACCGCGTCCGGAGCGCCGGCCGACCGGACCGCGGCCTCGATGCTCGGCGAGAGGACCTTGGCCAGCCCCACCACGCCCACCAGCGAGACCATGAGCAGACCCACGCTGATCCAGGCGGCGGCCGTCGTCGGCGGGTCGAGGTGCTCCTCCTCGCCGCTCCCCTCGGGCGGCAGGAAGTAGTCGCGGTGGCGGATGGTCTGGACGAAGACGAAGACGCCCCACAGGACGAGCGAGCAGATGCCCGCGAAGACGAGCTGCGCCGGGCTATAGGCCGGGCCCGGGGCGCTGGTGGTGAACCCGGGGAGCACGAGCGCGAGGGTGGCCAGCGCGACCAGGGCGGCGAAGGCAGGCGCGGCTCCCTCGATCCGGAAGGTCTGCTCTCGATGGCGGAGGCCGCCCACCAGGACGCAGATCCCGATGACGCCGTTGCAGATGATCATCACCGCCGCGTACACGGTGTCGCGGGCGAGGACCGCCTTGTCGTCTCCGCCGGCGAGCATCATCGAGACGATCAGCGAGGTCTCGATCACCGTCACCGCCAGAGCGAGCACCAGGGTCCCGAGCGGCTCGCCGAGCCTGTGCGCAACGACCTCGGCATGGTGAACGGCCGCCAGCACCGCGCCGATCAGGGCGAGGCCGGAGAGGATGAGGACGATCGCGTTCCCCGGAAGGACGGCGGCGACGCCGAGCAGCGCGATGGCGAGCAGCGGGGCGATGGTCGACCAGTGCTTCATCCGGGCCTCGGGTGGGGGAGGGCCCGGCACCCTAGCGCAGGTCGACCAAGGCGCGGCGCACGGCCTTGGAGCTACTGCGGCTGGATGTCGCCGTGCGAGACGACCTCGAAGTCGCTCCCCTTCAGCGCGCCGAGGGTGAGGAGCTCCTGGTCGGACCAGTCCGGGTGCGGCGCCCCGGCCACCCACCAGCTGTCGTCGCTGCCGGTGTTGTCGACGACGAACATCCCGTACTGCTTCAGCGCCAGCAGGATCACCCGCATCCGCCAGCTGAAGCCCGAGATGTCCACCGACTTCTTGAGCCGCACCCGGAGCCCCATCGGCGGGCAGTTCGAGCCGAGGTCGCAGGTTCCGGCCGCGTGGCTCGCCGGCCAGACGAAGCCACGCTGGCTCCGGTTGACCGCGAAGCGCAGGGCGTGGCCGATCCATCCGGCCTCGACCTCGTCGTGGCGGACGATTCCCGGGAAGACCGGCATCCCGGCGGCATCCGCCGAGGTCCAGCGCAGGGGACGCCGGTCATTCGTCCGCAGGTTCCACTTCGCCCCGTTGGACGCCTGCCACGAGCCGTCCGAATTCCTCGAGGCCTGGAACAGCTCGTAGAGCCAGCCGTTGGCGCGGTCCACGACCAGGACGTGCCCGTCGCTTCCGATCTGCACGGGCGCGTTCCACGGGATGGGGTAGGGCCCCGGGTCGCTCTCCTTGGGGAAGGCCCAGAAGGACACGGGCACCTTCGTCTGGCCTTCCGGCACCTCGACGTAGGGAAGCCCGTGGCCTTCCTCGTCCCAGCTGGCCACCAGCTTTCCGCTTGCGCCCATCGACGCGAGGTACGCGTCGGAGCGAGGGTCCACCGGCGCGTCGTCGATGCGGGTGTTCCAGTAGCTGTCGGGCGGGAAGATGCCGTTGGACGTGACGGTGGCCGGCGCATCGCCGCTGCCGGCGTCCAGCTCGCCAGGACTGCTGGTTCCTGCGTCGGACGCGGGCGGCGTCGCCGGTTCGCCGGCGCCGGTGTTCGGGGCTGCGAAGGTGATCGACCCGTCGAGTCCCTCGCCGCACCCGGCGACGAGGAACAGCACGATCGGGAGAAGGAGGTGCCGTCTCATGGAACGGGCGGCCTTACCCTCGATGACGTGGTGCGTCGGTGTAGGTATCGACAACGGGCCCGACGGCCGCGTCGGTCAGGCCGGAGAGCAGCCCGTCCGTCAGGCGCTCCGTTCCATTCACGAATGACGCGTCACGGTCTGGCCCCGTCGCCGGACTACGACTTGTCGTTCTTGCTCCAGGGCGGGACGACGCCGTTCATCCGGGCGTAGGCGATCGACTGTCCCAGGTGCTCCTGGAAGTGCCCGAGCGTGACCATCACCAGGGCTCGCTTCGTGAGCGGGTGACCGAAGAAGTCCACCGTCTTGGTCAGCTCGGCGTCGGGCATGGCCTTCACCTGGGTCGAGAACCAGGTAAACGAGTCGGTGAGCGCCTTTTCGATCTTGGCCCGGTCGGTGGTGCTCTTCTCGAAGTTCTTCATCTGCGCGGCGACGTCCGCGGGGATCTCGAAGCCGAGCATCTTCCCGAAGAAGTACCCCGCGCCCGCGGCGTGCAGGTAGACCTCGGCCACCGAGCGGACGCCCTTGGCGGGCCGCCAGTTGAACTTGTTCTGCGGCACCGCCTTCTCGAGGGAGACCATCTCGTCCTGGACGTGGGCGAGGACTCCGGCCGCGTCCGCCTGGAAGGTCGGGCCGGGAGCGGTGGCAGGGGCCTGGGCTGGGGCCGAGCCCTGAGCGAAGGCAGGAAGGGCCAGGGCCAGACAGCCTGCGGCCACGACGTTGCGTGTGAATGTCATGTGGGGTCTCCAGTCGGAAGGGGCGAGGGGGGCGGCCAGAGGCGCTGTAGCAGAGGGGCGAACCCGACCACCACCGCGCATCCGAGGACCGTGTACCAGAGGAATCCCAGATTCCCGAACCTCGCTGCAGCGAGCACGGCGATCTGGCCGGCCACCGTCGCCCAGAACGCCGCGCGTCCCTTCACGCGAGGGAGGAAGAAGCCCACCACGAACACCCCGAGCATCGGTCCGTAGAACAGCGACCCGAGCACGTTCACCGCCTGGATGAGGTTGTCGAGGAGCGAGGCGAACGTGCCGAACCCCACGCCCACCACCCCCCACGCCGCGGTGGACCAGCGCGCCACCGCGAGGGTCTTCGCGTCCGAGGCTTCCGGGTGTCGCGGCTTGTAGAAGTCGACCACCGTCGTCGCTCCGAGCGACGAGAGCGCTGCGGAGTTCGCGGACATCGCCGCCGAGAGAATGACCGCGACCAGGAGGCCGATGAGGCCGCGCGGAAAGTGATCGAGCACGAAGCGAAGGAAGATGAAGTCCGCGTCCTTGGCATCCGCACCCGCCCGGCCCCGCGCCACCAGCGCTCCGGTCTCCTTCCGCAGCGCCTGGACGCGCGCCTCCGCCTCGCGCAGCTCGCTCGCGGCGGAGGGGCTGGCCAGCCACGCGTCGATGGCCTGGCGCTTCTGGGCGAAGAGCCGTTCCTGCCTCGCCTCGAGTGCTGCGACCTCGGCCGGGTGGCTGGCCCGCGTTCGCTCCAGCTCTGCCCGGTTGAAGAAGAGCGGCGGCGGAGTGAACTGGTAGACGACGAAGACCATCACCCCGATGAAGAGGATGAAGAGCTGCATCGGGACCTTCAGCAGCCCGTTCATCAGGAGACCGCGGCGGCTCTCGGCGAGCGGACCTCCTGCCAGGTACCGCTGCACCTGGGACTGGTCCGTCCCGAAGTACGAGAGCTGGAGCACGAGCCCGCCCAGGAGGCCCGACCACAGCGTGTACCGGGTGTCGAGCCGCACGGACGTGTCCACGCCCTGGAGCTTCCCCAGCGCGCCGGCGAGGGCGACGCCCCGGTCGAAGGAAAACCCCGGAGGGAGCAAGGAGACCGCCATGCCGAAGGCCACCAGCAGTCCGACGAAGATGACCGCCATCTGCGCGGTCTGGGTGCGGCTGACCGCGCGGCTCCCGCCGGCGACCGTGTAGACGATCGTCACTGCGCCGAGGGCGCAGTTGGTCCACAGGACCGGCCAGCCCAGGACCGCAGAGAGCACGAGCGCGGGCGCGTAGATCGCCAGACCCGAGGCGAGCCCCCGCGAGACGAGGAAGAGCAGGGCGGTGAACTGCCGGGTGCGCCGATCGAAGCGCTGCTCGAGGTACTGGTACGCCGTGTAGACCTTGAGCCGGTGGTAGACGGGGAGCGCGATCGCCGAGAGCAGGACCATGGCGATGGGCAGGCCGAAGTAGAACTGCACGAAGCCAAGGCCGTCCTGGTACGCCTGCCCCGGGACGGAGAGGAAGGTGATGGCGCTGGCCTGGGTGGCGATGACCGACAGGCCGATGGTCCACCACCGGATGTCCTTCCCGGCGCGCAGGTACGACTCGGTGGTGTGCACGCCGCGGCTGCGCCACGTGCCGAAGGCGACGATGCCGGCCAGGGTCAGGAGGAGCACGCCCCAGTCGAGCGCGCTCACCGGAAGACCCGCTCCAGCACCCAGAGCCCGGCGATCTCCAGCGCGAGCGCGCCGAGGAGCAGCGCGTACAGCCGGCCCCAGCGCGTCTCGCCCTCTCCCTCTCCCTCCACCCCCCGCCCTTCCTCAGCCACCCGCGTCCACCAGGTTGGCGAAGAGGCGGAACGCGCCCGGCACGCCGGCCGGGAGCTGCCGGAAGAAGGACAGCCCGGTGTAGACGAAGGCTCCCTTCCCCGAGCGCGCGACCAGCACCGAGCCCTTCAGCGGCTCCTCGCCGGGGTCGTGCATGGCGAGCGGTGTGGCGTAGCGCGGATCCCACGACTCGGCGAAGTACAGGCCCCGCTCCTGCACCCAGCCGGTCCAGTCGTCGGGACCGATGCGGTTCGGCGCGGTGAGCACCGGATCGGCCGAGGCGTCCACCTTCGCGGTCTCGTCGGTGACGCGGCCGCGGCCGATGGTGAACGGGAAGGGGCCGAGGTCCGGCGGCGCCCGTGCGATGAAGTTGCTGGTCACGTACTGCACGAGCACCGTCCCGCCCGAGGACACGTAGCTCATCAGCTTGCCGTGGAGCCCTTCCAGCTGCGGCTCGACGTTGAAGGCGCGGATGCCGAACACCACGGCGTCGAAGCGTGACAGCGTTCCGTTCTGGAGATCGCCCACCGACAGCGGCGTCACCTCGTAGCCGGCCTGGCGGAGAGCTTGCGGGACCTCGTCGCCAGGTCCGGGGAGGTAGCCGATGCGCCGCTTGGCGTGGGCGACGTCCGCCCGGGTCAGCTGCAGCGTCGCCGGCGGAAGCCAGGTCTGGATCGGGATGTGGGAATACTCGATGCGCCGCAGCCCCCGGTCGAGGCGCTGGCCGTTCACCGTCGCGACCGCACGCAGCGTGCCCCGCGCGGCGTCCTTCGGCGGAGTGACCGTGAACCGGACGGCGGTCTCCCCACCGGCGGCCACCGAGAACGGCGCGTTCGCCGGCGTGGCGGAGAACCCCTGGGGCAGCTCGAGGCTCAGGGTTCCCGAGGCGCCGCGCACGCTGCGCACGGTGACGTCGAGTGGGCGCGCCGATGCATCGGGGAAGAGGAGCATCCCCGCGGCCACGTCCACCGTCACCGCGGGCAGCACCTCCAGACGGCGATAGCGCTCTCCGAGCACCGGATCGGTCCACTTGTACGCGACCGGGCGGCGCACGGCGATGGACTCCGCGCCGAAGGAGAGCACCACCTCGGCCTCCAGCGGCGCCGGCTCCTCGGGAAGCCCGATCCACGCCGGATTGCGCACCGGGTACAGTCCCGCCTCGGGCGCGTCCAGCCACGCGGGATTCGACACGCGCGTCTCCGCCGGAATCTCCACGGGGGTCTTCGACTCGACGGGAGTTCCGGCCTTGAGTGGCGCCGGGCCGAGCAGCGAGCGCGTTCCCAGCTTCACCGAGGTGAGGCTCAGCTGTGCCGGCCTGCGGAGGAGCACGTTGGTGGTGAGGGTGACCGTCGCGCCCGGCGAGGTGCTGGTCCGATCCGCCGTGACGTCGGCGAAGAGCCCCGCGCAGGCAACCACCACGGCGTCGAGCTCGGCCAGCTTCTGCTCCTTCCACGGATTGTCCGGCATGCGCCGCAGCTCGGCGCGCGCGGCGAGCAGCGCGGGGATCGAGGCCTCGGGCGTCGCGGTGCGGAAGGCCTGCCTCGCCTTCTTCAGCTCGCTGACCAGCTTGGTGCTGCCCGGGACGCGGGACCAGTCCGTGGTCACCCCGTCGAGCGGGCTCTCCTTCATCGGCTCGCCGGCGAGCGGATGGAACGCCTCGGGGGTGGGGCCTCGGCGGCGCGCTGCCCCGAAGCCCTGGCTCTTGTGGTTGCTGCGACTGTCGGCGGCCAGCTCTGGATAGGAGAGCCCGAGCCACGGGTCGTACCCGCCCACGTCGAGGTGAGGGAGCGTGGCGAGCTCGGCGTCGGACTTCCCGAAGAACCCGCTCTCGTTCCAGACCAGCCGGCGGGCCTTCCATGGCCCGAGCCTGCGGTGCTCGGCATCGGGCATGTACGTGGGATCGGCGGCGCGGGTGAACGCCTCGACCGCCAGCTTCGCGGACGCGGTGTGGTGACCGTGGGTGTCCCCGTCCTCGGGCGGGAAGCGGGTGATGATGACGTCTGGACGGAAGCGCCGGATGGCGAGCACGACGTCGGCGAGCACCGCGTCGTGCCCCCAGATGCGCAGCGCCTCCTCCGAGCTCTTCGAGTAGCCGAAGTCACGCGCGCGGGTGAAGAACTGCTCGGCGCCGTCCATCTCCCGGGCGGCGAGCAGCTCCTGGGTGCGAATGAGACCCAGGCCCGGTCCCAGCTCGGGTCCGATGAGGTTCTGACCGCCGTCGCCCCGCGTCACCGACAGGTAGGCCGTTCGAAGCAGCGAATGGTTGGAAAGGTAGGCCAGGAGGCGGGTGTTCTCGTCGTCGGG
>AR_comb_assmDRAFT_10349176_pt1 | contig 10817 bp, 11 predicted proteins | sample ArasoioldDNA_FD_10543 | JGI IMG/M metagenome (IMG submission 10543) | reverse complement strand
GTTAATCGCGTAGCGCGTCCTTTTTATATTGAGTCGCTAAGGTTAATTGAAGAAGGGCAAGCTGACTTTGCTACAATCGATTATTTAATGGAAGCAACGGGTTTCAAAATGGGCCCCTTTAGGCTCATGGACCTTATAGGAAATGACGTGAATTATGCGGTAAGCCAAAGCGTGTATGAACAATTGAACAAACCTGAACGCTTAAAGCCATCTTATATCCAAAAAGAAAAGGTGGACCGGGGTGAGTTGGGCAAAAAGACCGGAAGCGGATATTATCAATATTAAGTTTGTAATAATTCTACCTATCTTTCAATTGTGCGATATCTTCCCATTCAATCTTTTGATAACTACATCGAGGCAAATATCATTTGTGCTCGCCTGGAACAAGAGGGAATTAGCTGCTGGCTCCAACATGAGACGCTGGCGACGACGGCGCCTTTCCTGGCGAACTCACTCGGAGGAATTAAACTTATGGTTGCCGAGTTACAAATTGACAGAGCGCTTGAATTGTTAAGCATTTTTAAGCAACAAGCTGAGGAATAATCTTCGTACCTTGTAAGCGCGATGTGGGACCGAATCATTCAACATTTCTCAACTCTTGAGAGTCGTCCTATAGAAAGAACGGCCTTCCTCGTAGGCGGTCTGCTTATATTTTGGATCATCGAAGGTGCCATTCCGCTACTGTCGCTCACGTATAAAAAAACAAAGACTCACCACGCCGTCGTAAATTTTATTTTTTCTGCAATTCATGTTGTTATTCACACGGGCTTGGCCCTTCTTATAATTAGATTAAGCGACTGGTGCAAAGCGGAACAATTTGGTTTGGTGTACTGGTTGAATGCAAATGTTCTTGGTACGGTTGTTATTTCTTTCCTCGCACTTGATTTTTTCGGTGGTTGGCTGGCGCACATTACGGAGCACCGGGTATACCTGTTATGGAAATTTCACGTCGTTCATCATGCAGATAACAATGTAGATGTTACAACGGGTCTTAGGCATCACCCAATCGAAAGTGTCGTCAGGGGCCTTTTCTTTTTTATCGGCATTTTTGTGAGTGGGGCGCCCATGTACGCCGTCATGATATTCCAAACACTACTGATTCTCTCCGCAGCTTTCACGCATGCAAATATTAATTTACCGAGATGGCTGGATGTGTCACTCAGCTATGTGCTTGTTTCTCCAAATATGCACAAGGTGCATCATCATTGGAAACAACCTTACACGGACAGTAACTACGGCGCTGTGCTTTCCATTTGGGATCGGTTGCTGGGCACCTATATGAGCCTCGATGCAAAGGACATTCGTTACGGCCTTGATCGCTACTATCCCAACGAAAAGGACGAAGACCTTTTCACCTTAATGAAAAAACCATTTGGGCAGTTAGATAAATGATGATGTAGTCGACTGTAGAAATCCTATTTATCTTCCGTTGCGTCGCACACTTGTACTTTCTGTTCACTTTGGAGCTTTGACTACAGGTAGATCGCCAGCGATCAACATTAAACAACATTCTCTTTGCACTTTTTACGCCTTCTTGCGGTTCTTTGGCCCAAAATGATCGGGACGCAAAGCGCGTTAAGAAAATGCGGAGAGCGCAAAGTTGCCAATGCCTTCTCATTTTTTGTATCTTAAAACCATGAAGTATTTCTTCGCATCCCTTATAATCATTCTTCTGTTCACGTCATTTCACAAACCGTCGCAACAACAAACCGCATGGATTCGCATCAATTTATTAGGCTACACACCGAAGGGGATCAAGGCCGCAGTATGGTGCAGCAAGGAGCGGACGGAAGTTGGCAGTTGGCAGTTAGTAGATGCGAACGCAAATAAGATTGTTTACTCGGGCAAACCCGGAAAACCATTTGGCAGTTATGGACCATTTACGCAAACATATCGACTAAACTTCTCGTCGTTTACAAAACCTGGCCGTTATTGGTTGCAAGTGGGAAATGTTAGGTCCCCGGAATTTGAAATCGGCGACAATGTATACAAAGGTGCGGCTGATTTTTGCCTTCGTTACATGAGACAACAACGAAGCGGTTTTAATCCATTTCTGGAGGATAGTTGTCACACGCATGATGGCTATGTCTTGTACGGAGAAAAGGCCGGCATCAAAGACAGTACTCATATGGAAGTCGTCGGTGGCTGGCATGATGCGAGCGATTATTTGCAATATGCATCCACATCTGCTAATGCCACGTATCACTTGCTCATGGCCTATCGCGATTTTCCAAAAGTGTTTGGCGATCAAAGACTGGCCAACGGTCTCGATGGAAAAAACGGATTAGCAGATGTGCTTGATGAAGCAAAATGGGGCCTAGACTGGTTATTAAAAATGCATCCGCGTCCAGAGTGGATGTTCAATCAAATTGCAGATGACCGTGACCACATGGGAATGCGGATTCCAAAGGAAGACAGTTTCTATGGAAGAGGGTTCGAGCGACCTGTTTATTTCATTGATGGAGAGGCTCAACAAAGAGGAAAGTTTTTGAACAATACAACTGGGACTTCGTCAACTGCGGGGAAGTTTGCAGCCGCCTTTGCACTAGGCAATCAGATGTTGACCAAAATCGATAAGGACTATGGTGCGATTTTGTTTGAGAAGGCAATGACTGCTTACGAATTTGCGAATTTGAAACAAGGCGCCACTCAAACCGTTTCGGTGAGATCTCCTTACATCTATGCAGAGGATAACTGGGTAGACGATATGGAACTTGCGGCATCGTGTCTTGCCACGCTAAGCCATCAACAAGCTTCTTTATTAACCAGCGCTTTTCAGTTTGCCCGACGAGAGCCAATCACTCCCTGGTTAGGAACAGATACTGCTAAGCATTACCAATGGTACCCTTTCATTAATATTGGTCACTATGAACTTGCCAAACAATTAAAGGGAAAACAAAGGGACACTGTTGCAGGATATTACAAAGAGGGCATCAGAAGAGTTTGGAACAAGGCCAAACAAAATGCATTCTATCGCGGGATTCCCTTTATCTGGTGCAGCAACAATCTCACTACTTCTTTTGCCATTCAATGTTATTGGTATCGTCAATTGACTAGTGACAAAACTTTTTCAGAACTCGAGCAAGCAAATTTCGACTGGCTATTTGGATGTAATCCTTGGGGAACCAGTTTTATATATGGCCTCCCATCAAGCGGCGACACACCCACTGACCCGCACTCGGCATTCACTCATCTAAAAAATTACCGGATAGATGGCGGGTTAGTCGATGGCCCAGTATACGGAAGCATCTACAAGAATCTAATCGGCATTACTTTATATCAGCCGGACGAATACGCCGAGTTTCAAAGTGACCTTGCAGTTTACCATGACGACTATGGTGATTACAGCACCAATGAACCTACGATGGATGGGACAGCATCGTTGATTTATTTATTGGCTGCAAAAGAATCGGAGTCAAGCTCGAAAAATATAACCGCCTCCAAACAGTTTCCGGGGTTTTCTTTCAACCATGGGGCAATTATCCGGGGTGACTCAACCAAAAAACAAATTGCGCTTGTCTTCACCGGCGATGAATTTGGTGACGGTGGAAATTTCATCGCAAAAACCTTAACCCATCAAAATGCAAAGGCTTCTTTTTTCCTTACGGGTAGATTTTATCGAAATGCCGCCTTCAAAAAAATAGTACAGGAATTAAAGCAGAACGGAAATTATCTGGGCCCTCATTCCAACGAGCATCTATTGTATTGCGATTGGCACAAGCGTGATAGCCTGCTGGTCACACGAAAAGATTTCTCTAATGACCTTCTTACCAATCTTGACATTATGCACAGTGATGGTATTAATACGCTTAAAACAAAATACTTTCTGCCTCCTTATGAGTGGTACAACGATTCTATTGCACAATGGACTACTGATCTCGGTTTGCAACTTGTAAATTATACGCCCGGGACGCTAAGTCATGCGGATTATACGATACCTACTGATAAGAACTACCGTACCAGTGAGGCGATTTTCAATTCAATTATTGACTATGATCGATCTCATACCGTTGGGCTAAACGGGTTTATCCTATTGATGCACATTGGTACCGATCCCAGGAGAACGGACAAATTTTACAATCAACTTCCCCACCTTTTACAATACTTAAAAAAAAGAGGGTACAGCTTTAGAACGATGGATGAGCTTCTTCATCATTAGTCCGTGTGATTTAGGGATTGTTCGTATTTTTGCGATCCATGGAATTTGAAAAAATACATAATAAGGGACAGGCCCGTCTGTTCAAGAGTCAATACCTTGAGATGTTTACCAAGACGCACCCACTAGTGATTTGGGGAATCTATCTTCCAATAATCGCCGGTTTGCTTTATTATGCCACGGCAACTTTGAATTTTCCAGCGTTACGCGTTGTGCTCACCTTTTTAGGTGGTATGTTTTTCTGGACGTTGTTTGAATACGTAATGCATCGGTTCGTTTTTCATTTCGTTGCAGAAAACGAATCGGCAAGAAAATTTGTTTACGTCCTTCATGGCAATCATCATGAGTACCCAAGGGATCGCGAACGGCTGTTTATGCCGCCAGTTCCCAGCCTGATACTCGCTTCTGCGATTTTTGCGATCATGTATCTCGTGATGGGCTGGAATGTAGCAATGTTCTTCCCCGGCTTTGTGCTGGGATATCTTATGTATGGCACGATGCACTATGCCATTCATGCATGGAATCCCCCGTACAAATGGATGAAACCACTGTGGCGCAACCACCATTTGCATCATTATAAAGACGAGCATAATGGATTTGGCGTGAGCAGCACCTTATGGGATCACATTTTCGGGACTATGTTTGATTTCAAAAAGGAAAAAGAAGACAAGGAAAAAGTCCAGCAGTTGATGTTCACTAAAAAATGAGTTTCCTCCAAATTCGGCTCTCCTCGTTTTACTGCCTATTGCCTATTGCCTATTTCACCACTTATCCTCACCCGAAATATTTTCGTCTGACGGAAACTCTCGTTTTGTTTTTAATTTTTGCATTTGTCGGTCCAGAATCATCTGGGTAATAATTGCCCCGGCATCCTTTTCTTCTGTTTCTAATTTTTTTCTTAGCAACTTTTCGTTGATGTCGATCCGGTAAAGTATCGCCACCAGTTTATCGAAGTCATGAGTAATGAGGTAATTCACCCGAGCCGTTATGGCAGATAGAATTTCATCATTTGATGGGTGGGAGGTAAGATCAATTTCCAGCGAAGATGATATCTCCGAAATTACTTTGGGCTCAATTTGGTTCATGGGCTAAAATTTTTCCATGGCGCCGAGACTAAATAAAGCAAAATCATATCTTACAGGATCATGGGCGTCCAGCTTTTTTAAACTATTGGTCAGCTCAATGGAGGATAGCCAATCTGTTTGTTTTCTTTTTAGAAGGCCTAATTTCCTGGCTACTCTTGCCACATGCACATCAATGGGACAAATCAATTGCGAAGGTGAAATTTTTTGCCAAATTCCAAAGTCAACACCTCTCGTGTCCTTTCTAACCATCCATCTCAAAAACATATTCATGCGTTTGCAGGTACTTTTTTGTCCCGGAGACGAAACATGCTTCTCCGTTCTTCTCAGGTGTTCAAGGGAGAAAAAATACTTTTTAAATCCATTCAGTGAGGTTTCTGTATTCTCATCATCGCAGCTCATCCATTCGCTAAATGCTGTTTCGAGTGAATTCCATTTTCGATAATGGTGGTGAAAAAACTCTATAAAATAAAAAAGATCGTCGTCGTTAAAGGTTCTGTGCTTAAAACCCTTAAGTCTCTTAAAATCTTTTTTCTCGTAATGGACGCAGAATTCATAGGGCGACATGTTCATTCTTGTCATCAGCTCTTTTGTCTTCTGGATAATTGTGGTGCGATTTCCCCATGAAAATATCGCCGCAAAAAAAGCTGCTATTTCAATATCCTGCTTGCATGTGAACAGATGTGGTATGGAGATGGGATCCTGCGTAATAAAAGAAGGTTGATTAAATTCATCAACCTTCTGATTTAGAAATTGCCTCAGATCACCTGCTGTCATTGCAGGCAAAATTATCGACAACCAGCCTTATAATTAATTATTAGACTGGACGGCTTCCGCCAATTACTCGGATCAATATGGCTATAACAGCTAATACCAACAAAACGTGTATGATACCACCTGCTGAAAAAACGAAAAATCCCAAAATCCATCCGATAATCAGCAGAACTGCTATAAGATATAATAGGCTACTCATAAAAAAATTATTTGGTACAGCAGATATAAAACAATAGCCATACCAAAATTGGCAGCGTATTACTGAAAAAGATCATGCAGAAGGGAATAGCAAATTCGACGTAATGAAGTACAGAGTGCGATTATCTGTCGCCGGCAATTGATGCCGTTAGCCGTCCAATGCCTGTTCGAGGTCAGCGATCAGGTCGTCAGCGTCTTCAATTCCTACACTTAGACGGATCAATGAATCGGTCAAACCATTTTTGATACGCTCTTCTCTCGGTATAGAGGCATGCGTCATGGATGCCGGGTGATTAATCAGGGATTCTACTCCACCTAAACTTTCTGCTAAGGAAAAAAGTTTGGTCGATGACATTAAGTTTCTGGCTGCTTGTTCGCTTTCGTCTTTGAGGCTAAAACTAATCATGCCACCAAACCCGCGCATTTGCTTTTTCGCGACGCAATAACCGGGATGATCTTCGAAGCCGCACCAGTAAACTTTCCCGACTTTTGAATGATTCCTGAGATAATGGGCAATTTTTTCGCCATTCTCACAATGACGTTCCATCCTCACGTGTAACGTCTTGATCCCACGCAATACAAGAAAGCAATCCATAGGCCCTGGCACAGCTCCACAACTTTTTTGAATAAAGTAAAGTTTTTCTCTCAGATCAGCACTATTCATTACCAAAGCTCCTTGGATCACATCACTATGGCCACCGAGGTATTTTGTAGAAGAGTGCATCACAATGTCAGCGCCCAGGTCCAGAGGATTTTGCAAATAAGGAGAAGCGAAAGTATTGTCGACACAAAGCAATAGACTATTTTCCCGGGCAATTGCTGCCATAGCTGCTAGGTCGGTTATATTAATCAGAGGATTTGTCGGTGTTTCACACCAGATGAGTTTGGTTTTGGAATTAATGTATGACCGAACATGGTTAGCGTCAGTCATGTCCACGTAATGAAAAATGAGACCGAATTTTTCAAACACCTTTGTAAAGAGTCGGTAAGTCCCTCCGTACATGTCATTGCCAGCAACGATCTCGTCGCCAGGTTGCAAAAGTTTGATCACTGCATCGGTTGCCGCTACGCCACTGCTAAATGCCAATCCGTATCGTCCATTCTCAATGATAGCCAATGCCTCTTCCAGCGCTTTCCTGGTAGGGTTCTGCGACCGCGCATACTCGAACCCTTTGTGTACGCCAGGAGATGATTGCACGTAAGTTGAGGTTTGAAATATGGGTGTCATGATTGCGCCAGTGGAAGGATCCGGTTCAGCACCAGCATGAATAAATTTGGTTGCAAGCTTCATATTCGAAAGTTGTGGTTGCAAAGATGTGAAATATCAGTCAATCGTTTTGTTAAAGCACAGATCTACAAAAATTGCGCGGACACAAGATACCTCCAGTCGAAATTATTTTTCTCATAAGCGCCAGCAGGTTGAATTTTTTTATTAATCACTTCAGGCTTCAGAATTTTCTCCCGCACCAGCTTGTCCTTTGCTTCATGGATCATTGTCTGCACAGTTGGTAAGTTCATCCAGGAAAGTTGCGGCGGCTCGAGTCCCACTTTCTCGCTTCTCCATGTTATTTGATTTGGCAGAGCCGATTCCATCGCCTTTCGCAAAATCCATTTTGTCCACCCTTCCCTAATCTTGAAATGAGATGGAAGCGAAAAAACAAATTCAACGAGTTCATGATCTAAGAAAGGTAACCTGACTTCTCGACCGTGGGCCATACTATTTCGATCCGCATACCGAAGCAATTCTTCCAGTCCATGCATGCAAGTGTTGAAGTAAAGTACGCCATTCAAAGAAAAGATTGTCGGAGTTGCGTAATATGCCTCTTTACTTTGAAATCGAACAAAATCTCTGGTAAGGTCTTCCTGTTTGAGCGCATGCAATAAATATTGCCTTTCCAGGAACACAGAGGCAAAGTCAGGAAATAGCGAGCTGAGAACGTTTTTAATTCCAAATCTTTCATGTATGCCAAGCGCTTTGGCCTTCTCCAATTCCTTACTTTTCATCAAGGTTCGATTTCTGAAAAGCTCCTGCCAGTACCACTTGTAATATTTTTCGTAGCCGGCAAGAGTTTCGTCAGCTCCTTGCCCGTCCAACAACACTTTAACACCGTTTTGCTTTGCGAGTTCGAACACTTTGTATTGTGGCAATGCACCCGCACTTCCAAACGGTTCATCGTGACACTGGACCAATGTTTCAAAAAGTTGCGGAATTTCCTGATCGGTAACAAATGTCTTAAATGAGCGAAGCGAAAAATAACGTGAGATGTCGTCAACGTAACGCTCCTCATTTTTTTCGAAACCTGGAAAAACCGCCGAAAACGTCTGGAAGCCTCCGCGGGCGAGTTTGCAGGTCACAGCGGCGATTGAGGAACTGTCGAGGCCGCCGCTTAAACTCGTTCCCAATGTCACATCACTTCTCAATCTGCGCGTGACTGATCTTTCAAAAAGCTCCTGGAATTTTCGGATGGCATCATCATGTGAAATAGATCCGCTTTCGTTTTCCAAATCAATATCCCAGTACTTTTCAATTTCAATAAGAAGTTCATTTTGCAATTTGATTTTCAAAAAGCAGGCTGGAGGCAGTTTCTTGACGCTTTCATAAAACGTCTCATCGGGTTGGTTAGGATTGTCAGTGTACCCTATAGTGAGAAAATTGAAGAGTAATTTTTTATTGAACTCCCTGCCAAGCCGCAGAGTCCAAAGGGCTTTTATTTCTGAGGCGAATACAAAAATTTTTTTGCTATGGTCGAAGACGTAGTGAAAAGGTTTTTCGCCAAAGCGATCTCGCGCAACAAACAATTCGTTTTCTTTTTCATCCCAAATAGCAAAGGAGAACATGCCATCAAAATGATCGAGACATTTTTCTCGCCAGCAATCAAAGGCAGCTATAAGAACCTCCGTATCGGTCTGCGATCTGAAACTGTATCCCTTCTTTTTTAGTTCATCTTTCAGCTCAAGATAATTGTATATCTCCCCATTGTGAATGACGATGTAACGGTCAAGATAATGGAACGGTTGAGCCGCAGCTTCGCTGAGATCAAGAATGGACAATCGTCGATGTCCAAATAAAACATTTCCCGATGGTGCTTCCCAGTACCCCTCACCGTCAGGGCCGCGGTGGGAAAGAGCATCGGTCATCCTTTTCAGATCCGATTTTGTGTATTCTCGCGCACCAAGCTGTATGATTCCTGCTATGCCGCACATGAGCTAAAAGTTCAAGGTATGTCCGCAATCCGAAATTTTTCGGGATCACAAAATGAGAGTCGAAAATAATGGAAATATGACACCCTTTAGCACATTGACATTGTCTCCCTGTGAGGTTGATATTCCCCGCTCCTCGAGGTTGACATTGACCCGCCTTTCAGGTCCGGGGGAAAGAAATAGGAAAAATATTAACTGGCCTTTAGCCAAATTATTGAAATGGATTGCTTCTAATAAGCTCCTGGTACTCTTCTTCAAAAGTTTTCTTTCGATGATGTATTTCCTGATTGTCAATATAAGCTCTTAAGGTCCCAAGTTGACTTTCACTTACAGAAACAGCAAAGTATTCATCGTGCCACTCCAGGCTCGCTTTAAAGCCAGACTTATTGTTGAACCAGAACGAAGACTCTCCCTTTATTAATTGTGCGATTTTTTCAATTGTTTGATCGGAGCCTAAGGATATAGTGCAATGCACATGATCGTAGTATCCATTGATTCGATCAAGGTAGATTTTTTTGGTTTGTGCGTTGTGTCTTATGTGATCAAAAAGCAAGTATCTGAATTCATCTTTTAGAGTTGGTTCGCGATTTTTGGTTCACCAGACATAATGAATCCAAACTCTGATAAAGGCATAAATTTTTTTTCAAATTAAAGCAAGATTGGGCTAAAGCCCGATGAACATTACTCATTTATTCCCGCCCTAAAGGGCGGGACAATAGCGACAATAAACCGCAAAGAAATGGGCAATAGCGCCGAATGAAATGAGAAATAACTCCGACTGAATTGGGCAATATCTCAGAAAGAAAGAAAGAGCAAAAACTCCGAAAAGATTGGGCAGTGGCCGGAATGAGCAATAGCTTCGAACGAAATGAACAATCAGTCCGAATCAAATGTGCAATAACTCCGAAAGAAAGGAGCAATACCCCTTCTATCCATCAGGAGAATTGTCCACCTTTACTGACCCCTGCCTTTGGGGAATTGCCCAGTCCTTTAGGAATTGCTCCGTTCTTTAGAGCATTGCCCCGTGCTTTCGAGCTTGTCCTGTGCTTTAGAGCATTGCCCCGTCCTTTAGGACGGGGAATAAAATTGCAAAGCATGGATTGGCTTTAGCCAAATTATTTTTGATCAATAAGGGACTGCTAGAAACTAATTGGCAATCTTACTTCGGTATTGTCCCAATCCATTAGCAACTCAGCTCCGCCTGTTATGGGTTGAAAGACCATTGTGAAGTATTCGAAATTTACCGGGGCTTTTTTTATTGGAACATCAAATCGCATGAGATCTTTGGTCGAGTCAATTTGCAGGCCCCAGGTGTAAAGGTCATTGTTTAAAATAATTGTCCATTTCTCGTCATAGGGGATTGCATAAATGATGTAGCGCCCGGCATTGACTTTCTTGCCTTGTAT
>AR_comb_assmDRAFT_10194272_pt1 | contig 10819 bp, 10 predicted proteins | sample ArasoioldDNA_FD_10543 | JGI IMG/M metagenome (IMG submission 10543) | reverse complement strand
TCGTCGTGATTGCCGAGCGTGGCGTAGAAACTGACGCCGGCATCGAGCAGCGGTTTGTACGGCTCCTCGAACTTCAACCGATAGTCGTCCTCGCTGGCCGGGCCTTCGTAGATGTTGTCGCCGGCCATCAGGACGAACTTGTAGTCGAACCGCTGGCGGTAGGCGACCATCTGCGCCGCGATCTCGTGCTGCGGGCGATCGCCGCGGCCGCTGTCGCCGATGATCGCGAACTTGATCGAGCGATCGGCGTTGGGCAGGGTGAGCTGGTTGGGGGTGATCTCGGCTGAGCGGGCCGCCTCGACCTGGGGCTCCCTGGCCTCACTGGTATGGCTAATCCCGCTGTTGCCGCAGGCGGCGAGGAGGCTGATCTGCAGGAGGATAACGGCGCGACGCATCACCAATCTCGTCGATGCACGATTTGCACCAAACCCCTGTGTAGCCGGAGGGTCAAACTGGGCATCGATTGAACCATGTGGCTGAGCTACCGGGGTAAAGTTTAAGGGCGCCAGTGGCACAGCTATTGAAGTGAGTCATCTCGCCATGACGAAGTCATTCTCTGCGTGCATCGCACTCGCTGCCGTCCTCACGATCACGTGCGGCAAGGTGGATAGCGCCCAACCCCGCGATGCGGCCGGCACGCCCGATCAGGCACCCAAAACGACCTCCCCCGCCCTTCCGCCGGTGAACAATCCCACGGTCACCGCCGACGGCCAGCCCATCAACGCGCAAGGCGCCGCGACGCTCGAGTTCAAGAAGCGCATCGACGCCTACATGAAGATTCACAACGAGGCCGATAGCAAGGTCCCCTCGCTCAGGAAAACCGACGATCCCAAGGAGATTTCCGAGCGCGAAAAGGCGCTCGGCCAGATGATCATGACGCTGCGAGCCAACGCGCAGCCCGGCGACGTCTTCGCGCCCGACTACCAGCCGTACTTCATCAAGATCATCCAGGATGACTTCAAGACGCGATCGGCCGCCGATCGCAAGGCGATGATCAGCGAGTTGCCCAGGAACATGAAGGTAGACATCAATACGGTCTACCCGACGACGATGCCGCTGGAGACGTTTCCGCCGGCGCTGCTGCGCAAGCTGCCCGACCTTCCTCCCGAGCTCGAATACCGCATCGTCGGACGCAGCCTGCTGCTGCGCGACGCCAAAGCCAACTTAATCGTCGACATCCTGCGCGACGTGGTGCCTACCATTCCGAGCTGACGCGAATCATGAAGAAGCCACCCGTTCGCATCGTTGCCGTTCTTTGGGGCCTGCTCGCGCTTGCCGCGGTCGCGCAAGCGATTACCGGGCAGCAGCCCGCTCCCAAGGCGCCCGCCGCGGCGATTGGCGCCGCCGTCGACGTGCAGCCGCCAATCGGCAAGGACTCCGTGAAGTTCCTGGTGATTGGCGACAGCGGCACCGGCGATCGCGCGGAGACCGAAACCGGCGCGCAGATGTGGAGGGCGCATTCGATCTTCCCTTACGACTTCGCCATCATGCTCGGGGACAACCTCTATGGCTCCGAGCGGCCCCAGGACTTCATGGCCAAGTTCGAGCGCCCGTACAAGCCGATGCTCGACGCCAATATTTCGTTCTATGCGGCGCTCGGCAATCACGACGATCCGAATCAGCGGTTCTACAAGAACTTCGGGATGGGCGGGAAGCGCTACTACACCTATCAAAAGAAGGACGTGCGGTTCTTCGTGCTCGACAGCAACTACATGGATCAGGACCAGCAGCGCTGGCTGGAGGACGAGCTCTCGAAATCGAACTCGAAGTGGAAGATTGCCTACTTTCACCACCCGATCTACTCATCCGGCGGCCGTCACGGCTCGGAAGTGGACCTGCGGTCGATCGTCGAGCCGATGTTCATCAAGTACAACCTCAACGTCGTCTTCGCCGGCCACGAGCATTTCTACGAACGCCTGAAACCGCAGAGGGGCATCAGTTACTTCACCGCGGGCGGCTCGGCGAAGCTGCGCGAAGGCGACATTACGGCCAACTCGTCGCTGACCGCGAAGGGCTTCGACACCGAACAGAGTTTCATGCTGGTCGAGATCGACGGCGACGTGCTGCGGTTCCAGACCATTTCCCGTCGCGGCAAGACCGTCGACTCCGGAGAAATCCGCCGCACTCCGACTTCATAAGGACCCGATGATGCAACCAGGTGTCGATCTCCCGGGCGTGATGGACACGTTCAATGAAGAGTTGTTCGCGTCCGCCGTCCGCCTGCCGCTGGCGGCGCTGCTCGGAGCGGTGCTGGCCCTGCGCCCGCGCCGCAACGGCACACCCGAGCGCCAGCCGGCCGTGGTGCAGACGCAAATCATTCTCGCGGTCGTCGGCTCGCTGATCATGCTCGTCGTCGGGGCCAGCCTGGCGCGCGCGTTCGGCATCGTCGGCGCCGCGAACCTGATCCGCTATCGGTCGAAGATCGACGATCCCAAGGACGCGGTCGTGATGCTGTGCGCGCTTGCGGTCGGCCTCGCCGCCGGCGTCGGTCTGTATGGCCTCTCCGTAATCGGCACACTATTCATCGTCTTCTGCCTGTGGATCATCGAGGGCTTCGAGCCGCAGACGCGCATGTTCGAGCTCAACGTCAAGATGGGCGAGAAGACGGCCGACCTGCGGCCGAAGATCGAGGAAGTTCTGCGCCGCTACAAGGCCCGCTACGAGCTGCGCACCGCCGCGGAAGACACCGTGTCCTACATGGTGACCACGCCGAAGGCGCTCCGAACCGACCGCGTGTCGAACGCGTTGATGGAACTGGCGCCCGACAACAAGGGCGCCGTCGAGTGGAACGAAAAACAGAAAGACAAGATCCCGAAGTGACGCCGTGAGACTCATTATCCAGCCCGAGGCCGGCGTCGTCCCGATCGTCCAGGCGATCAAGAGAGCGACAAAGTCGATCGACATCTTCATTTTCCGGCTCGATCGCGACGAGGTCGAAAAGGCGCTGGCCGCCGCCGTGGTGCGCGGCGTGCAGGTGCGCGCGCTCATCGCCAACACGAACCGCGGCGGCGAAGCGCGCCTGCGCAAACTCGAGCAGCGATTGCTGGCTGCAGGCGTCCTCGTGTCACGCAGCGCCGACGACCTGCTTCGCTATCACGCGAAGTTCATGGTCGCCGACTCGGTGCTGCACCTCTTCGGCTTCAACTTCACGAAGCTCGACATCGACAAGAGCCGCAGCTTCGCGATCTCGACGCGCGACGCCAAAACGGTCGCCGAGGCGTCGAAGCTGTTTGAGTCCGACGTCACCAGACAGGCCTATTCGCCGGGCAAGTCGCGACTCGTCGTCAGTCCCGAGAACGCGCGCGCGATGCTGAGCGCGTTCATTTCAGGCGCGAAGAAGGAGCTCGCGATCTACGACGCCAAGGTGCAGGATCCCTCGATCATCAAGCTGCTCAAGGAGCGCGCCGCCAAGGGCGTGACGGTCCGCGTCATCGGCAACATGAAGGGCACGGCTCCGGGCATCGAAGAACGGCGGCCGTCGATGCGCCTTCATGTCCGCGCCATCGTCCGCGACGGCACGCGGGCGTTCGTCGGCAGTCAGAGCCTGCGGAAGGACGAGCTCGAAAACCGGCGCGAGGTGGGACTCATCAGCCACAACCCGGGCGTTGCCCGGCAGATCATGCAGGTCTTCGAGACTGATTGGGCGGACTCGGCAAAGGGCGCCAGGATCAGGACCGAGAAGCCGAAGGCGGCGAGGAAGACAGCCGCCACGAAGAAAGCTGCCTAGATCGTCATTTCCGTATTGATGATCATTTGCCCCATGCTGGGCGCATTCGAGATGAATTTCTTCCAGGTCGCGACGGTTGCGTCGCTGGGGCGCTCGATGATTCCGCCGCACCACACCGAGCCCTGTGCCGGCGTTGCGACCCACACTCGCTTCACTCTCATGGATACGCCGAATCCCGGGATCTTCAACACGAAGAACGGCGGCAGCGACGACGGCGAGGTGCCCGAGATCTCCAGGCGCACGCCTTCCGTGCTTACGTCCATGACCTTCGACGAGATGCCGTCGATCGACGACATCAGTTTCGGCACGAGCTTGCGCGGCGAGCGCCGCGATGGCCGGCCTTCCGCAAGGCCCAGTGCGACCGACAGCAGGAATGCATCGCGTGTCACCGGCCGATCCATCCACGCCGCGTCACGAGGCACATCCTCGATCGCTTCCCCAGGCGAGCCAACCAGGATCACGGGGCGATTGGGACCAAGCACCTTGATGAGCCGCGCCAGTTCGGCTTTTGACACCAGCGACACATCGGCGATCAGCGCTTCGATCGGCTGCGCCGCGGACAATTCGCGGCCGATGGTGTCGAGGCTGATCATCGGCGCCGGACTGTAACCTGCGAGGGAGAGCCACTCGATAAACGCGGCGCGCTCTCCCGGAATCGGGCAGGCGACGCCAATCTTGATTGGGTTTGAGGATGCCATCGCCAATCCATACAGCAAGGCGATTGCCACCGAAAATCCGCCGATCTTCCTAGGGAACGGCTGAAGGCGGCGGAACCTGATTACGGTTCTGTTTGAGCGACTGACAATTTTTGGCTACTTCAGGCGTTGCAGATCCGCTTCAGCGGCGATGAATCCGAAAGCATTCCAGCCGGTCCCGGCGACGATCGTCTCGAACACCTGCCGGGCCTTTGCAGTATCCCCGGTCACCAGGTAGTAGTTGGCCACGCCGTATCCCTGCGTGGCGATCTGCGTTGGATCCGGGCTCGCCGTGTCAAGCAGCGCTTCCGGCTTTTCGACGCCCTTGTACATCAGCAGCCGGCGGTGATACGCCTGGTTTTCCAGGATGTCCATCTTCGGCGTGATGCGCCCGAGGACCTTTACGGCGTCCGCCTTGCGCTTGAGGCGCATCAGCGTCATCCACATCCAGTCGCTCGTCGCGACGATCGAATCGTCGTTGGTCGACACTTTCATGCATTCGACCTGTGCGTCGTAGGCCTTCGCATAGTTGGCCTGAAGGTAATGCGCGAGCGCGAGGTGGTACCAGATGTTGAACTGCAGCGTGCTGCGCGGTTTGCCCGCCGCATTCGGTGCGCCGTCGGGCTCGATTTCGTCCGGCGTGCCCTTGATTAACTGCGCCGCCTTCTCGAAGTCCGCTTGCGCCGCGGCAAACTTCCTGATGCTGATGTAGCGGTGGCCGCGATGACGGTAGAACTTCGGGTTGTCGGGATACATCGCGATGCCCTTCGAGAACGTCGCGATCGCGTCGTTGTATCGCCAGAGATATCCCTGCCGGCGGCCGACCCAGATGAGCGCTTCCGGATCCTTCGGATTCGCCGCGAGCATCTTCTCCGCCTGCGCGAGGTCGGCTTCGAGCTTCTGCTGATTGGCGATCGTCGCCGGGATCATCAGCGGCTTGCCGGCCAATGACGTGGCTTCAGGATTCCGAATTGGTGTCGTTAGCGACGCGGTTTGAGCCTCGAGCGACGAAACCGACAGAGCCATCAACATTGCCGCAACGGCCAGTCGCCTCATGAGCGGTCTCCTGACGTGGTCTCGCTTTCTTCCTGCTCGAGCAGGCCCTGCTGTTTTGGCACGTCGAGCTTGCGCGCGACGGTCTCGAGCGGATCGATCACCGGAATTTCCTTGGCACTGCCGGCCCCGAGCTCGCGGAAGCGCCGCGCCTTGACGAGCACGTTGTTCTCGAAGGATCCAACCACCTTGTTGAAGGTCAGGAAGGCGCCGTCCATCCGGCGCCGCAAGTCCTCGAGATGATCGGCCATGGTCGCGACGCTTTCATGCAGCGAGCGTCCAAGCTTGCTGATTTCTTCGGCGTTGATCGTCAGCCGCTCCTGCCGCCATCCGAACGCCGCCGCCCTCAGTAGCGCGATGAGCGTGAGCGGGCTCGCAATCAGGACGTTCTGGTTGACGCCGTAATCAATCAGCGCCGAATCACGCTCGAGCGCCGCCATGTAGATGGCCTCGGCGGGCAGGAACAGCACGACCAGCTCCGGCGACGAAGGAAGCGCATCCCAATACGACTTGGCGCCGAGCTTGGTGACGTGATCCTTCACCTGCCGGACATGATCGGCCAGCTTGCCGCTGCGCACGCCATCGTCGGTCGCGGCTTGCGCATCGAGAAAGGCCTCGAGGGGCGCCTTCGCATCGACGACGATGGAGCGGCCCCCTGGAAGATTGATGGTCATGTCGGGCCTCAGCCGCCCGCCTTCGGTGAAGATGGTCGGCTGCTGGTCGAAGTCGCAGTGCTCCATCATGCCGGCGAGCTCGACGACTTTTTTCAGCTGCACTTCTCCCCATTGCCCGCGAACGCCTGGCGATCGCAGCGCGCGGACCAGGTTCTGCGTTTCCTGTTGCAGCTGTTGCTGCGTGTGGCCCACGAGGTTGAGCAGCGACTTCATGCTGGCGCTGTCGTCGATGCGGGTCTTCTCGACCTCTTTCAGTTTCGCGTCGACCTGGACGAGCGTGTCCCTGATCGGGGTGACGAGTGTGCCGAGCTCCTGCTGGCGCCGCGTCAGGTCGATCGCCGCCTCGCGATGGACGTTGCCGATCTTCTGATCGGCAAGCTTCAGGAATTCATCGGTGCTGGCTTTGAGCGTGGTTGCGGCGAGCGCCTGGAATGCATCGCGCAATTGATCCTGCTGGGACGCGCGGCTTCGGGAGGCGAGCAGCCAGCCCGCCGCGAAGCCCGCAACCAGCGCGGCGACGACGATGACAGCAATTTCCAATGAATGAAGTGTAACTTACCGATCTGTCAGAAGAGGTCCAAAGCTGTAATCGGCGCCATGCCTGCCGGCGCCACCCAAATTGGCTAACTGGCTCGCCTGCCGCAGCTTACGAAAGCCCGGCCTCACGGAAAGCGCGTTGCAACCGATATTCAGAAGTGCTCCTAGTGGCTAACGCTCCGGCAACGATCACTCTTGATGGATTCGGCCCGAGAACCAACGGGATCGACCCCGAAACGGGCGATGAGATCGAACGTCTCGATCTCGCGCCCCTGCTCGTCGAGCATTCCGCTTTTGTAACGACGCTTGCGGAACGGGTCGCGCGACTTGCCGCGGTTCGCCACGCGTCCTACGTGCACCTGCGGCGGCTCGATCGCCCGGACGCCGATCGGCTCGAGCTCATCTCCGATTTCACGCCGGGCTGGCGCCTGTCGGAGCTCCTCGACGAATCGAGCACGGCCGGGGTCCCCGTCGACATCACCGTCGTCATCTCGCTGCTCCGGCAGCTGTTGCCGGCCGTCGCGCTTTTCAGCCGTCACAACCGCGGAGCGGCGATCGGGACGCTCGCGGTCGAGCGGCTGATTGTGTCGCCGCAGGCCCGGCTGGTGATCGCGGAGCACGCGTTTGGCCCGGCCCTCGAGAAACTGAATTTCGGGCGCGATCGATTGTGGCGAGACTTGCGGATCGCGATGCCCGAATCGGTCGAATTGCCGCGCGCCAACCAGCGCAGCGATGCGTATGCGATCGGCGTCATCGCCTTGTCGCTGCTTCTCGGCCGCGCGCTCACGGCCGACGAATTTCCCACGCAGATCGACGTGCTGCTCGAAGGTCTCAACGAGCATCGAGGCGGAGAGCCGTCGCCACTGTCGGCCGCGTTTGGCAACTGGCTGAGACGCGCCCTGCAGCTCGATCCGAAGAACGCGTTCCAGACTCCCTCGGAAATGCAGCTCGCGTTCGAAGCAGTGCTCGCGAGCGATCGATCGTACGTGACCACGACCGCGAAGTTCGAACAGTGGATCGCGAACGTTGGCGCCCCGATCGAGACGCGTAAGCGGCCGCCTGTTCCTGAGCCGCCACCACCACCGCCGCCCGAACCCGAGCCGGAGCCGCAGGCGATTGTTGTCGAACCGGAGCCGGAACCCGAGCCTGAGCCGATCGCGGACCCGGAGCCGTCGCTAGGGCCCGAGCCAGTGGCGCGGGTTGTCGAAGAAATCGATCCGATCGCGGAGCAGATCGCGTCGTACAGGGCGTCGAAGCCGGAAGAGCTGGTGCCGGTGCCGGTGCCATTGCCGGTGCCAGTGGCGGTGTCAGAACCGGAGCGAAGGCCGGCGCCATCGCCGGTTCTCTACGACGTTTCTCCAGTCGTCGAAGAACCGGAGCTTGCCCCTTACATTCCTCCTCCGATTGTCGAGACGCCGACTCCGGTCGCTGCCGAAGTCGCGTCGTACGAACCCGCCGCTTACGAAGAACCGCGGGTGGAGGAGCCAGATGCCGTCGAATCGGTTCCTCTTCCGGTCGCTGACGAGAACGAACGGGTTGTAGAGGACGACAGCAACGCAGCTGCGTCGACCGGCGAGACGCGTGCCGAACAGCCGTCCATCTGGGCAGCGGTCGAGGCCGCACCGCCGGCTGAAGCCGTTCCGGTAGACACCTATGAGCCGCCGGCCGCGGTCACCCGCAGCAGGTTGCCGCTCGCCGCCTTTGCCGGCGTGATCGCCTTGCTGCTCGTCGTGATCGGCTGGTTATGGATGTCGCGCGGCAGCGGCGGCATCCGCGCAGGTGAAGGCGAACTCGCCGTCCAGTCGCGGCCGCCAGGCGCGCGGGTGGTCGTCGATGGAAAAGAGCGGGGCGTGACGCCCGCGACCGTGCGTTTGCCTTCCGGGGCGCACGTTCTCGAAGTGCAGGTCGGCAAGGCCGAGCCGCGCGTCATTCCGCTCACGATCACTGCGGGTGTCCAGACGTCGCAATACATCGAGCTACGCGATGTCGCCGTGACCGGATCGCTTTCGATCAAGAGCGAACCGGCAGGCGCGCGGATCACGATTGACGGGCAGCCGCGCGGCACGACGCCCGCGACGATTCCGAACCTCACGGCCGGCGATCATGCTGTTGTGCTCGAGCTGGCGGGCCGAAAAGCGTCGCAGGCCGTCAAGATCGAACCGGGCAGTGCCGCGCAATTGACGGTCCCGATGCCCCGTCGCTAAGACACTTTTTGCATCGTTTTGCGCCGCGCCGTTTGCTAGGATTGACGGGTTTTTCATGCGGAAGAAGCTCGTAATTTCGGCCACCGGCCTGTTCGTCGCCGGGCTCTCGTCGGCCTTCTGGATGGTCTCGGCCGCCGACCCGATCGCGACCGTACGCATGGCCGTGGACGTGCCGCTCGCGAAGGATTCGGATTTCCTGAGCGGCTTCGTGCCGTCGCGGACGACGATTGCGCACCTGTTCCAGAACCATATGATCCAGAGCGCCGACACGCCGGTGCTCGTCTCGTCGATCGCGTCGGCGATCGACGTGAGGAAGCTTCGCGCCGGCCAGCCCTACACGATCGATCGCCTTCTTGATGGCCGGGTGCGCCGTTTCGAATACGAGATCGACGCGGACAAGCGCCTGACCGTCGAGCGCGCCTCGACCGAGGGCACGCCGCGGTTCATTGCCACGGTGGAGCGCATCCCGAAACAGACCACGGTCGTCACGGTCGAAGGCGACATCAATCGCGACACCAACTCGCTGTTTGCTGCGATCGACAAGGCGGGCGAACACATCGACCTCGCGCTCGGCATGGCCGACGTGTTTTCGGGTGAGATCGATTTCAATTCGGATCTGCAGCCGGGCGACCATTTCCGCGTGCTGGTCGAGCGCCACACGCGCGAGGGGAAGCTGTCGGGATACGGCGCGATTCTGGCCGCGGAATTCGTCAACGAGGGCCGCAAGCTGCGCGCGGTTCGCTTCACGCCGGAAGGCGGCTCGCCGGCCTACTACGACGAGAACGGGCGCTCGCTGAAGCGCTTCTTCCTGAAATCGCCGCTCAAGTTCGAACCGCGAATCACGTCCAGCTTCTCGACTTCACGCCTCCACCCGATCCTTGGCTACGCGCGCGCGCACAACGGTGTCGACTACTTCGCCCCGCTCGGCGCGCCGGTCGGATCGGTCGCACCCGGCGTGGTGACGCACGCGGGCTGGACCAACGGCGGCGGACGCACCGTGAAGGTCCGGCATCCCAACGGCTACGAGACCGAATACCTGCACCTCTCGGCGATCGCCGTCCGCGCCGGCGCGCGCATCGGCCAGGGCGAGCTCGTCGGCCGCGTCGGCATGACAGGGCTCGCGACCGGCGTGCACCTTCATTACGGCATGAAGAAGAACGGCCAGTACGTGAACCCCGTCATCGAGCATCGCAACATGCCGCCGGGAGAGCCGGTGCCCGCCGGGTTCATGAACGTGTTCAATACCGACCGTGATCGCTACTTCTCGCTGCTCTTCAATCCAACGACGGCACGCGCAGCGAACAACAACTAACACGGAATCTCGGAAGCACGGAAACACCGAAGACCATCAGGCTCTGCGTTTCTGTGCTTCCGTGTGTGTTGTTATCTCCAGGTATAGCCAACTCCGAATTTCAAGTCTGGCGAATCCATCGTGCCGATCTTGAATTCGAAGAACAGACCCTTCGGCGTTTCCGCGCCCACCAGGATGTTGAATCCGGCCTCGGTGTCGGAGTCATTGTCGCCCGCAGGATCGTCGAACATGAGGATGTTGAGCGCCGGGCCCGCGCCCGCGTACAAGTTCAGGCTCCGATTGCGCGTGAACTTGTAGACGAACTCCATGTTGACGCCGATGAGCGTCAGGTCGTCGCCGATGCCGATTTCGACGTTCGGGCGGAAGTGCAGATGATCGATGAGCGGCGAGGTCTCGAGGTGCCCGCCAAAATAAAACTGATCGGGGTCGACCGAGATACCACCGCGGATGCCGCCATCCTGCGCCAGCGCTGGCGTGCACGAAAATATTACGACGCCGAGAAAAAACGACAGACCGGTCAGCCAACGGTTCACACAATGCCTCATGCAGGCCTCCACCTACTTGAGGTTGTGCAAGACCCCTGCCCACAACCGGCCTGACGACCCGACGACCTGACG
>AR_comb_assmDRAFT_10004446_pt1 | contig 10819 bp, 9 predicted proteins | sample ArasoioldDNA_FD_10543 | JGI IMG/M metagenome (IMG submission 10543) | reverse complement strand
GTGATGGCCTTCGAAGAGGAGTTCGGCTGCGAAATTCCCGATGATGCCGCCGAAACAATTCTCACCGTCGGCGACGCAGTCAAATTTCTCGAAAAAAACGCCAAGAGCTGAGCAGTCGACTGCGCTGCTGCTCAATCACTTCGCTCCGTTTATTGGCTATGAGCTGTAGCCGGCCATGAGACGTGTCGTCGTTACCGGAATAGGGATGGTTACGCCGCTCGGCTGCGGCGTGGAACCGACCTGGGGCCGCCTCATCAAGGGCGAGAGCGGCGCAAAAAAAATCGAAAAATTCGACGTGTCTGATCTCCCGTGCAAGATCGCGTGCGTAATTCCGCGCGGCGACGGATCGAACGCGACTTACAATCCGGACCAGTGGATGGAGCCGAAAGAGCAGCGCAAGGTCGATGAATTTATCACTTTCGCAATGTGTGCGGCGAAACAGGCGCTTGACGACGCGGGCTGGAATCCAAAAAGCTACGAAGAGCAGACGACAACCGGGGTGCTGATCGGTTCCGGTATAGGCGGTATCGACGGCATCGCGGAAACCGCAGTGTTGCTCCACGAAAAGGGACCTCGCCGGGTGTCTCCGTTTTTCATTCCCGGGCGTATCATCAATCTGGCGTCCGGCCATGTTTCGATAGCGCATGGGCTCAAGGGCCCTAATCACGCCGTAGTCACCGCCTGCTCGACTGGCGCGCACGCTATCGGAGATGCCGCTCGACTGGTGGCGCTTGGTGACGCCGAGGTCATGGTGGCAGGAGGCGCGGAATCGCCGGTCAACCGCATTTCGCTTGTCGGGTTTTCGGCGTTGCGTGCGCTCTCGACCGGCTTCAATGACGATCCGACGCGGGCGTCGCGTCCCTATGACAAGGATCGCGACGGTTTCGTGATGGGGGAAGGCTCGGGCGTCGTCGTGCTCGAGGCGCTCGACCACGCTAAAGCGCGTGGCGCCAAGATTTATGCCGAATTGATCGGCTATGGATTGTCGGGCGACGCCCACCACATTACGGCGCCGGCGCCGGATGGCGACGGTGCGTTGCGCTGCATGTCTGCAGCCATCAAGCGGGCGGGTATTTCGCCGGACGATATCGACTACATCAACGCACACGGCACTTCGACACCGCTTGGTGACGAAATTGAGCTTAGTGCGGTGCAAAAACTGGTCGGCAATGCCGCTGGCAAAATTTCAATGTCTTCGACTAAGTCCTGCATCGGTCATCTGTTAGGTGCGGCCGGTGCAGTTGAAGCAATCTTCTCCATTCTGGCGATCCGCGATGGAATTGCCCCGCCGACGATCAACCTCGATAATCCATCGGTCAATACGCCGATCGATCTCGTTCCCCACGAGGCCCGCAAGCGGGACGTCGATACCGCGCTCTCGAATTCTTTCGGCTTTGGTGGGACAAACGCGTCGCTGATCTTCCGCCGTTACGCGGCCTAAAAGCGTGCGCGGTCCAACACCCCAAGCTTTCGCCATAATTTTTTCTAACGTGCAAAAGCAGCTGACCTTTTTCACCTGCCGTGGTGGGATGGTGCGACTGAATTTGGGCTGTGCTGACAGCGGGAGCGGATTAATTTGAATTCCAACCTACCGTCAGGCGGCAACAAAAACGGTCCATCGGCCGTAAAACCACAATTGCCGCGCAGCCCGCGCGCAGCTCTCGAGCCGGAGCGGGTGCCGATGCCCAGCCGGCGTTCGAAGCGGGTGCGTCATCCTCTGGTCGTTATCGGCAACGCAGTCTTCACTGTGCTGGTGGTGATCTCGATTGCCGGCGGCGCGGCGCTTTTCTTTGGCAAGCAGCGTTTCGAGGCGCCTGGCCCGCTTGCCGAGGACAAAGTCGTAAATATCCCGCGCGGCCTCGGCATTCGCGACATTTCGGATCTTTTGCAGCGCGAGGGTGTGATCGATCAGCCATATGTGTTTATGGGCGGCATCATCGCGCTTAAAGCGCGCGGCGAACTCAAATACGGCGAATATCAATTTACCAAACGCGCAAGTCTGGCCGACGTGGTCGATACCATCGTTGAAGGCAAAGTGGTGCAGCACGCGCTCACGGTCCCTGAAGGGCTGACGGCTGAGCAGGTTGTCGCGCGGCTTCTGGAAACCGATGCGCTGACCGGACAGATCAAGGAGATCCCGCGCGAGGGGACGCTCCTGCCGGACACATACAGATTCACCCGTGGCATGGCGCGCGAACAGATCATCCAACGCATGCAACAAGCGCACCGGCGCGTTCTGCAAGAAGTGTGGGAACATCGAATGCAGGATCTGCCGGTAAAAACGCCCGAACAATTGGTCACGCTTGCGTCAATCGTGGAAAAAGAAACAGGACGCGCCGACGAACGCACGCGCGTTGCCGCGGTTTTCGTCAACCGGCTGAAGAGCAGGATGCGGCTGCAATCGGATCCGACGATCATCTACGGCCTGACCGGCGGCAAGGGTTCGCTCGGCCGTTCGATCCTGAAAAGCGAAATCGAGCAACCTACGCCGTACAATACTTACGTGATTGATGGGCTCCCGCCTGGACCGATCGCCAACCCAGGCCGCGCCTCGCTTGAAGCGGCGGCTAATCCGGCGCGCACCAAGGAGCTCTATTTCGTCGCCGACGGCACTGGCGGTCATGTGTTTTCGGACAATTACGCGGAGCACCAGAAGAACGTTGCGCGCCTGCGCGGAATCGAGCACAGCAATGGCGCCCCGCCGACCGCGTCGGTGCCGTCCGCAACCGGCGCACCGGGCGGTGCGAAGCAGTAGACTTGTGACGTCAACCTCGCGCGGCTAAGGTCGCGGCGCCCTTCGAAACAGGCTTTCAACGCGAGATCAACTCCATGGCTCTCTCGAGCATGACCGGCTTTGCTCGTGGTCAGGGAGTCGCCGGCACATACGCATGGAATTGGGAGATCAAATCGGTCAACGCCAAGGGGCTTGATTTGCGTTTCCGCTTGCCGGGAGGCTGGGATGCGATCGAGGTTCCCGCGCGTGCTCGCGCCGCCGAAAAGCTCTCTCGTGGCACCGTCTACGCCAATCTCACTGTTACGCGGCAGGGTGTGCAGCCGGCAGTGAAAATCAACGAACCTGTGCTCGCTGCGGTATTGTCGACGCTCAAGGGTCTTTCCGGAAAAGTTGATGCCGCGCCGCCAAGTCTCGATGGCATTTTGTCGCTCAAGGGCGTGATCGAGGTGAGCGACGCAGATGAACGCGAGGAGGAGCATCGGGCTGCGGAAACCGCGATCATTGCCGGCTTCGACCAGGCTCTGGCGGCGCTGACAGCGATGCGGCGTGCGGAAGGCGATGTGATTGGCCGGCTGCTTTCAGCCAGACTTAACGAGATCGCCGGATTGGCCGCGCGCGCGGAAACCGCGCCGGGGCGCAAGCCTGAGGCCATCAAGGCGAGACTGGCAGAGCAGGTGGCAAACCTGCTCTCGGCCTCCGAACGTTTTGATTCTGACCGCCTGCACCAGGAGGCAATATTGATCGCCGCCAAGGCGGATATCCGCGAGGAGCTGGACAGATTGGCCGCGCACGTGGCGCAGGCGAAAAAGCTTCTCGCCGATGGCGCCGCGGTCGGCCGAAAGCTTGATTTTCTTGCGCAGGAACTCCACCGCGAATCGAATACGCTGACGGCCAAGGCCAATGACTTGGAGCTGACCAACGTCGGGCTTGAGCTCAAAAGCGTGGTCGAACAGTTCCGTGAGCAGGTGCAAAACCTGGAATAGCGATGGCTGGGAAGCGGCAAGAAAAAAAAGCAATCGCCCGGCGCGGGCTCATGCTCGTTCTGTCATCGCCATCGGGCGCGGGGAAGACGACTCTGTCGCGCAAACTGCTCAAAGAGGACAAACGCGTCACGCTTTCGGTCTCGGTCACAACACGCAAAAAGCGTCCCGGCGAAAAGCACGGCCGCGACTATCTTTTCATCGAGCCCAAAGAATTTGACGCCATGGTCGACAGAGGTGAATTACTAGAGTCGGCGGAGGTTTTCGGCAATTACTATGGCACGCCTGCCAAGCCCGTCTCGGAAGCTCTCGCGGCTGGACGCGATGTCCTGTTCGACATCGACTGGCAAGGGACTCAGCAGCTCGGTGACAAGGTCCCGAAAGATTTGGTGACCGTGTTCGTATTGCCGCCATCGATCCCGGAACTCGAGCGGCGCCTGCGCAAGCGTGCACAAGATGACTACGAGACCATTCTTCGACGCATGGCGAAAGCCGCCGACGAGATGAGTCATTGGTTTGAATATAATTATGTCGTAATCAATCGCGATATTGACCAGGCGTTCAAGGATGTGAAGGCGATTCTTGCCGCTGAGCGGCTCAAACGCGAGCGTCAGCCCGGCTTGTCTGATTTTGTGCGCGGCTTGCAGGCGAAGCTTTAGGCTGTCAGCACCACCCGGCCGACGATTTTTCCGGCGCGCAAATCGTCGAGTGTCGCCGATGCCCGATCAAGTGGCCGTTCAGCGATTGGCGGTGGTGGAATCTTCTTCGCGCGCACCAGATCGATCAGCTCGCGCGCCTCTGCCAATGTGCCTGTTTGTGTTCCTTCGATAGCCATGGCCTTAAGCGAAAACATTGCGACGGCGGTGGTGTAGGCGCCCCCGATCAGGCCCGTGACCATCACCTTGCCTCCCTTGGCCAGGGCGCCCGTGGCAAAGTTGAGCGAGGCGTCGGAGCCGGCGAAATCGCAGGCCGCATAAACGCCGCCACTCGCCTTTAGGAGCGCCTTGCGCGCGCCCGGATCAGACGGATCAAAAGCTTCACGGGCACCCGCGGCCAACGCCGCTTCGCGCTTTTTCGGATCAATATCGGCCACAAAGGGCGCCGCGCCATACATCGCCTTTGTTAGCGCGAGCCCCATCAGCCCGACTCCGCCGAGGCCGACCAGCAGCAGCGGCGCGCGCGACGCCCGGTCAGATAGTCTTTTGAGCGCGGAATAGGCAGTCAGTCCCGAACACATGAGCGCACCGGCATAAGCCGCAGACAGCGGTGCATAGTCGATCAGATAGCGCGGGTGGGGGACGAGCACGTGAGTGGCAAAGCCACCGTCTACCGTAATTCCCAAATGGCGTGGTGCTGTACAGATGTTTTCGTCACCGACTTTGCACGCTGGACACTGTCCACAGCCGATCCAGGGGTAGACGGCAACGTTGGTGCCGGACTTTGCGTCGGCATCAGATCCGACGCTCTCGATCATGCCGGAAATTTCGTGTCCCAGAGTAAAAGGCAAGGTTCGGCCCGCGCGCACATCGAGTTTTTTTCCGTCGCCAAGCAGGAAATATCCGTCCTGCATATGCAAGTCGGAGTGGCAGACGCCGCAACGCGCAACGCGAATGAGAACTTCCGTTCCGTGTGGTCGCGGGAGATCGACCACCGTTTCGCACAACGGCGCTTCGTACGCCGTCAAGGATTGCCGGTGCATCTGCATCGCGGGGCAATATCACACGCGGCTATTCGTCCGCCCAGCGAAAACTTGAGCCAGCGCGACGAAACCCTCGACCGGGATGTCCTCTGCGCGCGCGGTCGGTTCGATGCCGGCTTCGGCAAGCAGTGCGAGCGCGTCAACGCCAAGAGTCTTCAGGCTTTGCCTCAGCATCTTGCGCCGCTGACCAAAAGCCGCTTCGGTTACACGCTGCAGCGCAGCCGAATTGCAAGCGAGCGGCGTCGGCCGCGGCATCAGCCTGACCACCGATGACGTTACCTTCGGTGGCGGTACAAATGCAGACCGCGCTACGTCGAACAATATCCTTGCTTCGGTGCGCCAGCCAGCAAGTACCGACAGCCGCCCGTAGGCTTTACTGCCCGGCACAGCGACGATGCGCTCAGCTACTTCGCGCTGAAACATCAGCAGCAATGAATCATACCATGGCGGCCATGGTTCTATGGTCAGCCAACCGATGAGCAGGGCGGTGGCGATATTGTACGGCAGATTTGCCACTACACGGGCCCGTTCCGGGCCAAGCGCGTTGCGTGCATCGGTCGTAAGCGCATCGCCCGAGACAATGTCGAGCCTGCCTGGGTAGCGCGCGGCGATTTCTTCAAGCGCGGCGACGGCGCGTTGATCGCGCTCGATTGCGACGACGCGACGGGCTCCAAGCGCCAGGAGGGCGCGGGTGAGCCCCCCTGGGCCGGGTCCGATTTCCACCACGGTAACGTTTTCCAGGGGCTCGGCTGCCCGCGCAATGCGGGCGGTCAAATTGAGGTCGAACAGGAAATTCTGGCCAAGAGATTTTTTCGGCGTAAGACCGTGGCGGCGGATGACCTCGCGTAGCGGCGGCAGGTCGTCAAGTTGGGCCATGCGTCACTTGGCTGGCACCAGCGCCGGAGCAGTAGCCGACAGACGCGCCGCGAGCGTCAGCGCCGCCACCAGGCTCGAAGGATCGGCAGTTCCTTTACCGGCGATATCGAACGCGGTGCCATGGTCGGGCGAAGTTCGCACGAAGGGGAGGCCAAGTGTCACGTTCACCGCGTGATCGAAGGCCAGCGTCTTAATCGGTATCAATGCCTGATCGTGGTACATGCACAGTGCGACGTCATAGGTGGCCCGAGCCCGCTCATGAAACAACGTATCGGCCGGCAGGGGACCAACCGCATCGATGCCTTCAGCCTGAAGCTGTTTTACGGCGGGCGCAACGATCGTACGGTCTTCCTCTCCCAACGCGCCCTCTTCGCCCGCGTGCGGATTGAGACCGGCAACTGCAACGCGTGGGCGCGAAATGCCGAAGCGCGCGGTAAGGTCGCGTGCCGCAATGCGACCGGTTTCTGTCACCAGCTCAACCGTCAGACCGGCGACAACATCCTTCAATGGGAGGTGGATCGTTACCGGCACCACGGCGAGTTCCGGCGACCACAGCATCATCACAGGCCGCAGGGTCTCGCCTGTCGCTTCCTGCACGAGCCTGGCTAGAAATTCGGTATGCCCCGGCTCGGCAAAGCCGGAGCGATAGAGCACGTTTTTCGCGACCGGATTGGTGATGATGGCGGCGGCGGTACCCGCCAGGACGTCTGACACCGCGCGGCGGATTGAGGCGATCGCGGCCGGCGCGCTGGACGCGTCAGGTTTGCCCGGTTGGGCGGTTACCGAGTTCCCATCGAGTGGTACGACCGGCAGAGCGCGTGCGAAAGTTTCGTTCGCTTGCGTCGGCGTAACGGTTTTCAGCGATATATTGACGCCGAGCAAACGGGCGCGGTTCGCGATGAATTCCGGATCACCAATAAGATAGAATGCTGGCAGCTTGAGCTCGGTGCGCCGCCGCCACAACTGAATCGTCAGGTCAGGGCCGATGCCCGCGGGTTCGCCAAGCGTCAGGGCAAGTGGCTGGGCGGCGGCTTCGCTCATTTATCTTTTTCGTTCTTGTATTCAATCATCGCCGATTTACGGATTTCTTCCAGGTACTTTTTGGATTCAGATTCAAAACGCTTGGTGAAAATCTGCTCGCGCATCTCGCGTTTGAGCGGCGACTCCGAAGTGCTTTCCTTTTTGTTGCAGACTGCAAACATCTGCAATCCCTGCGCCGTCACTTCGGGCGTCGTCAAGCGGCCGACTTGCATGTTGCCCAGTAGCTCCCGCAGCTGCGGCGTCAAATCGGCGGAACTCCGATTGATAGGCTCACGCACCGCTACGTCGCGCAAGCCGCGTGCAAGGGCAAGACCTTCATTGCACGAAGAGAACCGGCCTCGCAAATTCTCCGCCTCACTGCGCTTCGCAGCAATGACGCCCTCGCTCGACCCGCGCGGGATGACAATTGTCACGGGGTAGAGGGTATAAACGTAACCGACTGTTGCTTGGTCGCCGTCGTTGCGTTCCTTCAGCGCGCTGGCGATGTCGCTTTCACCGACCTGCAGGGAGGCGCTGTATTTACCGCGGATAACCTGCTGCCATGTTAGCTCAGCGCGAATACGCGCCTTGACAGTATTCGGGGAGATACCGGCTCGTTCCAGTACCTGAGCGAATTGTTGCGGAGTAATATGCTGGCGCGTCGCCATTCCGGCGAATGCGTTTTCTACCTCATCGTTTCCGATTTCAAAGCCATAGTATTTAGCACGAGAAAGTTTCAGCCGGTCGTCGATCAACTCGTTAATCACTTCCTGGCGAGTCGGCGGTTTGTGGGTTGAACCCGCAAGAAGTTTCATCCGTTGCTGGATATCATATTCGGTAATCGGCGAACCATTGGCAATGACAACGACCTGCGCGCGCGACATGTTGGGCGTGACAAGCGCGATGAGAAGGATTGCGCCGGCCAGCCATCGGCGGCATTTCAGACTTGTTCCTGGCGTTGCAATGGTCATGGCACTAAATTGTTGGCCGCTAATAGTTTGTCGTCGGCCGACCCACTCCCTGGCTGACGGATGTGCCGCCCAAAGTGCGCAAGGCTAGTTGCAACATGATCGTATGGTTGGCGGTAACGTTTCCGCTGTAAGTGTAATTTGTAATGTAGTTCAGGCCCAAGATCAGGCAGTCGTCTACATACCCAAAACCGAGGCGGGTCTGATCGAATTTCCCGGCATTGATGTCGTAACGTGCCGCGGCCAGCATCACCCAATTCGCATCAAGTTTGACCTGGCCGCTTCCCAATACGCCCTGGCGGCGGTCCAGGAAACCCAACTCCGGCTGCGGCGCATAGTCGCCATAGAGCAGGCTCCCACTCCAACGGTCGAAATTAGCGCGAGCTTCAAGTTCAACCCTTTGCGGGTTGAACGTGTCATTGTTGAAACGGAAGCGCGACGTAAACATGTATATGTTGTTTGGCTGGTACGACAGCCTGGCCACATAGTCGGAACGGGTGGTGTCGAGGCCGGTCTGGAGACCGGTATTTGTGGTGCCGCCGTATGCAAATGAGTTTTGCCCAAATATGCTGTAGGACTGTCCGAACAATGCGTTGAAGAAACCGCCTTGGTTCACTTGCGCCGTGTATTGCAGGCCATAGTTCGCACGGCCGCCGCCTTCAACGCGATCCCACCCGGAGAATTTGTCGACGCGGAAAAGATTGCTGTCATCGTACGTCAGACTTTGCGCGTCCTCGGTGGGCCAACGGCCAATCTGTGTTTCGTTCGGTCGCAGGATTACCTGAGCGATCGGCTCAACGGTTTGCGTGCCCCACGACTGGACGCTGATAAATGGATACCGATACTCCAGGCCGAGTGTTGGCATGGCGCGCACAAGGCTGGTGTCACCGGTTTCGATGAAATTCGATACACCTGGCTGGTTGTCGATATGCATCGTACTGGTGTCGACGCGCACCGATGCGAACGGAGTGAAAATCTGACCGAACCGATCGGTAATGCTGCGTCGCCATTCCGTTTCTGCCGAGAAGCGGGTGTAGACGCCTGGAACGCCGCGCAGCAGGCAGCTCGCCGAGTTCTTCACGGCGGGATCGGCCGTCTGAGTGCAGGTCCCGTTGTTGAGAGCGCTCTGCGTTATCGGATCGAAATTAGCTGAATTCCGGCTGAGACTGGTGAAGTTGAGCCGATAGCCAAGCTCACCCCCCATGACCGGACGATCGAAGACGTAATTATAATCGATCACCGGATGAATGACCGGTATCTGGCCCTGCGAATCCGCTTCCGAGAAGCCGAGATAATAAATCGTGCGGGCATCAAAGTAGCTTCGGTTGCCTTTGCCGGCGATGTAGAGCTGTGAGACTGCTTCCATGGTCGGGTTTTGGAAGGTGTCCGTGGCGTAGTAGCGGGACAGTCGCGGGTTGTAGTCCTGCAGGAATGTTCGATCGGACAGCAGCGTGCCGTCCCAGCCCCACACCCATTTGTTGTTGAGCGCAAAGAGACCTGAGCTCTCCAGGCTTCCACGCCAGTAGCGGAAACCCGGTGTTGTGGTGCCGTCGCTTCGTTGGAAGTAATCCTTGTCGAACTGGTAGATGCCCGCTCCGCGGATGGAGTAGGCTCCGTTCATCAGCCGCTGCCGGAACTCTCCCTGCAGCAGCGGCCCCTGTTTGGTTGTGATCATCGGCGCGACCGTGGCGTCATAGTCGGGAGCCAAAGCCCAGTAGTAGGGGATTTCGGCGGCGGCGCCATAAACCGAGCTCGTTCTCACCGCAGGAACGAGAAAGCCGGTCTTGCGCACGACAGTGGGATCAGGCGTCGAGAAGTACGGAAACCAGGCGAGCGGCTTGCCGAAAAATTCGATGCGCGCGTCCTCGAAATAAATCATCTTCTCGCCTTGGTCGTGAATAATGCGCGCAGCCTTCACCTGCCAAAGCGGTGGCTTTTTCGGGTCGTCCTTGCACGGCGCACAGGCGGTGTAGACGCCGTTATGGAAAACCGTAAAGTTGCCGCTTGATCGCTCGGCGCGAGCGGCAGCCATGCGAGTCTGCTCGGGGGCGTCGAGACGCAACGAGTCTACGAATCCGTCGCGGTAATCGTCGGACAGATCCATGATCTCGCCGTAGGTGACTTTGCCGTCCGGTTCGGTCAGACGGACATTGCCTTCGGCATGCAGGCGTTTTGTTTTCTGATCGTAGATGACACGGTTGGCCTCCAGCGTGGAGTCGCCATAATAAATTTGCACGTTGCCGACGGCGGCGACGCGGTGATTGGCGTAGTCGTAGTCGACCTCGGTCGCCTGAACGAGCATCTGCTTTTGCCCGGACTTTGCGCGCTCAATGGCAATGCTGGATTTTTTCGCCGGCGGAGGACGCGGCGGGAATTGCAGCTCCTGTGCGGACGCCGGAGCAGACGCGATTAAACCGCCGCAAGCCACCAGGCTGAGGACGACGGCAATTGATACGACGCCACGGTAATGCGACCGCGGCGCTGATGGACGAGTGCCAACGCGCCCCGCCATCACCCGTCCTCCTGGTACAACAACGCTACA
>AR_comb_assmDRAFT_10006175_pt1 | contig 10820 bp, 9 predicted proteins | sample ArasoioldDNA_FD_10543 | JGI IMG/M metagenome (IMG submission 10543) | reverse complement strand
ATGCCACCCTGACCCAGTTTTTCGACAAGCTCGTAGCGGCCGATGTTCTGCATGAAAGGGGTTGTGCCTGTTGCAGTCCCAGGCGCGAGGTCACGCCGGATAATAGCAGTGGGCGACTGGGAGTCACAAGCGCCAAGGACCCTCGATGGCCAGGGACTGGAGTACTGCTCTCAGGACGGCAACAGCACTCCGAAAGCGAGGCAGATCAACGCGTTGGCGGTGGCCATGAAGAAGTCGTCGGTGCCCCTGGGGGAGTACAGCTCCGTGAGAGTGCTGGCAACCGCGATGGCGATCGCCAGACCGATCCACGACGGCGGGAGGCCCTGCGAGACGACGATCCAGAGGCAGAAGATGAGTGCGCTCGCGAAACCGGTGACCGTGCCGGCGATGGACTTCCGGTTGACGTCGCCGATGCCGCGAACCTTCAGCGTCTGCTTTCCGAACAACGCGCCGCCCACTTCGGCCATCGCGTCGGTCACGATGTAGGCGCCCCAGATGAGAGCAAAGACCGCGGCGAAGCGGTTCGATGGAAAGACCGCCGCAAGCCGGCCGCCGATCGGAACCATCACGAACTTGAACGCGGTCCAGAGCGTGGTGATGAGCAGGCAGTTCGCGCGCGCCAGGACGCCATCCATGACCCGGGACTGCGGTCCGTAAAACGCGGCGGCGACAAAGCCGTTGACGTAGTAGAACGCGAGAAACACCCAGCTGGTAATGACCGCGTCAACCAGGTTGTCCTGCAGAAAGAATGTGGCAAAGTTGGGCGACCGTTCGGCAATGACGCGGAGATACAGGTAAAAGAATCCCGCGGCCGCCAGCGTGATGAACCGGCCGCGCCGGCCGATCATGTCGGCGATTCGGATGCGCCGCTCCGAGTAACGCGACGTGAACGACGCGACGTCGAACGGTTCGCGCATCCGTGACGAGAACGCCTGCCGGCGCTCTGCCTTCGAGAAGCCGACGAAGAACTTCAGGAGAAGAGTCTTGATCCCGTACCAGATGAATCCCCAGATGACATAAAAGAACAGGATGCCGCCGGCGATGCGCCCGACGGTTTCCCAGCCGATGTCGTAGTGCGCGAAGAATCCGCCGGTGCCGTGGGTCAGCACCGCAAACAGCCAGAACACCGTGAGCGCACTATTAAAGATGAGCGCGCTGACGAAAATCCGGCGAGCGGTCCGCAGACGTGAGCGGGCCGCGTCCGTTGTCGTACCCCGATCGGCGGTGATGACGGTATCCATGTGACGCTCTTGTAAACTGCAGGATTGTAGTCTGGATACGCGACTCAGGTGCCGGAGGTTCAGGTTCGGTGCCGGGATGTCCCGACTTAGAATTGCCGTACGAGACGCCGGTCGGATTTCGGATCCCGGATTCCGGATCCTGTTGCCTGTCCCCAGGAGACCCCTTGAAGAGAATCCTGCAGTTCTTCGCGATCCTCTTGGCGCTCACGACCAATGTGGCTGGCCAGAGCGCGCCGCCCCCTGTCTACGTCACGCTCTGGTTCGACACCGAGGACTACATCCTGCCGCAGGATGACGACGCGGCGAAGCGGCTGGCCGAGATGCTGACAGGCCTTGGCGTGCGCGCCACGTTCAAGGTCGTCGGTGAGAAGGCCCGCGTGCTCGAGTCGCGCGGCCGCAAGGATGTGATTGCCGCGCTGAAGCGGCACGACATCGGCTATCACTCCAACACGCACAGTCAGCAGCCAACCATCGCCGTCTATCTGCAGCATGCGGGATGGGAGGACGGTCGTGCCGAATTCCATCGCCGCGAAGCGCAAGGCGCGCGGGACGTCCAGCGGATCTTCGGGGTGACGCCGGTCGCCTACGGACAACCGGGCAGCGCGTGGGCGCCGCAGGCCTATCCGGCGCTGCGCGACATGGGAATCGGCATGTATCTGGACGAGGCGGACCACGTCGGCATCGACGATCAGCCGTTCTATTACGGCGGCATGCTGAACGTCTTCAAGATGCGATCGAATCTCGCGCGCATGGAGTTGCGGGGCGGCGCCAGCCTTGCCGAGGGGAAGGCGCGATTCACAAAATCATACGAGGCCTTGCGCGCGAAGGGTGGCGGAACGATCAGCATCTATTACCATCCCAACGAATGGGTCCATACCGAGTTCTGGGATGGCGTGAATTTCAGGAAAGGCGCGAACCCGCCACGCGACGAGTGGACGTTGCCGGGCACGCGCCCCGCCGCCGAGACCGAACAGGCGTTCCAGGATTTCGAGCAATACGTGCGATTCATGAAAGCACTGCCCGGTGTCAGGTTCGTGACCGCCACCGAGCTGATGAAGATCTACGAGGACAGGGCGTTGCCCCGATCCTTTCATCGCGACGACATCCTCGCCCTCGCGCGATCGGTGCAGAAGGAGATCACGTTTCAGCGGTTCGACGGCTACACGCTCTCTGCCGCTGACGTCTTCAGCCTGTTAACCACCGCGATGGCGGGCCTGAGCGCGGTGAATGAGTTGCCGGGAAACCTGAAGGTTGCCCGGCTTGACGGCCCCGCCCGAACCTACGCGGCTTCCTCCGGCGGCGCGCCCTCGTCGAAATTTCCGAGGAACGCGTTCGAGCGTGCGGTCCTGGACGCCGCGGACTTTTCACGAACGCACAGCCGAATTCCCGACGAGGTGTGGATTGGAGCGGAGAGCCTGTCGCCCGCCGACTACCTGGCGACGTTGGGGCAGGCGCTCGACGATCGCATCACGACCGGAAAGGCACCGTCCGAGATCGTTCGCCGGACCGGCCACTTCACTGCCGACCGCTACGTTGCCGATGATTCACCCGCTCTGTGGGGCTGGGTGATCTTCCCGGAAGGGTTCCACGCGCCGCGGATCATGGAACTTGCCCGTCTGCAGGCGTGGACGCTCAAGCCCGCTGTGCTTCAACGTTGATCCGACCGGATCGGCCGAGAGGAGCGCATCTCCTATTGCGGAATGCGGACTGCCGATTGCCCGAGAGTGGCCTGGCGCCTTCCTGCGCGTACCCCCCACTGGGAGCTCAGTCGGAATGTGCGGTGACCTCCTCCCTACCCGTGGGTAACCCGCCTCTCACGAACTCGGTCTCGAGCCGGCTGCAGAGGCGGACCGCACCACGTTTAGCAATTGCTGCGGCTGCCTTTCTAACCCTTAACGCGGATGTTTCGATACGCGACAGGGTTGTCGGGATACGCCTGTATGCCGATGAAGCCACCGGGCTTTCCACGCTCGCCGTCGGTGTTCTGGAAGCTCGTGGTCTGACCACTGGCATTGGTCCGCAGGTTTGTCAGCTTAACGGTGTAGAGATCGCCAGCCACGTCAATCTCGTACTCGAACCACTCGCCGGGCACAAGCAGCGGCCCTGGCGAGTAGGTCTGTGTTTGCGGCTCGTTCGTGTTCTGATGCCATATGCGATCGCCCGCCTGGATCTTATAGATGGCCCCCGTGCGATTCTTCGACAGGCCGTCTGGCTCGGGGCGGATGCCGTAGAAATCCTTGCCCTGGTCACCGCGCGCGTTGTCGTCGATCTGGACCTCAAAGCCCGAAAACACCGGACGCCACCACGGCTTGCCAGCGTGATCGACGGATTCGTTGAAAGCGCGCTGCGCTAGCGTATTACTGAGATCGTGCCGCGGATGCGCGAATCGGACGAACACGCCACTGTTGTGCGCTGCTGAGTCGAAGATTTGAAACTGGAGCCGCAGGGTGAAATTGGTGAACGTCTTAACCGCGTAGAAGAGCAGGGCGAACTCTCCGCTGCCGTACGACAGCAACTGTCCGTTGAGATGCGCGAACCCGATGCCATCCTGTCCTTCCTTGCGCCAGCGGCCGAAGCTCTGGGCCGTGCCGTCGAACAGCGGTTCAAAACCAGCGGTCAGCTCGGCGGCCGATGGCCCGAGGACGTCGGAGTTGGGCAGGACATTCGATGCCAGCAGATTCGCCGTCCGGCGAGCGAGCGCGACGCCTGTCAGCATCGGGTTCGGCGAGCCGATAGTGGGGAAAAGCGCCGGGCACGCCACATAACAGTTGGTCGTGTCGTGGATTCGGCCAAATTCGTTCGTCACCGACTGTGCCACGTTGTCCCCCATCCACAGGGTGCCCGCGTCGTGATGCGTGGTGCCGAGATCATCTCGGCGCGCATCGTTGGGCAGCTTCGCCTTGAGATCGGCGGCGGTCGCGCCGGCGGCGATCGGAATCAGGCGATTCTTGTTCAGCAGCTCGAAGGCCTTTCCTCCCGCAAAGATCAGTGCGATCTGATCGGACGCTTCATCCATGGCGTTCCACGTCAGCTTGTCGATCTCAGTCTCCGGTGTGCCTGGGCCCAACCAGCGTGCGTTACCGATGTGGACCTCGGCCTGTGGACGGCCGAAGTCCTGCTTAGTCGGCGACAGCGTGATGAAGCTGTCCGGATTGTTCGGCGTCATCTCGCCGATGCCGCGAATAGTGATGACGACGTGCGTATCGTCGGCCTGCAACATCGTCTCTAAGTGTTCGAGCGTAGGAATCTTCTTGAACAGCTCGGCTTCCGAGTCGGCGCCGAGCTTGCCGAGACCCGAAGCCGTGATCTGGAAATGAAAATAGCGGTCCTTGCCGCCGATCGATTTCTTCGCCTTCACGAGCAGCGCTGAGGCCTCCAGGTGCTTTACAGCGCTGGCGGGCAGATTCGCCTCGATCGAGGCCTTCGAGACGCGGATGTTCAAGTTCGACCGCAGGTGGGCAATGAGATTCTTGCCCATACGAGAGGCCGCCCGGCCGGCCAGCGAATCCTTGAATGTGGACAGCGCGAGCCGCGTACTCTCGATGGTGCCGAGCGCGATCACGATCGCGCCCTGTCGTCCGTCGCCTCGGGGCGGAGTGAGGAAGATCTCCCTCGAGGCCTTGCCGTCCCAGACGCGGACGCCGGTGGTGCGCACCCAATTGTCAGGCTGCGTCTCGGTGATGATGTCTTGCACCCGCACCTTCGGAACGATCAGAAGCCGCTTCCGAGCGTCGGCGACCGCGCCGCCACCGTCGGCAGCGGTGCTCGCGATGCGGGCCATGCGGATGAGACCCGGAACGCTGCTGAACTTGTTGAACGGGAACAACCCCGACTCCGTGACCGACTGGACGGCGAGAGGTGCCTCCAGCTTGAACAGATTCAACATGTCTGCGCGGCTAGTCGCATCGCCCGGCAACAGCCCCAGCCAGTCACGCAGTTCGTCGTCGGTGGGAGCGGCCGGCGCGTAGCGGACGGCTGGGTGATCCTTCAGATCGGCAAAGGTCAGGTTGGTAAAAACGCTCGCACCCGCCGCCTTGAGCGCGCCATGGAGTTGCTTGCGAAGCGCGATGTGCAGTGGTCCGTAGATGAAGTCATTCGTTTCATCAACACCGATGTGACCGCTGGCCTCGCGGAAATATCGGCTCTTCAACTCCGCCACGACGCTCGGCGGATAGTCCGCCAATTCCGGATCCATCAGCTCCGGCGACCAGCCACCCCACGAGAGCGACCGCCCGCCGATAGCAAAGAGGAGGCCCGCGTAATTGAGGGCGGGATGATAGTCCCATGGCACGCGCATTCCCGGGACGCCCAGCTGCGGCGTATTCTGCACGTGCTCCTGCAGCACCAGCGGCCCGGCCTCCAGCACGAGGATACGGCGGCTCTGCGTCGGATCGTGCACCAGGAGCTGCGTCGCCATGACCGCGCCGAACGTGCCACCGCCAATGACGATCACGTCGAAGTCGCGGCGCTGGCCCGCGACAGTCACGCCGAGACTGGCATACGCTTCATCCAACGTGTTGCAGATGAAGCGCGCCGGCAAATCGAGCGCGAGATCGGTGTCCTGGATTTGGACGCGCTGATTCGCGTCTGGATGAGGAATGAGGCGTGGCAGGTCGACTGGCATCATGTTGCACGTCCTTCGTTGGTCACAGCTGACAACCCGGTGAAGTGATCGCGGCTACCTCGAGAGCCAGAGCGTGATCGCCGCGAACCCGCCGACGCACACCGGCACCGCGCACGCGAAAACCAGAAACGCCGCGAGCGAGCGCCAGCGCGCGCGAATTCCCAATCCTTGTCGGTAAGCGCCCCACGATGCGATGAGCCACATCAGCAACAGCGTGTGGATCAGCAGCATGATTATGATGCCGGCCATCACGAGGGCTCCTCCGCTTCGGAAGCCCTGGTCGACGAATTGCGCCGCGTCGAGCCACTTGCCTGTCACATTGCCCTCGCGACTCACCATATCGTGCAGCCGTTCGAAAAAATGTAGGTCGACAAGCGCAAGGGGCATGGAGATCGCCATGGCGAGAAGAAGCGGAGATCCGGTACGTAGTCTCGAGCCGTAGAGAACACGCCTTTGAGCAATCCGTTCGAGTCTGGAGCCGTCGTCCGCTCGACGTCGTACCGGCGCTCGAGGTGTTTGGCGAGTTGCTCGACGTCATACCTCCACGTTCGGTCGGCGACTTCGAACGCCTTGAGTTTCGTCAACGGCGCCAGCGTCTGCGGCAGTTCGTCGGGGGAAGGCATCGCGGCGCCGTCGACGAGAATCGGGATGACGCCGATCCGTTCGGCGAAGGCGGTCTCAATCTCTCGTCGCACGTAATCATCGGGCTGAGCGACCCGACGCGTTCCGGCAGGGTCAGCGATGCTCGACCACCTGCGACCGATGACGACGAGCTCAACTGCGGCGGCCCGCAGGGCATCCAGGATCGCGCGTTCGAAGTCGGCGCCGCCCTCGATCGCGTCGACGTCGCGAAAGAGCTGCTCCCGTTCGAAAAAATCGACCAGGTCGTCCGACAGTCGACCCGCTGCCATCAGAGTGTCGGTGCGGCGATAGCTGATGAAGATGCCAGCCATTGGCTGTTCACGCGTCCTCTTTCAACAGATCATAGACGAGGACGAACCTGCTGATGGTGCCTCTGAAACTCCAACTCCTTTGAGATGTGATGCGCACTCGAATCGTCGAATTCGTGTTCGTCACATGCTTCGTCATCTCCACATGCGGCGGGGAATCCGATACCCGATGTGATGGCTGCCGCGACATGTCGTGGGGAATTGTCGCGAGCGCGCGATCGAGCTCTTCCTTGCAGAACGTGATCGACGAGTACATATGTACTGACGTGTTTTTTTTGAATCCTTTGTCTTGACTTTGCTGAAGGGCACGATCAGAATGCGGGCGATTCGGCAGTCCCATTGTGTTCGTCACACGAGTGAATCCTGACTCGACACGCTGAAAACCAACAAACCGGGTGAGGGCGAAGGTACGCCGCCGACATCCCTGTCTTCGCGTAACCATTTTCCAGCCTGGTCCTAAAACGCCGAGTGCGCGTGTGGCCGTCGAGGCGCCGCTCACTCCATCAGCGCGGACGACTCATTCTGACTGCTGTTCTCAGGAACGATCTCGGCCGGCTGCGATCGTGGCTGGCGCTTGGGGGAGCACATGCCGACGGCACCCACATTTCCGGGCGTCTACATCGAAGAGATTCCGAGTGGCGTTCGCACCATCACGGGAGTAGCTACTGCGATCACCGCGTTTATCGGCAGGGCGACGCGAGGCGCCACCGACAAGCCCGTCACGATCACGAGCTTCGGTGACTACGAACGGCTGTACGGCGGGCTGGCGCCAGACAGCCTGATGAGCTATGCCGTCCGCGACTTCTATCTCAATGGCGGAGCACAAGCGCTTATCGTGCGCGTGACACGGAACGCGGACCCCGCGCGGATCTCGTTGCCGACGCACCCGCTCGGGACGACGGATCCGTTGACGCTCGAGGCGGCCAACGCCGGCTCGTGGGCGAACGTTCTGGAGGCCGGCGTCGATTACGACACGAAAAATCCATCCGACAACGATCTCTTCAACCTGACGATCTACGAGCGAGTCGGCGACGACGATGTGGCCGTCGAGAAGTATTTGAACGTCTCGCTCGTCGAGAGCAGTTCCCGGTACCTGCCGCGCGTGCTCGAGCAGGGGTCGCTTCGTGTTCGCGTGCGCACGCTTGCAAACGGAGACCCGGTAATCCCAGAAGATTTATCCGGAAACCCCGTGCGGCCGTTGCCGACAGTTGTCGTCTCGAGTCCCCTCGGCAGCCCGCTCTCGGCGCCGAAGCAGGCGCCGGTCGCGGTCAGCGTCCAGGGTGACGACGGGGATCCGCCCGACCCGACCGACTACCAGGCCGCGATCACGCTGCTCGACAAAGCCGATCTGTTCAACATTCTGTGTATTCCTCCGGCGGAGCGTGATGGAGACACGGACAACGACGTCTGGCAGGACGCGCTCGCCTACTGCTACAAGCGACGCGCCATGCTGATTGTCGATCCCCCCGCAGCGTGGGGCGCCAGCGATGTTCCCACCGTCGCGGCGGCCGCGGCGGAAGCCGGCTTGAGCACGCTGGGATTGAGCGGCGACCAGGCACGCAACGCGGCCCTCTATTTTCCGCGGGTGCGCCAGACCGATCCGTTCAAGGACCGACAAGTGGAAACGTTCGTGCCGTGCGGCATCCTGGCTGGCGTGATGGCGCGCACCGACGCGCAGCGAGGCGTGTGGAAAGCGCCAGCCGGCCTTGATGCATCGCTCAACGGCGTCGATGCGCTGCAAGTCAATCTCAACGACGCCGCGAACGGGATCCTGAATCCGCTCGGGATCAACTGCCTGCGATCGTTCCCGAGCGGCCGCGTCGCCTGGGGAGCGCGCACGCTCCGCGGAGCCGATCGCGATGCCGACGAGTACAAATACATCCCGGTTCGTCGTCTCGCCCTCTTCCTCGAAGAGAGCCTCTATCGCGGCACGCAGTGGGTCGTGTTCGAACCGAACGACGAGCCGCTGTGGGCTCAGATCCGCCTGAACGTCGGCGCGTTCATGCAGAACCTCTTCCGACAGGGCGCCTTCCAGGGGCGCACGCCCCGCGAAGCGTATCTGGTGAAGTGCGACAAGGAGACCACGACTCAGAACGACATCAACCTGGGGATCGTGAACATCCTCGTCGGCTTCGCGCCGCTCAAGCCGGCCGAATTCGTGATTATCAAGATCCAGCAGCTGGCGGGTCAGGTCGAAGTCTGATCCGGGCTCGAGACCGTTCCTTCTTCGGCCGAAGAACCGGGAGGCGTGCCATGGCGCAGTTCAGCGTAAACGCGCAGCGTTTCGATCCATACAAGAACTTCAAGTTCCGGGTGAAATGGGATGGCCGGTACGTCGCCGGCGCCAGCAAAGTCGGCATGCTCAAGCGCACCACCGAAGTGGTCAAGCATCGCGAGGGCGGCGATCCGAGCAGCAGCCGCAAATCGCCGGGACGGACCGAATTCGATGCGATCACGATCGAACGCGGCGTCACCCACGACACCGAGTTCGAGAAGTGGGCCAACAAGATCCATAACTTCGGCGCCGGGCTCGGCGCCGAGACCTCGCTCAAGGACTTCCGCAAGGACATCACGATCGAGCTGTACAACGAAGCCGGCCAGCTGGCGATCGCCTACAAGGTGTTCCGATGCTGGGTGTCCGAGTACCAGGCGCTCCCGGATCTCGACGCGAATGCCAACGCGGTCGCGATTCAGCACCTCAAGCTCGAGAACGAAGGTTGGGAGCGCGACCTCGACGTGCCCGAGCCGGCGGAGCCGACCTTCACCGAGCCGCCCGTCTAGTGCACCGTCATGCGCGCCCTATCGGCGTCAGAACTGCTGAGCGCCTGGGAGCGGGCTGCCGGCCTGCCGCTCGCGGGCCGATCCCTCGTCCTGCTGAGCGTGTGCGCCGCCGACGCGTCACTCGACGCGCTGGCGCGGCTCACGATCGGCCAGCGTAACGCCCGCCTGCTCGAACTCCGCGTCTCGATGTTCGGCGTCGAGTTCGCGACGATCGCCGACTGCCCGGCCTGTCGAGAACGTGTCGAGGCCTCGTTCTCCGCCGATCAGATCTGTGGCACTGATGTGAGCCTGCCGGAGATCTGTACCTGCGAGATCGCAGGGTACGTCGTCCAGTTCCGCCTCCCCAATAGCGGCGACCTCGAATCGCTCAGCCACATCACCACTATCGAGGAGGCGCGCACGGCGCTCGTCGATCGTCTGGTTTTGTGCGCTGCACGGCAGGGCGAGACCGTTCCGACGCACTCGTTTGGCGACGACGTGGTGAGCGCACTGGGCGCCGAAATGGATCGGCTCGATCCGAACGCGGACATCCGTCTCTCGTTCGAGTGCCCCCGCTGCGCCCACGCGTTCGAAGCGGGCTTCGACATCGGATCGTTCTTGTGGGACGAACTCGACGCGTGGGCCGCGCGCATGCTGAGCGAGGTGCACCAGCTCGCGTCCGCCTATGGTTGGAGCGAACACGACATTCTTGAGATGAGCGCCATGCGGCGCCAGGCGTACCTCCACTTGATCGCGTCATGAGCGACTTCCTCACGCGCCTCGTGATGCACGCGGGCAGGGCGCTCGACGTCATACGGCCGCGGCCGCTGTCCCGCTTCGAGGAGCCGGTTCGACCTTCGCGCGCATCGGAAGAGATCACCTTTCCGGTTGCGCGGCAGTCACCGACACCGTCCGTGACGCCGGACGACGGGACGCGAAGTGCTGCTCCCGCCGCGCGCGATTCCGTGTCCGCACCCGAGCCGGGCACGCGAGCCAGTGCTCTTCCGGCGGATCGTTCGGCTGCGCAAGCGCCGCACCCGACGGTCCAGGTGCACCTGCCATCGGTGATGCAGGAGCCCGAAACACGGACCGGGAGGTCACCAGAGACGGTTCGGCACGAAAGCACTCACACGATCACGCGAATCGTGGAGCAAGTCGTCCGCCCCGAAACCCGACCGCAGGCCAGCGCGGCTGACAGCATTCCAGCGCGCACGGCGAGTCAAGCGAAGCGGGCCGATCGGCTGG
>AR_comb_assmDRAFT_11109628_pt1 | contig 10822 bp, 3 predicted proteins | sample ArasoioldDNA_FD_10543 | JGI IMG/M metagenome (IMG submission 10543) | reverse complement strand
GCATTCAGATTTATTTTTGAAAAGAAATACTGCATCACCAGGAAGATGGGTAATAAAATAAGAAGCGGTTTATTTCCCAGGATCATTTTTCTTTTTTCAGGATCAAGGATGAAGCTGGCAATGTTATCTCCAATGGCATAAAACAAATAGAAGAAGAATACATCGCCAAATAACCCGGTGGGTATTTCATTCACCGTTGTATAGTAAGCAAGGAAATAAAGTACAAGTCCAAGTCCAAGTTGCTGCCAGCCATTGAACTTAAGTTTTACTTTGATGAATGCATAAATAACTCCCACAAAGAAAAGCGCGTTGAGGTACCAGAACTGCTCTATTTCTCTTGGATTCCATAATAAATGCAAATAGTCAATAGGCTCACGATTCGCGTTTACATATCCCTTGAAAAGCAATTGCATGGTAATCTGTATGCAGCCCCACACCAGGAATGGCCAGAATATATAACGGAATCTATCTTCAATGAAGTGCATGATTCCCTTTTTCCGAAGGCTGGCTCCCACAAAAATTCCCGATATGATGAAAAAAAGGGGCATCCTGAAACTAAAGAAGAAAACATTCAGGAATTGAAGCACGGGATGCTCATTGGCCTGAAGAATGTTTGCATTGGCTAAACCCTCGTGAGTATGACGAAAGCAAACGAGGATGATGCATATTCCTCGGGCATAATCTATCCACGGGTAACGGTCCCGGGATAAGATATACCGCATGTTAAATAATGAGTTAGACAAGATTTAAGGTTTAATGATCCTGTTCTGTTTATAAATCGATATTTTCCGCTTGAACTTCATTCAGTACAGCGCCGACGAACTTGTTTCCCGTGTGTTTCAAAAATTGAATCGATTCTTTATCAGTTTGCCTCAGAACAGACCTTGCTGAGAAAACAGAAATTATGCCATCCACATATTTCGATAGCTCTTTACTATCGGCATGCGTATTCAATGCCGCTCCTTCAATGAATACGAAGTCATAGTTTTCAGCTATCGCCCTAAGATGATCAAGAAGATTATTCTTAGGTAAGATCTCAGATGGGGTATAATTTCCGAAATTACAGCCTACCAGTTCTACATAGGGAATAGGCGTTTCGCTCTTTATATCTTCAAATTTGTCTAAAGGATTTCTTTCGCCATTCACACTGAATTTTTCGAGCGATGGCTTCGCCTGAAATTTTTCAGTGAGCGTATTGTTGGAGAAATTCGAGTCTACCAGCAATACTTTTTTTCTGCTTAAACTGAAACTATTGGCCAATGCCTCCATCACTGTTGTCTTTCCTTCTCCAATCTTATTGCTGGTAAAAAGGAAGATCTTCTTTCCTGTGTTTTCAATTTCGAATCTTAATTTCCTTGTATTCTCCACAAATAACAATTCTTCTGCCTTTCTTTTTCTGTCTCCATTAATGTCGAAAAGTGTTCCAACGTCTCTTTTGCGAAGATCAACATGGTTGATAGGACTCAATAATTTCAACCTCGTATGCCTCAAGAATGTGGATGGTGTTTTCATTGAACCATCAATCAGATCAAGTAAGATGATGAGGATAGTTGAAATGGCAAGCATCGCAAAGCCTGCTCCACCAATGATCAATAGCCTGCGGTCTGGGTCAGGTGAAACTGGCGGTTGCGCCAACATTGTTTGCTTGAAATTGATCTCAGGAGCAATGTTTACGTCTTGTGCCGATTGTTGACTTCTTAAAAGATTTTCATATTGCGTTGTAAGGATCTTGATCTGCGATTCAAACTGTGCAGCCAAAACCGTTTCTCCACCTCCCCGCGTTGCAATGGACCTGTACTCGTCCATTTTTTGCTTGAACAATCCAACATTTATTTGAGTAGCGGCTATATCAGCTTCCAATTCGTACTTCTTCTTCGTTAGGTCAGATCGTTCTTTTTGAATATCCTTTTGATTGGAGCTGCCACTGTTTCCTGCAGAGGATAATTGCGCGATTTTCTTATTGTTGTCATCAATTTGTTGCTGAATATTGGGATCATTCCCTCCACTCATTCTTGCTGCCAAATCGTTATTCTCTTTTCGCAGCCTGAGGATTTCTGAATTATTATTGACACCTGCATTACCTGAACTTCCAAGATTCCGGAGCTGCTCGTCAACAGATTTTAGCTGCGATTTATAAGTATTTAATTTGGCAGATTCATTGGTATAGTTTGAAGTAGCGTCATTCACTATGTCCATAGCCGCTATACTTATTCCCGAAATATCGGGCGAGCCAATCTTGTTGCGGAAGTCTTCATAGAGTTTATTGGCTTTATCCAATTCAGTCTTTTTTGCCTTCGTAAGACTGTCCAGCTTCAGTGAAGATTCGGCACTCCTGGTAGAATATATTCTGGTAAAGAATAACTGGAACTCATCTCCAATATCATTTACCACGAAAGCCGATAATTCGGGGTTGTCTGATTTAAACCAGATGTTGAGGTAATCAGTTCCAGGAACTCGTTCGATCAGGAATTTCTTCATCAGCGTAAGTTGATCGTAACCATAGAGCCCAATAAAATCCTTCATTCTCCTTTCATCGGGATCATTCGTATTGAGTTCCTCCATCAGCAAAATCTTATTCCTTAACGTATTCCTCAGCTTGGACTGATCCACGGAAATGTAATGGGTAGTCCTTTTCTGTTCCTCCGTTAATGTTCTGTAAGGATGTTCACTTTCCAGGTCATGAAGCATGAGTTTATAAGAAACCATGCCCAGGACAACGGGAGACTTGAAGGTCTCGATCACGTTTTTGAACTGAAAGTCGATTTCAAAAATGTTGAAAGTTTCTTCCGATTTGATCTGAACTTTTTTGCCCATCGTGAACCCGGTAGAGTATTGGGCCAGGGCAGTATAAGATTTCTTTAGGGTCAGCGAAAAGGCTATTCCAGCTGCAACACCAACCAAGGCGCTGAAAATGATAATCCATTTCTTTCGCAGAAGCGAATGTAACAAGTACAAAAGATCCATGTAAGGTAAATTTGTAGTTTCAGGTACTTTGGACGGTTTCCCTACAGGCTATTTTTGTGCCACCCTCCCTCGTTAGCGGATTCGGCAGCTATGGGCCTTCAAAGTTTACTAGAATTCGCGGGCCAGAAAAGCTAAATTAATCCACATTTCACTATTAAAAAATCCGGGAACTACGGTTCCCGGATTCTTAACTATCCGTTGAATCTTATTTTCGGCTTTTTATAAGCTTAGTTGTATTCAATACTTGTCCGTTTATATTCAACTTCACAACGTACACCCCAGGCGTAAAGCCACTGTTTTCCAGGTTGAGGCTTAACCTGTTCTGACCTACAGGCATACTACCGGCATTTCTGCGATATACCAACCTGCCACTCATATCATAGAGGTCTACCGTCACTTTGTTACCCCCCGCATTATTATAGAACTCAATATTGAGTTGGTCCATAAACGGATTGGGGTAGGCGCTGAGCCTGGTTACCACAGGTTGTTGTGTAGTGTGATTGGCATCACTTAACCTTTCAGCCGGTGTTTGATCAACTCCTGAACTAACTCCACTGCCCGAATTAATGATCCTGTTCATAACAACTCCACCAACCAGGTCGTCATAGGCATTTATAATCATGGCGGCCGTAAATCCAAATTCACCCAGGGCGGTAGTGGATACGGTTATGAATACTTCACCATTCGCGTCTGGCACTACATCACCAATATAGACCACTTTACTATCGTTTCTATGTGAATTGAGATAAACCGTGCGGTTCCCGATAGAATAGGTGGCAGTATAGTTTCCATCAAACCATGCCGGGCCCGTACTACCAAAGAATCCAAACCTATAGCGCTTACCAACATTGAGGCCGCTTACTTTGAATTGTGCCAGTTGGCCTCTATCGTTCCAGTAATTACTTCTCATCACATTGTCAGGGAAAATGCCACCGCTGGCAAACGTTTGCATACCTGCATCAAACTGTCCGTTGAACTGTTTACTTATGGTGAGATTGATTCCGGTGCTAATATTCTGCTCATTGTAAAGATTCGGGAACGTCAGACCTGCATTGGGGTTTGCATTCAGGTTGTTCCATGGAAGTGGGCCGGGATAAGTGAAGTCGAGATTCACAAACACCTGGGACTTCGGCGTAATGGTTGATACCGTGTTGCTGAACTCCGATGCTCCCGTTGTATTGAACCTGGCTCTCACCTGGTAGAAATACTTTGTATTTGCGGTCAGACCTGTATTGGTAAAGGTTGTAACGTTGGCTGCGGTTGTTTGAACCGTTGTCCATGGACCTCCGGCAGAGGTAGCTCTCTGAACTTCAAAACCTGTTTCATTATATGAGCGATCAGACCACGTAAGTATCACCGCGTTCTTATCTCTCGGTTCTGCGTAGAGGTTAGTTGGGTTCAGGAGAACTGTATTTGTAAACGTATCCGCGAATTCTTCAAGCACAATGGCATTGAGGTACATGAAGCTTGAAGTAGACGGCTTGGTTGCAGTTACAATGATCGAATCACCTACAGGAGCAAGCCTGTTCAACTGCGCTGTTTGTCTTGAATTGTATCTCGCATTCAGGGAAACAGTTGGCACACCTGCTGAAGAATAGTTAGCCACTGCAGTCAGTCCATCATTTGCGCTGCCCAGGAATACCACGTTATATCGTTTGCTGGGATTTAGTCCTGTAAACTTAATTCGCTTACCAGCATTGTCCGTTGCAAATACATAGCTTCTCAATACTGAATCAGGATACACACCCGAGTTATTGCCGGTAATAAATCCTAGCGGGTTAGTCCCACTCCAACTATCACGATAAGTAATTCCAATGGTAGAAACCACCCCTGCTTCATCTTTCAGATTGGCCTGCGATCTTCCATCAAATGGGAATCCGAGGAAGTCGTTCCACTGAGGGCCACCAAACAATCCATCTGTTCCAACTTTAATATAGAATGAGCGCGTGTTTCTATCCACTACATTTAATAAGAGCGACTTTGTTGATGATCCGCCCTTATCATCCTGGGCATTGATAGTAATATCAAATCGTCCAAGATTGTCTTTTGTTGGATTGGCAACAAGTCTGTAATTGCCCCCGCCAAGATTTTGCAATGTAACAAAAGGCGGAAGATTGGGTGATGTTACTGTTAACACATCGCCTGGATTGTCAGTTACAGTGAAATTTTCTTGTGCCGTACCGGCTGTTTTTACCAGCAGGTTATCGAGGTTACTGATCACAGGGCTGTTGTTTCCGATAACAACGCTGATAGTATCACTGGAAGGTGAATCACCAACCGGATTGCCTGCCACTATATAATAATAGTATTGGGTCAATGGATTTGCAGTGGCATCCAGGTATTCCGTAGTGTTATTGTTGAGTGCACCTGGATTCAATAGCGTAAACGGTCCAGCCAAATCAGTGCTACGATAAATCTTGTATGTTGTTTCATTATAGGCCACATCGGTCCAGCTCAGTTGGGTACCGGTATGTTCTACGAATTCTCCAACAAGATTCAATGGCTTCACTGGACTTGTTCCATCATTGTACAACGTTTCTATTTCAAACGCGTTCAGGAATCCGCCTCTATCGAATGCCGCGTCACCGATCATTCTTACCATGATTATGCCTGCGCCCGTTGGAGTAAGTTGGTTAAGCCTTACTGTTTCAGTTGTATTGTTTTGCGCTTCCAATGATCCTGATTGTCCACCCGAACTATAAGTTGTAATACTACTGGGGAATCCACCAAATGTGCTACTTCCAAACAATCTGATGTTGTACTTCTTGGTAGGATCCAATCCTGAAATTCGAAGATCAGCGGTATCAGAAAGGTTATTTCCCTGGAATAATCCCCACCAGCTAAAGTCTTTCATCACTGCATCGGGATACACGCCTGAATTGTTACCTGTTTGCGCACCATACGGACCCAGGTTGAATTGCCAACTGTTCACCACATTGGCACCTACTGAAGTGGTGGCACCATTTGAGTTCTTCAAGTTTGAAATGAACTGCGACGTCATATTATTCCACGGCTCAGGCCCATCGGTATTGTATTTCACTTTCACGAAGATCCTTTCGTTTGGATCTTTTTCATTCACCGTAATACTGAATGAACGCTGTATCCATCCTCCAAATCCGTCTTCAACCAGTACACTTACATTATAAATTCCTGATGCTGCATATCCTGGTGTAAGATGAAGCGTACCGGTACCCGCGCCATTATGGGAGAAGGCTGCAAAAGAAGGTAGTCCATCAAACGTCCAGCTAATAAATGATGGGTTCTCGTTGTCGCCCGCAATCAAATTAAAGGTCGTATCGCCACCCTCATTCATTGTCACATTATTGATTGGTTGCAATGTTGGAGGGAAGTTATTATTTACAATCAATCCAAAGCTTGTGGTATCAGCTCCGCCATTACCGTCATTTACATACAAAGTGATGAAATAAGAGCCGCGGTCGCCAAATCTTGGATTGAACACCACCTGGGAATTTCCGTTACTCAATGGTGTAACTGTAGCGAATGCAGGAAGGTTATCAAAAGTGAAGGTCATGACATCACCATCCTGGTCAACCGCAGTCAGTGGCAAGGTATCAAGCGTGGAGAATCTCATGGTGAAATCCCTGATATCAGTGATTACCGGAGTCACATTTGCAGTTCTGGCGTTCGCAGTATTTGAATACGCCGATGGTCCGCCTTGTCCAGTTGCTCTTACTTTATAATAGTAAGTAACATTAGCGAACAGGCCTTCATCGTCAAAAGTCCTGGGATTAGTAGAACCTGCGTTAACGTTAGCGAGTAAGCGATAATGCAATTCATCACCAGCAGAACGCCATATTTCGAACGCAGATTCATCGGGTGAATTATCGGTCCAATTAATCGTGATCGAAGAAGATGAATTGGCAACTGCCGTTAAAGCAGATGGAGCTAATGGAGATGGAGGTAGAGCAAGCGTTGCTGCATTGGACTCAGCGATGGTATGTGTACTCATCAAACTTGAAATCTCTGCAGGGCTCAACGCGCCATCAATCACATAAACATTATCAATCAACCCGGAGTAGTTTGTAAATGTTGATGCTGTTTCAGCAAATACATTTTCTGAAGCAGCAGTTCCAGTTGAATAACCCAGTCTCGAACTACTTGTTGATGCCGCTGCAATAGAAGAGAAGCTGAGTGAAGTGGTAGATGCCGCCTGTACACCGTTGATGTATAACCGAAGTGTATTTCCGTTATAAACTAACGCTACGTGCGTCCAGGTGGAAGTAGTGGTAAAGCTTCCGCTTGAAATGGTAGTACGTGTATTGTTGCTGGCCACTCCTGCTTGAATTGTATTTGCATTGATTCGTAATCCTAAACCATTATCGGCTCCGCCAAAATCAAACAACATCCGTTTTAGTGTTGTGATGGTTGGCTTGATCCACATCGCAACGGTTCTCTGGTTATAACCTCCATCGCTTGGGAATCCGCCGCTGCCGCTATTATTCACTGCAGCGAAGCTGTTCCCCGGAGGCGCGGTATTATTGAAGGAGAGAGAGTGAGTTCCTTCTTGTTTATCAGCCGAATTGAAACTGGTATTGGTGCCGGTTAATGCCCGATTACTATTTCCTTTTGCATCATTCAAATTATTGTTGAGCCTCCAATTCACTTCTGTATTAGAATAAATGAAAGCAGATTCACCAGCAGTTCCAATAGCTCTTAGTCGATAGTAATACCTGGTATTTGCAGTGAGGCCAGAATCTATATATGAGTTTACTCCAGCGCCTGTTGTAAATACTACTCCAAACGGACCAGTCTTCGAAATCGATCTCGCAATTTCAAATCCGGTTTCATTAGAGCTATTGTCGGTCCAGCTAAGCGTGATCCTGTCGAATCCTCCAGCCACAGCATTGAGATTAGTTGGAGCCGCAGGAGCGGTTCCAGGAGGAGTATTCACATCAGAAAAAGCGGAGTTAGGAATGGCCACCATACCGCCTGTTCCCGGCGGGTCCCAGTTAATACTCATCGCTTCACCACCGCCTTGCTCAAAGAATGTTGCGGCAATGGGATAAATTCCTGCTGTAAGCGAAAGACTTGCTGATACGCACGTGGTTCCATGCAAACCATCGTTACTTACCGTGGGCACCAGGTTAATATCCTGTCGGTAATATTGGTTCACATATAATTCACTTCCATCATCAGAACATGTTTGAAAAACATATGTGCCTGTTGTAGGAATCTTAATATATCCCTGCCATAAGAAACCAAACTGGTCGCTGCGGTTGCGTACACCGATGTCCACATTGGCGGTTTGGCCGGTCTTTAAGATGGGTAGTGCATTGAAGTCGGGAAGATTTTCCCAATCGCCTTCGTAGTACTGGTATATTAAACCCTGCAGTTTAGTAAATGCCGTTACCTGGTTGCTGTGTGGCGACAAGTTTCCAACTATATCCCTGGCCCGTACCGTGAAATTGTAATTCTGGAAACTATCCAGTCCGGTTGCGATAAATCTTGTATCAGCAGTTGAAAAAGTTTTTGTTCCATTAATATAAACATCATAGGCTTCAACACCCACATTATCTGTAGAACCATCCCACTGAAGAAACACAGAAAAACGTGTAATTCCATTTATCCTGAGATTGATGGGCGTTGTAGGTGCTTGTTTGTCCACTGTGGTTTTACCGAGCGCAGTGTTACTGTTGGTAGCGGCGCTAAAATTATTTACCGCCCTCACCAAATAATAGTAGTTGGTATTGGGTTCCAGGCCTACATCAACAAACGAAATAATGTTTGCACCGGTGATGCCAATTAATTTAAATGGACCAGTTGCTGCATCAGCGCGATAAATTTCAAAATTTGTTTCATTAAATGCAGGAGCTGGATTATCGGTCCAATCCAACTGCATGGTGGTAGGAGATAGTGGGAATGCAGTTAGGTTTTTTGCGGGGAATGGTTTGTTTGGTCCATTTGCATTCACCACCGTAAATGTGTCAGAAAAGAATGCATTACATCCAAACAGTTCCTTGATTCTTGCGGCATACCTGCCGGGAACTGCATTAAAAATACTGTCCGTTCCAACCAGTGCATTGTCACTTACTCTATACCATTCATAAGTCACGTATCCCGGTGGTTCTTTCAACGGCACAATAGTACTGCCGTCTGGTGCCGGCAATACCACACTTCTCAATCCCTTTACTTGAATATCAGGAGTGGTAGAGGTAGTTTTTTGACTGATGACGGCAGGCTTTGGCGACCATTCAGACCAATCCCCCGAAAGCGTTCGTTTGAAGCGGACCGCATAGGTTCCGAAGCTTGTTGCGATATATTCGTTCGAGGTTGCCCCCGGAATTGTGACGCCATCTTTTTGCCATTCATATGCAGCGAAGCCTCCGGTGATTCCTAGTCTTGCATTCACTGCCGAATCAGGGCAGAACTGGTTGTGTTGAAAATAAACCAAAGGGTTGGCCTTATGCATGTCATTCATAAACTGCAGAAATCCGGGTTCCTGCCAATGGTTATTCCAAACGAAATGGCCAAGGTCTGGGTAAAGAGTCCATTTAATGTCGCCTCCCGCATTCCGTATCGTCTCATAAACTTGTTGCGCCACCAATGGATGAGGATTGTTATCCTGTCCGCCGGTAGCCATCCATATTGGGATATGAATAAAATTATTCAACCCTCCCAGTGCTCCCGTTGACGCGGCAGAGCTGGGGGCTGCCTTTGCTACTCGTTGGGGATATAATAAAAGTACTTCAAAACAAGCCTGTCCTCCTGCAGATAATCCATCTATGAAAATTCGATTGATATCCAATTTGCAATACTTCGCAAGGGAGTCGATCACTCCAAATGTGGGCTGATAATAACTATCGCCGAATGAACCACCGGTATTTTGGGGATAAATAAGGAAACCATCGAATTGTCCTGAATTAACTTGATTCTTGAAGAATTCTCCGCCATGCAGCAATTGCAATTCATTATCGTAAATCCAACCTTTCTCTCCTGCTCCGTGGAAAAATAGCATCACCGGATATTTTTTACCATCATTTACATTGTGCTGGTATGACCGGGGAAACATAACACGGAACGAAACTCCGTTAAAGTGATAAGCCTTAAACCTGGCTGAGTCCCAGGTGAATCTTGGCGTAACCACCCACTTCTGCACATTGCCCCAATTAGTTACAGGATTTTGTGCGCTTCCACTGGGAGCTCCGGCATTGAAATTGACCATTGGATCTGCCGGGTCAAATACGTTAGGTTGCGCAAACAGATGTGCATAGGATAGCAATCCTATAGTGGTAAGAAGTAAGAGTCGCTTCATAAGAAGACAGTTAATGAGGTTTCAATTATGCCCAAAAATTCAATTGAGGGGATACCGATCCGCCTTAAATACAGGTGAGGTATATTGGAGGTGTACTAATGGTTATAGCGGCTTTCGAGAGGAATAAGGTAATCACGAAGGTTTTCGGTGGATGTTAGGGATACAGACTGGGAGAGCCTTTTAAGGCGTCAAAAATAATAATAAAATTCAGAAACGGAAATAATTTGGAAACAATCTGCGGCAACAACAATTTTGGTTACTTTTCCGATCCGATTATTATACCTCCGATTACACACACTCTTCATTGATGACGATCATTAAAATCATTTTCTGGATAAGTCTTTTCGTGATTGTATATAGTTATGTCGGATACGGGATACTGTTATATTTCCTGGTACGGCTAAAAAATATTTTCAAGGGTAAAAAGTCAACCGTTTCCACTACATACGAACCCGATGTATCCTTGGTTGTTGCTGCATGGAACGAAGAAGATTATATACAGGCAAAGATTGATAACACACTGGCACTGGACTATCCACCAGAAAAATTGCAGATAATATTTATAACCGACGGATCTACCGACAA
>AR_comb_assmDRAFT_10226743_pt1 | contig 10824 bp, 5 predicted proteins | sample ArasoioldDNA_FD_10543 | JGI IMG/M metagenome (IMG submission 10543) | reverse complement strand
GCAACCGGCCCATTACCGTGAGCCACGCCGTTGTCGGGCGCGCCAGGACATCCTCAAGGGTAAGCGCAGGAGAGTGAGCCAGGGGCACCCAGAAGTCGGAGCGTTTTCCTATCTGAGTACCGGCGAAACTCGACGCCGCGACGCCGACGACGACGTGGGATTGGCCGTTCAGGACGACGCTGATGGTCTGTCCCGACAGTTGCGGTGCGCCAAGGCGGTCGCGCCAGAACGCCTCGGACACGACGACTGTCGGCGGTACGTTGCTCTTGTCATCGGCGACCGTCAGCGCCCGGCCAGTTCGCAACCGAATGCCCAGAACCTCGAAGAAGTTGCCGGATACGACCTCGCCCTCGAGCGGCACCGATTCGCTGGTCCCAGCCCACGTCGCCTGCACCGGCGAGTACGCGATCAGGCCGTCGACCGTTCGGGACTGCGCGCGCAGATCGGTGTAGTCAGGATACGAGAAGTTGTGCATGAGACCCGAGTCGCGCTGCAGCAGCAACAGAACCAGGCCGCCAGGTTCGCGAACGGCAAGCGAGCGGACAAGGGTCGCGTCGGCAAGCGTCAGGAGCAGAACGTTCAGCCCTAACCCGGCGGTGAGCGAGACGAAGGCAACCAGTGTCGTGAGCGGCTGGCGCGAGAGCAAGCGGACCGCAAACCGAACGTCGGTGGCAAGACCGATGAGCATACGTACTCCAGGATGCAGGCGCGAGCGTTCGAGTCGCGTCGGTTGCGGATTCAGCAAACGGCGACGGAGGTTTGGCGCAAACGAGCGGCAGGTGTCGCGCCACACCCAGCGTTGCGCGGCCCGTGAGTTGCCGACGGCGCGGCGATCGAATTCCTCGAGGACGTCGCCGATGACGGCAGCACGCTCGTCTGGCGCGAGCGACCGTTCGTAGAGCCACAGCGCAAGCCGGGACGGGCGAATCATCCTCTGCTCCGCTGAGCGCCGAGGTCGACGCCGGCCCACATGCGTGTCAGGGCCTCCCGCGATCGCGCGAGCGCCGTCGCTCCAGCCGCCCGCAGCGTGAAGTAGCGCTTCGCCCGGCCACCGCGCTGCGGTGTCGGGTCTGACATCCTCGAGCTCACGTAGCCCTTGCGCTCGAGCCGATCGAGGGCGGTGTAGAGTGCGCCAATCGCAATCGAGCGGCCCGTCTGCTTCTCGATCTCCCGACGAATGGTCGAACCATAGGCGTCCGTATCGAGCCGGACGATGGCCAGCAGAACCAGATGCTCGAACTCGCCGAGGGCGTCCACGCGTCCCATTTGAACTGCATCGTAGAGTAAATCGCCGTACAGTTCAAGGGGTTCCAAACGTTCCAGAGGTTCCAAAGGTTCAAAAGGTTCGACCGAGAACCTCTGAACCTCCGAACCTCCAGAACCCCTTGAACCCCTTGAACCCCTAGAAGGTAATCCGGGCGCCGAGGAAGAACCGCCGCGGATCGAGGAAGCGGATCGGCTCACCGAACGCCGTCCCACCCGCGCCGGCGACGAGGTCCTGGTCGCGGATCGAGTCCTGATTGTTCAGCGCGTTGAAGATGTCGACGAAGAACTCCGTGCCGAAATCGCGCCAACGCTTCTTGTACTGCGCCCTCAAATCGAGTTGCGCCCAACCCGGGTTCTGGAGCGACCCAATCGCGTCGGGCGTCACCCAGAAGTCGGTCACGCCGGCGTACTCGTAGGGCACGTCCACCTGAATCGGCAGATTGCGCTGCGAGGCGAGCGCGGTTTTGCTGGCGATCGTTCCCGAGTTGTAGCGGAACGCCGCGCCGAGCTCGATGCCCACCGGCCAAATATACGAACCGGCGACCTTGAAGACGTGCGGGATCGTGCCGGGCTGCTTCTTGTACGTATCCGGCGCGAGCGGATCCAGATACAGCACGTCGCCCTGGAAGTCGGCGTTCGAGTCCGAGTTGGTGTTGCCCTTGGCCCAGTTATAGGTGTAGGACCCGAGCAGCTGCCAGTTGTTGCTGTAGCGTTTGCGGAAGACCAGGTCGACGCCCTGATAGTTCCGCTTGCCGCCGTTCAGCGTCGCGATGACGAAGTTCGATCCCGGATTCTCGGCGTAGCCGAAATAGTCGAGCCCGAGCCAGAGCGACTGCGGATCGTCAATCGGGCCGGGATAATCGGTCGTGCCGCTCGTCGACGTGGCAAAGAGCGCCAGGTCGTAGTCCTCGAGGATGTCGCGGGTCCGGCGGTCGGTGTAAGCCACCTCGACACTCATGTTGTGCCCGAGGTCCGCCTGGTACCCGGTGCTGAAGTCGTCGGTGTAGGGTGTCTTCGTCGTCGGCGCGAAGAACGCGTCCTGCTGCACGAGGCCGCCACGCGTCCGATAGGTGACCCAGGCGTCGTTGATCCACACCTGCTCTTCGAGGACGGAGCCGCTCAGCGTGCCGGCGAAGTTGGTCATGTTGTTGCGGATCGGATCGTAGTAGCGGCCGTAGTAGCCGTAGACCTTCTGCTTACCATCGCCGCGGACGTCGAACGCGGCGCTCAAGCGCGGCGCCACCGCCCAGTCGAACGTGAAGATCTCCTCGCCGGTGCTGGCGAAGTGCTTCCATTGCTCGGCACGAAGGCCGACATTGAATGTCAGCCGGCTGTAGGTGAACTGATCCTGCACGAAGAAGCTCAGGCCATCCGAACGCGTCTCCTGCGAGCCGCGCTGCGACATGAACGTGCGGTCGTAGTTGACCTTGCCGTCAGGGTTGCCCACCGTGCTGTTGAACATGAGGCGTGGCCCCATCTCGGCAGAGGTGATGACGCCGTCGCCGTTGGCGTCGAACTGCGCGTAGTACTGCGCGCGATTCGGCAATCGATTGATCGTGTTGATCAGCCCGTTGAAGTCGCTCGAGTTGTTGACGTTGAAGTCACGGCCGCTGAATGAACCGGTCGCCAACTCGCCCGCCGACACACCCGTGAGGCCATTCTGCAACGAAGTGACGGTCTGATCGTCGACGTAACTTGTGTCGCGGAAGTTGTCGTTGCGCGACCACTCGAGTCCACCCTTGAACGTGTGCCGGTTCCACGAGTATTGAAGCGAGCCGCGGACGCCCTTGGTGTCGCGTTGGTCGAGGCGGTCCTGTCCGAACCCGCCGAGCTGCTCGTCGGTCAGCGTGCGGACGTCGGTCGATCGATAGATGACGGTATTCGACACGTCGCGGATGGCTGATAGATCGGTGACCTCGCCGTTGTGCACGTTGTAGCCGGCTTCGATGAGCATCGGGCCCTGCAGCCGCGTGTAGTTGAGGCTGTAGTTGTCACCGCCCTGCACGCGCGCGCGGTCGCGGGCATTGGTCAGATCGCGATCGCGCCGTCCGCTGATGTCCGTTGGATCGTTGAGGAACGTGAAGCTCGCCGTGTCCGAGCGCGTTGGTGTCCAGGTGCCCTTGGCGTAGCCCTGATCCTGGGTATTCTTGACCGTGCGCAGGAACTCATCGGTGTCGAGGCTGGTGACGTCGTCCTCGCGCTCGAGCCGGCGGTAGCTGCCGTAGAACCACGCGCGATCGCGAACGATCGGTCCACCGATCGTTCCGGCGGCGTCGAAGGTCGAGAACTCCTGGAGCGCGGAGTTCTTGTTCTCCGCCACCAGGGCGTTGTTCTGGAAGAAGTAATTGCCGGAGCCGTGGAACGCGTTGCTGCCGGACTTGGTGATGACGGTCGAGAGCAGCCCTGGCGTGCCAACGTACTCAGCCGGGATGCCGCCGGTCAACACCTTCTGTTCCTGGATGATCTCGGTGTTGAGATTCGATCCGAACGTGCCGGTGACCGGGTCGGTGACGTTGATGCCATTGAAGTAGTAGAAGTTGTCGCTCGACACGCCGAGGTTGCCGCCAATGTCGCTGTAGTTGATGCCAGACTTCGACGCCGGGTTGCCCGGCTGCTGCGGATCGTCAGGCAGCACGCCCGGCACGAGTTGGAGATAGCTCTGATACGAACGGCCCGTCGGCAGCGATTCTGTCAACTGCAGTGTGATGTCCTGGCCTGTCGTCGCGCTCCGCGAGTCGACGATCGGCGATTCGGCGGTGACCTGAACCTGTTCGGTGATGCCACCAACCGCCAGGGGAACGCGGACGGTTGCGGTCTGCCCCGAGCGGACGAGCACGTTCTCGTTGCGTGCAGGCCGGAAGCCGGAGAGCTCGATTGTCACGATGTATTGACTCGATGGCGCGAGGCCAACGAGAAGCGCGCGGCCTTGTGGGTCGCTGACGCCTTCGCGTTTGGTGACCGTATCTGCCGCACTGGCGACGACGGTCGCGCCCGGGATCGGCAGGCCGGCCTGGTCCTGGACGAAGACTTCGATGGTTCCTGTCTCCGTCACCTGAGCCGCGGCGGGAAAGGCGCCGGTCATGAGCGCGCAGCACGCTGCGACCGACAACCAGAACTGCTTGATGCTCGTCACTGCAGTACCTCCAAGGTGATCGCGTTTCGTCCCTGACAGATCGGTCGCGCCCTGTTGCCGCTCGCGAGAACAGCGAGTGATCGACAGCGCCTCTGCAGTGACGAACACGCCAATGGTCGGCACCGAACGCACGTACGCTGCCAGCTGAAGTCCATCGTCTGATTGGTCGTGATCGCACAGGATCCGCGTTTCGTCCCTGCGCGTGTACGACTGGTACCTCCGTTCATCCCTGCGCGCTCAGCTCGATCCAACGTCGTGCTTCGACTGATCCGGACCGTTGAAGCGGTCAGTCCTTCCGGAGGACAATTCTCGCGCTATGCGATCTCGACAATTGCTCGTCTCGAGGTTGGTCGGCGCACTCTGGATCCAGTTCATTGCCCTCTTGCCACGCATCGCCCTGCTTCTGATTACTGCTTCACAGTCCGCCTCCGTCACCGCCCAATCTCCTGCGCGTGACAACTGGCCGCAGTGGCGCGGGCCGACGCGCACCGGCGTCCTCGCGCCAGACGAAGCGCCGACCATGTGGCCGCCGGAGTTGAAGAAGAGCTGGAGCGTCGAAGTCGGCGAGGGTTATTCCTCGCCTGTTTCAAATGGCGGCCGCGTGTTCGTGCACGCGCGGCGAGATCCCGAGGAAGTCGTGTCGGCCATCGACCTCGCCACGGGCGCAGTGGCGTGGACACAAAAGTACCCGGCTCCAATCGACAAGAATCCGTACGCCAAACAGATGGCCAAGGGGCCCTATGCCACTCCCCTTGCGGCCGGCGGCCGGCTCTACACGCTGGGCACGACAGCCATCGTCTCGGCGTGGAATCCCTCGACCGGCGCCGTCGTCTGGCGCCGCGATTTCTCGTCGCGGATCGATACGTCGAAACTGTTTTGCGGCTCGGCCATGTCGCCGCTGATGACGTCGAGCGGAGTCATCGTGCACGTTGGCGATGACCGGGGCGGCACGATCCTCGCGCTCGATCCTGCAACGGGCAAGGATCGCTGGGCGACTGACGTGAGTGGACCTGGCTACGCGTCACCCATCGAGTTGACACTCGGCGACGTGCAACAAATCGTAACGATGACGACGCGGTCCGTCATCGGCGTCGAAACATCGTCGGGGAAGCTGCTGTGGGAGTTTCCGTTCGACGATGAGTGGAACGAGAACATTGTCACGCCGGTGGGGACTGCTGATGGTGTGATCGTGTCGGGCGTACGTCAGGGCACGCGGCGGCTCAGAGTGGCGAAGTCCGGCACTACATGGAACGCGACCGAAGGGTGGCACACGCCGGACATTGCGATGTACATGAGCTCGCCGGTCATGGCCAAAGGGACACTCTACGGCCACTCGTCGAAACGCAAAGGGCAGTTCGTGGCTGTCGACCCGGAAACCGGAAAATTACTGTGGGGAACCGAAGGCCGCAATGCGACGAGCGCGTCCGTCGTTGCTGCCGGCGATCACCTGGCGTTTCTGACGACCGAGTCGCAGCTCATCGTCGTGCCAGTCGATGCAACCGCGTTTCAGGAGATTCGGCGCTACACCGTCGCCTCGAGCGCAACCTACGCGCACCCAATCGTCTTGCGCGAGCGGGTAATCGTGCGCGATGCATCCAACGTGAGTCTCTGGACCCTCAGGTGATCGACGCATTCCGACGACAGTTCCGCCGCGTCTCGCCAACTGTTCTCGTGGCGGGCGTGCTGACGGCAACGCTGGCGACCGCGGCGCAATCCCCGTCGTCGCGTACGCTTCGCTTTCTCTTCATCGGCAACAGCCTCACCCGCGCCAACAACCTTCCAGCCATGGTCGAAGCGCTGGCCCGAGCGCAAGGACACACGGTCGAGACATTTGCGCTCGCCGTCAACAACTTCAGCCTCGAGGATCACTGGAACCAGGGTCAGGCACAGGGCGCCATCAGCAAAGGCGGCTGGACGTTCGTCGTGTTGCAGCAAGGACCGTCCTCCCTTCCAGAGTCTCGCGTCCTGCTGCGCGACTACGCCAAACGATTCGCCGGCGAGGCAAAGAACGCCGGGGCCGGCACCGCGCTCTATATGGTCTGGCCCGCGAAAGGGAGGGAGCGTGACTTCGACGCGGTGAGCGAGTCGTACGCGCTCGCAGCCAAAGACGCTGATGGAGTGTTGCTACCCGCGGGCGACGCCTGGCGCGACGCGTGGCGTCACGAGGCGTCGCTCGAGTTCTATGCCGAGGACGGCTTTCACCCGAGCCGTCTCGGCTCCTATCTGGCGGCGCTGACGATTTGGCGCGGTCTGTCCGGCCAATCGGTCATTGGCCTGCCGGGGGTGGACGGCGTCAATCCCGAGACGATTCGCGTGCTGCAGAATGCAGCCGAGAATGCTTTCGTCAGTGTCCCTCGCCGGCAGGAATTCTTCGCCCTTCGATGACCGAACGCCCGGCCGCATCCTGGGACGTCCATAGCACAATCCACGCGCCCTCGGTCGAAGTCACGGCCGGGTAGCTCACGCCATCGCCGGTAAACGTCTGCGGCGGCGCCGCCTTGCCGTCGGCAATCGTCCTGAACACGACCCGCCTCGTTTCGCCCACCCGCTCGTCCCAGACGACGGCTGTGTTGGTGTGGAAGTCAGCGGCCATCTGCGGGTGCGCTGGATCGCCATCGCCGGCATCGAGCCGCAGGCGCGGAGTGAAACCCTCTCCCGCAAGCGCCGCATAGAAAATCCCTTTGTGCGGCGTGTCGCCCGGCATGAGGGTCGGCCAGACGATGTGGATGCCGCTGTGGCCATCGGCGACCATCGCCGGGCCATCGTCAGGACACGCGTCGATCTTCCAGCCATCTTCGCTGACGCGGATCGGCTGACCGAACGTGGCGCCGTTGTCGCTCGAGCGAGAGACCGTGATGTCGCGCACGCTTCCGGGGTAAATGTTGCGGTAAGCCGCGTAGACATGCTCGCCGGCGGCGGCTATCGCCGTCTTGCAGCAGAAGCAGACGTTGGCGGCGACCGATCGCTCGGACCATGTTCCGTCCTTGCCGAGCGAGGCGTGGAAGATGTCCTGCCGAGGCCCACCGGGTGTTCGAGCCGCCTTCATCGCTGCGGCCGATTGCGGACCGCCATGGCGATGCTTCATTGGCGGCGCGAACCGGCCGTCCAGCCACACGACCTGGACGCCACCGTCGTAGCCAAGCGTCAACGCATGCCAACCGCGCGCGCCCGTCAGAGCCGCACCAGCAATCGTGGCTGAGGGAGTGAACGTGCGCCCGAAGTCCTTCGAAGTCGCATATCTGATGATGGAGTGACCATCACTTCGCGACGGCCAGACGACATGAATGCCGTTGCCAACGCCGACGACGACGCGGGCGGCCTGCTCGCCGGACGCACGGGCATCACCTTCGACGTCGTTCACGCGCACGGGAGTGCCGAAGGAGGCGCCGCCGTCGGTGCTGACGCCGGCGTAAATGTCGGCGCCCTCGTCGGTCGACGCCGTCCAGACCGCGGCGACAGTCTTGCCCAGCGCCGCGACAGAGATTGCCGCGTTCGAGTGCCCAGGTACTTCGAGCACGATGCGCGTGGGTGCCGTCAGGGCCGGCTCGACACGAGCGGCCGTTGGCGGCGGCTCGACGCCCTGGTGACACGCGGCAAAAGGTAGTGCGCTCAGTGTCATGACTGCCATGCGCCTGCGATTTCTCTGCGCGCTCCGCGTGATCCATGTCATCGGTATCATCCGTGTCATCCGTGTGATCCGTGGCCGTGATTCGTGGCTAGAATCTCGCCCTGACCGCAAACTGCCAGGTGCGCGGATCGCCGACGGCCGTGATCTGATTGAAGGTCGGCAGCGGATTCGTCGGGTACGCGCCGGAGCCGAAGTTCGCGTTTCTCGTGAGCGGGTTCGTCCGGTTCGTCAGGTTGAACACTTCGGCGAGACCTTCGACGTGGACACGGCCGGCGACGCGAAACGACCGGCTCACGCGCGCACTCATGCTGAAGAAGTCGTTGCCGATACCCGCGTTCCTCGGGATGAACTCACCATCGACGATCGGCCGGCCGGTTGTGCCCTGGATTGTCGTGACGCCGGACGTAATATTGAACGGCAACGCTGAGTACGCCTGCAGCATCGTGTTGACCTGGAAGCCGTGCGTAAGCATCTGCCACGCATCCTGAGCTGGAGTCATGGGCGTGCTTACGCCGCCGGTAAAGACAAAGCGATGGCGCTGATCGTCGTCCGATCGGCCCCAGTCCTTCGAGACATCGAAGGGGTCGATCGGAGAGCTGAAGAAGTTCTCGCCAACGTTGTTCATCGACTTCGAAAGGGTGTAGCTGACGCGGTAGTACCCCCAGGCGGCCGGCCGTTGCACGAAAGAGACATGGAAGCCGTGATAGTTCGAAGCGGCAACTGGCGAGTACTGGCTGTTGTTGGCGTAATTCGGGTTCGGCCGGCAGCCGTTGTTCGTACCTGACGCTACGCATGACGGCACGTTCTGGTTGACGGAGATGATCAGATTCCGGCCGCGCACGTACTGATAGCCCGCGCTGACTGTGTTGCGATCGCCCAGCTGCCGTTCGATCTCGACGCTCGCCTGCCGCGACGAGGCGTTCTGCATCTCGCGGTCCATGGTCGTCAGGTTAGGGAGCGTGACCGAGGGGACGATGCCGCTGAGGATATTCGGAAAGGTCGGCGCCCCGGCCTGGGTTGGCGACAGGCTCACGCCAATCTGCCGCAGATTCGCGAGGTCGGTTGCGTTTCTAGCCGAAAGCAGCGCGTTGGCAACCGCTCGCAGCGGCACACGATCATAGAAAAGGCCCGCGCTGCCGCGAACAATCGTGTTCCGCGAAGCAAACGGCGTCCAGGCGAAGCCAACTCGTGGCGAGATGTTGTCTGAATCGGTGTTGATGGTCTCGAGAAACTGCAAATCGTAGCGAAGGCCAAGATTCAGTGTGAGGCTCGACGTCGCCCGCCACTCATCCTGCGCGTAGGCGCCGATGTTGGCATTGCCTTGCTGTACTTGGCTGTCGCCGAACGTCTGTGTGAAGCCGGCGTTGTTGTAGACGCCGGTCAAGAAGTTCGCCAGCGACGAGAAGGTGTACGCGCCGCGCACCGACCGCGGATACGTGATCACATCGTCGTTGTAGAGAAAATCAACGCCCGCACGCAGCGCGTGGGCGCCAGCCTGCTGCGACAGGTTGTTGACCACCTGGTACATCTTGTTCAGCCGACCGGTCGGGCTTCCCGATGCCGTGCCGAACGAAGCCACGCCGGCGATGCTGACGGCCGGCCCAATCGGATCGGTCGGTGGCGCGAGCAGGTCGCTGTAAGCAAACTGCGCCCGTGTTTCGTTGACCGTCGTCGGCGAGAGCGTCAGCGTGTTGCTGACGGCGAGCGTCTGATCGCGGTTGTCCAATCCCGCCGACGCTGAGGGTGCATTCAGCGCTCCGGCGCCCCGCGAATTACGTGAGTTGACGTCGTACAGGCTGTAGCGCAGGCTCAGGTGATCGTTGCCGTTCACCTGATGATCAATCTTGCCGAGGACGTTCACGCTGTGCACCGGGTTGGGATAGATGCCGGTCACGACCGGCGACCCCGGGTAATCGACCGCTGACAGCCGCGCGTTGACGATGGCAACATTGGCATCGCTGATGGTGGCGAGCCCGGTCTGATCGAGCAGGCGTTGTTCGGCGTTGGCGAAGAAGAACGTCCGGTCTTTCGCGATCGGACCGCCGAGGCTTCCCCCGTATTGCTTCTGCGACATTGGCAGCTTCGTGCCAGAGAGGGCGTTGCGCCCGTTAAAGGCGTCATCGCGGAAGTAGCTGTACAGGTCGCCGCGCGAGGCGTTGGTGCCGCTACGCGTCACAACGTTCACATAGCCGCCGAGCGCGCGCCCGAGCTCGGCCTGTCCTCCCGATGTGACTACCTGGAACTGATCGACGGCACTCACGCCGTACGGCATGCCGCTCAATCCTGCCGCATCGTCATTCGCGGACAGGCCATCGACGATGAAGTTGTTCGAGAAGTTGCGCTGACTGCCAATAGACAGGCCGGCACCAGGAACGGCGGACGTTTCCGCGAAGAGCTGCGTTCCACCGACGTTGGTCGGCGACACGCCTGGCACGAGGAGCGCGATGTCGAGGAAATTGCGGCCGTTCAATGGGAGATTGTCGAGCTCAATCTGCGAGATGGTGCCGGCGATCTGGCTGCGGGCGGCTTCGAGCACGGTGGCGGTGCCGCTCACCGACACTGTCGTATCGACGCCCTCGATAGCGAGCGCGATCGGAAGATCGAACGCTGCGCCGACCGTGAGGTTCAAACGGCGTGTCGCATCGGCAAAGCCCTGCAGGCGCACGACAATCTCGTACGGACCCAGGCGCAGATATGGAAATCGGAAGCGGCCTTCCGCATCAGTAACCGTGTCACGCGCGATGTTGGTCTCGACCTGCCGGGCGGTGACGGCCGCACCCGGAACGACCGCGCCCTG
>AR_comb_assmDRAFT_10474773_pt1 | contig 10825 bp, 7 predicted proteins | sample ArasoioldDNA_FD_10543 | JGI IMG/M metagenome (IMG submission 10543) | reverse complement strand
GGCTGCCCATCTCTTTCATCGCCAGCTTCGCCTCGCCGCTGGTGCGGTTGGTCCAGTTGGTCGGGATCACCTCGTAGCTGTGGCCCCTGACGATCGCCTTCAGGGGCATCTCGACGGTCAGGTTGAAGTGCTTGGACAGCAGCGGCTGGATGGTTTCGATCACCTCGCGCCGGTAGCCCTTGAAGGCGTTGGTGGTGTCGTTGTAGCGGTGGCGGAACAGGACCCGGATGAACCAGTTCGCCAGGCGATTGATCGTCAGCTTCAGCCGCGGGTAGTCGTGCACCTGCGCGCCCGGCACGAAGCGCGAGCCAAAGGCGCAGTCCCAACCCTCCTCGAGGATGCCGTGGTAGCGGACCAGGTCCTCGGGGTCGTCGGAGGCGTCGGCCATGGTGATCACCACCGCGTCGCCCTCGAAGACGTCGAGGCCGGCGCGGATCGCCATGCCGAACCCCTTTTCGTAGTGCGAGGGGTGGCAGCGGACCCGCGGGTTGGCGGCGCCGATCGCTTCGACGACCGCCGCGGTGGTGTCGGTGCTGCCGTCGTCGACGACCACCACCTCGTAATCGATCCCCTCGCGATCGAGCACCGCGGTCACGCCTTCGACCGTTTCGCCCACCGAGCCCTCCTCGTTCTGGGCCGGGATGACGACCGAGAGCTTCATGCCGGGGCGGCCGCCCAGCGCTCGGCGTTCTGCTCGTACATCTCGCGCAGGATCTCCTCGACGTCGTAGCGCAGCTTCCAGTCCGGGTAGTCGGCTTCGAACGGGGCGAGATCGGAGATCCACCAGCGGTGATCGCCGATCCGCGGCTCCTCGCCCATCTCCCACTCCAGCTCGCGACCCGCTACCCGCTCGCAGATCTGGATCGCCTCTAGCATCGAGCAGTTGCTGAACCGGCCGCCGCCGATGTTGTAGACGGCGGCGGCGCGGGGCGCCGCGTGAAAGGCGGCGAAGGCGGCGATCAGGTCAGCGCTGTGGATGTTGTCGCGCACCTGCTTGCCGCCGTAGCCGAAGACGGTGTACGGCGTGCCGGTCGCGGTGCACTTCATCAGGTAGGCGAGGAAGCCGTGCAGCTTGGCGCCGGCGTGCTGCGGCCCGGTCAGGCAGCCGCCGCGGAAGCAGACGGTCGGCATGTCGAAATAGCGGCCGTACTCCTGGACGAGCAGGTCGGCGGCGGCCTTGGAGACGCCGAACAACGAGTGGGTGCAGGAGTCGATCGACATCGAGGTGTCGATGCCCTTGTAGTACTCGTGCGACTCGGGCAGCTCGAGCCGCAGCTCCTGCTCTTCCAGCGGAAGGAAGTTCGGCGTGTCGCCGTAGACCTTGTTGGTCGAGCAGAAGATGAAGGTCGCCTCGGGGCAGTGGGCGCGGGTCGCCTCGAGCAGGTTGAGCGTCCCGTTGGCGTTGACGCCGAAGTCCGTCTGCGGATCGCTCGCCGCCCAGTCGTGCGAGGGCTGCGCGGCCGTGTGTACGACCAGCTCGATCGAGTTGCCGTGCGCGGCGAAGATCCGCTCGACCGCGTCGCGGTCGCGGATGTCGGCGCTCTCGCTGCGGAACTCGGGATGGGCGCCGACGAGGCGCTCGGTGACGTGCGAGGTCGAGGCCTCCGGGCCGAAGAAGCTCGCACGCATGTCGTTCTCGATGCCGACGACGTCGAAGCCCGCGTCGACGAAGTGGCCGACGGCCTCCGAGCCGATCAGACCGCCCGAGCCCGTGATGATCGCTACCGGCATTACCGCTCCCTTCCCCCCACAGGGGCGTCGATGTTGAGGGCCGCCGCGATCCGCTCCGGATCGGCGGCGATCCAATCGCGAATGTCGGCGAGGACGCGCTGCGCGCTGCGCTGCGGCCGCCACTCGTCTAGGGCGAAGAGCCTCGCGCAGTCGGAAAGGTAGATGGGGACGTCGCCCTGCCTGGTCTCGACCACGGGCTCGATCGGAACCTCGTTGCCGGTCAGCTCGCGGCAGATCTCGGTCGTCTCGCGCAGCGAGAGGCTGCACTCGCGGCCGCCGCCGACGTTGACCGTTCGCCCGTCCCACTCCGCGGGCGCGAGCAGCTGCCGCTCGACCAGGTCGACCAGGTCCTCGACGTGGAGCAGGTCACGGACCTGCTTTCCCTTGCCGCCGAAGCCGATGTAGGTGAGCGGGTTGGCGAAGTGGTGGGCCAACATCCAGTGGGTGAATACCCCCTGGTCGACCTTGCCCATCTGCCAGGGGCCGGCGATGACGCCGCAGCGGTCGATCACGGCGGGGACGTCAAGCCCGGCGCGGAACTCCTCGATCAGCAGCTCTGCGGCCAGCTTGGTCGCCCCGTAGAGCGTGCGGGCGCCGTCGAGCGGGAAGGCCTCGGAGATGCCCGCAGGAGACACGCCGGGAACGGCCTGCTCGGCGGCGATCTCGAAGCGGGTCTCGGCCTCGTCCAGCTTCAGCTCCAGCTGCGGTGCGACCGGATAGACGCGGCTGGTCGAGAGGAAGACCAGGAAGGCGCCGTCGCGCCGGGCCAGCTCGAGGCAGTTGTAAGCGCCGGTGAGGTTGGTGTGGACCAGGTAAGACGTGTCGCCGTCGACGCCGCTCATCACCGAGGGCTCGGCCGAGCACTCGATCACCGCCGAGATCTGCGGCAAGCGCTTCAGGCCGTCGGGCTCGCGCACGTCGCCCTTGACGAACTCCACCCCCGCCTCCTCCAAGCGCGGCAGGTTGAGCTGCGAGCCCTGCCGGTAGAGGTTGTCGAGGGCGAGGATCTCCCAGCTTGGATGCCTCGCGGCAAGCGAGACAGCGAGGTTGGAGCCGACGAAGCCGGCCCCGCCAGTGATCAGCAGACGGTCCACGGATGCCGGACGCTACAGGACGCCTATCCCGCCCCGGGGGTCCGATCCTTGGGCAACATGAATTCGAACTGGCCGGCGGTCTCGACCGGTTCGAACTGGTCGAAGACGTAGTCGTCCAGCGGCAATTCCGGACGGGGCCGGCCGGCCAGCCACATGCCCGCCTGGGTTTCGTTGCGGATCGCGCAGGGCCGCGGCGAAGCGCGCAGGTCTGCGACGACGCGTCGCTCTTCGGCGGCGTCGAGCGTCGTGACCCAGGCGCCGGGCGGCGCAAGGACCGGTGGCCTTATCCCCGACCAGAGGTAGAGGCTGTTGACGTTGGGATAGGAGATGAAGGCGCTGCAGCGGTGGCGCCGCAGGGCAGCCACCATCGCCTCGTATTCGGATGCCTGTTCGGCCGGGAGCCGCAGCTTGTCCGCCCCCGGGAAAGACAGCGCCTGCTGTTCGTCATAGGAGATCGCCGTCCTAGTCGCGGTGCGGGCGACGTCCATGCCGAATTTCGCCGTCAGGGCGACGATCGCGACCGTCGCGACGATGCCGAAGCGCTGCAACGACGCCGGGCCGGCGGCTGCGCTCCAGGAGCGCAGGGAAGCCAGCCCGTCGGCGATGCAGAGGGCGCCCACCGGCACGTAGACCAGCGCCGCGATCACCACCTGGGCGCCCGCGACCGGGTAGACCTGCAGCGTCTCCGCCACCGCGAGCGCCGGCAGCAGGACACGCAGGAAGCGCTTGCCGGCCGGCTCGAGCGCTCCTGCAGGCGGGATGGCGGCGACCCAGGCGAGCGCCAGCGCAAGGGCATCGGGATTGCCGGGCGCCGGGCCGAAGGCGAAGGGACTCGTCTGCGAGGTCGTGAACCAGATCGCCACCCCGGCTGCGATGCGCAGCAGCCCGGGCCAGATCGAGGGCCGGCCGGCCGCGGTCGGGCGCAGCCAGGAGACGAGGACCGCCCCCGCCAGCGCGGCGATGCCCCAGTCGACGGCGGCGGGCGACGAGTTGAAGGGAATCGTCAGCGTGTCGCGGACGCGCATCGCCAGGCTGACCGTGCCGTCGTAGACGTCGCCGAACGAGGGCCCGGTGAGCAGGACGACGAGCAGAATCGCGCCGAGGGCCGCGACGAAGGCGGTCGCGGCGACGATCAGCCAGTCGAACAGGCCGTCGTCCGCTTCGCCGCGGCGGGGCAGCATCGGCCACGCGGCCGCGATCACCGCCGCGCCGGCGAGCATCTCGCTCGCGATCAGCGAGCGAGCCCACTCCTGGTCGAGATCGCGGCCGACGACGAGCAGGGGCATCGCCAGGAAGGCGACGATGACGAGCCAGCGCAGCCAGGCGCGCCGCGAGAGCGGCTCGGCGGTGAGCGCCGCGGCGAGGACGACGGCGGCGACCGCATAGGCGCCGAGGTTCACCTTGGTCATCACCAGGGCGGCGAGCAGGGCGCCCGCGACGGCGCCGGACAGGACCATCCGCCGCGAGGGGAAGCTGACCGCGAGCAGGACGAAGCCGCCGAGCAGAAGCGCGCTGAGGCCGTGCGGGTGCATCGGCTCGAGCACGACGACGTCGAGGATGTTGAAGGCGACCAGCATGCCGGCGAGCCCGAGCACCAGCCGCCCGGTGAGGCGCTGCGTCGCCACGCCGAAGAGGCCCGCGGTGAGGAGCCAGACGACGATCACGATCGTCCGGCTCGCCTCGTTGGTGATCGCCCAGCCCGTAATGGAGAACAGCCCGCCGAACAGCTCGTAGTAGAAGGGGCCGTAGGGCGAGTAGATGTCTTTGTAGAGGGATTTGCCTTCGGCGAAGGCCTGCAGGGTGACGAGCAGCGTGCCCTCGTCGTCGTAGCCGTGGAAGATCGAGAAGATCGCCACGTAGGCGGCCGCCGCGAGGGCGACGGTCAGGGCGCCGTAGGCGGCGATCGCCGTCGCGGCCGGATGCGCGGTCACCCAGCCGCGCAGGCGCAGGAGAGCGGGTGGGAGCGGGCGTGCGCTCTCGGATGCGACGGCGGCGGGCTCGGGCACGGCCGCGGGCACGATAACGGAGGGCTCAGACCCGGCGGGCGAGCCCGGCGACGTCGCGCAGCATCCTGTAGCTGGAGGAGACAGCCCGCACCCTGCTGCGATCGTCGTGGATGTAGATCACCGGCACCTCGGCGATCCGCAACCCGGCGCGGTCCGCCCGCATCAGCAACTCTACGTCGAAGCTGAACCCTGGACAGGTCTGTTCGGCAAAGAGGACCTTGGCAAGCCCCGTCGGCATCAGCTTGAAGCCGCACTGCGTGTCGCGCAGCTCGAGGCCGGTCATCGTCCGGACCGCTCGGTTGAACGCCCTGCCCATCAGCTTTCGATGCCCGGGCCCCCGGTCGACCACGTCGGGGTCGAGCGCGCGCGAGCCGATCGCAATGTCGGCGCCGGAGTCGATCGCCTTCGCCAACTTGGGCAGCTCCTCCAGCGGCGTCGAGAGATCGACGTCGGCGAGCAGCACGTATCCCCCCTCGGCCAGTTTCACGCCCGCAGCGATCGCCGCTCCCTTGCCTGCGTTCCGATCGCCGACCGACACCGGCCGCAGCCGGTCATTCGCAGCGGCCGCCTCGGCGAGAATCGACGCCGTGCGGTCCTCGCTGCCGTCGTCGACGACCAGCGTCTCCAGAAGCTCGAAGCCGGCGGCCGAGGCGGCCGCCTCGGCCGACGTCGCCAGCGTCTCGAGCAGCGCCGGCAGCCTTGCTTCCTCGTTGAAGGCGGGAATCACCAGCGAGAGCGTCGTCGCCCTGCCGGGCCCGGAGGCCGAGTGCGTCGCGCCGTCCACGCGACGGAACCATAGTCAGCACGCGTAGCTTTCGGGCCTTGCTCTCCGCCGCGACAGGTCCCTTCCCCGCTGGCGCGCCGGCTGTTTGCGGCGCGCTCGGCGAGTATGACCGGCGCACCCTGAACCGGATTGCATCGGCCTTCGAGAGCCCGCTTCGTCCGGTCCACCGCGACGAGCGCTCGATCCTGTTGATGGACCGCGAGCCGCTGCGCTGGGCAGGGCGGCGCGAAAGCGGCTTCGGCTGGATCGAGGGCGACGTCTGGCGTGGAGGCCTGCTTCCCTCCGATTGGCGCGAGTCGGCGCGGCGAGGCGCCTGCGGTCTCGTCGTCGAGGGACGGCGCCGATTTCTCCATTCCGCCGTCAACGGCCTCGCCCCGATCTACTGGATCGAAGACCAGAGGGCTACGTATTTCGCCTCGCGAATCGACCCCCTGGTCCGCTCGTCGGCCGGACGGCTCTCGATCGACTGGGACGCGTGGGCCTCGATCCTCGCCCTGCGATACCCGCTGGGCGACCGTACCCCCTTCGCCGAGATCCGCCGCCTTGGCCAGTTCGCGACCCTGCGTCGGCGGCTCGGCCGGGCAAGAGCCGAAGCGCATCGGTGGCCATGGGCCGAGATCGAGCCCAGCCTCGATCTCGAGGCGGGCGCCGAAGCGACCGCCGCCGCCCTGGAGCAATCGCTGGCGGCACTCGATGGCGACCTCATCTGCCCGCTCAGCGGCGGTCGCGACTCGCGCCTGCTGCTCAGCATCCTCGCCGCCTCCGGCCGGGCCTCGATTACCGCGGTGACGGTCAGCGACGACGAGGGCGCCGCGTTCGAGGAGGGCCCCGCGAGCGGGGTCGCGGAGACGCTGGGGGTACTGCACGAACGCCTCGGCAGTCGCCTCGAGGACTATCCCGCCGACTGGGAAGAGCGGGCCCGCCGAGTGGAGCACCAGTTCGTCGACCACGCCTGGTTGGTCCCCCTCGCCCGCCGCATCGCCGCGGCCGCATCCCCGTCGCCGGACGGGTTCGCCCTCGACACGTTGATGCAGACGGGCGCCCGCTTCCATACGCCCGAGGTCCTCGACCTGAGCGATCCGCGCGCCGCGAGCCGCGCGATGTTCGACAGCCTGCGCCGCTACGGCAAGGCGCATCTCGCCCTCGCCGAGCGGTTCCATCGGCCGATCGTCGAACGCAGCCGCGAGCAGTTCATGGCCGTCGCCAAGCCGTTCGAGGGCCATCCGTCCCAGCCGAACCTGGAGCTCTACGCGAGCCGAACCATGCGTGGAGTCTCGACCTACCCCAACGGCCTGCTCGGCCGGGATGCGCAGATCTTCGTCCCCGGCGCCCAAGACGGAGTCGCCAGCGCGATCCTCGCAGTGTCCTCGACGGCCAAAGGGGCGGCGGGACTGCAGGCAGCCGTACAGCACCGGGTCGACCCCCGGATCGCCGCGCTTCCCTCCACCGGCGACACGCCCCGCAGCGAGCCGCACCTGCCCCGTCGCTGGCGCTCACCGGCCGCGCTCGACCTTTACCGCGACCTCCTCGGGAACGGCCCGCTCGCCCCCCACGTCTCGCCCGAGCTGAAGGAGTGGCTCGCCGCTCCCGATGGCGTCGAGCTCTCTGGCGACCTGCGCCTCGGGATGGAGGGCATCGCCCTCTTTCACTTCTGGTGGCGCCGCTACCGGACGAAGCTCAGGGCGATCGACGTCGCCGACCTGCTCGCCTGAACAGCGGAGCGATCGCTCTTACGGGCCTGGTCAGTCGCCAGCTCAACGTCGACTCGTAGGCATCCGCGGTCTCCCGGCCTACCCGCGCCGCCGCCTCGGCGTGCCTGCGGGCCTCCTCGTGCGCCTCGATCGCCTTCCTCTCGCTCTCGGCGAGCAGGCCCCGCAGGTGGGCGTTCTCGTGGACGAGGGAGTGGATGTCCACTCGCGCGCGCCACTCCAGCCGCACGAGGCGGGCCATCTCCTGCAGCGGGGCGGGTGGACGTGGGGGTGGCGTGGCCAGCCGCCCGAACAGCTCGAGCAGTTGCTCGGCGTGCTCGCTCGCCTTGTGGTTGGCCATCACCAGGTCGTGGTTGACCGGTCCCATCGCGGCGGAGTAGAGCCGCAGATCCTCCGCCAGGCGCACTGCGTCGAGAATCTCTCCCTCCGCGCTGCCGGCGAAGCCGTCCGCCTCGATCGCCGGGTAGGACTCGGGCGTCACCCAGCCGTCGCCGCCCTTCCAGTCGTAGACGTAGGCGGCACGACCGCACGCCATCGCCTCGAGGATCGAGCGGCCGTAGCCGATCACTATCTCCGTACCGGCTACGGCAGGGCGGATGTCGGTCGTCTGGCCGGACAGGCCGCCGAGCCGCTTCAGCTCCAGGCCGGCTTTCACGCAGGCGCCCTCGAGCATCTCGAGACGATCGGCGTTGGGAGTGTTGCTCAGCAGCAGTGCGCTGCGCGCCTCGGCGGGCAGCGATCCGCGCGGGGTGAAGCGCTCGGTGTCGATCGGCTGGCGCAATCGCACGACCTCGATCCCAGTTGCGAAGGAACGCATGCGACGGGCGACGCGGTCGTTCATCGTCACGATCGTCCCCACCGGTCCGGCGAGCCGCGGCGGCGCCTGCAGGTCGAACTTGGCGCTGTGGGCGATGAAAAGCTGCGGCGTCTCCGGGCAGCGATCGGCGATCTGCAGCGAGACGCCGGCGTCCTGGACCAGCGCCGCGTCGAACTCGCCGCCCTCGAGGTCGGCTTCGCCGATCAACGCCAGGTTCCGCTCCGCCGCGACCTCGGCGCCCCCTCCCCGTTCCGGCGCATAGATTTCGACCTCGTGGCCGAGCCGGTCGAACTGCTCCGCCACGGTCAGCAGGTACGACTCGCTTCCGCCGAGACCCAGGTGGTTGGTGGCCAGCAGCAATCGCATGCGGGCAGAGCCTAAGGCCGTTGCCCCGAGGGGGGTGCGTCGGCGGGGTTGAGCATCGAGCCCGGCGCGGTTTCGCGCCAGATGGCGAGCATCATCAGAGCCGAGAAGAAGGCGATCGCGGCGAAGGCGACCACGTCGTTGAGGGGGTAGCCGTAGTACTGGTCATGGCTGATCGGGTTCGGGCCGCGGGTGCCGAGGGTCGCGCCGACCGCGAGAGCGAAAACCTCGAAGGCGCGGAGGGCCAGAATCGCGCGGATCGCGCCCGATCGCATCCAGGGGAACTGCGAGGCGGCCTGCTCGATCGCGACCACCGCGATGACGGCGAGGACCCAGGCCTGCATCCCCTCGCGCAGGAAGCCGGAGGTGCCGCTCCCCCAGTAGAGCCAGAAGGCGACGAAGGGGATGACGACCACCGCGAAGAAGGGCCACGTCCAGCGCTTGGCGAAGCGCCAGAGGCTGACCAGCAGGAGCGGGAAGAAGACGATCGCAAAGCCGAACGGAACCCCCGTCCAGTACTGGAAGAAGAAGTGGGAGACGCCGGGTGAGCTGCCCAGGAGCATGTTGATCGAGACGTTGTGGTCCTGGAATATCGGCAGGTAGAGCGGCACGAGCGTGTCCGCCAACGAGGTGAGGCGGTAGGTGGTCCACTCCCAGACCGACGGATGGGAGTTCGGCAATGCCTGCACGAAGTAGTCGAAGAAGCCGGTCTGGCCGTTGTGGGGTCGGTTGGCGAACAGCCAACCGACGACGAATACCCCGGTGCCGATCCCCATCAGCAGCAGGGTCCAGATCCGTGGCCGCGTCAGCTTCGCTCCGCGGAGCGGCCAGAGCGCCAGCGGCCCGAGCGCGAAGTAGCCGAGCAACGCCCCTGGGTGGAAGAGATAGCCGATGCCGATCGAGAGCCCGGCCCGCAGCGGCTTGCGCTCGAACAGCCAGAGGGCGGCGAGGAGGATGCAAGAGGCGGCGAGGAGCTTCGGCCAGGTGAAGGTCAGCTCGGCGAAGACGAACGGGGTGCTGATCCCGAGGACGAGGGCAAGGCGCGCCGCTCGCGCGCCGGCCAGCTTGCGGACCAGCTCCCACATCATCAGCAGCGCGGTGGCGCTCATCGTGATCATCGCGATCCGGTAGGCCATGAAGCCCTGGGCGTCGAACGGCTCCCAATGCTGGTTGGGAACGCCGAGAACGGGGTGGCCGCCAGTGAGGAGGACGACCGGTGCACTGGCGATTCCCGCCAGCGGGCCGCGGGCGGAGAACAGATAGGGGAGGAAAAGGCCGAAGCCGTCCGGCCCGTACGGCTTCGTGCCGTGGGCGACCATCTCGGTGACGACGAAGGAGATCCCGTTGTCGGGCCGCCCCTCGGTCCACAGGTTGCGGCCGATCTGGCCCGCGTTGAGCTCGCCGATCGGCCCGTACGACCAGAGCGAGCGGGCGATCGCCAGCCCGATCGGGATCCCGAGGAGCAGAAGCACGCGCCGCTCCTCCGCACTCAGTAGCTCCTCCTCCGGACCGACGACGAGAAGGACCCCGAACAGGAGTCCGAGCAGCGGAGCGACGACCGCGAGGCACGTCGTCTCGGTGGCGAGCACGCCGTGCAGGCACCAGGCCAGGCAACCGGCCAGGAGCATCGCGCCGAACCCGAAGAACGGCAGGAAGGCGAGTCGGATCGGGCGGCCGGAGAACGCTCGCACGGCCAGCCCGGGCCCCATCACCAGCGTCACCGCGAGGCAGGTGGCGAGGGCGACGCGGGCGAAGTCGAGCGCCTGTTGACCCAGCGTCGTGTGGGTTCCTTCGGTCGGCGGCTCGGTCAACCCCAGCAGGCAGGCGAGGCCCGCTCCTGCGAGCAGGGCCAGCATGACGACTCTTTCCGAGCTGATCCGACGCATCCGTCAACCGCCGCACGGGTTCCCCCGCCAGGCCGCCGCGGAGCCTAAGGGCGGGAGCGGCCGGCGAGGCGGCAGACCGTCGCGCCCCTCTCGGCGTCTACCCGCAGGCGCCACGGACGGGCCGACCGGTCGACCGGGATGCGCAGCAGCGTGGTCGAACCGCCCGGCACGCCTTCGCTGACCAGAGGGAATTCGGCGGCGGCGAAGCGGCGAAGTGCGATCGTCGCCGGAGGGCCCGGGGGAAGCTCGATCGTGGTCGGGCCGGGGCGGAGGGCGAGCGGTCGGCCGGCGCCGGGCCGGACGGTTCTGCAGCTCCCCGCCGCGCCGCCGCTGCCCGCCCCTCCCCCGCCTTCGCCGCGCCCCTGCGTCTCGATCGACACCGGCAGGGCGCCGGCGAGGACGACGTCCGCCTGCACCCGGCCGTATTCGGGCGCG
>AR_comb_assmDRAFT_10274287_pt1 | contig 10827 bp, 9 predicted proteins | sample ArasoioldDNA_FD_10543 | JGI IMG/M metagenome (IMG submission 10543) | reverse complement strand
CCGACGAAGCTCATATCGCCGCGCAGGATGTTCCAGAGCTGCGGCAGTTCGTCCATCGCGGTGGCGCGCATCGCCCGCCCGATGCGGGTGACCCGCGGATCGTTCTCGGAGGCCTGGACCGCACCCGTCATCGACTCCGCGTCGGGACGCATCGATCGAAACTTCAACGCGTCGAATTGGCGGCCGCCGAGCCCGACACGTTCCTGTCGGTAGAAGATCGGTCCGCCATCTTCGAGCTTGATCGCGGCCGCGATGACGGCCCAGAGCGGCGCCGACGCGACGAGGCCGAATCCGGCAAGCGCCGCATCGAAACTGCGTTTCAACATGTGGCCCGCTCCGCCTCGAGAACCGACAGGTCGTCATATAGATCAGCCATACGCGTTCGCAGCATCGTCAGGGTGAACTCGCGCTCTACTCGCTGTTTCCCGGCCTCGCCCATCCGCGCACGCAGCGCCGCGCTGCCCGTCAACGTCGACAATGCGCGTGCGAGCGCGCGCACATCACCGGCTGGCACCACGAGGCCGGTGCGCTCGTGCTGGTTGACCCACGACACGCCGCTCGGAACGTCGGTGCTCACGACCGGCTTTCCGCAGGCCATTGCCTCGAGCTGAACGTACCCGAAGGCTTCCGCACGCGAGACCGACGGCAGAACGAACAGTGAGCAGGCGTGCATCAGCGCCCGCAGACGCGCCGGCGGCACTTCTCCTTCGAAGCGCACGCGATCCGTCACGGCAAGCTCGCGGGCGAGCGTCTCCCACCCGGCACGGCTCGGACCGTCCCCGACGATGACGGCGGGGATCGTCAGGGTGGCCAGAGCGCGCAGCAACACGTCGATACCCTTGTAGGGCACGTGCCGGCCGGCGAACAGCACGAACGGCGCGGCGAGCTCGCGCTCGCTCGCGCTCATCGACCATTCGCCAGGATCAATGCCGAACGGGATCACGCGCACGCGATCGCGGTACGGCTGCAGCGCCTGCGCATGCTCGCCGAGCGGTGGCGACGACACCACAATCCGCTCGGCGCGGCCGTACGCGATCTTTGCCATTGGCGCGTAGAACAGCGCGTACTGCAGCGCCGGCCGCACGACGTCGCTGTGATACCAGATCGCCAGCGGCACGTCCGGACGGGTGATCGCGTACGACAGCAGCGCCCACGGGTTGGGCTCGTGAAGAATGATGAGATCGGCCCGTGCGCGGCGCAGCTCTGAGGCAAAGCCCGGCGCAACGTGCACGGAGCCGACAGCGCCAAGCGTGCCGACGCGCGTCACATGGACACACGCTGACGGATAACCGTCGAGACCGGGAATCGTGACCTCTTCGCGGACCGTCTCGCGGCCGGTATGCGTGACGAGGACGTGACTCTCGACCAGTCCGGCGCTGACCTGACACAACGTCTGCAGCACGCGCTCCATCCCGCCGGTTACCGGCGGAAAGAACTTGCCGAGATGAAGAACGCGCTTCACGCGTTGAGTCCTTCGATGAACAGCCGATCGGTCTGCGTGACCGGTGACTCATGAATCGACTGCGCGTCGCCGGCGAGCTTGTAGTAGAGATTGGCGACGCGCTCGGTGTAGCGCGACCAGCTGAACTCCGCCGCCCGTGCGCGCCCGGCCTGGCGTCTCGCCCGCCACTCCGCGGGCGCCCGGTCGCGCTCACCGAGAAGTGCGACGATGCGATCGCGCCAGGCGCCTACGTCGCCGACGGCGCAGTAGGAGGCCGCTGATCCGCCGACCTCGCGCAAGACGGCAATGTCGCTCGCGACAACCGGCGTGCCGCAGGCCAGCGCCTCCACCAGCGGCAGGCCGAAGCCTTCGCGCTCCGAGGGCAGCAGCGCGAGCGTCGCTCGACGGTAGACGGCAGCGAGCGTCGTGCGATCGACGAACGGCAGCTCGACGAGGGCGTCGAGCACGTCGAGCTGGCGCGCGATGACACGCTGTGCGGCGGTGAGTGGTCCCCCAACGCGCACGAGCCGCACGTCCCGCCGTAGCGCCCGCACCGCGGCGACGATTGCCAGCAGCACGTCGATTCGCTTTCGTTCGACGGTCGTGCCGACGTGCAGCAATTCGACGCCGCCCCGATGCCCGACCAGTCTGGCGGCCTCGACGTCGGCGGCCGCGTCCGACTGTGACAGCCGCTCGGTGTCCGAGCCGTTGGGAATAACGGTCAGTCGATCCGCCGGAATGCTGGCCAGGTGCGAGAGGGCATTGCTGGTCGACTGGCTGTCGCAGGCGACATGGGCGGCGTTGCCCAGCCCTTCGAGAATCCGCCGTGCCATCCATCGATACGGAAGGGAGCGCCGTTCCTCCGTAGGCTGCAGGATTGATCGAAACGCGTCGACATCGTGGCAGGTGACGAGCGTCTTCTCCGCCGGCAGATAGTGAACCAGGTGCGCGTAGGAATGATCGACGATGTGGTAGACGTCGAAGCGGCCCTTGACGTCGGCCAGCGCGCGCGGGTAATCGAGTTGCCGCGCGATCACGCGCGCTACACCGGACGTCTTCCCTCGACGTATCGAGGCGACACGCGCCAGCTGGCGCGGCATCGGCGGCCGCACCAGCACCGGCGCAATCCGGCCGCCATGTTCCTGACGAAGGTGCTCGATCAGCATCTCCGCCACGAGATCCATGCTCGCCCACCCCTCTTCGAGGTAGTCGGCAATCACTGCCACGCGTAGTCTGCTCGACATGTGTCTCACGTTTCGGCCGTCACGAGGGATTCGAAGAACTCCAGGTGTTGCCGGGCCACGACCGGCCACGCGAATCGCTGTTCGACCCGCGCGCGCCCGCGTCGCCCGAGATCGCACCTCACGGTCGCATCGCGGAGGACGCGCCGGATCGTCTGGGTCCAGGCCGCGCGGTCGCGCTCCCCGACGAGCAGCCCGGCATCGCCGACGACGTGCGGAATCTCGCCGCTCTCGCTCGCGATGACCGGCACGCCGCATGCCATCGCTTCGATCGACATGCGCCCGAATTGCTCTCGCCATGTCGCCGTCGTCTGGCTTGGCGCACACAACATCGACATCGCGTTCAACCAGCGTGGCATCTCGCCGTGTGCGACCCCGGTCACGACACGCACCTGATCGGGATGTTCACTGGCAAACGATTTGAGGTCCGCCTCGAGAGGTCCGGCACCGACGAAAAGTGCGCGCCACGGCGTCGCGATCGCCTTCAAAGCGTCCGCGAGCATGAGCACGCCCTTCTCCGCCACGAACCTGCCAGTGAATCCAACCACCGGCACATCGTCGGACCATTGCAGCTGGCGACGCACCTCGAATCCTGCGTCGGGATCCGGCGCGAATGCCGCGGTGTCCACACCTGGCGGGATCACCCGTGACGGCTTGTCGCGATAGCCGCCGGCCCGAGCCATCAAGGTCTCGTGGACGGTTTCGCCGAACGCGATCCAGCCAGCGGCGCGGTGCAGGACGCTGCGCTCGAATGCGCTGAGCGGCCACGGATAGCGCTTGTCGATGTTCTGAAAGGACGAGACGACGAAGGCGCTTCGTGCGGGCGCAGCTTTCGCGATCTGCGCCGCCGAGAGCACGAATGGCTCCTCCCAGCAGTGCACGACGTCCCACGGCTCGCGCAGAATGTCGCGATGGTTCACGTACCACATCAGGTGCGGACTGCGATCGAAGCGAATCGAGGCGGTCCGAAGCGTGGACGCCTCGCCATCGATCGGCTCGGCGGCAATCTCACGCATGTCGCCGCGGAACCGCTTCGGCGCCACCGCGGTCACGTCCCAGCGCTCGCTGCCTTGCACCGCCATCTCGTGCGCGAGCCGGCGGTTGCCAGCGACGACGTACGAGTGACCGATGGTCAGCAGCCGAAGTCGGCGATCAGGACGGACCATGCCCACCTGCATCGGCAGACGGGGCGGCGTATGCCGTCTCCGTTTGACGCAGCGCCTTCCAAGTCGCGATCGTCCGTCGCGACACCGGACGCCGGTGCGCGACAACCTCAGGCATGCCGGCAGCCAGCTCGCGCAGCAGCCAGGCCCAGCCCCACGGATCGCGGATCTTCCAGGCACGCCGCATCCGGAAGTAGAGCGCGAAGCGGGCAGGGAGCATCCACATCACGCGGCTCAACGGATCGTTGTAGAGCGTGTTGAAGCAGTCGTTGCGCGCGACGAAGCGGAGATAGCGCTGCTGGCTCCGGCCACCGCCGTCCGGCACGTGCGCAATGCGCGCGTCCGGAAGATACACCGTCAGAAATCCTGCTTCGAGCAGGCGCAGGCAGAAGTCTTTCTCTTCGCCGTAGAAGCCAAACGACTCGCGGTAACCACCGATCGCCTGAAAAGTCCGGCGACGCAGCAAGTGTGCGAATCCGATGAAACTTGGGACGACGACATCGCGGGTCGCTCGCGAGGGCTGCATGGCTGCGGGCCACGGCTGTCCATCCGCTTCGGCCTGCGCGAACGCAATCGCGCCAATCCTTGGGTCCTGCGTCAACGTACGAATGGCGCGATCCACTGCCTCCGCCGTCAGCACCCGGGCGTCGTCGTCCAGAAGGAGCACGAGGTCGGCGGCGGCGGCGGCAACGAGACGGTTTCTGGCGCCGATGTACCCGGCGACGCGTGGATCCGCGAGGACGCGCACGCGATCGCCGAGTCCATTGAGCTGCTGGCTGGCAGGAATCACCGAGCAGTCGTCGAAGATGAGGATCTCCGGATCGAGGTGCTGGAGCAGCGCGAGCGATTCGACGCAGGCGCGCAGCGACTCGGGACGATCCCTGGTCGTCACGCCGATCGAGAGCCTGCGAGTCATGCCGCGCGCCTCTCCTTGCGCGCCCGTCGATACAGTTCGAGCGTGCGCAGTGCCGTCGCGCGCCAGGTCATGCCGGCGACCGCCTGTCGTCCCGCTTCGCCGATCCGCGCGCGCAGATCGTCGTCCGCCATGAGGCACCGCACGGCAGCCGCGATCGCGACCGCATCCCGCAGCGGCACGCTGAGGCCGGTCTGTCCGTCCCGAACGATCGATCGCGCGCAGCCGACCGGCGTCGCGATCACTGGCAGACGCTGACTCATGGCCTCGAGCAGCACGAGGCCGAATCCCTCATACGTCGACGGCCAGATCAGGAGATCGTGCGAGCGGTACATCTCAATCACACGCGCCTCCGGCGCGCGCGGCACCACCGTCACAAACGGCCGCAGCCTCTCGGGAAACGCCTGCTGCACGGTCGCTGCGGGCACGCCCGGCCCGAGCACCGTCAGGCGCATGTCGCCGCGGCTCTCGTGCAGCTTCTCGAACGCTGCGACGAGATACGCGATGCCCTTGGTCTGATCCCACGAGCCGCAGAACAAGAGGCCGGCGCCGCGTCGCGCCCGCGCGCCGGGATCGTCGTCGAGAAATTCCTTCGAGACCCCGTGCGGGACGACGTCGACGCGATCAGGAGACGCCCACCCGTGATCGAGCGCGAATTCACGATCGCCTTCGTTCAAGAGCACCACGCGATCGGCAAGCCGGGCCGCAGCCGCCACCTGTGTGAGCCTCGACACCGGGTACCAGATTCGGCGCGTCCAGGGTTTCCGCAGGAGACCGGCGTCGTGGTCGCCGAGCATGCGGCGATAGTTCAGGTGCTCGAGACCATTCGAGCGGCAGACGTACAGCGTGCGCGAATACGCACCAAGCTTCTTGAGCACGCCAAGCCAGAGTCCTTCGGCGCTTGCCACATCCACGATGTCGTAATCTTCGCGATCGAGCCGGCGCACGATCGCCTGGCCGGCGTTCCACGGCGCCATCAGCTGCCGGATATGGCGGATGCGCGAGCCGCCGATCTCGCGGTCGAAGACGATCTCGCAGCGATGTCCGAGCGCGCGGTACTCCGCCTGCAGCTTGAAGAGCACCTTTGGCGAACCGAGCGTCGGATCCTCGGGATAGTCTCCGACGAGGAGGATCGACAGGGCGTCCGGCGGGTTCATCCTGCCGCGACCTCGAGCGGACGGCTCGCGCGAAGCGCTTCAATGGTGCGCTCGATCGAAAACCGCGCGGTGTAAACCTGTCGTCCCTGCCGGCCCAGCGCACCCCGCTCGTCGGCGGAATCCAATAGTCGACGGACCGCCTCGACCGCTCGAGGCGCCTGGGTCGGTGATACCAACACAGCGGCCTTCGTCTCCCGCCACACCTCTTCGGTCAGCGTGCCGTCGGTCGTCACGACGGGAACGCCGTTGGCCAGGCCGGCCATGACCGATGTCCGCCTGGTCGTCACGCCATCCGGGTACGGTTGAAACAGGAGATCGCACGCGCGGACCGCGGCCGAGACATCGGCGGCCGCAAGGCGCCCGCTCGCCCACGCACGATCGCGGACCACCGGAAAGCGCGCGCTCAGCCGATTGAGGAACTCGACGCCACGATCGCCGAGCAAGGCGAATCTGACATGAGGCAGCCGTTCCGCGATCGCCGGCACAGTCGCTTCAATCATTGCCGCCATGTGATCGCCATACGTTCCAAAATGGCCGACGATCGGTGACGCCGAGTCGCCAGCGGCGAGCCTGCGGAAGTCTCTGATCCGCCCGGCATCCGCGGTGTCGGGAATCGTCGACGGGATCGGCAGAGTGATGAGTTGCGGCAGCCGTCCGAACGGCTCGAGCCGAGCGCGCCACGTTTCCGACGAAACGTAGACGCAGCAGCTCGCCTTGATCAATTCGGCCGCCATCACGCGCTGCACGACGGCCAGCGCGTTGCGCCAGGGCCGCTCCATCGAGAAGTAGAAGTACGGCTCGTGGAACATCACGCGAACATCGATGCCGTGCTGGCGCATGCCGCGCAGCCATCGGCAGAACGACAGGTTCGCGCCTTTGACGCCAAGCGCATTGGGCACGTATTGCAGCAGCACCACGCCTGGCTGCTGCTGCCAGGCTCTGGCCAGCGTTTCCCGCGAACGGGAGCCGAACCGATCGGGCAATCCGCGCACCGACTCGCTGGTGTTCCCGGTCGCGTTGGCATCGCCCGGCACCCAGACCTGGACCTCCTCTCCGGCTCGCCGGAGCGCACGCGCGAGAAGCGCGGTGTAATCGCCAACGCCTCCGCAGTCGGGCGGATATTCGCCGGTCACGAGATGCCAGGTCATGCGCGGCGTACCGCCCCGAAGATGCGCTCGAGGGCCGCCAGATGGGCGTCAGGAGTCAGCCGTGCCGCCACCGCCCGCGCGCCAGTCGAGAATCTGGCCCGCAGCGCCGCGTCGCTCACGATCGACGCCATCGCGTCGCCGAAGCCGGCGGCGCCGGCAGAGCGCGGAATCAGCCTGCCGTTCGTGCCATCGGTCAACCAGGCCGAGAGGCCGCCCACGTCGAACCCGACTGCAGGTACGCCAAACGCCGCAGCCTCGAGACCAACCAGGCCGAACGGCTCCGGCCACAGGCTCGGAATCGCCAGCAGCGCGGCCCGCGAGAGCAGATCGGCCTTCTCGCGATCGTCGACCCAGCCCGCGAAGCTCGCGTGCACGTCGAGCGACGCCGACAGGCGCTCGAGGCCCGCACGCTCAGGGCCTTCACCCGCAATCGTCAGCGTCACCGCCCGGCCAATCCGATCGCTCGCCACCTTCGTCGCCCTGACGAGCTCCTCGCCTCCCTTGAGCGTCGTCAACCGGCCGAGAAATACGACGTCGATGGGGTGACCGGTCTGCGTCGATCGCAGCCCCGCCGAAGCGAACAGCGGAACCGTGTGCGTCCCATCCGGATGGGTGCCGTGCGCGAGATACTCCTGCCGCATGTGTTCACTCGCCACGACGATCGCGGCATAACGCGAGAACAGCGCGCGCTGACGTGCGGCCCAGTTGTACTGGGACAGCATGACCGCTGGATTCCGATATCCACATCGCCGCGGCAGATAGTGCACGAGGCACGCCGGCCCACAGCGGCGTGAGCAGGCGCGGACGTCGGGAAACGAAAATGACTTCTGCCCGCTGACGCACGTTCCGAAATAGCCGTGCATCATCTTCACCGTCGGCCACTCTCCCGCCAGCTGCTCGTCGATCTCGAGCCGACGCATGTTGTGGGAATAGCAGACGTCGGGCCGCCACGTTCTGACGCTGGACAGTGCCGTTTTCAGGCCGCCGTTTTCGACGCTCCAGACGTCCGCGGCCGACAACCGGTTCGCGCTCGCGGGATCGTCGGCGCCATCGTGAAACAGCGCGACCGAGTGGCCGTGGGTGCCGAGCAGCTCGATCAGCAACGACAGATAGGTGCCGACGCCGCCGCCGTCGATCCTGGAATCGTTCGCAATCAGGATCCGCATCAGCGTCGCGCCAGCCGCGCGCACACTCCTTCCATCGTCCACACATCGAAGCTCGGATCCAGTGGTTGCGCCACGAAGCCGAGCTCCGCCAGCTCGCGCTCGACGTCCCGTGCCGTCACACCGCGCGCGCTCCAGATCGCCGGATGGAATTCGACAAACGTGGTGACCGCGGGCGAGACCAGCGTCTCGCGCCCGCCGCGCAGCACTTCGAGCTCGGCGCCTTCGACGTCGATCTTGATGACATCCGGCCGCAGACGCCGTCCGGCGCAAAACCGATCGAGCGTGGTCGTGTCGACGGCGACCGGCGTCGACTCCGCGTCGGTGGCCGTGAACAGGCCACTCGCGCCGCCATGTCGATCCACGTGAAAGGTCGCGCTGCCCGACGACTCGCTCACAGCTGCGGCGACGACCTCGACTCGATCGTTGACGCCGTTCAGTTCCAGGTGACGGCGCAGGCCGGCCAGCGACGCCGGAGCAGGCTCGAACGCGAACACGCGGCCGTTCGGTCCGGCCCATTGTGCGAAGAGCAGCGTGTAGGCGCCGAGGTTCGCGCCGACATCAAGCACGACGGCGCCGTCACGTACGGATTCACGAAAGGCGCGGTACTCGTCCGGGTTCCAGCACAGGCCGCGATGCCGCGCCGCCACGCGCACGCGCTCGCCGTTGGGCAGTGTCGACACGAGATGATCGCCCGGCCACCGATCGAGGACGGTTTCGTGCAGCCGCTTCAGCACCTTCGGCGCCGGGGCGGAATGGGTCGCCCGAAGCCGATCGACACATCGTTCCAGCCAGCTGCGATTGCGGAAACGGTCCGCGCGTCCCTGGCGGGTGTCGACGCTCACGACGGCTGGACTTCCCGCGATTGCCTCGGCGGCCATCGCATGACGCGGTCATACAGCGTCCGCACGGGACCAAATTCCAGATAGAGCGGCCGCATGTGCCACATGACGAGAGCCGCGAGGGTGCCGCCGGCAGCCACCGTGACCAGGAGCGGAGGCGTCGCGACGAACCAGTCGATCAACACGGCCAGCGCGATCATCGGCGCCGCGCGAACCAGCCACGGCCGAACGACGTCGCCGAGGAGCACCGCCTCGGACATGCGCGTCGCGCGCGTGAACGGACGCCACGCGAGCAGGCCGAACACGATGCCATGGCTCACGACGCCGGCCGCGAGAACACCCGTCACGCCGAAACGGAATCCAAGCGTCACCGCGAGCCCGACGTGGAGAAGGCCGCAGCCGAGCGAAGCCATCCCAATCTGCAGCCGCTGGCCGAGCACGGACGGGATCACCGCGACGGCGTGGCCGAACGTCATCGCGATTGCCAGGATCGCAATCAACGTGTTCGCGATCGATCCGGCGAAGAGCTCGGGACCCACCCACCGCCGGACGAACGACGGATTTGCGGCAAGCACGACACAGGCGACCGCCCCCGCGAGGGCGAGGTAGACGCGCACCATGACGACGATGGCGTCTTTCAGGCGTTTCTCCTGCTGCTCGCCGGCGAGCTGCGCGAGGCCGACCAGGCCGTTGTCGCACGGAATCCACGAGAACTGAACCAGCGACTGCGCGAGCTTGTTCGTGCACGCAAGCGCCGCAACCTGCGCGGGACGTCCGAGCGCCGCCAGCACCAGGCCATCGCTCGCCGCGATCATGCGCCAGCCCCATCCGCCTATCCATGTCCCCATGCCCTCGACGTAAAGACGCCGGATGTCGTCCCATCGCGGACGCGGCAGATCGCGAAGCAGATCGGGCGCGATGGTCAGGACGCGTGCGAGGTTCCAGATCCCGCCCGCAAGCGATGGCAGGACGGCTGCGAGTGCGAGCGCGTACAGACCGAACCCGCGCGGCAGCAACAGTACGGTCACCGTGAACCCGAGCGACCAGTTCGTCAGGCTCGCCAGGCCATTGAAACGGACGTCCTGCAATCCGTTGAGCACGGCGCCGAAAATTCGCAGCGGCTGCACGACACAACCAGCGATCGCGACCACCAGCAGCGGACCGAGCACGGCGCCGCGATCGGACACCTGCAGGTGCATGAGCGATGGCAGGAACAACCAGAGGGCGAGTGCCACCACCCCATAGACGGCGGTGGTGAGGAGTCCGGCGGCCGCTCCGGTGCTCACGAGGTGCCGCATACGCACACGATCGCCGCGGCCGTCGGCCTCGGCGATGAGCCACGGCAGCGTCACCAGGACGCCGAGCTCCGCGAGGCCCGCGTAGGCAAGCCATTCTCCCGACGCCAGCCACAGGCCATAGCGCCGCGTCTCGATGTGACGCAGCGTGAACGGCACGAGCCACAAGCCCGCAATCAGCGCCGCCCCGAACTGCAGGTAGCTGAACGCGGCCGCAATCGTCGCGCGCGCCGTTCGACTCATGCGGTTCCGGCCCCTCGTCTTGCCGCGAACTCCACGCACCGCCGTGCGGTGGCCAGCCATCCCGCGGTGGACGTGCGGCGAAGCCACGTGCGGCGGGTGCGTGGATGCGCACTCGCGATCATCGCATCCCACCGCTCATGAAACAGACGGCCGTTCGCCAGCACTCGATCCAGATACTTCTGCGAGGGTTTCCCCAGCGTCGTGCTGCCGAGATGAACGTA
>AR_comb_assmDRAFT_11024673_pt1 | contig 10829 bp, 4 predicted proteins | sample ArasoioldDNA_FD_10543 | JGI IMG/M metagenome (IMG submission 10543) | reverse complement strand
CTTATTCTACAGCCCGGTACATAAACATTTCCTAAAGCTTTAAAATATAGCGTAAAAAAGCTATGTTTTTTGCTGCTTTTCAACTTCAAAAAGTTAGATTTGCAAGCCAATTTTAAAAAGGTATTAAGGATCTTTAAATATATTATGGACGAAAATTTATTGCCCCAGCAGACTTCGGATAACGACCGTATCATCCAGATAAATATTGAGGAACAAATGAAAACCGCTTACATTGATTATTCAATGTCGGTGATCGTTGGACGTGCACTGCCCGATGTACGTGATGGTTTTAAACCTGTGCATCGCAGGGTTTTGTTTGGGATGAATGAACTGGGAAACAACAGCAACAGACCTTATAAAAAAGCTGCGCGTATAGTTGGAGATGTGATGGGTAAATATCATCCTCATGGTGACAGCGCTATTTATGACACGCTTGTGCGTATGGCGCAGGAATGGACATTCCGTTATATGCTTGTTGACGGACAGGGGAATTTTGGTAACCAGGATGGAGATCCTCCTGCAGCAATGCGTTATACCGAAGTGCGTCTGCAACGTTTTTCAGAAGCAATGCTGGAAGATATTGAAAAAGACACGGTAGATTTTCAATTAAATTTTGATGATTCACTTCAGGAGCCAACAGTTTTACCAGCACGTATTCCGCAATTGCTGGTGAATGGAAGCAGTGGAATTGCAGTTGGTATGGCAACGAACATGATGCCGCATAATCTTTCCGAAGTTGTAGATGGTTGCGTTGCTCATATCGATAATAAAAACATTACGGCTGAAGAATTGATGAAGTATGTGAAAGCACCTGACTTTCCAACGGGTGGAACTATTTATGGAATGGATGGTGTGAAACAGGCAATGCTTACGGGAAGAGGAAGAGTAGTTCTTCGTGGAAAATGTCATGTTGATACGAAGGCGAGTGGAAGAGAACAAATAATCATTACTGAAGTTCCGTACCAGGTGAACAGAGATGTGTTAACCGATAGAATAGGACAGTTGGTAAATGAAAAAGTGATTGAAGGCATTGCGCATGTAAACAATGAAAGCAATAAAAGAGAAGGTACAAGAATTGTTGTTGATTTAAAAAGAGATGCTGTAGCGAGTGTTGTTATCAATCAATTATTCAAATACACGGAATTACAAACAAGCTACGGAATTAATAATGTTGCCCTTTCAAAAGGAAGACCAAAGATTCTGAATTTGAAAGATTTGATTTCAGAATTTATTGAATTCAGAATGGAGGTGGTGATTCGTCGTGCAAGATTTGAATTAAAAAAAGCAAGAGAAAGAGCGCATGTATTGCAGGGGTATCTAATCGCATTAGATCATCTTGATCAAGTAATTCAATTGATAAGAAGTTCTGCAACACCTGATATTGCAAAAGAAAATTTGATAAACGCAGGTTGGGGAATTGATGAAGTGCAGGCGAAAGCAATTTTGGAATTGCGTCTTCAGAGACTTACAGGAATGGAAAGAGATAAGATCAAAGAAGAATATGATTCTTTGATGAAACAAATTGCAAGTCTTGAAGAATTATTGGGAAGTGAGCAGCTTCGTTACGATCTTATCAAAAAAGAACTTGGCGAAATAAAAGCAAAATTTGGTGATGCAAGAAAAACAGAGATTCAATACCTGGCAAATGAAATGCGCATTGAAGATCTGATAGAAGAGGAAGATGTTATCATCACCATTTCGCATTTAGGATATATTAAAAGAACGTCTGCATCAGAATACCGGCAACAGCGAAGGGGTGGAAGAGGCGCAATAGGAAGCAGAACAAGGGAAGAAGATTACGTAGAGCACCTTTTTGTTGCATCAACACATGATACAATGATGTTCTTTACACAAAAAGGAAGATGTTATTGGTTAAAAGTTTATGAAATTCCTGAAGGAGAGAAACAAGGCAAAGGGCGTGCGATTCAAAACCTCATTCAAATTCCGCCGGATGATAAAGTGAGAGCGATCATTGATGTAAAAAATCTTGATGATAAGGAATACATCAACTCACATTATATTATTCTTTGCACGAAAAGAGGAATCATTAAGAAAACTTTGCTGGAAGATTTTAGTCGCCCGAGAGCTACAGGTGTAAATGCGATAACAATTATTGAAGGTGATGAGTTGCTTGAAGCAAGAATGACAGATGGCAATTGTGAAATAATGATGGCTGTAAAATCGGGAAGAGCAATTCACTTTTCTGAAGAAAAAGTAAGGCCTACAGGTCGCGGCGCCATTGGTGTTGCAGGCATTGAAGTTAACAGCGAAAATGATGAGGTGATTGGCATGATATGTGTCAATAGAAATGAACCCGAAAAAACGATTCTTGTCGTTAGTGAAAAAGGTTTTGGTAAACGTACTTCCATTGATGAATATCGTATTACCAACAGAGGAGGAAAGGGAGTTAAAACAATTAACATCACTGAAAAAACAGGGAAGCTTGTAGGAATGCTTGACGTGAGTGAAAAAGAAGATCTTATCATTACCTGTAAATCCGGTATCACTTTAAGAACATCATTATCCAGTATCAAAGAAGCGGGCAGAGCTACTCAAGGTGTTCGTTTAATCAGATTAGATGAGGGTGATGAAATTGCAGCAATTTCAAAAGTGGATGAACAGGAGGAGCATGAAAAGGAAAACGGCGAACAATCAGGCAATGGTAACATCAATAATGCAATTGGACATACAGAAGAAGAAAAAGAAAACAATGAAGGGATAAATTATAATGGAGAGATAAATAATAATAATCCAGACAGCGAATCAGAGTCAAATACCAATCAATTATAAATTTCAGACCATGAAAAAAACGTTTTTTTTCCTGTTGCTTGCCGGAAGTACCCTTATTGGTAAAGCACAAAATTATACAACAGTAATGTTGGATTTTACCACAAACAAATTTGAAGATGCCAAAAATGAAGTTGATAAATTGATGGCAGATCCAAAAGCAAAAGATAACCCTCAAACACTTATATGGAAATATAATGTTTATAGCGCTATTTATGCGGATAGTACGCTAAAACCAAAATATCCGGATGCCGGTCAGCAGGCATGGGATGCATTGCAACAGTACACTGCAAAAGATACGCAACTTGCAAAACTGAAAGAAGATCCGTATGGAATGACTGGTATCAGTAAACTGTATGGTCAAAGCTTCAATTATGGTAAAAGTGATTTTCAAAAAAGTGAATGGAATAAAGCATTTGAAGACTTTAGCTTTTGTCAGCAGGTAAGCGAATTCATTGGAAAAAATGGCCTTAATACAAATGGAAAATATACAATAGACACAACAATTGTATTATATGCAGGTTATGCTGCCCAGAATGCAGGCAAACAAGATGAAGCAGCAAAGCGGTACAAGGCATTGGCTGATTATAAAATAGGCGACAAGGATATGGTGGATATGTATAAATATATTCTTGATTATGACACCAAGAAAAAAGACCAGGCGAGCTTTACAAAATATCTTGCTATTGCAAAAGAATTATATCCTAATGATGCAGCAGTATGGAGTCAATTTGAAATGAACTATATGAGCAGCAATACGAGTTTAAAGGATATGATCGGAAAATACAAGGCAGATGATGCGAGTGGAAAACTAAAAGAGGATGGTTATACTACTTATGCGGAAGCATTTGCAATGCCCGATAAAAACCAGCTTGCAGAATTGGATAGCGCCCAACAGGCAGATTTAAAACTTACCGCTGCAGATGCGTTTATAAAAGCATTCAATAAGAACGATACTAATGGCTTGTATGCATTTAATGCCGGTGTTTTATATTATAATCTTTTCGGCGTTTTAGATGATCGTTATTATAATTTAAGAGGAGAATCAGCAGCTTTAAAAACGCAGAGAGATGACGTATTAAAACAACAGAAACAATTAGCAGATAGTTCAATAGACTGGCTGGAAAAAGGATATACTATTTTAAAAGCAAAACAAAATCGGGAAAAAAATGAAAGTGCCAGTTTAAATCGTGCTGTAGATTATCTTGCTAATTTATATGCGTGGAAAAGAGACAGGAGTAAAGGAACTAACGCAAAAGATTTCGATGCTTTTGACGCTAAGTTTAAACAGTTCGATAGCGAACATGATAAATATAAAGTTCAGCAATAAAAACTGAAGTAATAAAAAGAAGCCGTCTCAAAACCTGAGGCGGTTTCTTTGTTTATGAAGGTCATTAAAAATAACTTTTATCAGTACTTTTTATGATCAATACCAAATTGAAGAGCTTACCATATTGAAACTATCCATTGATACACATCATCAAAACCTTTATCAAGAAACAATAGATTTGCACCTGATCTATTCTTTTAAAAGATTCACCTATGATCTTTATTGTTTTTGGTTTACCTGGTTCAGGAAAAAGTTTTTTTGCTGAGCATTTTGCAACAGAAATGAATGCGAAATACATTAGCAGCGACACGCTCAGAAAAGAAATATTTGATAAACGAACCTACACTGCTAAAGAGAAGGAAATGGTGTATGATGAAATGCTTTTACAAACGATAAAAGAAACGCAGCAAAATAAAAATGTTGTTCTTGATGCGACATTTTACAAAAAAGCTATCAGGAAAAAATTTATTGATGAACTGGAAAATTTTGATGAAGTAATTTTTATCGAAGTGCGTGCTGTGGAATCATTAATAAAAGAAAGAGTACAAAAAGTGCGTGAGAACAGCGAGGCTGATTTTGAAGTGTACAAGAAAATGAAAACAGAATGGGAAGCTTTAATGGAAGAACATTTGATATTGGAATCAACAAACGACAACATTAAAGAGATGTTGGAAAAAACTTCACATTATCTTAATATAACGAATGACAAAGAAACAAATTAATAAGCTCCTTTTAAAAGGAAAATTTCCCGAAAATTTTTGTGCACCAGAACTTTTAGAAACCCATATTTCATGGGTGTTCCTGTGCAGCAATTTTGTTTATAAGATAAAAAAACCGATGCATTATTCTTTCCTTAATTTTTCTACAATTGATAAAAGAAAATATTATTGCTTAAGAGAAATTGAATTGAATAAAAGACTTACTGATGACATATATCTTGACGTGCTGCCTGTAAAAGAAATATCAGGCAATTTTTTTATTGGTAACGAAGATGGAAACATTATAGATTATGCTGTGCAAATGAGAAGGGTTGACAGAAATAAGCAAATGGATATTCTTCTTTTGCAGCACAAAGTAACCGAAACTGATATAAAAAATCTTGCAGAAAAAATGGCGCAGTTCCATAAAATCACCAAGGTAATTTATGATAAAAACTTTTTGGATGTGCATGAGAAGTTCAATGACCTGGAGCAGGAAAAAAAATTTGTGCAACAAGTTTTAAATAAAGAAAGCAGTGATATAATTGAAAAAGCTATTCATGTATCAAATATTTTTATTGAAAACAATAAAGCGATTTTAGCAGAGAGATTAAGTGCAGGATTTTTTAGAGATTGTCACGGTGATCTGCATTCACGAAACATTTTTTTACTTCCTTCACCTCAACCTTTCGACTGCATTGAATTTAACGACGATTTCCGGCAGATAGATGTATTGAATGAAGTTGCATTTCTGTGCATGGATCTTGATGTTTTTGGAAGACAATATCTTTCGGATCTATTTCTTCAACGTTATAACGATTTATTTCCTTCTATAAAAAATGAAAGCGATAGAAAACTTTTTATTTATTATAAAAGTTATCGCTCAAACATCCGTGCAAAAGTCAATAGTCTTCGGGCAAGAGATGCAAAAAATGAAGCTGAAAGAAAATTAATTCTTGCAGAAGTAGATAAATATTTGCAGTTGATGAATAGTTATCTGGAAGAACTTTTGTAACGTTACTTCTATATTACAACACGTATAGCTTCTAAACTTGAACCTTTAAACTGCTGAAACTATCATCAACAGTACAAGTGTGCGACGAAACGAAAGCTACATCTATGTTTCTGCAGTTGGGCTCATAAAAAATTTATTGCGGATTCGGTGCGAGTGATATTCTTATTTGCAAACCTGCTCTTGTATTGGTTATAGGTGCAGAAGTAGAAATGTATGGTTTTATTCTTTGCTGATCGAAATAAAATTTTAGATCCACACGATTGCTCACAACATAATCAATGGACGGTTGAATGCTGATAACTTTTTGCCCGCCGGTACTGTATGCATTAGCCTGATCGAGGCGGCTGTTGCTTTGAATATCGTCACGCATTGAAAGATCAAGATTGATGTTTATGTCGTTGCCCTCGTCCGTTTCTTTTATAAACGGAAGTTTAAAAGGAAGTTTCACGCCATGTTGCCTGTAACTTCCGCCAAATGTCCACTCCGTGCTTCTAACTTCTGATAATTGATAATCGATCAAACTTAAACTTAGCTGCCTGCTCTTCTTAAATTCAAAGCGCATATTTGTTTGACTGCTTGTCGTTACATCAATTCCAAATAAAGGAGCAAACTGTTCTTGTATAGTTAAGTTGGGCACAAGGAAGAAAGGAACATAATTACCGGAAATTGTATCACGAAAAGCGGGAACACCATAATGGTAAGGGTCTAAAAAATTCAATGCACTTGTAAACGAATTCATACTTAAGGTTGAGCTGTATGCATGCGTTAACGTGATATTGGTGAACACTTTTGCAATCGCCGGAATTTTTGAAAGACCCGTGTAAGTGATGCGCCAGTTCGGCAATGCTTTTATTCCACTGAAAGGATTCGATTTAATATTTGGATTTGACTGGCTGATTAAGGAAACCGTGTTAGGATCTTTATTTGTATATGCTGCAATGAAAGCAGGTATCAAAACATCTTGTGCGTAACGACCATAACCTTGCGGGAATCCATCGGATGTTTCAGGTGAGCCGCTTTGCTTATAATAAGGATTTGATTGCGATAATCGTTTTGCAATGGTATAACGATAATCCTGAAACCTGTTGAATGTTTCTGAAACTTCTGTTGGTTTATATTTTTTGAACAATGTTTGGAAGGAGATGTATGAAACACTAAATCCGCCACCAGCATACGGACTGAGATGACCAAAAGCATTGCCCGTTCCTGTTGTATCTTTAAATAATTCGGAATAATCTTTCATATATGTTTTATCAATATTGAGATCGATCACAAATTCTTTTATCGGCTCTAATTGCGCAGTAAGGCTAAGCCGTTGAGAATAATCTTGTGTATATAATAAATTGAAAGTGCTGTCTTTTGTGATAACACCCTTTCTTGCTTTTTCATTCAGCCATGTTGTATCGGGCTGTCTTCCGAAAACATAATCGAGACCCGGTTGCATGGTGCTCCAGTTTTGTCCAAGAATTTTTGTACTGTCCGTATAACCGGGAACACGGCTATTATAGATCTCACTATAATTTACAGAAACTCTTTTAAGCATTGTAACCACTTGCACCGCAGCTTTTACAGCGCTACTCGGTCCAGTTACTTCTTTATTCTTTCTTTTTTGCTGACGCGCCAATCTTTTTTGTTGCCGCCATTTTCTCAATGCTTCTTTTTTTGCATGACCTTTTAAACCTTTGACAACTTCCGATCTTGGTTTTATCACAATTGTTGTATCGCCTTTACCACTTTTATTTGCATTATTTAAGTTGCTATCAGCGGGTTCATTTGAAGGCTGGCTTACTTTGCTTAACCATTTTGATTTGTTGTATAATTTATTCAGATCAAACTCACCATTTATTGCACTTTGTTTGCTGTTCTCAATGGTATTTCCAAGATTGTATGCAAGCAAACTTGCACCGATCCAGTTATAGGTGGTAGTGTAATTATATCTTGCATTGATCCAATCAGTCAAAGGAAGTTTTGCCGTTGGAAGATTGTAACTAAACACCGCATTTTGTTGATACAATGTGTTTCGTCCGCCGCTCCAGAAATTTTTCCATACAGTATCACGTTTTGATTTTGTATCAAGCAAACCATAAGGCTCATCCACCCTTGCAAAATTTGTTGCATTAAAATCGAGATTGAAGCTTTTGGTTATATCCCATCGAAAATTATAATACCTGTCGAACGTGAAATATTTATCGTAGGTGGTATCAACTTTTTCAACTTTGTTATCATAAGTGTTTACAATACGCGGAGTGAATTTTCCAAACTGGCGATTAATATCAGCTCTGAAACTTAACAAAGAGGGGAGAGGATTGATATTAAAATCGCGAACCAATGCAAGCCACGGCGATCTGTTTTTTATTAGATTTTTAAAAGGCTCATAATATTTTGAAGTGGTAGTATATGTGTACCCGAGTCCCGCTCTGTGTTTATTAATTACATTCAACAGAATAAGAGGATTGGTTTGTTCATATTGTGTAAAGGAATAACTGAAATCAAAATTACTTGGGCTCCATAGTTTTGGATTTGCGGAAGTTTGCCCAAACCGCACATTTGTAAAGTTGATGGTTTTAATGGTTGTTTCATCTAACGCTACATTCTTTATAGAGTCCCGTTTATTTCCTGCCGTGTTTAATTTATAATCATATTTTACATCAAGATCATAGGGATCATATTCAGGAGTAAGAATTGTCTTGTTGATACTTGCGTACATAGGAATGGTGATGCCTGAATTCTTTGGAAGCATTTTTCCAAGATCAAGTGTAAGTGCCGCATCGTATTGCAACATACTATTTCTTGCACGTTGATTAGCGCTTTGCTCTATCGTTCCAAAACCTTGCGTATAAGTATTTGCTGAGAGTGATAAGGTTCCCAAATCAGCCAATTGCATATCCACTCTGCCCAAGGCAGCCCATCCTCCTTTTTCATCAATGTGTGAAAGACGCAATTCATTCACCCATACTTCCGTATTTAAAGTTTTATTGGTTGTCGCATTTTCAATTCCAACTAAAATTCCCTGCACTTCACCAAGATTCGGATTACCTAATAATGAAATTGTTTTATTACCGAGTTTCTCCCGATATATTGTACTGATGGATGCACCAGAGCTATTTCGCCGAAGTTTTAACTGAACAAGATCATTCAACACGATATCAAGATTGTTTACTTCGGGCCAAATAATGTTAGGATCTGAAGTACCCCAGGGAGTAACCTTCAAAGGAATTTTTATTTCATAATAGTTATTCAAAAAGTCTTGACCGATTCTTATAACTGCATTCAAATCACTATCCTGAACAAGTGTGGGACTACCGGCAGATTCAGCGTGAATAAACATTGAAAGTTCACCGTATTGCCTTAGATCAAGATTCAGTGTTTTAAAAACTGCTTGTGACTTATGCGGCGCTAAATCATTCAGCTTAAGACTCATTGCCTGCTCGTTCTGCAAAAGATTCACGCCGTTATTTCCCAATAATTGTACACGCTCGATGCCGGGAGGAATCTTATACGGAATGGGTTCACGTGCACTGTTTTCTTCAATATTTACAGCAAGCAAATTTATGTTGGGAGTAATGGGTTTATAACTGCCGTTCGTATCAAGTTCATAGGTAAATGACCTCCACTGATTGCGAACAAGATCAAGTGTTGCAAAACGCATCACAACGGAATCTTCAAAACCAGTGAGGTACATTCTTATAAAGCGAATTGATTTAAAGTCCGGTATCTGTCCGACTTTAGTTGTATAGTTTCTTATGGGGATTCTGAAGAGATACCAATTTTCCTGCGATGTTGTTCCGTCAGCAAGCCTTGCAGTAACAGTGCGAATGTCCGTTATATAAGGAGAAGTTTGCTGATCCATCCCCCGTTTCAAATTGATGTCGTATTCATAGTATTCTTCTGTTTCATTTAACGTGTTATCACGATTCAAATCTTCATTATCAGGATACAAAGTTGCGGCGGGAGAAAACTCTGAATTGCCTGTAGCAATGGGAGAATTGCCTTGTGGATTGTTGTAATCTTTGTATCTCGCCAAAATATCTGCATGCACTTTGTCGTAACTCGGATCTCTGAACCATTTGTAATCATCATGTGACGGGTCATTATCGGCTTTCTCATAAACCGGTGATGATGTTCCAAAATTTGTTGCTAATCCCGCTAAATAAGGAGCTTGTTTTATTTTTTCGCTGTCATCATTTAAGCCATCAAATCCAAGATCCTGGTAAGGTCTGTCTGCAGGATCATTGCTGAATGCCTGTGTTATTTGAATTGGATTCACCGGAGTTTTCCCCCAAACAGTTGTTGTATCAACAGCAGCAGGCTGGGTTGGTGTATTTAACCCATTTTCATAAAAGCGACGACCATCTTTTAAGACATCTTCACTTATATTTCCAAGATTGATAACAAGTTTTCCTCCTTTACTTAAAGTATCTTTTATGAAGGGATCCTGCACCCAAAATTCAAGGAATTCAATGTTAGCTGTTTCAAAATCTGTTTGATCAATAGACCGCATGATTCCACCCCATCTTTTCTGGGGATTGATAAGTTTTCCATCTGGAGAAATATCAGCGCGGTCATTGGTAAAGTTATACGGACCAAGTTCAGTAGGATAATAAGCAAGATCAAAAGTGCCGCTTAAAACGTCTGTAACATTGGTCGTCCTTTGCGGAAATAATTCATTTGTATAAACAGCTCGTACTCTTGGATCACTCAGTGCAGCTAAATCATTTTTCAGAGGATTGTTCGGACTGCTTTTATCCTGCAAAGTGGGCTCAATATTATACCATGCAAGTTTTGCCCTGTTCTTTCCGTAAGCAAGATCATTTGTTAAAGTTGCTTCGGGAAATTGCGGAGTTCCTTGTGGCGTGCTTGCAAGTACCCACGATACAAATGGAAAACGCAGATCAATATTACTTGTTGTTCCTTCAAAGTCATCTATATAAACCAAACCTTCATTGCCTTTACCGATCTGGCTTGGGTGACCGGGTTTTAAAACGGCAGCCTCGCCATA
>AR_comb_assmDRAFT_10185005_pt1 | contig 10830 bp, 7 predicted proteins | sample ArasoioldDNA_FD_10543 | JGI IMG/M metagenome (IMG submission 10543) | reverse complement strand
AATGGACGGTATCTTCTTTCAGAAACATCGAACGAAGTGATCGGCGATCCAAATCCAGACTGGATAGGAGGAATCAACAATACGCTCAAATACAAAAATCTTGCTTTAAGCTTTCTACTTGACATGAGAAAGGGAGGCGACCTGTTTTCCCTGGACCTGTACTATGGAATGGCGACTGGATTGTATCCCGAGACAGCAGGCTTAAATGACCTTGGCAACCCTTCTCGGTTGCCGATTTCTCAAGGCGGAGGAATCATCTTGCCTGGGGTTAAACAGGATGGGAAACCAAATGATATCAGGGTGAGCAATACAAATTTTGGAACGTACGGCTATAGGTATAATCCTGACGCTATGTTTATCTATGATGCGAGCTATATAAAACTAAGGGAGGTCGTACTTACCTATACGCTCCCAAAAGAAACCATAACGCGATTGAGACCATTCAAGGGAATTGATTTTTCATTGATAGGAAGAAATCTCTGGATAATTCACAAAAATCTTCCTTATGCAGATCCCGAGGAAACGATCAGCGCTGGTAACCTTCAAGGATACCAGGGAGGAGCATATCCTTCGGTGAGAACTTTTGCATTCAATGTTAAATTCAGACTCTAACACTAATTAAAATAATGTATGAAAAAGATATTTTTAGTTATCTGTGGACTGGTGGTACTGGGTACATCCTGTAAAAGAAATATTACAGATCTCAACATAGATCCTAAGAACCCTTCTACAGCCCCGTCTTCAGGATTCTTTACAAACGCGCAGCGTACACTAATGAATACGCTGACATCTTCAAACGTCAACCTGAATATTTTTCGATTGATTGTACAACATTGGCAAGAAACCACGTATACGGATGAGAGCAATTATGATTTAGCAACGCGGAGTATCAACGATGCGGTATGGAATGCTTTATATCGTGATGTGCTTCGCGATTTCCAGGAGTCAAAAAACCTCATACCAAATGACGTCAACAATCCCGATGTTCAAAAGAATCAATTAGCAATAACAGACATCATGCAGATCGTTGCTTGGTATTACCTCGTCACCACTTACGGTGATATTCCTTACACAGAAGCATTGGATATAAATACGAAATTTCCAAAGTACGATGATGCTAAAACAATTTACAATGACCTGCTGACAAGATTAGATGCGGATATTGCAGCATTAAGTACTTCAGCGGGTAGCTTTGGTGGTGCCGACATTATTTACAACGGTGATGTTTCAGAGTGGAAGAAATTCGCCAATTCATTCAAATTAAAAATGGGAATGACGATCGCAGACGTTGACAATGCAAAGGCGAAATCGGCTGTTGAATCAGCTGTTGCGGGCGGTGTGTTTACTTCAAATGCTGATAACGCCGTTTTCAAGTATTTGTCCAGCCCACCGAACACAAATCCCATTTGGGTTGATCTTGTACAAAGTGGCCGCAAGGATTTCGTAGGTGCAAGCACCCTTATTGATAAAATGTTGTCCCTGGACGATCCCAGGATTGAAGAGTATTTTACCGTAGATGCCAATGGCGGTTTTTCCGGTGGTGATCCTGGTCAGAGTAGCAATTACGCCACTTTTTCGAAACCGGCTGAAACAATTACGGCGCCTGATTTCCCCGGAGACTTGTTGGACTATTCTGAAGTAGAATTCTTGCTTGCAGAAGCCGTGCAGAGAGGATACAACGTTGGCGGTACCGCGGCTGAACATTATGCAAAAGCAATAACCGCGTCCATAGTTTTTTGGGGAGGAACAACGGCTGAGGCGGCCGCTTACGTGGCTTCAGTTCCGTACAATGCTGCCAACTGGAGGCTAAGCATTGGTATTCAAAAATGGATCGCTTTGTACAACAGGGGTTGGGATGCCTGGATCGAGTGGAGGAGACTTGACTATCCCCAATTGACTGCTCCCTCGTCCGCACTAAGCGACATTCCCCTTCGATATCCTTACCCGGTAAATGAGCAGAATGTAAACAGGGTAAATTACGAGGCTGCCGCCGCAGCCATTGGAGGAGATGATGTAGCCACTAAATTGTGGTGGGATATTCAGTGATCTTGTCTAACAAAATTCTCGCAATCTTGAAAAAGCCGTCTGAGCAAGACGGTTTTTTTTTATATTCTCTAAAATCAAAAGATGAGCGCGTCGCAAAAAGAAATTTTTTTAAAATTGAGTTAAAAAATTCTTTTTATTTGCGCAGCATTTCATAGACTGAGGCTGTCTCTTTTTGAATGCCTTCCTAATGAAATGGACGATTTTTCGTTGAAACTCATTGCTTTTTAATCTAAAATTGACGGTCACATGAGAAAACTTGCAACACTGCTATCGGTGCTCATGCTGCTTTGCACATTAGCATCCGGTCAAACACGTACAGTAACTGGAGTGGTTAAGGACGAAAAAGGTGAAGCCATTCCTTTTGCAACGGTCCTGGAAACGGGTACAAAGAATGCCACACAAGCCGACGGCAACGGTTTATTCTCAATCAAGATTGCCGCCACTAGCAAACTAACTATTACGGCTGCCGGTTTCAATCCTCAGACAGTTACCCCGGGAGAAGGGGGTCCTATGATTACCCTAACCACCAAAACCGGGCAAATGCAGGAAGTGGTAGTTAGCACTTTTACCGGCGTTAAGCGACAAGCAAGGTCGTTGGGTGCGGCCACCGCGACCATTTCCAACGCAGAATTAAATCAGGCGAAACCTATCAATCCTGTAACCGGACTAATAGGAAAAGTGTCGGGTCTTAATGTTCAAATTGCAGACAACGGCGTAAACCCAAATGTGAGAGTAACCCTAAGGGGTAATCGCTCTATCCTTGGAAATAACCAGGCACTAGTTGTTGTTGATAACACAATTGTTGACAATAGCTATTTGGCAAGATTAAATCCGAATGATATTGAGTCGTCTAATGTGTTAAAAGGGCCTGCTGCTTCTGCATTGTATGGTTCCCAGGCTTCCAATGGTGTATTAGTGATTACAACAAGGAAGGGCAACAGAAGTGGACACCCAACCATAAATTTTAGCAGTACGGTTCAGGGTGAATCGATCTCATACCTGCCTGACTTGCAAAATCGGTTTGGCAGTTATGGAGGTGAAGATGCAAATGCACTCCTAAATGTCAAATTCCCTACAGATCCCATTCACGTCTATTTTCCTTACGAGAACCAAAGCTATGGCCCGGAATTCAACGGCCAAATGGTACCCCTTGGTGGACCAGCCCGCTTCTATAATGCTGATGGTACCTATTTCGATTCTACAAGAATGGTTCCTTATTCAGCAATAAAAAATGGGAAAAAGGATTTCTTCAATACTGGCATTACTACACAAAACTATGTGTCGATGTCTGCAGGTGACGCTACGAGCAGCATCTATTTGAGCTTTCAGCATGTAAACATTACTGGTACTACTCCGGGAGATAAAAGCAAGAGGGATAATTTCCGCTTGAATGGTTTGAAGCAATACGGCAGATTCACCGCAAATTGGAATTTATCTTATGCAGTGGACAAGCAAGATGTCGTTGGAAATAGCACCAATTACGACCTGGGTGGTTACCCGCTTTATTGGGAAATCTTGAACCAGCCGCAACACGTCGATTTCTCCTATTTCAAAGATTGGCAACATAATCCATTTGCGGGTGTTGACTACTATTATAATGCTTATTACGGTAATCCATATTGGTACATTGATAATAATAGGACGGTCAACAAGAACAACCAGTTTATTGGCAACATGATTTTGTCACTGAAAATCACCAACTGGTTAGATGCATCTTACAATGCATCCTATTCACGCAATGACAGAAACTATAAAAATACACTCGCCGGGGCCACATTCGATCCTTATGCCGTGACTGACCCATGGGAAGCTGGAATGATCGCTTCAAGTACTATATTCCTTCAACCGAGGGTAACTGACCAGCAGAATTATCGAAACGATTTGAGCGGCACAGCGTTGTTAACGGCCAACCATACGTTCGGGAAACTTTCCGGAAAACTAATTTTAGGAAATGTGCTCCAAAAAACTCAAGCTGGTCTCATTTATGACAATTCAAACAGCTTGATTGTTCCAGGTCTGTATAATATCAATTATCGTCAAGGAGAACCCAGTGTTAACCAACAGTACGCTTCGCAAGGTTTGATTAGCGTATTTGGTGATCTAACTTTGAATTATGCCAATTATTTGTTCTTACACGCTTCCGGAAGAAATGACTGGACTTCTTTATTGGCACCCGGAAATCGCAGCTATTTTTATCCTGACATTGACGCCTCTTTTGTATTCACAGACGCCTTCTCTTTCTTTAAAGATATAAAATCGCTAAGCTACGGTAAACTAAGGGCTGCGTGGACTAAAGTGGGTAACATAAGCGTGGGACCATACTCGTTAAATAATGTTGCACTCGTGGGAAGCGGTTTCCCCTTTGGGTCAACAGCAGGATTTACAATCAGCAATGATTTTAAAAATCCCAACTTGAAGCCGGAATTCACGACTTCAAAAGAACTAGGATTGGAATTAGGATTTTTGGGGAACAGGATAAACTTCGGGGCAACTTATTATGATTCCAAAACCACCAATCAAACTGTTCCGACTCAAATTTCATCTGGTACAGGCTTCACGACTGCAACTATCAATGTCGGGAGCATGACTAATAAAGGGGTTGAACTTGATTTGAATTTGACCCCATTACTGAATCTTGGTCCTGTTAAATGGAATTTTGGTGCAAACTTCTCTCACAACCAAAACAGGGTTGGGAATGATCTCCCTGGAGAGCTAAACATTGTTTATGCCGCCGGAACTGGAACGCCCTATGCTGATGGAACTGGTTCAGCAGTATACGCAACTCCAGGTAAGGCATACCCCAATCTAAAAGTTACTGATTTCGTTCGTGATTCTCTCGGCAATATTGTCGTGGATGCTACGAACGGATTCCCGTCCAAAGCTGGGCCTCTTTCAACGATTGGAACTACAGTTGCACCCACTCACGTTGGGCTAAATACTTCGTTTACCTGGAAAGGTCTTACGTTGAGCGCTGTTGCGGATGGACAATTTGGTGGAGTGATTTACAATTCAATTGGCGGCTCAATTGAATTTACCGGGATAGATGCGTATTCTGCGCAAACCGGTCGTCAACCTTTTGTGATTCCGAACAGTGTGGTACTGCAGGGTGGAAAGTATGTACCCAATACCAACGTAGTAACGAACACAGCGTACACAAGTGGAGAGTGGAGATTTTGGGCTAATACGTGGAGAACTGCGCAGGCACCATTTGTAAGCAGTTCGGATTTTTGGAAAATAAGGGAAATTGCTTTGACCTATCAATTCCAACAATCAACATTGCAACATTTGAAAGTTGTCCGCGGAGCGTCGATTACTTTATCGGGAAGAAACTTGTTCATGTTCAGACCTAAGGATAATTTCTGGACCGATCCTGAATTCAGCACTGCCGGCACGGGTAATGCAGTCGGAACAACCGACTACTATCAGTTGCCCCCAAGCAGAATTTATGGAGCAACCTTGAATGTGACTTTTTGATTGTGTAGGAATAAAATTCAATTACAATAAAGCAAATAAAACATGAAATCAATAAAGATAATTTTGATAGCCTGTTTGATGACCGGAGTCTTCAGCTCCTGTAAAAAACAGCTATTAGATATAAATACGGATCCAAACAATCCGACAACTGCCTCTGCGAGTCCCGATCTTGTACTGTCTAACGCGTTGAACACATCAGCCAATATTTATAACAATTCAACAAACGGCAATAACAATTTCGTGTGGGCAGGATTGTGGATGGGGCATATTTCTTATAGTGGGAACTACGCCATTGCCACAGAAAATATCTCCTATAATCTCACCAATAGTTTCGCCGCTGGTACCTGGGACGCTCTCTATGACAATAATGAAGATTATGACTTTGTACAAAAGAAAGGAGAAGAAACGGGAAATAATTTTTACAGGGCCATCGGGATGCTAATGAAGGCGTATAATTTCCAAACACTGGTCGACCTTTATAACAACGTAGCGTATAGTGACGCGTTACAAGGTACCGCGGTCAGCAAACCGAAATATGATGCTGGAAAAGATGTGTATGCGGATCTCGCTAAAAAAATGGATACTGCAATCGCCTTGTTGAAGCAAGCAGGGAATACTACAATTAAAGGAGATATCATGTTTGAGAGTGACGCTACAAAATGGACGCAGTTTGCAAACACAGTGAAACTGAGATTGCTGTTGAGACAAAGTGAGGTCAATGCCGCCGATGCTAAAACCCAGGCGGGAGCATTATCAGGCGGGTTCTTAACTGTAAATGCCACTGTGAATCCTGGCTATTTGAATTCCTCAGGAAAGATGAATCCTTTTTGGGGATCAAATGTGAGTACCGCCGGTACCTACCAACAGACTTTGTATCGTGCAGGTCAGTACGCCATTGACGTTCTTAAAGCCAATAAGGATACGTTCAGGCTGAGAAAATTTTATACGCCAATTGGAGGAATAAGTGATACGAGTTTAGGTAAATATTCAGGGAATTATTTTGGAGATCAGGGGGTGCCAAATTCGCAAACTTCACAAATCGGCTCCGGAGTTCTAAAGAACTATAATCAGCCCGCAATAATTATGTTGGCTGCGGAAAGTTACTTTTTACAAGCTGAAGCAGCATTGCGAGGCTGGATCCCTGGTGATCCAAAGGCGTTATATCAAAGTGGGGTGGAAGCGTCATTTGCCTACTTGGGATTGCCAAAGGCGAGAGCTCAAGAGTATTACTCGCAGCCCGGAAATAAGCAAACTACCTGGGATGCTACCACAAATTTTCAGGAGCGACTTGCCTTGATCATCCGGCAAAAATGGATTGCTGAAATCTGGATCAATGAGTTTGAACCTGACGCTGATTATCGCAGATTGCATTTGCCGGCTGATGTTCCTTTGTCTACCAGTCCGTATTCTACAGGAATATTCCCTGCGAGGTTATTGTATCCACAGAGAGAGATCAATGTAAATGGGGAAAATGTGGCCGCACAAGGTACAATCACGCCAGGCACTAAGGTTTGGTGGATGCCGTAATTGAAAATGATAACTCGTCTAACTTTAAAAAACTAATTATGAATAAAGCAATTCTCAAATCAGTAAAGATTTCAATTCCGGCGCTATTACTGATCTTTTTGTCGGGGTGTCTAAAAACCCATGATGGGTTCATTGACTTTACCCAAACATCAGATTTTGTTATATTGACGGGCTCCGGGCTTGGCAATTTCAAAGCATCAAACGTCCTGGTGAATACAAGTTCTCCTGATACTATTAGAAAAACAATAACAGTGGATCTTGCATCCAAGGACAATAGTAACGGAGCCGTTACTGTGACTATAGGTGTTGATAACGGCGTTATACCTCCTTACAACACCGCGAACGGCTCGTCATTCCAGCCATTTCCTGCGAACGCATTCAAACTGATAGATACTAAGATTACCGTTCCGGGTGGACAGCATTACGGACAAACCACATTGGAGATTTATCAGAATAAGCTGGACCCAACGATTAGTTACATGCTTCCAATCTCAATTATGGACGGTGGCGGCAAACAACTGAGCAGTAACCAAAATACGATCTATTATAATGTGATTGGGAATCCTTTGGCCGGCCTTTATACCTGGGATTTTACACGCTATAATGGTGACACAACTACTCCCGTAAACGGCAGCTCTTTCACCGGTGCCACAGCATCTCCGGTTCCCACGGGACCTACAACTTTGATTTTACCCGATAGTTATTTGCAAACATTTGCTGACCCCGCCGCTGGTGTCGCATTAAATTTTACAAATAACAACGGAACGTTGAGCAATTTTTCCGTGAGCTTTGATGCTTTTACCACGTCAGCATTGAGTGCCGGCGGTTTTACAATCGCCACGGCACCCATACTCCTAAGTTATCAAATCTCAGGTAATGCCGCCAATCATTATCAGGGGACAATGTTCCGTTATTACTTTGTGTTGATCAATAGTAGCGGCGGTACCCGAACTCTGGTAGATAAGATTGTTAAGCAATAATTTCATTTTTCAAATAAAGACTGCCTCTCATCTCACGAGGCAGTTTTTATTTGACTGTTTCATTACCTTCATAATAATCGCATCTTCGAGCGTGCATTTATTTCTTGATATAATTTTACGTAAATTCTTGCCATGAAACTAACCGTATTCGTTGTAACACTGGTTATCTCAAAACACATTTTTTCTCAGGTTTCAGCTCCTTCCATTGAAACTGCATTCAAAAATTATTTGCAGGCTGAGAGCGGTCGTGTGTATACCGGAAGCGGCTTGCCCGTTTTCTTAATAAAGGAGGATTCAAAAGGTAATCGCTACCTCTATGAAAAGTGGGTGAGAGGTTCCGTGGTGGGTACTGACGGAGTTGTTTACAACTCGTCCAAATATTTATTCAACTACGATAAAATTGGCCAGAAGTTATTGATGTTATTAGATAGCAATAAAATGCTCACGCTAAATAGCGGAGATATATCGGGATTTACTTTGCAGGACGATACCAGCCAATTTCATTTTGAGCGACTTAAGAATTCGACAGATCTAAATTTTTATCAACCCCTTTATAAGGATGAAAAAGGATACAGTTTTTATAAACTCTTGAAGACAAAATTTCTGAAGGCGGACTACCAATCAAATGGAATCGTGGAATCCGGTAGAAAATATGACGAGTATGTTGATGAAGAGCAGTATTTTATTTTATCCGCAAAACAGGAATTAACCAGGTTAGATTTTAAGAAGAAATCTGTTGAGAAGGCATTTGAGAGCGATGCTCCAAAACTGCAGGTATTTTTTGATCAGCATAAGGGCGAAAAGATTAATGAAGAATTCGTAACAAGCCTGGTTCAATTCCTAAATACTCATTGAACACCCTTTCAAAATCATCAAAGAGAAAGGCTTCATGCGACGTGAAATTGTTACCCCCTTCTATGCCTGCTTTCAGTTACATTTGTGCAAATAAGTGTCATGGCCGATCAAGTTCAACAACAGCAACCAAGCCAGCTAAACATCGAAATATCTGAAGAAGTCGCAGAAGGTCACTACGCCAACCTTGCCATCATAACTCATTCGCATTCGGAATTCGTGATTGACTTTGTAAACGTGATGCCGGGTACTCCCAAGAGCAAAGTGAAGTCCAGAATCATCCTAACGCCACAGCATGCGAAAAGGCTTATGAAGGCTCTTACAGAAAATATAGGTAGATACGAATCTGTCAATGGACCGATTAAAGATATCGAAGAGGTGCAAATACCTTTCAATTTTGGGGGGCCAGCGGCCCAGGCATGAGAAAATTGAATAGACATCAGGAAAACTAAGGTGCACCTTAATCATTTTAACTTTCGGCAGTCTATCAGTGGCCATCAATGATAGAGTAGGTTCAAATCTGATTCTCTTACCAAGTTGCAACGTTTTTCAGTTGAAAACCTTGGCGATCTTTGCGCCTCCTTTGCGGTCTTTGTCCCCAAAAAATTAAGCCCGCAGAGTGCGCAAAGCAGGCACCAAGGACGCCAAGAATCGCAAACATTGGAGAAATTCATCCTGATCTCATGTCACACGCTGCAATAAATCTGAAATCTTTTTTGATGAGGGAAAAAGTCCAACAAGCTTGTTGATCACACCTTCTATGAGCGCATCAGGGCACGATGCACCACTTGTGAGCAAAATCCGTGGAATCTCTTTATCGGGAAGGTAGTTGCTCGTTGCTATCTCTTGTTTCGTAGGCAAATTGTAATGTAGTATTTGTTTTGAAGACAGAATTTTTTCTTCGCTATCAATAAAATATGTTGGCAATTTTTCTTCGCACAGCTCAACAAGATGAGAAGTGTTTGAAGAATTGTATCCACCAACAACGATCGCGAGATCTGCATTTGTTTGAAGCATGCTGAGAACTGCGGTTTGGTTATCATTTGTAGCGTAACAAAGGGTGTCCCGAGTATCCGCGAACCGTTCTTCAACATTTTCTTTTGTCAAATTGTATTTGTTAATCATCGCTTGCTTCAAGAAATCTGCAATGGCCTGCGTGTCACTTGCAAGCATCGTGGTTTGATTTACCACGCCGATCCTTTGCAGATCAAGTGTTACATTGAATCCGTCGGAATATTGCCCTTCGAATTCGTCGTAAAAATCGGACGGCGGTTTTTCTCCTGTAATATATTTTCCTAGTTCCTTTGCTTCGTCCAGGTCATTTACAATTACGGACGGACAATTTGCCGCTGCATGCGAGAAAGTCGCTCTCGTTTCTTCATGTCTTGGTTTTCCGTGGATGATAACCGTATAATTCTGTTTGGCAATTGCCGCTGAACGATTCCAGACTTTCTCTACAAAAGGACAGGTAGTATTATATTTCTCGGTCCGGATGCCAAGGTCACTTAGCTTTTTCTCAATGGCTAATGTGGTGCCAAATGCGGGAATAATAACAACATCGTCGGGTTTTAATTCGTCAAAGGAGATCAACGGGTTACCATAAGTGTCTTGCAAGAACTTAATTCCATGTTCCTGCAGGTCGGCATTTACATGTGGATTATGGATGATTTCGCTTATTAGAAAAATCCTTCTACCTGGATTTTCTTCAACCGTTCTAAATGCGATCTCAATCGCGTTTTCCACGCCATAACAAAAACCAAAATGACGCGCGAGATAAATTTGCAATGAACCAAAATCAAGCAGGGTAGGAGTAAAATCCCTTTTCATTTTATCGAGCTCCTTACGCCTTTTCTTAATCGCACTGATCAACGGACTGCGGTAAATAATCGGGACCTCAAACTGCTTCATCCACCAAAATTAAACCATGTGGCCCTGATTTCGGGTTTGGCTG
>AR_comb_assmDRAFT_10143862_pt1 | contig 10830 bp, 10 predicted proteins | sample ArasoioldDNA_FD_10543 | JGI IMG/M metagenome (IMG submission 10543) | reverse complement strand
GGTCTCATTGACCAACGAGTCATTTCTCTAACCGGACTTTTGGTGCAAAGCCGGTCTAGACCTACAAAAGTATGAGAACCTGCGCGATGGATGTTTGGATCATTAATGGCATCCCTGGTGCTGGCAAATCCACCACGGCGCGTGCGCTGGCGCAACAGTATCCTCGTGGCGTCCACATTGAAGGCGATCGCCTGCAAGAGTGCATTGTCTCGGGAGCTGTCTGGCCCGGTGAGCAACCTCTCGCAGAAGAGCAGCGACAAATTCATCTCAACGTCCGTCATCAATGCCTGCTGGCCAAGTCGTTCGCGCAGGAGGGCTTCACGCCCGTCCTGGATTATGTGGTGGTCCATCGCGCCCGGGTGCAGGAGTATCGGCAGCAACTCTCGGGCCTGGTGCTGCGTCTCGTAACACTGGCGCCAGGCGTGCCGGTGGCGCTGGCGCGTGATCAACAGCGTCCTGAGAAAACGGTTGCGCCCCAGTGGACACACCTGGATGCCCACATCAGAGCGGCATTGCAGAACATTGGGCTCTGGGTGGACAATTCCTGCCTCACAGTCGTGGAAACCGTGGCGCATATCTGGTCACATCGTGAGGAGGCACGGGTATGACCCCCTACAACTGCACGGACTTCTGCAAGCGCGAGATGATGGGCCAGTGCCAACTGTAGGGACGCTGGGTAGGCAACCCCAGGCCACAGGAAGCGGTACAGCTTTGCACGGTGCGATTCCGGGTGGAAACACGAGTGGTGCCCCCTGGTCGTGTGCCCAGGGAAGGTCTAACTAAGGCATGCAGGTGACGGCTTACAGCGTGCGCTCGGTGCGCCGTGAAAGCGGCATGGAAGAATGTAGAAACACCTCGGGTATACAGGTACCTGATGCGCCCTTGGAGCTAAGCATCATAGACCACTCTATGGTGTGAGCGGCATGCTCCTGAAAGGCCCCATGAGGGAGAGACAAGCTCCCAAGAGGTGGTGGCTTGGCTGAGGAATGCCATGGTGAATCACCTGAAGCGTGGTAAAACCCTACGGTTTAACGCTGCCCCTGACAGACCTTGTCTGCTATGTCAGCCAGTCGAGCCGGAAATCATACACGAGCGGTGAGAGTACGGACGAAGGCCATCCCGTTTGGCTGGTATGCCCCTCGTCACAGAGGTCAACCTGTCTTACCCTCTGTGCAAAGACTGGGGAGCCGCAAAGAGCGGAAGGGGCAAGGAGACAAACACGCCACCTACAGCATTCCGTTTGAGTCTTCCAGGTCGCACACGGGAGGCTTCGTGAGGGATGGGAAGGCGAGTGGGAAGTAGGTAAGGGAGCCCCCAACGAAACGCCAAGGCCCTCATGGAGAGTCGGATGGGGCATAGTAGTCTGCGCACGGGAAAGCCGTGCACACCAGGATGAGGACTGACGGCGAAGGCCCCTAGCCTGTGAGAAGAGGGAAACAAAGGGTACCCAGTGAACGCGCAAGCTGTACACGGGTGGACTCCTGTGGAACTGGCGAAATGGGAACCGACGCTTCATGGTCATGCCATGGAGAGTGATCACAGGTGTTGAGCCGGATGCCATCAAAGTGGCAAGTCCGGTTCTAAACGGGGCGGATGAGGAAACAGGTCGCAAAACACTGCGCCTTGTCCTTACCCAACTCCCTCGCTTCCGCTTTCGGCAGCAGCTGAAGGCTGGCGTTCGGCATCTATGTGGTACTTGGCCATATACGAAAGAAAAAGTACGGATGAGCCATGAACACGACAGTGCAGAGCTTTCGGCTGGCACCCATGTCTCCCCTGATCTGGATGCTGACGCTTGCGCTCCTAGCCGTGCCAGCCGTATTCTTCGCCACCGCCATGGTCGGAAGACACCTGCTGGCAGTGCCGGCTCTCTGCGTCGTCGTCCTTTACGTCTGGGTCTGGGTGCGGTTCCGACCAACGCGGTTTGTCGTCTATCCGGACAGGCTCGAAGTGCGCTGGCCACTCAAGCGTCGGTCTATACCCCGTATGGACATCGCGGCGGTGCGCCTCATCGACAAACGAGCGTTACACAACGAAACGGGGTGGGGCATGCGCGTCGGGGCGAGGGGACTGTGGGGGGGATTTGGCTGGCTGTGGACCCAGCGGAGGGGGATCGTCCAGATGTACATCTCGCGCACCGATGGCTTCGTGTGGATCGAGCGTGTGGGTGATCGGCCGTGGCTTATTACACCAGCACAGCCTGCAGCCTTTGTGCGGGCCTTGTCCAGTGCGAGCCAAAACGAGGGATTGGCTCGCTAACCCTGGGCCGCGCTGGCGAGGGCCGCGCCGAACAATGCAAGTCGTGGAGTATGTGTTAGAGCCTTATGGGATGGTGGGAATCCAGGCTAGATGGTCTCCCAGATGCTCCCAGGCTTGCCCCACAAAGCGCGACATCAGGTACAGGTTGCTGTCGCCTCTGAGCTGCATGTATTGCAGCAGATCCTGCGGATTGTAGGCACCAAAGTTGGCCTCAAGGAGGACACGTCGCGCATCGGAGAGCACCACCGCACAGCGCGGCTGCTCCAGGCCGAATTCGCGCAGGGGTGTGTCGCGGTATGCATCGGGGGACATTACCCGTACCGGTCTTGATCTCTGCATGAAGACCATTGCCTGCTCGAGATGCTCCTGCAACTCGCCATTGATCGGTTCCTGGCTCTTGCCAGCCACCCAGGCGTGGTCAGAGAGGCGCACAAAGGTTATGGTGTGCTCGCCAATGCGCAGATCCACGCGGTGGACCTGCGCCGGTGGCACGGTCAGCACACCCCTGGCCTCGAACTTGGCAAGCTGCCGTGTCTCGGGTAGCTTGCCAGTCAGGATCATGGCCAGGAGGAAACCGACCGCCAGCAATGCCAGGAGTACGGTGCGCCAACGTCTCTTATGCCGCTGATGGGGCTTTACCGGCGTTTCCACCAGATGCAGGCTCCTATGATCAGGATACTGAGCGGCAGGAGTACCTCGGTCACCAGGAAGATCTGCCGCATCTGCGGCCTGGTCAGCAGAATGAGTGCTGGCACCGGGATGCGCGACGCCACCGCGGGTGCACGCTCTTCACGCACCAGCCAGCGCACCATGGACAGGAGCAGATCGCTATTGGCCATGTAGGGGAAAAAGGAGTTGCTGGCAAAATCGGCATCGCCCACGACCACGACACGGAATGGGCGCGTGTCGGGAGCCATAGTCGCCCATAAACCTTCCACCGCTACCGCTAAAATGTGTGGCTGTGGTTGCGACTCGGAGGGGTTGGTCGTGGTTGACACCGGCAGGGTCGCGAGGCCAACCTGCCGGGCCTCCACAGGCTCTACGGGCCGTGTGTAGCTGGCCTTGCTGGAGCGGATGAGCGGCACGGCAGTGATGCTGGAGGCGTTTGGCAGCAGTTCCAACGCCCGGACACCGGGAAAGAACGTCAGTGAGACGTTGGTGGTAATGGGATGCGGTTCCGGGCCGCTCACGGCTACCATTTCCGGGTCAGTCGCATAGTGCTGCTGCGGGTCAATGACCACGCTCTGCGTGCACCCCACCCCAAGCTTGGCGAGGAGCTGTGCCAGCCGCGGCTCGATGACAAAACCAAGATCATAGAGCAGGAGCAACGAGCCACCACGCCTCAGGTAGGTCTCCAGCGTCGCGCTCTCGCTGGGCCCATAGGTGGTGCGTGGATTGGCATCGATGACCACGTCGCAAGCCCTAGGAATCTCTGGCTCTGTGGCAGGGAGGATGGTGCGCACCTCATAGCCGAGCGCTTCCAGGGCACGTCGCAGGCGCCCCATGCCGTGGCCTGGCATCTGCACCACCTTGGAGGTGGCGTCGCCGTGGCTATGATCGTGCAGCCCTTCGAGGTGAGTATGGAACTCGAAGTTGTCGATGGGATACTCGTTGTGTCCCTCTATGAAACAGAGCGTCATCACTCGCTCGCGTACCACGCGCTGAATGCCAATGGCAATGTCGTTCTCATCGGTGCTGTGCACCACCAGGCGTCGGCCCTCAGCCTCCAGTACCGCCGCATTGTAGAGGCGTATCCCGTAGCTCTGTGCCAGGCTTGGTTGACTGTCTGGATCAATGGTACGCACGTGCAGCCGTGGATTGCGCCGCCCCAACACGGTCAGCAGCTCCTTCAGCCGTTTGCCATTCGGATCCTGCGCATGATAGAAATAAGTCAAGGCTACATCCTGGCTGAGACGGTCCACGACCTCCAGCGCCTGCCTGGATGGTGTAAAGACGCGCTCACGTGTGAGATCAAAGTGGACCTCGTGCTCCACCAGCGCCACATTGGCCAGCACCGTCACTACCAGGGCTGCCACTACGCTCCCAGCAGTATACGCCACGCCCATCCAGGGCGACAGCCGTCGCTGCAGCGGCAGCCGGATGCCGAGCCCAAACAGCACCAGCATGGCCACGCACCAACCGGCAAGCCAGAGCAGATGCCTCAGTTCCGATGGGTCCTGATGTACCATGGGATTACCGCCGCGTCAGCGCCCGTACCCCGAGGAAGAGGCCGAGCAAGATAAAACTCACAAAAAAGCCTACGTCAGATACATAGATGGCGCCAGTGGCAAAGGGGGTGAAATGGGCCAGCAGCGAGACGCTCACAACGATGTTATCGAAGGGATATGGCAGCAACGAGCCAAGCGCATCGATCATCCAGAGGCCAAGAAAAAGGCCCAGCGCTATCGTGGCGGCCACAATCTGGTTCGTCGTCAGCGCCGAGATGGGTAAGCCGAGTGCCACCAGTGACGCCGTGAACAGCGCCAGGCCCAGGTAGCCGCTATAGATTGGTCCCCAGTCTGGCTTCCCATAGGCTTGCAGCACCAACGCATACGTCAGAGACAACACCAGCATCACCGCGTTGACGACCATACAGGCAAGAAACTTGGCCAGGACCAGGTTGATTTCCCGCACCGCAGCCGTGAGCAGCAGCTCAAGCGTCCCCGTCTTGCGCTCTTCGGCGAACTGGCGCATGGTCAGCACTGGCACGATGAGCAGGAACAGCACGGCAGCCTGGAAGAAGATATGCACCAGGGTCGCGGCTCTGTTGAGGAACAGGAAGGCGGTAAACGCGTAGCCCATGAGCAGCAGAAAGACGGCAATAACGACGTAGGCAATCGACGACGAAAACAGCGCTTTGGTTTCCTTGCCTAGCAGGGTCAGGAGGATGCGCATGCCGGGGCCTCTGTACGGGTCAGTTGCAGAAACAGCGTCTCCAGGTCAGCCCGTTCGGGCCGGATTTCGCGCACGCCAAAGCCGTGCGCCACCAGCGTGGCGACGAGGGATTCGGCAACGTGCACGCCGTGCCCCTGCACCAGGTACTCGGCGCACTCGCCATTGACCACACCCACTACAGTCACGTCTGTGACCTCAGGAACGGTACGCAGACATGCCTGCACGCCGGCCTGGGGGAGTCCACGGATGGTCAGACGCAGCCGTGGCTCTGCTGCGTGTCCGCCGAGCGTATGCACACCACGCAGGCGACCATCCAGCAGAATGGCCACGCGGTGCGCAATCTTTTCGATCTCGCTGAGGATATGCGAGGTCACCAGGATGGTATGGGTAGCGGCAAGGGCACGGATCAAGTCGCGCATCTCAATGATCTGGCGTGGGTCAAGGCCATTGGTGGGCTCGTCCAGGAGGAGCAGAGGCGGGTTGTTGAGCAGCGCCTGGGCAATGGCGACCCGTTGGCGATACCCGCGCGACAGCTTACCAATGGCCGTAGACCGCACATCGGAGAGATGCAGACGATGGCATACCGACGCCACCTCATCGCGCAGCGGGCGCCCAACGAGTCCTTTGAGGCGGCCCATGAAGACCAGAAACTCGTCCACGCGCATGTGACTGTATAATGGCACGTCCTCGGGGACATAACCCACATACCGACGCACCGCCAGCCCTGCCTCGACCACGTCGAAACCAGCTATGCGCGCCGTTCCCGACGAGGGATGCAAATAGCCGGTGAGGAGACGCAACACCGTTGTCTTCCCCGAGCCGTTCGGTCCAAGCAGGCCCATGACTTCGCCGGCTTCGACCGCGAAGGACACCTCATCAACCGCAAGCCGGGCGCCATAGCGCTTGCTCAACCGATCGGCAACAAGCATGGGAAGCATACGTAAGGGTCTTCTGAGGCCAGCCGCGCCTCACCGACTTTACTCATAAAACTCCGGGGGTTTCTTCAGGGCCTTGAACGCATCGGGATCGTGGGCCGTGAAGAAATCCGCTTTCTCCGTCGCCTGCATATAGCGGATCCACTCGTACGCCCGTAGAATCCCGGCGGGATCATAGGCCAGTGTGACATTGGGCGGAATGTTCTTTTCAACATTTTCCCGGAGGTAGACATTATCACTGGTTAGGATAATGGGGCCCGTCTTGGGCAGCCGCACAAGCATCATCTGGCTTCCAGGGGTATGGCCCACCCAGCGCTTCACGACCACGCTGCCATCACCAAAAATATCCATGTCGCCTTCGAGTTGGGCCATCTTGAACTTATTGGCCATGGCTTCACCAGGGCTATTACGCAACGGCATGATGTCGCTCGGAATGTAGGGACCGGCTGTCCCGGGCTCAGGCCAGAAGGCGTTGCGGATTTCGTCCTTCTGTACCACTACGGTCGAGTTGGGAAACTTGCCGACATTGCCACCATGATCGAGGTGCAGATGTCCTACCACCACGTACTTGATATCGTCAGGCTTGAGACCAATCTTGCCCAGTTGGGCATCGACGGCTACATCCGGGGTCACTACGGGATTTAAGGCCTTGAAGAACGGGCCCCAATAGCTTGGATCGGTAATGATCTTGTCGTTGTTCCCGGTGTCGAATAGCACATTGCCCTTGGGATGCATGACCACAAAAAAGCCCACCGGCACCTGGATGGTATCTGTGGGGCCGAGGTTCTGCAGAATGTTCTTCCCGATGGTCAACGCCCCTGAGCTAAAGACGTAGAGCTTCATCCCCTGCGGTGATTGCGCCATAGCCGCGGTGGCGGCACAGAACAGTACCCCCACGACGATTGCGGTACACCACTGCCTCATGCGTCTCATCTCGTGTCTCCTCCTGCCCGCAGGTGAGAAATAGAGCCAAAGCAACAGCGTGATTGCGGCCATTGTATGTTGTTGCTGTCCCCTGTCAACTGAAAAAAGGTGTCAGCGCGGCTTACACCCAGGCACGGTTGTCCACTGTTGTTTCGTAGGTAGCGCCAGGGGTGATCAACTCGGGATAGCTCAGCATCCACTCGTAGGTCGCCGTAAACCGTTCCCGCGTGTAGGGCATGGGCGGGCCATAGAGCAGGCGCCAGGTCTGCAGCTCGTGCGGTGCGAGCAAGCCCTGCGCCTCTGCGAGCAGATAGTGTGCGTATCTGGCAGGATTGGCGTTGATGAGCTCGGACGCTTTCGCTTCCGCACGGAACATAGCAGCGAGGGTGGGGCCGTCGAGGTCATCACTGGCCGCCTCACTACGCGTGGAGTGGCTTTCTATGAGGATACGAAATCCCTGCTTCTGGGCAATGCTAATCCAGGGCTCCATAAAGTTCCCGGCAGCCACATCGCCCCGGCGCACTGCTTCCAGGCGCTCGTGCATCGTACCGGCATTGACCACCAGAATGTGCTCTTTCTTGACGAAGCCTTCGAGCATCTTGAGCGTGGTGAAATGCGATCCATTGAAAGGGCTCACGGCCACTGGCGTGTCCTTGAGCTGTTCCGGCTCATAGATGCGGCTGTTGGGCGCCGTGATGATGGCCATCTTGGACATGGCGGCGCCAAGCGCGACGATCCGTGCTGGCCGTTGGCCACACGAGACGGCCTCTACCGTGCGCTTCATGACCCCCCACTCGCACATGCGGTACTGATCGACATCTCCCGTATTGTACAGGGATTCCATGGTGCGATCGAAGATCACGTCGCGCAACGCCTGGCGGCCGGCGTTGGCCTGGGCCGTGCCCGGAGTGCCAACCACCTCCACCTCCAGCCCTTCGTTATTGAACAACCCTTCATCTCGCGCCACCAGCACTGCCAAGTCATGGATGGCGTTCATCATGGAGACTCGTACCGGTTTCAAGTCGGCTGACCTCGTCATAGCTGTTCCCCTCTTGCGCCTTGGACATTGAGCCGATTCTAGCAAGCGTCATACGCGGCGTCAAATCTGCATACTCCTCCTGGTCTGCTGGGGGCGACTGTGCTTGCTCCCCTGGCACAGACTACGCCTGACGGGACACCAACCGTCTTGCCAAAGGCAATTGACAGCCTAGAACAGCCGTACTATCGTACCCCCTAGAGCGCCAGGGAGCCGGCGACCTCTCGCTGTCAGCCTCCCTGGCTCGACCCCGCCATGGGCGTACGGAGGTGACGCGATGGTCGATGACCACGGGCAATCTCACACGGAGTCGGCGCCAGTGCAGTTTGGTATCTTCGACTGGATTGATCGGAACCAGCTTCAGCTCCCTGACCTGTACGAGCAGCGCTTGCAGTGCCTGGAATACGCTGATGAGGCGGGTTTCTATTGCTATCATCTCGCGGAGCACCAGGGGACGCCCCTGGGCATGGCGCCGTCGCCCGGCGTTTTCCTGGCCGCCGTGATCCAGCGTACGCACCGCCTCCGCTTGGGGCCGCTCGTCTACCTGCTGCCGCTCTACAACCCGCTGCGGCTGGTGCAGGAAATCTGCATGCTAGACAACATGAGTCGGGGCAGGCTGGAAGTCGGTGTGGGCCGTGGAGTCTCTCCCTATGAGCTGGCCTTCTACAAGGTCACCCCCGAGGAGTCACGTACGATGTTTCGGGAGGCCCTGGAGATTCTGGTGGCGGGCTTGCGCACTGGGGAGGTCTCCTACGCTGGCGAGTACTACTCGTTCAAGGATGTGCGCCTGCACCTGGAGCCTTACCAGCGTCCTTATCCACCCCTGTGGTATCCTACCGACAACACCAACTCGATCACCTGGTTGGCACAGGAGGGGTTCAATACCATCACGCACTACCCACCCATGACCACCATGCGCGAGCTTTTTGACCTGTATAAACGCGTCTGGCGGGAACACCAGACCAATCCAGGCCGCTTGAACGCACACGTGCCAGATCCGAAGTACGGTATCGTACGCCATGTGTATGTCGCCGAGACGGACGCCCAGGCTCTGCAGGAAGCCAGGGGCGCTTTTGCCGACTTCATCCGCAATTTCAATTATCTGCGTGTGGCGCACGGCGATACCAGTGACCGAGCGGCGTATCTCGCCGACTTTGATGCGCGCCTGGCAGAGGGGCTGCACATCGTCGGGTCCCCGGATACGGTCAAGCAACGGGTCCAGGAGCATATGCAGATCACGGGTTCGAACTACTTCGTTGGCTCCTTCTGCTTCGGTACGCTCACCACTGCGCAAACACTGCGCTCCATGCGCCTGTTCGCCGAGGAGGTTATACCGGCCTGCCGTCATATCGGTGCACCAGGAATGGCTTGACCCTGCTGGCTCCCCCAGATACACTACGACCACATGCCTGACGTGGTAGTGGTTGGTCGAGGGCAGAGTACGAGGGGGTAAGGACACCCTGAGAAAGAGAGGCTTGTCATGACACACAAGGGATTTTCGCACATCGGGCTGTCGACGCGGGATCTGGACAGCACGCGGGATTTCTACGAGAACATCCTGGGGTTCAAGGTGGCCCGCTGTGACATCATCAAGATTGCCGAAGGGGGGCAGATCCGGCACATCTTCTTTGATACGGGCCGGGATCAGCTCATCGCTTTCATGGAGCCGCAAGGGGTTGCGGGGATTCCGGAGGACTATGACGCTGGCATTAACGCCGGGCTAGGCGTTCCAGGCTCGTTTTACCATTTTGCTTTTGAGGCCGGCTCGGTGGTAGCCCTGGAGGCGAAGCGGCAGGAGTTGCTGGCCAAGGGGGTTCCTGTTACGGATATCGTGGACCACGAGTGGGCGCAGTCCATCTACTTTCACGATCCCAATGGCATCTCGCTGGAGTACTGTTGTCTGACGCGTGATGTCGGGACCGAGGACGATGTCACCATGCAGGTGCGTGTGGAGCGCTCGATAGAGGCGATGCGCGGGCGCTGGGATCGTCTGCGTGAGGCCGGTATAGCCGCAACGTCAGCGACACTGTAGGAGGGGCGTATGGGGTGGGACTTTGAGATGGTGGCCGGGCCCTTCAACCCCCGTTTGACGGAGGGGCCAGCCTGGGATGGCAAGGCATTAATGTTCACCCACATCCCGGCCAGTCGTATTTACCGGTATGACCCCGCCACCGGGGAGTGTACCTTGTTCCGTGAAAACACCAACCACACCAATGGCCTGGCCTTCGACGCGGAAGGTCGTCTGTACGGCTGCTGTTCAGGCGGACGGTCCATAGTACGTTTCGAGCCCGATGGCACGACGACGACCATCGTGGATCGGCTGGACGGCCAGCCACTCAACACCCCAAACGACCTGGCTATTGACCGCCAGGGCCGTATCTGGTTCAGCAACCCCTGGAACGCTGGCAACATCGATCCCAGCGAGAAAGAGATACCTGGCCGTAACGCGATCCTGCGCGCCGACCCGCAGCCCAATGGCACCTGGGTGTGTAAGCGTATGACCTTCGACGAGACGACCGGGACCAATGGCCTGCTCATCTCTCCTGACTGGCGTACCCTGTATATGATCCAGACCAGCCCTGAACGACGGGAACTCAGAGCCTACGACATTCAGGCCGACGGCTCTCTCGGTCCCTACATCGTGCTGCATCAATTTGGTGAAGACTCTCGGGGCCCCCAGCGCGGCATCGACGGTATGTGCCTGGACGCGGAGGGGAATATCGTGGCCACCGCCGGTTCCTATGCCAGCGGTCCTGGCCCGATGATCTACATCTGGGACAC
>AR_comb_assmDRAFT_10510756_pt1 | contig 10831 bp, 6 predicted proteins | sample ArasoioldDNA_FD_10543 | JGI IMG/M metagenome (IMG submission 10543) | reverse complement strand
CGGTCGGAGCCCACACGGCTGACCGTCTGGGTTTCGAGGACGCGCAAGAGCTTCACCTGAAGGTCCATCGGCATCTCGGTGATCTCGTCGAGGAATAGCGTGCCGCCGTGCGCGCGCTCGAAATAGCCGCGGTGCTGCCGGTTCGCACCGGTGAAGCTGCCCTTTTCGTGACCGAACAGCTCGCTCTCGATGATCTGGGGCGAGATCGCGCCGCAGTTCACCGCAAGAAACGGCCGCAGTCGTCGGCGGCTCACGTCGTGGATCGTCTGCGCGACGATTTCCTTCCCGGTGCCGCTTTCACCGGTGATGAACACGGTGGCGCCCGTCGGCGCCACGCGGCTCAGCTGGTCGTACAGTCGCTGCATCGGCGGCGAGCCGCCGACGAGACGGCCAAAATGGCCGAGCGAACGCAGCTCCGAACGCAGATCCTTCACTTCGGCGGACAGGTCCGGCGGCCGCGCCACGCGCGACAGCACGCCGCGAAGCTGCGACAGGTTGATCGGCTTCAGCAGGTAATCGGTTGCGCCGTGGCGCATCGCTTCGATCGAGCTTTCGAGCGATGCGTGACCTGTGATGACGACGACCTGCGTGTTCGCATCGCGTGCCGTCGCTTCGCGCAGCAGCTCGATGCCGCTGCCGTCGGGCAGCACGAGATCGAGGAGGATCACATCGGGAGTCGTCGCCAGCAGGTCGCGTGCTGCCTGCACCGAGTCTGCGCACGCCGTCGTGAAGCCCTGGTCGGCGACGAGTTCGGCCAATACTTCGGAGGCGATTGCATCGTCGTCGACGATAAGGGCGTGCGGCATGCTGACGGTTCATTCGAAGCACATGAGGTGCACGCAACGAGCGCAAGACCCGTACCGGACGGCTGCGGCGGCGGCATGTGTCTGAATTCTATTTGGAATCGCCCGCTTCGCCGGTGCAGCGGCCCGCGTGCCGAGTCCTTCGCGTAATAATTACCTGCGCCCAATGAAATTTGCGCGTCCGGCGTCCGTGAACTGCACGTCGGACATTCGCGCAACGTGTGTAGGTGTTCGAGCACACTCCTGTTTTTTAAAAGGAATTCGATCGGATCACACCTCGAAACATCGGCGTTTCATGGCACTGAATCTGCTAAATCGGTATGCGTTCCTTCGTTAACCTGACTTGGAGATCACAATGAGAAGTGCCGCGCTCGTCACATTGCTTTGTACCGGTATGGCGCTCGGCGTTGCGGGTTGCCAGCGCGAATCCCCTTCCACATCGTCGACGACGTCGTCGACGCCTCCGGTTGTCGCACCGTCGCCTTCGAAGTCATCGTCAGCACCGGCGCCGAGCACCGATTCGACGTCGTCCAGCTCGTCGATGAGCCCGGCCACGCCGCCGCCCAGCAGTTCGAGCACGGCGCCATCCTCGTCGAGCGCGCCGTCGGGAACGTCTACACCGGGTGCAAGCTCGAGTGCGACGACGACGGCCCCGGACAAGATGATGAACAATCCGTCGACGGCAGACATGACCAAGGACAAGGGCAAGTAAAGCGCCTGGCCCCTGAGTGACGACGAAGCTGCATTCGCACGTTGCGCGGGGGTGCGGTTGACGCGCATCGACCGTCGCGCCGGCGGCTGCCGCTGGACGGGTAATATTCCGGAATTGTGCCGGTAGATCCGTGCGCAGCGCGCGGATCGCCTTCACCTCGGTTCGACGGATGCATCTGCTCGATGTAACCATGTTGTACGCGCCGACCAGCGGCGGCGTCGTTCGCTACCTCCGCACGAAGCGGGCGTGGCTGCGCCGTCATACGTCGGTGCGGCATTCGCTGCTCGTTCCTGGGGACACCGATGGTGCGGGCCCGGCCGGTGAGCGTTACCTGCGCACGGCGTCGCTACGCCCGCACGGGTATCGCTGGCCGCTCGCCGCGCATCGCTGGGTGCGCGAAATCCGTGCCGCGCGTCCGGACCTGATCGAAGTCGGCGACGCCGGCCCCGAAGCGTGGGCCGCATTGTGGGCTGCCCGCTCACTCGACGTGCCGCTGATCGCGTTCTGTCACAGCGACATCGTGCGGATGGCGCAACGGCGGCTCGGGCCGGTAGCCGGGGCGGCGGCGCGCATTTATTCGCGCGAGTTCTACCGCCGCTGCGACCTCGTGCTCGCGCCGAGCGCGTTCATGGCAAGCCGCCTGAAACAGTGGGGCGTCGAGCGGGCCATCGTGCGGCCGCTCGGCGTCGACGTCGACACGTTTTCACCGCAGCGCCGTTCGCCGTCGTTGCGCCGCGAGCTCGGCTTGCCCGCGCGCACGCGCGTTCTCGCGTACGCGGGCCGGTTCTCGCGGGAGAAAAACCTGCCGGTGATGCTCGACGCGTTTCGGCAACTCGGTTCGGGCTACCACCTCGTCCTCGCCGGGCCGAGCACGCTGCCCGATCTGCCGCAGAATGTGACGCTGTTGCCGTTCCTGCATTCGTCGCTCGAGCTCGCGCGCATTCTCGCGAGCGCGGACGGCTTCGTGCACGCCGGCGATCAGGAAACGTTCGGGCTTGTGCTGATCGAAGCGATGGCATGCGGCCGTGGCGTCATCGCGGCAAATGCCGGCGCGATGCCCGAGATCGTCACGCCCGATACCGGCGTGCTGGTCGCGCCCGGCGATTCGCGTGCGATGGCCGACGGCGTGCGCGCGTTCTACGAAAGCGACCCCGAGCTGCTGGGCCGCCATGCGCGGCTGCGCGCCGAAGGCGAGTACAACTGGACGGCGACGATGCGCGGACTGCTCGAGGTCTACCGCGGCACGCTCGTTTCGGGCGCAGTGCGCACGACCGGCTATGCGACATCCTGAGATGCGCGATCCCGCGGTCGCGATCGCGCTTCACGACGTTTCGCCGGCGACGTGGCGCGAGTGCGCGGTGCTGCTCCGAATGCTTGACGAAATCGGCGCAACGCCGCTGTCACTGCTCGTCGTGCCGGACTACCACTTCGAGGCCCCCGTGTTCGCCGATCGCGCATTCTGCCGCACGATGGACGGCCTCCTGGCGCGAGGCGACGAGCTCGTGCTCCACGGCATGCATCACATCGACACGGAGCCGCCGCCGCGTACGCTTCGCGGCTACGTCGAGCGCCGACTGCTGACACGCGCAGAAGGCGAGTTCGCCGCATTGCCGCTCGAGGCCGCGGAAGCGCGGATTGCGGCGGGTATCGAGCTTTTCAGGACGCTCGACTGGCCGCTGTACGGATTCGTGCCGCCGGCGTGGCTCGCCAGCGAAGCGTCGCGCAGGGCGCTCGCGCGATGCGGTCATTCGTTCAGCTACATGACCGTCCGCCGCGGCATTCACCGATTGCCGGATTGGCGATTCGAGCGAACGGCCAACCTTTGCTACAGCCCGGACGGCGTACTGCGCCGTGCGTACTCGCGGCTTGCGATCGCCGATGAGTTACGGCGCGCGCGGCGCACGTCGCTGCTGCGGATCTCGCTGCACCCGCAGGATGCGCGCGAACCGGTCGTCCTGGCGCACTGGCGACGGCTGATTGCCGACGCGATTGCGACCCGCCGCGCCGTTACCAAGCACGCCTGGGTCGAATCGCTCAGGCAGCCGCTCGAGGCTCCGCGGCAGCCCCAGCGCGGCGAGGGCCGCGAGCGCGCGTCCGCCGCCGACGCGGAGCCGGTGCGCGCAGTGTCTTGAGCAGCGCGAGCGTCCTGCACTCGGCGGCGCTCAACCCAGCCACGCGCCGTTCGAGTCGCCGCGGCGGCAACGCGTCGGCGAGATATGCATCAACGACGCCGGGATGCACGTAGCTCTTGCGGCAAACGGCCAGCGTATTGCCAAGCGCTTGCGCTGCAGCACGGAGCGCGCGGTTGACGGTCCGCGTCCCGTCCGTCGGTGATGACGCGGGGCCGTAGCGCGTCAGCAGCACGGTCGCGATCACCGTCGCGCCCCACGTGCGGAAATCCTTCGCCGTGTAATCGGCGCCGCTGATTTCCTGCAGGTATTCGTTCACGTCGGTCGCGCAAACCTTGCGCGGTTCACGATCGTCCATGTACTGGAAGAGCTCGTAGCCCGGCAGGTCGAGGCACTTGCGCACGATGCGGGCGAGGCGGCGATCCGCGAGCGATACGTCATGTTCCTTGCCGGATTTTCCGCGGAATCGCAGCCGTATCCGATCACCCGACACGCGCACGTGACGCGTCCGCAGCGTCGTGAGGCCGAAGCTGCCGTTGTCGCGGCGGTAGCGTTCGTCGCCAACGCGGATGAACGTGCGGTCGAGCAGGCTGACCATCGCGGCCAGCAGCTTGCGGCGCGTCAGTCCAGTCGAGGCGAGGTCGCGTTCGACCGCGGCGCGCACGTCGGGCAATTTCGCCGCGAACTCGGCGAGCCGGTGGAACTTGTGCTGATCTCGCTGTGCCCGCCAGTGGGGGTGGTAGCGGTATTGCAGCCGGCCGCGTACGTCGCGCCCCGTCGCCTGCAAATGGCCCTGCGGGTCGGCTGCAATCCATACCGACGTCCACGCCGGCGGAATGACGAGCGCGCGAATGCGCGCGAGAACCGCGGCCTTGCGCGCCACGCGTCCGTCGGGGTCCCGATAACGAAATCGGTCGGGCGGCCCCTCGCGTCGAAAACCCGGATCACTCGGTCGCGCATAGCGAAGCGCCGCCTCGGCAAGTGCGCGGGTCAGGTCTGCAGGCGCAGCTTCCGCTCCAGGCCGCACTGTCACGCGGATGCGTCGAAGGCGCGCGGCGCCGATGCGGCGTCCTGGAGGATGCCGATCGATGTTCGCTCGCGAGCACGCGCCTTGGGCAGCGGCGACTGATCGAGGCTGCGTTGCAGCGCGCTCCAGAGGTCGGGTCGCTTCCTCGCAAACGCGACCTGCGCCTCCAGGTAGCCAAGCCGGGAGCCGCAATCGTGCCGTCGTCCGTCGATCACGCACGCGAACACGCGCTCCCGCTCCATCAGCTTGCGGATCGCTGCAACGAGCGGCGATTGCTGAGCGCCCGCATCGGCGGCCAGGTCGAACGCACTCCATGCTGCAGCCGTGAACACGAACCGACCGGCTGTTGCAAGCGACTCGAACGCTGTGCCGACCGGCGGCACGTGGACCAGCGCGCGGGCCGACGCATTCACGTTCGTGGCGAGATCGGCCCCGATGACGTGCGATCCGTCGCGGGCGTCGGGACGCACGCGCTCCGCGCCAACGACACTCGATCGATGCTCGGCGAACACGTCCAGCAATTGCGCCAGCGCGGGTCGGTCACCGTCGAACAACTGATCCGGAAGCACGACGGCAAACGGTGCGTCGCCGACGAGTGAACGCGCCATCCGCAATGCGCCGAGCACGCCGGACGACTCGCGTTGGCGGATGTAGCTGAACGTGACCCCGGCGGGGACCGCTGCGTGCAGGTTCGCCAACGCTGTGTCGTCTGCGCGCGCCGCCAGCTCGCGCTCGAGCTCGTAGGCGCGGTCGAAATGGTCCTCGATCGCACGCTTGCCGCGCCCGGTGATGAATATCATTCGCGTCAAGCCTGCTGCGGCCGCCTCTTCGACGGCGTACTGGATCATGGGCCGATCGACGATGGGCAGCATTTCCTTCGGGCACGCTTTCGTGGCCGGCAGGAAGTCGGCACCGAGGCCCGCAACGGGAAATATGGCATGGCACACGGTCGCGCGGGTTGCCGACGGTAGCGGAGCGCTTTCGGAATTCATTGCGCTGGCGAGGTGGCTTTCGGGATCATCACCCAATTCGTTAGCAGCAAGCATGCCGAGCGTCGTCCGCACCGTCCGCAGCATCGCCCGCACCCTGCGCTTCCCCGCGTGCTCGCGGCATCCCGCGGCGCGAATGCCGTCTGCGACGCGTGAGGCAGCCCTTTTGCACAGCACCATCTTTGCCGGCCGACCGGTAATTGTTACGGGATCGCCACGCCGAACATCGTGCATCCGATGCGCGGAACGTTGTCGAACAGCACGAAAGAGCCACGCGGCACGGAGCTTGCACGCGCGTTCGTGCCACCGGCGTCGGGGTCGGTTGCGGTGCGACGAAACGAATGAACAACGTGTGCCAGCGGATCGGAGCGGAAGGCCTGCATCGCAGGGTTGCGCGTACACGATGCAGTCGCTGATCGTGTTCTCACACGTACGCTGGGACGGAATGTTCCAGCGGCCCCGGCACGTGCTCACGCGCCTTGCGCGCACGTGGCGTGTGCTGTTCGTCGAAGAGCCCGTATTCGGTGCGGGCGATCCCCGCGGCGAACTTCGCGCCGTCCAGGACGGCATCACCGTATTGACGCCGCACACGCCGCTGACCGCACCCGGTTTTCACGACGACCAGATTCCGCTGCTGACGAAGCTGCTAGGCCGGGCAATCGCGCACGAGCAGATAGCCGACTACGGCGCATGGTTCTGCACGCCGATGGCGCTTCCGCTGCTGCACCGGCTGGACCCGCGGGTCGTCGTCTACGATTGCGTCGACGAGCTTGCTGCACGCGACAATGCACCGCGCCAGTTCGTTCAGCGCGAAAACGCGCTGCTTCGCGTCGCGAACGTCGTGTTCTGCAGTGGGCCGAGCCTGTTCGAAGCGCGTCGCGAACGTCACTCGAACGTCGTGCTGTGCGCCGACAGCGTCGACCGCGAGCACTTCGCGGTTGGTTCCGACGCCGCGGCGACGCATGCCGACATCCGGGGCCTGGCGAGGCCTCGGCTCGGGTTCATCGGCGTCATCGACGAGCGGATAGACGTCGCGCTGCTGGATCGCGTGGCGCTGGCGCGCCCCGAATGGGAAATCTGCGTCGTCGGCCCGGTCGGCAAGGCCGACGCGACGATGCTGCTGCCGTACGCGCCTAACCTGCATTATTTCGGCGCGCGCCGCTACGAGGAATGGCCCGCGTTTCTCGCAGGCTGGGACGTCGCGCTGCTGCCGTTCGCGCGGAGCGACGCGACACGCGCGCTCAATCCGGTGCAGGCACTCGAATACATGGCGGCGGACCGGCCCATCGTCTCGACGCCGATCGCCGACGTCGAGACGCTCTATCGGGACGTCGTCAGGTTCGGCCGCGCTGACGATGCATTCATCGCAGCGGTCGAGGACACGCTGGTCGAGCCTGCGCCGTCGCGTGCGCAGCGCATCGCCGCAATGCGCGCAATCGTGAACGCGACGTCGTGGGACGATACGGCGCGTCGCATGCGACGCAGCGTCGAAGCGGCAGCGGATCACGGGCTGACCGACGCGGCCCGCGCGATGCTCGAACCCGTGCATGCACCCGATGCCCGCACGCGCGCCATGGAGAGCGTTGCAGCATGCGTGATCCTGGGCGGCGGCGCGACAGGGTTGTCCGCTGCATATCACTACGGCGCGGGCAGCGTCGTGCTCGAACGCGAAGCGCGCGTGGGCGGTGGATGCAGGTCGATCGAGGACACCGGCTTCACGTTCGACTGCGCGGGACACATCATGTTGTCGGACGATCCGTACGTGCAGGATCTCTACCGGCTGCTGCTCGGCGACAACGTCCATTGGCAGGAGCGCGATGCGTCGGTTTATCGCGATGGCGGGCACACGCGATGCCCGGTTCACGATTCACTGCAAGGGCTGCCCCCCGAACTTCTGGGTGAGGGGCTCGCTGCGTTGACTCTCGAAAACGAAGCGTCGGTGACTTGCGCAGACGTGACGACGATCGGTGCGCAGTCCCGCTTCGGTTATCCGCTTCGAGGCGGCTTCCAGTCGCTGATGGACGGCTTCCTGCCGCTGCTGCACGGCGACGTGCTGCTGGATGCCGATGTCGAGCGCGTGTCGCCGCAATCGCGCTCGGTGGTTCTGAAGGACGGACGCCGATTCCGTTATCACACGCTGATCAGCACGATGCCGCTGCCGGCGCTGGTCGCGGCGGTCGCAGACGACGCCCCGCCCGATGTCCGCCGTGCCGCAGGCGAGCTGCGGCATCTATCGATACGCTGCGTCAACCTGGGCGTCGCACGCGCGCGCGTGACCGATAAGCACTGGATCTACTTTCCGGACGACACGATCTTCCATCGCGTCTTCGTGCAGGGCAACGCAAGCCCGCACTGCAACCCGCCCGGCGGCTTCGGGCTCATTTGCGAGATCAGCTACTCGCGAACGAAGCCGCTCGCAGTCACCGGCACGGCGCTGATCGATCGCTGCATGCACGATTGCATCGCAGTCGGCCTGCTCGACACATCCGATTCGCTGCTTACGGCGAACGAAGTCGACATTTTTCACGCATACGTGATCCATGACGAGGGCCGCGCCGAGCGCGTGGCGGTGATTCGCGAGTGGTTCGCGCGCTTCGACATCGTGCTGGCGGGCCGCTTCGGTGAGTGGGAGCACGCCAGCGCGGATCACGCTTTCATTGCCGGCAAGAAGGCCGCGATGGCCGCGCTACGCCTCGGGGCGGTACACGCCGTGCCGAAGCGGGCCTGAAGCGTCGGCGCAGGCGGGCCGTCGTTGGTACGCCGGCCGAATTCATCGCTCGCAAGGCGGGCGTGAGCTGGGCCGAGCGCGACTCGATACAATGCAGGGCTTCGCATCGTTGTTTCGGTGCTTTTTCCGTTCGCGGCGACGATGACGCGCGGCGGACGTCTCATCACGACCACGGCCGACCTCCACTGGAGGCTCGAGCTCTTTAGCGTGCCAATGATTTTCGGAGAAACGAGCTTGGAGCACGATCGGACGCTCGCACAGATCGCGCGCGGACTTACCTGGATTGGTGCAGCGTTCGTCGTCGCCGGCGCGGCGGTGATCGTCTGGGCGGTCTTCCGCACCACCGGAGTCGACGATCTCGTCGTTGCACTGACCGTCGCCGGGCTTGGACTCGGCTTGCCGGCGATCGTCGCATTCGTTGTCGCGTGGACCCTGAATTCGCTCGGCCACGAGGAAGCCGAGGTCGTCGACCCGGACATCGACCCGGCAGCGACGACGCCTGCGCGGATGAACGTGGCCGGCATCGCACTGGGCTACGGCGTCGCGGTCTTTGCCTCGATTGCAGCCTGGGCGCTGCGTGCCGCCCTCGATCCGCTGCTCGGCGACCAGGTCGCGTATGCACCGTTGCTGCTGTCGGTGGCGTTCGCCGCGTGGTTCGGCGGACTCGGTCCCGCCGTGCTGGCGACGATCCTCGGCGGCCTCGTGTCGTGGTACGCGTACCTCAATCCCCACGAGCATTTCGGTGCGCTGAGCGTCCAGGACTCGGTACAGCTCGGGCTTTACGGCGCGGCTGCGTTTTGCATCGGCGGCATTGCGTCGGCGCTCCGCGCGGCGCGCGAGCGTGCGCAGTCGCTGGCGCGCGAAGTGCTGGCGCGTGAGGCAGGCCTCGAAAGGACGCGCGCCGAGCTCGCAGCCGAGCGCGACCGCTCGCAGGTAACGCTGCAGGCGATCGCCGAGGCCGTCATCGCCACGGACGCCGAAGGCACGATCACGTTCGTCAACGATTGCGCCGCCGAGTTGACCGGCTGGCCCACCGATGAAGCACCGGGTCGCCCGCTGCCCAAGATCTTCAGGACGCTCGACGCGCAGACACGACGCTGGAGCGACTTCCCGCTCGAGGCAGGCAACGGCGACGACGCGGCTAGCGAGCGTGTGCTCGTCGCGCGCGACGGCACCGAGCATCTCGTCGAGACGCGCCTCAATTCCATTCGTCATCAGGATGCCGCTGCCGGCGGCTTCGTGCTCGTCTTTCGCGACGTCACCAAGGCGCGACAGGCGCACGCTGCGCTCGAGGAGAGCGAGGCGCGCTTTCGCGTGATGGCCGACCAGACGCCGGTGCTGCTCTGGATGTGCGATGCGCGACGGTCGTTCGTCTACGTCAACCGGTCGTGGCTCGACTTCACCGGTCGGACGCTGGCGCAGGAAACAAATGATGGCTGGACGGCGGGCATCCACCCCGAGGATTTCGGGCCGCAGCAGGCGGCGTTCGCCGCTGCGTTCGAGCAGCGCATTCCCTATGTTCTCGAATACCGGCTGCGGCGCAGCGATGGCCAGTACCGCTGGCTGCTCGACAACGCCGCACCGCGTTTCGACGGCAACGGCAAGTTCGCCGGCTATATCGGCGCGTGCATCGACATCACCGAGCGCAAGGAAGCGGCGGCGACGATCGGCAACTTCGAGCAGCGCAAGAGCGCTTTTCTTGCGTCGTTGGCGCACGAGCTGCGCAATCCGCTCGCGCCGATCCGCAGCTCGATCGAGCTGCTGCAGCGGATCCCGGCGAGCGCAGATCCTCGCGTCGCGCGGGCGCAGGACATCATCGAGCGACAGTGCGCGCGGCTCGCCGAGATCGTCGACGACCTGTTGGACTTGTCGCGCATCGACAGCGGCAACATCCAGCTCAAGCGCGACCGCGTCGACGTGGCGCAGGTGATCGAGCGCGCCGTCGCGCGTCATGCGACTGCCGTTCGCGATCGGAAGCAGCAGCTGCAGGTGGACGTTCCGCGCGAGCGGCTCCGTGTGATCGCGGACGCGGACCGGTTGACGCAGGTCGTCGCCAACCTGATCGGCAACGCGTCGAAGTTCACACCGGCGGCGGGTGCGCTGCGTGTATCGGCAGCGGCGCAATCCGATTGCGTCGAGATCGTTGTTGCCGACGATGGTCCCGGCATCGAGCCTGCGCTGCAGCCGCAACTGTTCGACCTCTTCGATCGGCCTGCGGGTAACGATCGCAAGGCGACGCAGGGCCTTGGGACGGGGCTCGCGCTCGTGTCGCGGCTGACAAAGCTGATGGGCGGCGCGGTTGGCGTGCACAGCGAAGGCGCGGGCAAGGGCAGCACGTTTTCGTTGCGGCTGCCGCTTGCCGACGTCGTGGGCAGTGGCACCGCCGCGGCTGCCGACCAGCCGGCTGCAGCCGAGCGGCGGCCGCGGCTTCTCGTCGTCGATT
>AR_comb_assmDRAFT_10407747_pt1 | contig 10832 bp, 8 predicted proteins | sample ArasoioldDNA_FD_10543 | JGI IMG/M metagenome (IMG submission 10543) | reverse complement strand
TGGGATTGCGATCACTATCTCAAGCACGGCCGGATGATGCCGGAAGACTGGTACGAGACTCTGAAGCCGCACGACGCGATCTTCTACGGTGCGGTCGGCTGGCCCGCGAAGGTGCCGGACCACGTGTCGCTGTGGGGCTCGCTGATCCAGTTCCGCCGGCGCTTCGACCAGTACGTGAACCTCCGGCCGTGCCGCCTCATGCCGGGCATCCCGACGCCGCTCGCGAATCGCAAGCCCGGCGACATCGACTTCGTCGTGATCCGCGAGAACACCGAAGGCGAGTACTCGTCAGTCGGCGGCCGCATGTTCGAGGGCACCGACCGCGAGATCGTGTTCCAAGAATCGGTGTTCTCGCGCAAGGGCGTCGACCGGATCATGAAGTTCGCCTTCGAGCTCGGCACGAAGCGTCCCGCGAAGCATGTGACGTCGGCGACCAAGTCGAACGGCATCTCGATCACAATGCCGTACTGGGACGAGCGCTTCAAGGAGATGGCCGCGCGCTACCCGGCGATTCGCACCGACCAGTTTCACATCGACATCCTGACAGCGCACTTCGTCCGCTTTCCCGATCGTTTCGATGTCGTCGTTTCATCGAACCTGTTCGGCGACATCCTGTCCGATCTCGGGCCCGCGGTGTGCGGGACGATCGGGATCGCGCCTTCGGCCAACATCAATCCCGAACGCGATTATCCGTCGCTGTTCGAGCCTGTTCATGGTTCCGCGCCCGACATCGCGGGGCAGGGCGTCGCCAATCCGATCGGCCAGATCTGGTCAGGATCGCTGATGCTCGATCACCTGGGACATGCGGAAGCAGGGGCCGCAGTCGTGCGCGCCATCGAAAGGGTGCTGACGGACCCGAAGGCGCCGCGCACCCGCGATATGGGCGGCACCGCGACGACGGTCGAGCTGGGCAAGGCGATCGCGGCGGCGATCTGACCCTCCATCTGATCCCGGCGATCGCGCTCGCGGTGTTCGCCGGGTTGCGGGGCAAGGATCACGCGCGCCGCGTGAGCCTTGTACTGCCGCTCGCCTGGGTTGCCGGCGGCGCCGCCGGCCTGGCATTCGGCGCTCCGCCGACCGTATCCGTCGCGCGGCTGCCGCTCCTGGCGATGGGAGGACTCGTCGCACTCGACCTGCGGATGCCACTCGCCGCAACCACCGCACTCGCGCTTCTGCTCGGTGCATTCGTGGGATATGCGAATGGCGGGGCCATGGCCATCCTCCCACGGATGGAAGCCGATCGCGTAGGCAAGCCGATAATTCATGGGACTCCCGACTTGGAGCGCAGCCCGACGCGTACCGCAACGAGCCTGGTGGCATACAAGCCGGTTATGAATCGCCGGCCGGAGGCGGCCCTGCATCTAGTCGCGACGGAACAATGCCAGCCCTGGATCAATCGGACGGCCAGGCCTTTCCTTCCTCGTAGAGCCGCAGTCGCTGCGCCGCCTTGTCGTCATTTGCTGTGCCAGGATTTTCCATCGCCTTGCGCTGCCACTTTACCGCTTCCTCGAAGTTGCTGGCACGCGCATAGGCCGCTGCGAGTGTGTCGAGGTAGGTCGGGTTCTTCCACTGCGTGAGCTCGCAAGCCTTCTTCGCGGATTCCACAGCACGACGGCCGTCGCGGAGCGCCTGGGGCTCGGCTGTTGCCCACACCCACGCCAGCTGGTTGTACGCGGTCGCGAGCTTGGGGTCGAGCTCGATCGCGTGCGTCCAGTCGGCGATGGCGCCTTCGAGATCGCCGGTCCGTTGCTTCGCCATGCCGCGGGTCACGTAGGCCGGCGCGAGCCCCGGGTCGATCTCGATGGCCCGCGTGGCGTCGGCGATGCCTTGCGCATAGTCGCCCTTGGCGACCTTCGCGCGGCCGCGGTTGGCGAGCACCGAGGCGCGATTGGGCTCGATCCGGATCGACGCGTCGTAGTCGGCAATCGCCCGGTCGTAGTCCTTCTTCACATGCCACGCGTTCGCGCGGTGAAAGTACGCGGCCGCATTCTGCGGATCGCTTTGGATCGCCGCATCGTAGTCCGCGATGGCGCGGTCCGGGTCCTTGGAGGTCGAGGGCTCCCTGCTTTGGAACACCGGTCCGCCGAGATAGGTGAAATACAGTTTCCGCTGACTGTGCGAGACCAGCACCCGATGGGAGCGCAGGAAGTCGGCGCCCAGCAGCATGGACGGACGATCGACGCCTTGCGACAGGAGGCTTCCGGGCCCCGAGCCGCGCACGCCCTTGTAGAGGTCCGCAACCTCGATCTTCGTGTCCTTGATGGTCTCGTCGCCGATGGCGAAGCTCTGCACCTCGCCGTACGACCAATCGACCAGGCTCGGCCCGATCCCGGCGCTCGTACCGCCGGGTCCTTCGGCCACGACCCCCACTCGCGCCGCGTCGGACCGGTTCAGCACCGACGCGCCCGCGCCGGAATCGAACAGCGCGCGCACCGGATGCCCGTTGACCTGGACGGTCAGGAAGATGCTGGGACCCGTTTCCGCGACCCGCTCGATCGGGACTTCGCTCGCGCCGCTCGCCGCCCAGTACGCGAGCGAGGCGCCGTCGCAATCCTTGGGCTGGAACAATCGGACCGCATTGTGGGCGAGGTCGAATTCGACGTCGACCACGTGAAAAAAATCCTCGCCGAGGATGACCGCGATGCCATCTCCGATCTCGCGTTCGCCGGTGACCATCATGTACCGGCTCTTCAGCTTGGAATCGCCGAGCCGGAGCTCGTCGACGAGCGCCGAGTCGATGTCGGACTCGCCGCCGACGCCATATGCGCGGGCACCGCGAATCTTCTGCCGGGTCAACCCCAGCCGGTCCGCCGCGGGACGGAAAATGAGTGAGATAGCGCCGGTGTCGAGCATGATGTTGACGCTCTGGCCGTTGATCGCGCCCTCGACGATCAGCTTGTTGTGAACCACGCGGATCGGCAGCTCCGCGATCTTCGCGAGCGTACAGCGGGAGGTGGGCGCAGCCGAGGCGGCCACGCTCGTCGTCGCGCCGAGCGCGAAGGAGATCGCGAGAAGGCCGGGACGCAGACGATTCATCGACGCCACCCTACTTCCGTTGCTGCCGCGCGATCAGTCGCAGCATCGTCGCGAGCGTAATCGAGCTCATCGGAGGATAGTAAATCCAACGCCACGACGCACCGACCGGAGCAGCGTAGCACGTCTTGATTCGCCCGGGCCGACGGGCAGCCGAGGTGATCGGTCGTCGCTGCGGAGCCATGATTGCACCCGGTGCCGGTGTTTCGCGAGCGTCAGCGCGATCGCGCCGCGCGCCCGGCGGCCGCAGGCGCGCGCCTGCCCGGCGTCGTGCGCGGCGGGCGGTGGACTCTCGGGTTACCAAGCGATGCGGTGATCGAACTCCTACTCCGGTGCCGACTGGGCGTGGGGATCGAAGGTGCTCGCCCCGGCATCCGGCAGGTCCCATAGCGGTGCGCCCCGGGCGGGCGCGATGCGGGGTGGCGCCGTGGGTTCGCCGAGGTGGGCGAGAATGTCGTGCCGGTCGTCCGCCTTCCGCTTTTCGGGCGCGGTCTTTTTCCATTCGTCCAAGACCCGTGCCGGCGCCAGATACAGAACCAGAAATTTCTGGGTCATTGCCTCGAGGCGCTCGACATTGCGCGCGTCCGCCGGCTTGAGCTTGCGGTCGGACAGTACGACGATCACATCCATGTAGCCCTTCTCGGACTTGCTGTCGACCTCCTGCGCGACGGCGAACTTGAGCGCGCCCGACTTGCCGTTCGCGGTGAGCGTCCCGTCGACCTGGGCCCGCGCTACACCCGCCCCAGGCTGCGCTGCGCACAATGCGACGAGGGCCAGGAATCGGTTCATCGGTGCTCCGCGTCAGGCGAGGCCGAACCAGCGCGCGCGCCGGCTTGCGCCGAAGTGCTCCTTCTCGGAACGGAGCGCGAGCGTCGGTTCATGATAGGTGCCGGTCGGCTTCGGACCCGAGAAGAAATCGACGTCGACGCGGCCGATTCTGCCGCCACCGAACTCGATGTAGCAGGAGCCGGCGCCCGCGTACTTTCCAGGATCGCCTTCCCGCACGCGCGCAATGATCGAGGCGGCGACGGCCCGGGCCGCGCCCTCGGCGAAGACGCCGGCCTTGGGTGTGCCGGTGTTCGCGATGTCGCCGATCGCGTAGACCCCGGGAAATTTCGTTTCGAGCGTCCGGGGGTCGACCGGGACCCAGCCGTCAACCGCCAGGCCGCTCGCTTCGACGACTTGCGGTGCGCGATGCTTCGGTACGCCCAGGTACAGGTCGTAGTCGAGCTCGCTGCCGTCGTCGAGCACGGCGACCTGGCGACCGGGATCGAGCGAGGCGACGCGATGGCTCGGAACGAACCGGATGTCGCGTTCCGCGAACGCGGCCACCAGCGCCTTCGAAGTCTCGGGCGACGGCGGCACCGGGCTTCCGAGCGGCAGCACCATCGTGATCTCGCAACGCTTGCGGATCCCGCGCGTCGTCAGGTAGTCGTGCAGGAGCAACGCGCATTCGCTGGGCGCCGGCGGACATTTGTACGGCGCGGCCGATACGCCCACGACGGCATGCCCTCCCGAGAAAACGGGGAGCTTCGCGCGCAGCCGGTCTGCCCCGGCCTCCGAGTAGAACTCATCGCCGCTCGCTGCAAGCCCGGGTGTTGCGTCGAAATCGTAGTCGGCGCCGAGCGCGACGACGAGGATGTCGGCCTCGTACGTGCCGGCGTTCGTCGTCACGCGCCGAGTACCGGGATCGATCGCCACCACGGTTTCGCGCCGGACGTGCACGCCCTCCTTCGCGAAGTTGCGGTAGGGCAGGCGGACGGCCGCGAGGGTCGTGCGGCCGAACATGACGTCGAGCTTCGAATACCCGAACACGAACGCATCGCTGCGGTCGATCAGCGTCGTGTCGATCGTCGTACCGAGCGCCTGGGAAAGGAGGGTACTGAGCTCGAGCCCGCCGAAGCCGGCGCCGAGTACGACGACGCGCATTGCCATGAGTTCGGTCTCCCGCGTAAGCGCGGCTCGAGGCGCGCGCGCGGCATTCTGCGGCGGCCCGGGTTAGCTGTCGAGGCCGGCTTGCGCGGCTTGCCGATCCTTGCGATGCTGCGGAAGCCCGTCCTCCGGTGTTCTAGTGCACCGCCCGCACCCGATAGTCTTCCTGTTCCTGATCCTGCCCTTCGGGGTGATGGGCGGCTACCTGTCGGTCGCGATCGCGTATCAGCTGACGCAAGCCGGCGTCAGCGTCGAGGAGACCGCGGCGCTCGTCGCGGCGAGTTACATCCCGCACACCTGGAAATTCCTGTGGGCACCGATCGCCGATATCACGCTCTCGCGCAAGCGGTGGTATCTGCTGGCCGGCGTCGTGAGCGCAGTCGGCGTCTTCCTGACGGGCGCAATCCCCCCCGAAGCGCGAGCGCTGCCGCTGCTCTACGCCACCGTGATCATCTCGAACATCGCAGTCACGTTCCTCGCGATGGCGTCGGAAAGCCTGATGGTCTACAACACGGACCCGCAGATGCAGGGCCGCGCGGGCGGCTGGTTCCAGGCGGGCAATCTCGGCGGCAACGGGCTGGGCGGAGGCGCCGGGTTGTGGCTCGCGCAGGGGCTGCCCGCGCCGTGGATGTCCGCCCTGGTGCTCGGAATCGCATGCGCGCTCTGCATTGCCGCGCTCCGTTACGTGCCCGAGCCGCCGCCGTTGCCGCGGACGGGGAGTTACGGGCGCATGGTCATGGACGTGCTCAAGGACCTCTGGCACGTTGCGCGCACGCGTGCGGGCCTGCTTGCGCTCCTGATCTGCTTCCTGCCGATTGGCAGCGGCGCCGCACAAAATCTCTGGGCGGCGGTCGCCGACGACTGGCACGCGAGCGCGGAGACCGTAACACTGGCAACCGGTATCTTTTCGGGCGTGGTCTCCGCGATAGGCTGCCTCGTCGGCGGCTACGGAAGCGACAGGATCGACCGCAAGCTCGCGTACGCGCTCTACGGACTGCTGATGGCATTGTCGACGATCGCGATGGCATTCGCGCCCCGCACGCAGGCGATGTACATCGTCTTTACGCTCGTCTACGCGTTCATCCAGGGCCTGACCTACGCGGGCTTCACGGCCGTCGTGCTCGAGGCGATCGGGCTCGGCGCGGCCGCGACCAAGTACAACGTCTACGCGTCGCTGTCCAACATGCCGATCGCCTACATGACGGTGGTCGACGGCTGGGCGCACGGACGCTGGGGCGCGTCCGGGTTCCTGCTCGCGGAATCGGCGATCGGCCTCGCCGGCCTCGCCGTGTTCGTCGTCTGCGCAACGGTCGCGTCGCGGCGCGGGCGGCGTCCCGCGCGCGCGATATGAGGCTCCTTGGTGCTTAGTGGCAGGCGGTGCCTGGTGCGGTGAAGATTTCGCGCGTGATCGACTTCGCCTGGGTGACGGGAGTCGCCATCCCCGAGACCTGCACGGTGTAATTGAGCGTCGCGTCGTTGCCGTCGGCGAACGTCAGCGTTGCCGTGCCCACCTTCCTCGAGACGACGTTCCCCGGAGCGAAGGCGTCAAAGCGTGTGCCGGAAGTCCGGAACAGGTCGCCGGTGTAGACGCCTGGGCCGGTCTTGTTCGCCGTCACGACGAGCCACAGCGGCGAGCCGTCGAGATCGTAGGTGAACCAGGTGGCGAAGATGGTGTCGCCCTCGTGGTTCAGATTGATCCCCCATCCCGACTCCGAGTTCGCGGGCTTGTTCCACCAGAGATCCTGGTAGTTGGTGGCGGTGGTCAGGTCGGCCACGGCGCCGAAGCTGCAAGTCGGAAGCGCACCGAAAACTTCGCGTGTGATGTTCTTGGTCTGGTTGACTGCGCCTATTACGTAGTTGAAGGTGCCGTTGTTCGCGTCGCTGAAGGTGAAAGTCGCGGTGCCCTGCTCGGTCGCCACGACCATCGCGGGATCCCATGGCGTGGCGCTGAAGGCGGGGCCGCGCGTCGAATAGAGTTTGCCGCTGTACGTGTTGGGGCCGGTCTTTGTGGCCGTGACCACGAGCCACCAGCCGTGGCCCGTCATGTCGTACGTGAACCACGACGCGAAGATGGTGTCGCCCTGGTGCGCGAGGTTGACGCCCCAACCTGGCTCGGAGTTGACGGGCGCATTCCACCACAGGCCCTGGTAGTTGGCGGCGGCGGCGGCGGCGACGACCGAGGCCGACTGCCCGGCGAAATTGGTAGCCTGGTTCGGAACGCTCGCTCCGGTACGGTCGATCGCGCTCACGCCGTCGGTCGGCAGCGACGTGTAGGTCACGAGGTCGACCTGGGCGTAGTTCAACGTTCCCGCGGGCAGGATGAACCCGTTCGGGATCGTGTAGTCCGGCGTCACGATCCCGAGCGCCGCGAACCCGGCGGTTCCGATCAGCACGCGACGATCGGCGGTGGGCGCGGGCGAGCAGCCGTAGGCATCGCACGGCCCCCCCCCGGGAAGGTCCCTCGGAAACGTGAAAGTGTTGTTGGTGGCGCCCTGGGTGGACGTGAGCGTACGGCCGCCCAGCATGTTCTCGCCATTCATTCCGAGCGACTCATGCAGCACGATGAACTGGATCGTGCCGTCGGCGTTCGAGAAGATCTGGTCGATTCGAAAGGTATGGAACATGGCGGAGGCGGGAGCCGCGGTCAACACCGCCGCTGCCGCCAACATCCAACGCAAGGTTCGCGTCATCGTGTCCTCCTCCAGGCTTAGGCCGACCGGGCGCATCCGCACGCGCCACCATGAGCCCGAGTAAAGCAGTCAACAGCCGGGGCTGCCGATTTGTTCCGGCCGGCCAAGACGAATCGCGCCGGCCGCTCTTGGCGGCGGGCGCGATGGAAGGCGGATGGTCTGCCGCGGGCGCTCGCTACCGCGCCCGCGGGGACGGACGCGCTAGTGCGTCAGCGCGTATTGGACAGCCTCGAGAGCCATCGTGATGCCATAGCCTGAATCGCGGTCGATCCCTGGCGCGCGGATGTCGAGTGCGGTGGCCTGCATCGCCGCGCGGATCTGCGCGTTGGTGTAGTCGGGGCGTGCCTGCTTGATCAGCGCGGCGATCGACGCCGCGTGGGGCGAGGCCGCCGACGTCCCGAAGAACGGCATGAAGCCGGGCGTATGGGTGGTGACGCCGTCGGCCGCGGAGACTTCCGGCTTCACGAGCGTTTCGCCGCCGCCCGTGGCGAACAGGAAGTTCCCCGGCGTGATCGGCGTGCCGTCCGGATGGAAGAAGATCTTTCGTGGACCATCCGAGCTGAAGGTCTCCGTGGGGTTGGCGGCGCCGCCGACGAATGGCCGCGTCCCTCCGCGCGCGCTGTTCCAGAACACGGCCGCGGTGCCCACGGTCGCTTTGGCGGCGTTGTGGCCGAACGTGTTGCCGCTGGTCGCGATCTGCAGCGCGGCGTCGCCGAAGAACATGTCGACGTGCAACGCCCGGACCGATGCATCGGCAGTCTTCGCGATTACGATCCTGCTGTCCGTGCCGAGGCCCGAGGGATTGAAGATCTCCTCGAACGGATCCCCTGTGCCGTCCTGGACGTTGGTCGAGGCGCCGATGACGGTCGTCCCGGCTGCGTTAAGGACGAAGAGATCGTAGTCGTTGCTCGAGGCGCCGAACGGGTCGGACCATTGGAGGTCCACGACCGCGCCGTTGGCCAGCATGCGATTGAAGGTCTGCCCGCCGCCGAAGTCGTGCAGGGTGTAGCCGGTCGGCAATGGGGCTCCGCTCGCTCCGCCGGCGGCGAAATCGCCTTCCCACGCGGTCGAGGTTCCGTTCGTGAGATTGCCGTTGTTCCCCGCCGACGATAAGTAGACCCCCCCGTCCGCGACAACGTCGTTCACCGCCCGCGCGATGACCGTGTCCTGAAACACGCCTTCGTCGGACCAGCTGACGTCGTCGACGATGATGTCGCAGCCGAAAGTAAAGCGCAGCGTGCGGATGTTGTCCGCCATACTCTCCGGGCTCTCGAACGCGGTGGCGAAGAACAGCTTGGCGCCCGGCGCGAGGTCGTGGACGATCTCCATCATCGCCGTGCCCTCGCTCGATCCCGGATCGCCCGATTGGCCCGGCACGACAAACGTGTCGGGCGGCAGGTCGCCGCTCGCGATCAGCATTGAAATGGCATCGACTGAGTCGGACAGGACCCCGACCTTGACGCCGGTGCCGTCGAAGCCCAGCTTGATGGTCTCGCGCGCCTTGTGGCTGATGTAACCCTGCGAGGTCAGCGCGCCGGCGTTCGTAGTGACCTTTGGCGCTGCCGCGATTCGGAAGACGTTCGGCTCGGCGGCGATGGTCGCAAGCGCCGCGAGCGGCACGTTGGCCGTGACGACGTGCTGTGCGGGCGCGGAGTAGATCAGCGTGCCCCCGAGCGCCTCGATCTGCTTCAGGAGGCCGACCGTGACGTGCGCGGAGATCCTCACCCTCGCCATGTCGCTGCCGCCGGGCGCGACGGCCTCGCGCACACTGGAGTAGAACTTGGCGAGCGTGACGGACGACTGGTCCTGGGTGGCACGCACCGCGTAGATCAATTGCGAAGAGATCTTCCGCTCGGCGGCCGTGCGGCTCGCCTTTTCCGACATCAGCGCGCTGATCTGGTCCATCGCCGACTTCGCAATAGGGCCCTGCTGGAGCGGCATCGTCGGCTTGTTCGGCTCGACGGGCTCCCGGTTCACGTGCTGGGCAAGGGCGGGCTCGACGCACAGCGCGGCGAACATGACGGCTGCGACCAGCGATACCGACCGCCGCGCAAGGTTCTCGAATGTCTGGGTCATCACTTGGCTCCCCGGAATATGGTGGCTCGGGCCCGAGCTACGAGCGAGCGGTACGTGCGGGGCGCGCACCCGTGCGGCGCGACGCCATCAGGAGGACGATACCCAGTGCGAGCAAGGCAAGCCCGCCCGGTTCGGGCACTGCGCGGACGAGGTCCGTGAAGGCCACGTCGGAGAACGCCTCGATGGTGATGGAACCGGGCAGGTCCAATCCCGCATCCGGCGTTGTCTCGTTCATCACGAGGATGATGTGATCGCCGGCGCCCGCAACGATCTGGAAGAAAGTCGAATTCGCGCCGAAGATCGGTGGGCTGGTCCCGCCGTCGCCCAGCCAGTTTTGGGACAGGTCGGCGGGGTTGAAGGCGCCCGCGTATGCGGCGAGAAATAGAACGGGGGCGGTGGCATTAAAGAACTCGATCTGGAGAAACCCGCCAAACACGTAACCCGCCTCGAGCGCGGAGATATCGATGTCGATCGTCGTGTAGTGATACGACGTTCCGGGGTTGACCACGCCCGGGAATGGCTCGCCGCCCGTCCAATCTTGTGCGATGCCGTTCCGGCTGAGGCGGCCCAACTGGGTCGGGTCGCCAGCGCTGAGCGTCGCGCTGCCGCTGAAGATGACGGTGGCGTGGGCGATCCCGCAAGAAAGCAAGAAGACGCCCGCCGCGCCAAGCGCGCGACGACATACCTTGCTCAAGGGACCCGTGGCTTTGAGGCTTTCCATTTGCATCCTCCCCGTTGGCGCCGGCTCACGGAAAGCTGGCGTATACAAATTGTCGGGCCGCGCGCATTTTCCATGCCCAGTTGCAAACCCTTGATCTTGCATGGGCGCGTCCTTTGCGCTGCGCTAACTGTAAAGATAATCGACGCTGCGGATGGAGGGAATCCACCCTCCGAGTAGGGGCTAGGTCGCGACCGGTGCGCCGAAACGGAAATGCAGGAGCGCCGCCCGCAACACATCGACCTGCTCCGATGTTTCGAGTCGCGCTTGCAGGCCTCCGGGCACGGGCGGAGCGAGCGGATCGAGTCCCGTGCGCGCGACGAACCTCCGCGCGTAGCGCCGCCATGCCGCATCGTAGCGGCCCGTCGAGCGATGAAGGAGCA
>AR_comb_assmDRAFT_10163809_pt1 | contig 10834 bp, 10 predicted proteins | sample ArasoioldDNA_FD_10543 | JGI IMG/M metagenome (IMG submission 10543) | reverse complement strand
CCTGCCACTCGACGCCCGCGTCTCCTGCGCGCACCTCGCCGATGACAAACGTCGGGATGCCTTCCTTCGTCAGTCGCTCGCGAATGCTCTCGGCGTAGTAGGGTGCGACGACCATCACAAACCCGATTCCGCAGTTGAAGACGCGGTCCATCTCTGCCTCGGCCACGTTCCCCAGGCGCTGCAGCCACGCAAATACCGGCGGTGCTTCCCAGCTTCCCCGACGAACGAACACGCGCCGATCGCGAGGGAGGACTCGCGGCACGTTATCCACGATCCCGCCGCCGGTAATGTGGGCCATCCCGCGGACCACTTTCTTCTTGACCGGGTAGTGCTGAAGCACGCCTTGGACCGCGCGAACGTAAATGCGCGTGGGTGTCAACAGTTCCTCGCCGACCGTCTTGCCGAGTTCTTCAACGTGGTCATCGGCGTGGAGCTTGGCGTGGTCGAAGACGATCTTCCGTGCCAGACTGTAGCCATTCGAATGCAGTCCGGTGGAGGCGAGACCGAGAACGACGTCGCCCGGTTGGATGTGTGAACCATCGACGGCGTCGTCGCGCTCGACAATCCCGACCACGAACCCCGCCATGTCGAAATCACCGGGGGCATAAAAGTCGGGCAGAATCGCCGTCTCCCCACCGGTCAGCGCGCACCCGGCCTGCTCGCAGCCGTCCACCATTCCCTTCACCAGCTGCTCCGCGAGGGCCGGGTCGTCTTTCGGCATGGCCAGGTAGTCGAGAAAGACGAGCGGCTGCGCCCCGCAGCAGAGGCAGTCGTTCACCGACATGGCGACGAGGTCAATCCCGACCGTATCGAACTTCTGCACGAGCGCCGCGACCTTGAGCTTGGTGCCGACGCCGTCGGTGCACGTGACGAGGACGGGCTTGCGATACCCGCCCGAGAATAGCCAGCGGTTGACGTCGAGGGCGAAGAGACTGGCGAAACCGCCGAACCCGTCGAGGACGCTGGGGCCGTGCGTTTTCTTGGCCAGCCGGCCGATGCGGCCGATGGTTTCCTCGTAAACGTCCAGGTCCAGGCCGGCGGCCTTGTAATCGAGTTGCTCGGACATAAGTGGCGGCACTGTGAGGCTGTGACGTTCACCGGCTCCCTGTTCGTTGTAAGCGAACCGGGCCGGTTGGCACGCACTTGATCGTGTGCGTCCCCACCTCACGAGCTCACCACCCCACCCGGCCAAGTTATTTCTTGGCGTCCGTGAGAACCGTTGCCGCCTTCTCCGGCTTGTCGTGCGAGTACTTGGCGATCCCGGAGAAGAACATGAGCATTTGCTCGAGGCCCTGCTGGGCCATCCGCGGAGCGCTGTCGCCGACCATCTTGGTGACCAGGGCCGCGGTCTTGCTGTCCGTGTGCACGAACACCTCGACCTGGTGTTTGATGAGGTGATCGCCCATCGGTCGGGGCGATTCCGTGTGGGCGAGCACAGCCACCGCGGTGACTGGGACGATGGGCAGCCAGGACGCGGGTCGGACCTGGCCCTCGGCATACCAGACGCGGCCGCTTGGGCCGGTGGCCACCGACTGCCAGACCAACTCGCTGCCGTCGTCGCCCTTCCAGAAGAATCGGCCGTCCTTGAGCGTCTTGATTTCGACGGCTCCGACGCCGAGCTTGCGCCAGGCGGCCGCGGTCCGGTCCGGGCGGTCGAGCAGCCAGACGTACGTATCGGGGTGGGCAACAAACTCCTCGACCGGCGACACCGCGGTGAGCGTCGGGTCTTTCATGACTTTGGACAGAGCGGCCCGCGTGACCGTGGGCATTTCCTCGAGCGGCACGGGCAATGGCAGGCTCTTCCGCGTCGGCGGCTCCGCGAAGGCCGGGCAGGCCAGGAAGGCAGCGCAAAGAAGGACGACTATGCGGCTCATGGATTCTCCCGTCAGGCCGTGCTTTCCCAGTTCGCGGAACCTTCCTATTCATCGATTCGACCGGCGAACCGACATGAACGTTTCTCTCGGCGCGTCGGCGGCCCGCGGCCGTATCATGGCAAGATGCGCGTCCTGCTCTTCGACGTCGACGGCACGCTGATCCGTTCGGGCGGGGCCGGCAAGGCGGCCATGGAGGCCGGTTTGCGGTCGGCGTTCGGGGTCCGGGAGATCGTTGACCGTGTCGCCTATAGCGGCCGGACCGACCCGGGGATCGTCCGCGAGCTGCTGGCCCTGCATGGGATCGAGCCATCGGATACAAATGCGCGGCGGCTCAAGGCGGCCTATCTCTCGCACTTACCCGCGATGTTGGACCGGATGCGCGGATCCGTCCTGCCGGGAATCGAAAACGCGCTTCGCCGCGACCGGCGCGAGGCCGTTGTGGGGCTCCTCACCGGGAACATCAAGGCGGGCGCGGAAATCAAGCTCCGCCACTTCGGCCTGTGGAACTACTTTCCTTTTGGCGGATTCGCGGACGGATTGACCGATCGCGACGACGTCGCACGACGGGCGATGCTCGAAGCCGAACGGCACCTCGGCCGTTCGATCGACCCGGCAAGCGTGTGGGTGATTGGCGATACTCCGCTGGACGTCAAGTGTGCCCGCGCGATCGGAGCGAAAGCCGTCGTGGTCGCGACGGGATGGCACCATCACGATGAACTCGTTGCGTGCAACCCCGACCACCTGCTCCCAGATTTCACGCACGCCGGCGAGCTGCTGACCGAGTGGGGGTGGGTGTGATCGTGTGATAGGAGCCCTTGATGCAGCGCATTTCCCGCGAGCAGGCCAAGAAATTCGCCTTCGACTGGCGCGACGAACCGCTCCTCCGCGTCCGCCCAAACGAAGTGTTCGAAATCGAGACCTGGGATGCGAGCTCGGGATACTTCAAATCCCCTGAGGACAAAGCCATCCCGGCCAAACGGCCCGGCTTCGATCGCAGCCCGCCGCTGGTGAACCCGATCGCCGGCCCCGTGTTTGTCGAAGGCGCCCAGCGCGGCGACACGCTCGCGGTCACGATTGAGAGCATCACCGTCGAACCGTACTCCTGGATCGCGGTCGGTCCGCGGCGCGGGCCCCTCGGCGAGTCGACCCGGTTTCCCGATTGCTCGGGCGAATACACAACCAAGATCTTTCGCCACACACCCGGTCCCAGCGGCACAACGCGAGACGGAACGCTAAACTTCAGCGACGCCATCTCCTGGCCGATCACGCCCTTCATCGGCACGCTCGGGACGGCCCCGGACCGCGAAGTGACGACCAGCAACGATGGCCAGGGCGACTGGGGCGGTAACCTCGACATCCGCGACGTTTGTCCCGGCAACACCGTCCTGTTGCCGGTCTGGCATCCGGGGGCACTCTTCTACCTCGGCGACGTCCACGCTTCGCAAGGCGACACGGAGTTCACCGGCACCGCGGCCGAAACGCAGGCGACGGTGCGGTTGAACCTCAATGTGATCAAGGGCCAACGCGTGCCGTGGATGCGGATCATGAAGGCGCAGTCGATCGTTTCCGTTTTCGCCTTCCGCCCGCTGGAGGTGGCGGTCGAGACGGCGACGGTCAACTTGATCGACTGGCTGGTGAGCGACTTCGACTTCAAGCCGGTGGACGCGTACTGCCTCGTGAGCACTTGCCCGGACTTCCGCATCAACGTCTATCAGATGTGCCGGCTCGGCAAGTTGAACTACGTCGCCGGGGCGGAAATTCCGACGCGATATCTCGGCACTTCTTGATTGCGTCCGACTGGATCGCTCAACAGAATGGCGGTTTTCGTAGCCACAAGCTGCCAGCTTGTGGCTGATCGGCCACAAGCTGGCAGCTTGTGGCTACGGAAGCACTCTGATGCGCACGCTCTTCATCCTTCTGCTCGTCACACTTCCTGCCTTGGCCCAAACCAAGAAACTGAATGTGCTGTTCATCGCCGCGGACGATCAGAACACCCGTCTGGGGTGCTACGGCGATGCGGTCGTCCAGTCGCCAAATATCGACAAGCTCGGGGCGCGCGGCATGCGCTTCGACCGGGCCTATTGTCAGTTCCCGCTGTGCAACCCGAGCCGGGCGTCGCTTCTTTCTGGCTGCCGTCCGGACACGACCAAGGTACTCGAGAACGCCACGAACTTCCGCAGCGTCATCCCGGACGCGGTAACTCTGCCTCAGCTCTTCCGTCAGAACGGCTATGGCGTGTCTCGCGTCGGCAAGATGTATCACTACGGCGTCCCGGCCCAGATCGGCACCAACGGGCTGGACGACGACAAGTCCTGGGACCTCGTCGTGAATCCCAAGGGGCGGGACAAGTCGGAAGAGGACAAGCTGACCAATTACACATCGAAGATGAAGGGCCTCGGCGCGGCTCTGGCGTGGCACGCGGCCGAAGGCGCCGACGAGGAACAAACCGATGGCATCGCGGCCCTGGAAGCCATCAAGCTGTTGGAGAAGAACAAGGATAAGGCGTTCTTCCTGGCGGTTGGCTTCTTCCGCCCGCATGTGCCGTGGTTCGCCCCGAAGAAGTACTTCGACATGTACTCAGCCGAAAAGGTGGTCTTCCCGAAACTCGACCTAAAGGAGCGCGACGCGAAGCCGAAAGCCGCGCTCATGTCGGCGCCCAATGCCAACTACGGTCTGACCGAGGAGCAATGTCGCAACAGCATCCGCGCCTATCACGCGACGACTTCCTTCATGGACGCCTGCCTGGGTAAGCTCCTCGACGCATTGGACCGCCTCAAGCTGACCGACACCACAGTCATTGTCTTCTGGGGCGACCACGGCTGGCACCTCGGGGAGCACGGGTTGTGGCAGAAAATGAGCCTGTACGAGGAGTCCGCGCGCGTGCCACTCATCATCGCCGTGCCCGGGAAAAAGCGGGGCGCGACCAATCGCCTCGCGGAGCTGGTGGACCTCTATCCCACGCTGGCCGAGTTGTGCGGGCTCAAGGCCCCTGCGACGTGCGAAGGAACGAGCCTCGTGCCGCTGCTCGACGACCCGACCAGGCCGGGCAAGAAAGCCGCGTTTACCCAGGTCTCACGTGGCAAGAAAGGAATCGAAGGCCGAGCCCTCCGGACGGAACGGTACCGATACGTCGAGTGGACGGACGCGGACAAGTCGGTCGAACTCTACGACCACGAATTGGATGACAAGGAGCTGGTGAACGTGGCCAAGGACACGAAGTACGCCACAACCGTCAAGGAGTTGGCAGCCCTGATGCGGGGCGGATGGAAAGCGGGGCGTTAGATTAGAGTGGCTCGGCGGAGACTGAAGCGCAAGCGAAGGCAGCAATTCTTCGCGTGCGCTTCAGTCTCGTCAGGGATGCGATATGCTCGTGAAGACGGCCCTAATCCAGGCCGAATGACTCCCCGCCTGAACGGGTGCCTGCCGCACGCCACGCGGCCTGTGAGATCGTGGATCGAACCGTCCGCACCGATCCGTCCATGAGCAAGACGTTCACCACGCCGCCGCTGTGGTAGCTGCGAGAGATCATCGACGCGTACGACGGATTCGTGGCCGACGAACCGTCGCGGCTGGAGATGTAGTCAACGTCGTAATCGACGCCGCCGCTATTGAACTTCACCACGGTGTTGGGCGGGAACACAAACGTCACGCCGTTGTGGAACGTCTGGCCTTCGGTCCACCCGGTGTGGGCGGAGTCCGTCTTCAGGGCCCCGCCGAGGGCGAGCTGCTCGGCCGGGGTATTTGGGGGCGTTGGTGTTGGCGACCCGCCAAGCAGGTAAGCCCCGTATGCCTTCACCTCTGCGAACCCGACCGTATTGCTGGTCCCGTCGATGATCTCGGCCAGAAGCACACCGCCTTGGGGGTCACTCGTCAGCGCGATCGGCCCATCACCGCCCAGTCCGGTGTTCGGATCCCAGACCAGCCAGGTCCCCTCGTTGGCCGCATAATTGAGCGGGTAGCGGGTGATGCCCGTGGCGCTTGTCGGCGGCTTGGCCTTGTCGCGCGTCTCGCTCGGACACAGGTAGATGGGAATGCGCTGCGATGTCACCGCGTTCTGCGTGTTGGCCGGCGCATTCAGATCGACCAGCATGTAGAGGTTGCTTTGCTCAACGAACGGCAGGATGCGAGCCAGGGCCGAATAGGAGTCCGGCTGGGCCGCCTTCGCCGGATAGACGCCGTTCGGCGGTAACCGGCCGTAGGTGCCTTCGTAGTTGTGGAGGGCCAGTCCAATCTGCTTCAGGTTGTTCTCACACTTGAGCCGGTTGGCCGCGTCGCGGACTTTCTGCACGGCCGGGAGCAACAGGCCGATCAGTATGGCGATGATCGCAATGACGACCAATAGCTCGATGAGCGTGAAGCCGGCACGAGTGCGTGTGGACGGAAGCATGGGTGTCTCAGATGAGGGGTCATGAAGTTCGACGAGAACGTCGATCACACCCGGTCGTTAGCGGCCGCGTGTTTTTTCGGCTTCAGGTTTACGAGTCATCAGCAGTTCCATCACTAGTCGTTCCTTGCCGTCGCCGGCTGAATACTGGCGGTGGATGATCTTCCGCCCACCCTCCTCCACGCGAGTCACGGTGCGCGACTGTCGGGCCTCCTTGCCGCCCTCCTCGAGCGAGCGACTGAAAAGGACGATCTCCTTCCCGTCGAACTTGTCCTTGCTCCGGCGCAGGGACAGCCGCGTGGAACGCGAATCGATCCAGGTGCTGGTGAACAAGTCGGTGTCGGCGTCGAAGCCAAGCGTGCCAGTCCCGGTTGTCTTGCCGCTCGGTCCGTCGAACGTGAACTCTGACTGCAGGAACCGCCCGCCGTGGATCATTGTCTGCCGGCAGGTTCCCGTCTGTTTCGCAGGCTCGCCCGATCGCGGGTGGAAAGTCTTCTCGACCTCCCAGTCGCCGACGAATTGCTCCAGGAACTTCTGGCCAGCGCCAGGGCCGGACCGGGGTTCGATCTGAGACTGCGGGTCCTTTTTGACTGAAGGCTTGTCAATCGGCGGCTGAGCAGTGACCGGGGCCAAGGCTGCGGCAAGGGCGACAACTGCCAAGCGGATTCGCGAGGTCATGTCGGACTTCGTCTCAAGGACGCGAGGGGGCAGTGGTTGCGAAGAGCGGTGATGATGAGACTAGCGAAGCGAATTGACGGTAACAAGCACAGAATGATGAGAAGCAAATGAGACGGGTCAGCCGCGCTGTTACAGGCCGACCTGGGAACGAGAATTAAGCACGCTCCTCGTGCTCATTCTGGTACTGGCTGTTCCACCACTGGACGAGTTGCACATGTTGGTCGTGACTCACCCATATGGTGTTTTCGGCAGCCTCCGCGTCGCCACCGAACACCGCGGCTGCACGTACCATTTGATCTTCCCCGCAAAAGCGCGGATCAGGTTCCAATGTGACTTGCTCGGACGGGAATTGGAAGGGAGATAGGTATTCGGCATCCAACGGGACGGTGGGAACCGTGAAGAGTGTCCCGTCAGGACTGCTGACGATGAAATCATCCCAGCCCTTCAGCCCGACAAGGGAATAGCCCCGAAGTGTCGAGCTGATGCCGTATCGCTTCGACGCCGAAATTGCCTAAGACGGCTCAAACAGCACCAGGTCGTCGTTGTCGAGCCAGCCTTCTTTCATCGGGATCAACCCTGGTGGTCAAGACCCGAGTCTACCACCGCGCGAGTGCGGCATCCGCGGCGCGGACAGTCGCGTCGTCGTCGTTATCGGTCAGCCCCGCGAATCGCTCATCGATCCGCCGGTTCGCAAGACTCAGGAAGTACTTACCGGCTTGTAACTCCGCAGCGAAGTCCGTGGTACGCGAGTCGCCGGGACCTTTCTGGATCATGTGATCGAGCCGGCTCAGCACGCAGCTCGATGCGTAGAGGTCAATCGCGATATCCGCCAGTCGCTCGTGTACCAGCTGCGACTGGATGAACTTCGCCTCCGACCCGGCACGCAGGAAGACGCCTGGCAACGAAGTTCCCAGCCGCTTGACCTGTCGCGCCAGTCGCCGCGCTTCCGGCTGCAACTCGTTCGATTGAACGGGGATCTCGGGCCCGCTGGCCAGCGGGGTTTTGCGCCAGAGGTGCCCGGCGCCATACCCGGCCAGCCGGTGCAGGTTCGCCATCGGCCGCTTGCGCATGGCGTCCAGACGCGTACCGGGCGCCTTACATCCGACGACGGCGACGAACGCCTTGAGCACTTCGTTCGCGCCCTCGCCGATCGTGTTGATGCGCGCGTCGCGCATCCAGCGCTCCTGCGGCCGGTCGGTAAAGTACGATGCCCCGCCCATGACCTGCATGCACTCGTACACGCACGTCCACAGGTACTCAGTCGCGAACACCTTGAGGATCGCGGTCTCGAGCATGTAGTCTTCGGTCCCGCTGTCGATCAGTGCGGCGCAAACGCTCGTGGCCGCCCGCATGGCGAATGCGTGAGCCGCGATGAACGCGATCTTCTTCTTGACCAGCTCGAACTCCGCGAGCGGCTGCTGGAACTGGATCCGCGACTTGGCGTGCTTGACCGCGGACTCCAGGCACGCGTTGGCGACCCCGGTACAGCTTGCACCGAAGGTCGTGCGTCCAAAGTCCAGCACCGTAAGTGCTACCTTGAGTCCTTTGCCGATTTGCCCAAGGACGTTCTCCTTCGGCACGCGCATGTTCGTGAAGCGGAGCCGTCCGGTCGCGGTTCCGCGAATGCCGCACTTGTCGGCGCGGGCTTCGACGATCTCGAACCCCGTCATGTCGGGGGTGACCAGAAACGCCGTCACTTTGGACTCTTCCGGTTTGCCCGGTACCGGCGTGCGGGCCATGACCGTCAGGACGTCGGCGATGGCCGCGTTGGTGATGTAGCGCTTCTCGCCGGTCAACAGGTAGGCAGCCCCGTCTTCGGTTGGGGTCGCCCTGGTCTGAACGTTCCCAGCGTCCGACCCAGCCTGCGGCTCGGTCAGTGCGAACGCGCCCAACTTGCGGCCGGCGACGAGATCGGGCAGCCACTTCGCCTTCTGCTCCGGCGTGCCGAACAGGATCAGCGCGCGAATGCCGATGCTGTGATGGGCGTTGACGAACACCGCCACGGACGAGTCGTACCCGCCGAGCACTTCCATTACCTGGCAATAGCCCTGCTGGGTGAAGCCCTGGCCGCCGACATCAGGATTCGCCGACATCCCGAGCACACCCATTTCCGCAAGTCCGTCAATCACGGCCTTCGGAATATCGCTCTGGCGGTCGATGGCGAACGAGTCAATGCGCTCGTCGCAGAACTTCCGCATCTTGGCCACGGCCTGGTCGACTGTTGCCTGGACTGCGGGGGGAAGGTGCGGGTATGGGAAGACGTATTTGGCGTTGAAGTGCCCGAAGAAAAAGCCCTTGGCCAGGCCGAGGTGTTCGGGTCCGGAAAACAGCAGCTCCTCGGCCTGTTTCTTCTGCTGTTCCAACTGGGCGGCGGACAGGGCCATTGCTTGAGGCCTCCGGGCCGAGGGGACCGAGTGGGCAGAAATGTGTCAGACTATTGTAGGGGAGCGCGAGAGGGCTTTGTTCGCGAAGTGACGGGGCGGGTCGAGCCCACCCCGCGTTGTCCATTGCTCAATCCTTACCTTTATCCTTCTTGAGCACCTCGATCTTCTCGACACGCGGCCGCTCTTCGAACGTCCACTCCAATCGGACGCGTGCCTTCAAAGGGATCTCCTTGATCTTCGCTACCATCTCCTTGTCGGGCCCGCCGCCGTCCTTGGGATTGCCGCCGCGCCAGTGCGGCACATAGCGCCGGCCTTTCTCCTCGCCGTCCGCTTTCACTTCGATCCAGTTGTCCCCCTTGGCGGTGACGACACCGGTCACGGTGCCCTTCTTCTCGCCGTCCTTCTTCGGTTCCTCCGCGACACCGAGCACCGAGAAAGCGATGACGAGGCAGCCGACAAAGGCCAGTCGCAGGGCGTGAATCATGGCAGGACTCTCCGCAGGGGTGAGCAATTCGCAGCCGATTCCGGGTTGATGTACAAGACGATGCCGATCGTGTCTGGGTTCCGAGGTGTCAGCTGGCGCGAAAAACGCTGACTCCACGCAATCTGAACGAATGATCCGCTCTGGGCTGGCATGACGCTTGCGGGACTGAAATGTGCGAATCACTGGCACCGGGAAAGCGCTCGAATGCCGGTTCCGGATGATCGACGCTCGGGCAAGGACCGATAGATTCTTGGCGATGACGACTTGACCGGCGGCGTAACTTGGTTAAGCTCTTGACAATTATTACCGTCAGGGTAAGCATTTAGGTTGAGTCGGACACGTGCGCTCAAGGAGAGGGAATTACTCCGTGGACCCACGGCTGCTGAGCGTCCACCTTGAAGGTAACCCGCGTCGCGATGCGTTTCGCGCTGCCCGCGGCCGCGTCGAACATGCGGCCGGCGGGCATACCGTCGCCGGTGAAGTGCGCATTCCACTCGGCTCCGAACATCGCGAACTCAAGACTCTTGCGCCCGGCGAAGTCCCCGTCCGACTTGCCGGGGTGCATTGCTGGCTCCTCGATCGCGGCAAGCAAATCCCACTCAAGGTCGGCCTCAACAGCGTCGGGCGTCTCCCCGATAACGACGTCGTGATCGACGACGCGACCGTCTCCCGCCGTCATTGCGCTATCGTGGTTCATAGCGACCTGACGATCGAGATCCACGACGTCGCGTCCAAGAACGGCACGCTGGTCAACGGACGAAAGCTGCAGGGGCCGGTGCGGTTGCGCGACCGGGACGAAATCGGCCTCTCGGAACGGCGACTGACGTTCCTCATGTTCGCCGGCGAAGCGACCAGCCCCCCTCTCGCGCAATCACATCACTCCTCCGTTGACGACCGCACATTGGCCGGCTAGCGCGACCCGCAATCAAATCGTGCTGTCTAACCTCCCTATTTGACGACCGGCGCGCGGTCGGTTATCGTAAAAACCTCGGAAGGATGATCCGCGGGGAGACTCGCCAATGACACGGAC
>AR_comb_assmDRAFT_10299786_pt1 | contig 10835 bp, 6 predicted proteins | sample ArasoioldDNA_FD_10543 | JGI IMG/M metagenome (IMG submission 10543) | reverse complement strand
TCCTCCTCGGCAGGCTCAGCACGTTCGACCACGGGACCGGTGAGTACAAGAACTACCGGAACCTCTATCAGACCTACTACTTCCAGGACGATTTCAAGCTGAACGATCGCGTGACGTTGAACTTCGGCGCGCGCTACGAGCCTGTCGGGCCCTGGCACGATCTCGTTGGCCGCTTCCAGGTGTTCGACATGGATGCGTACAACAAGGGGATCAGGTCGACACAGTTCCAGAACTCACCTCCGGGCCTGTTCTTCCGCGGCGACCCGGGCATCCCCGAGGACGGCACGTTGCCGGACAAGAACAATCTTTCAGGACGTTTCGGCTTCGCCTGGGACGTGACCGGCGACGGCAAGACCAGTATCCGCGGCGGCGGCGGCATGTTCTACGACACGCACCTGCAGGGCGACTACAACAACGGCGGCGTGAACGCCCCGCCGTGGAGCATTCGCGTCAACGTCGTGAACTCAGCGACGCTCGTGGGCCCCTTGTCCGATCCGTACCGTACGCGCAGCGATTTCAACGCGCTCGTGCACAACTACGAGGATAAAGACAAGATCATCGGCGCCCCGAACGCGCCGTTCCCGACGCCGGTGCTCGTCGAGTCGTTCGACGACGTGTTCAACACGCCGGTCACCTACAACTACAACCTCGCATTGGAGCGCGAAGTCAAAGCCGGATGGACGGCGCGCGCGGCCTACGTCGGATCGACGGCTACGCAGGGGCGTTCGAGTATCTCGCTGAACCCGGCGATCTACACGCCCGGCGGACCCGTGAACAACCCGCAGGCACGTCGCAAACTGCCGGAATACAGCGGCATCAACCACTTCACGCAGGATCGCAGCAGCCAGTATCACTCGATGCAGCTCACGTTGAACCGCCGTTACAACAACGGCTTCACGATCAACACGAACTACACGCTGTCCGATCTGCAGGGCACGATTGGCGGACCGGAGCTCTACCCGTACTTCCATCCCGACGCCGAGATGCTCGAGGATACGCTTCGGTACGGCCGGCTTGGTGATTTGCGCCGCCATCGCTTCGTGACGTCGTGGGTGTATGACATCCCGGGACCAACAAGTGGTGCGGCGAGCTACGCGATCGGCGGCTGGCAGGTGACGGGCATCTACCAGTGGCAGAGCGGTCAGCCGTACACCATCACGAGCGGTGTCGACAACGCAGGATGGGGACTGGGAGACAATCGAGCCATTCGAACCGGTCAGCCCCTTGAACCGGTGTCCGGCGCTGATCAGACCGTGTGGTTCAACCCCGCCGCGTTCGCCGTCAACCCGAATGGGACGTTCGGCGAGACGCTCCGCGGCGAGTTCTTCGGTCCGAACCGCACGACTGTCGACCTCGGGCTGTTCAAGCGGTTCGCGCTCGGGGGAGACAAGAGCTTCCAGTTCCGTGCGGAATTCTTCAACCTGTTCAACACCGTGAACTTCAACAACCCGAACACGACGGTGAACAACGCCGCGACGTTCGGCAGAATCACCGCGGCCGAGGATCCGCGGATTATGCAATTCGGTTTCAAGTTCCTCTTCTGAGACACGAAGACGCGACGAGCACGAAGACACGACGAGCACGAAGACACGACGAGCACGAAGACGCGACGGAAACACGAAGGCGCGACGAGCACGAAGACACGACGGAAACACGACGACACGACGGTACGTAGTGTCCGGCTTTAGCCGGACCTGACAACAACGAAGGGTGAGGAGCAACGGCTCCTCACCCTTTTTTTTGTGACGACACACGTCCTGAAATTGAACACGTCATGACATGAAATTGAATTGAACACTTCACGAGATCCCAAAAGTTCCGTATTTTTCGTTGGACCACCCGGCAATTCCTCCCTATATTCGGAACTCCACACAATTCACCGCTTCGCCTTTTGATGGAAAGGAGTGCCTCGATGCGACCCTTCCTCCCCGCCCTGGCGATCGTGCTCGCGCTCATCGCAAGTCCCGCGCTTGCTCAACAAGGACAAATCAACGGCGTCGTGATCGACAGCAGCGGCGGAGTCGTGCCGGGCGCAACGGTGACGGCGATCGAGGAGCAGACCGGCTTGTCGCGCGACACCGTCTCCAGCGCGAACGGCCTGTATACGTTTCCTGCCCTCCGGCCCACGACGTATGAGATTCGAGTGGTCCTCACCGGTTTCAGAACCGTCAGGCGCACGAATCTCGAGCTGGCAGCCAACCAGAACCTCACGATCAACATCACGCTCGAGCTCGGTGAATTGAGCGAGACCATCAGCGTGGCAGGCGAGGCCGCGAACGTGGATCTCACGACGGCGACGCTCAGCGAGGTGGTCGATCACGCGCGCATCGTCGAGTTGCCGCTGAACGGCCGCGACGCCGCGAAACTCACGACGCTCGTGGCGGGCACCGTGATCGCGTCGGTCAGCACGGAAACCGGCAAGACCATTCCTGGCGCCATCCGGCTGAGCTCGAATGGCGGAGAGGCGAGCGGCTCGAGCATCTCGGTGTCGTTTCGACTGGACGGCACCAGTAACACCGATCTGTACGAGCACGAAAACCTGACGTTTCCCTTTCCCGAGGCGCTGCAGGAGTTCAGCATTCAGACCAGCAACTACAGCGCGGCTCAGGGCAACAGCTCCGGCGCGGTCGTGAATGCCGTAACTCGCTCGGGCACCAACGCCTTTCACGGGGGCGCATTCGGCTATGTGCGGAACAAGGCGTTCAACTCGCGCAATTACTTCGCGGCCGAGCCCGACGCCCTCGATCGCCGGCAGTACGGTGGCTATCTCGGCGGTCCTGTCAAACTGCCAGGCTATAACGGCACCAATCGTACGTTCTTCTTCGCGGGTTGGCAGGGCACTCTCCTCAACAACAAGACCGCATCAACGATCGTATTCGCGCCGACCGACGATCAGCGCAACGGCAACTTTGCCACCTGCGGTGCGCCGTGCAATGTGCCGATTCGCGATCCGCTGACCGGCCAGCCATTCGCCGGCAATCAGATTCCGGTCTCGCGTTTCGATCCGGCGGCGGTGAAATTGATGAGTTACTTTGCGCGCGTCGGCGGAACCGGCCAGCATCCGGTCTCGCGCGCCAGCGCGATGGATTTCAATCAGTTCGTGTTGAAGATCGACCACCAGCTGACCAGCAAAGACCAGATCAGCGGCCGGTACTTCATCGACCATTTCGATAACGCCGCGATTATGACGCCTGGCGATCTGCTCAGCTATCGCACCGGCAGCCCCCAATCACGGGTGCGCAGCCAGAGCGGCGTGTACTCCTGGAAGCGATCGCACACGGCGACCATGCTGAACGAAACCCACGTCGGGTTCCAGCGCATGCACGCGGGCCGGGTGACGCCGCCCACGCCGAGCCTGCAGGAACTCGGCATCCGGCTGCCGCTGTATCCAACCACACCGAATCTTCAGTCGATCAGCGTGGACGGTTTTTTTGCCGTCGGCGCCGATGCGCCATCAGACTTCGTGCGAAACGGCGTCGAGGCCAACCACAAGACGAGCTGGATGAAGGGCAACCACAGCATCCAGTTCGGCGCGGAGGTCCAGGTCTACAAGGCGACGATCGACAGCGAATACCGCGTGCCCGGCACCTTCACCTTCAATGGCACCGCCACGGGCAACGCCATGGCCGATTTCTTCCTGGGCGACATGCGGACGTTCGACCAGGGGACCGGCGAATACAAATACAACACGAACGTGTATTCGTCGGCGTTCTTCCAGGACGACTACAAGGTGCATCCGCGTCTCACGTTGAATCTTGGCATGCGCTACGAGCCGACACCGCCGTGGCACGAGGTCGTCGGCCGCATCCAGGTCTTCAGGCTCGACGACTACTATGCGGGCAAACGCTCGACGTTGTTCGACAATGCTCCGCCTGGACTGTTCTACCGCGGCGACCCGGGGATCCCCGAGGACGGCACCCTGGGCGACTGGAACAACGTCAGCATCCGAACGGGCGCCGCTTACGACCTGACTGGCGACGGCAAGACCAGTCTTCGCGGCGGCTGGGGCTTGTTCTACGACCAGCACATCATTGGCCGCTTCAACAACGGGGCGGTCAACAATCCGCCATGGAGCATCAGGATCAACGTGACGGAGCCTGTGGGCCCGTTTTCGGATCCATACCGTGGACGAGACGACTTCGATTCGATCTCGCTGGAGGGTGTCGGCAGGCGGGACGCCCCGTTCCCGAGCCCTGTGAGCGTCAACACCTACGACGAGACGTTCAACACGCCCCTGACCTACAACTACAACCTCACGCTGGAGCGGGAACTGGTACGGGGATGGATGGCACGCGCCGCGTACGTTGGATCGAAGCAAACTGGCGGACACAACACCATCTCGCTGAACCCGGCGATCTATGTGCCTGGCGCGACGACCGCCACGACGGATGCGCGACGCGCCCTCCAACCGTACAGCGCGCTCTCGGTGTACGTGCAGCAGCGGTGGTCGCGCTATAACTCGATGCAACTGACGTTGAATCGCCGGTACGCGAATGGCCTTACCATCAACACCAACTACACGCTCGCCAGCGTCGTCGGTAACTTCGGCGACGAGCTAATCCCGTATTTCATGCCGCAGGACGAGGCGCTGACGGTCGGCCCGCTCGATCAAATGCGCAGGCATCGGTTCGTCACATCCTGGGTCTACGAGCTTCCGACTTTGACCTCCGGTCATCAGGTCGCGCGGGCGGTGGTGAACGGCTGGCAGGTCACCGGCATCGTCCAGTTCCAGACTGGTCAGCCTTATACCATCACATCGGGCACTGACATCTCGCGTGATGGAATCGGTGGCGATCGGGGAAAGACAACCAGCGTCAACCCGGATCCTGAGACGGGGGCCGATCAAACCGTGTGGTTCAACCCCGCGGCCTTCGCCGCTGGAGATGTCGGCACGTTCGGTACCATCGGCAAAGGCGTGTACACCGGACCCAACACGCATTACTGGGATCTGGGGTTGACGCGAAATATCAACCTCGGCAACGGCCGGACCATCCAGTTCCGGGCGGAGTTCTTCAACATCTTCAACCAGGTGAATTTCGCGAACCCCGCCACGGCGGTCAACAGCGCGTCGTTCGGACGTATTACCAGCACGCACCCGAACCAGGGGGATCCGCGAATCCTGCAGTTCGGGTTGAAGTTCAACTTCTGAGACACGACGGCACGACGAACACGACGCAGGAAGGGGTGGGACGCGACGGCGTCTCACCTTTTTTTGTTTGGCGGTCAAACCATCGCGGCGGCGGTTCCGTATAGAATGCGCGCATGAAACCCATCTCCATTCTTCTCGCGCTGACGCTCGTCGTCCTCACTCCTTCTTTGATCGCACAGCAGGGCGCGATGCCGAAGGTCGCCGACCCTGTGGTCGTCCAGTTCATGGTCGACGGCATCGACGCGAACACCGTGAAAACCGCCATCGCAGCCGGCGCAACGACGCTCGGCACCCTCCTGAAACAGGGGGTTGTCGCTGATACCTATTACTGCACCAGCCCGGCGCCCCGGCTGGCGTTGCCCGATGGCTCGACCCCCTGGGGCGGCAGCACGAGCTCGAACGTGGCGATGCATACCGGCACGATTCTGTTCGAGTCGTACAACATCGACGACATCTTCCTGAGCGCGAAGCGCGCCGGCATCAAATCCGTCTTTGCCGGCGGATCGCGGAACTACGCCATCTTCAAGAACGCCGATTTCCTCTACTACGGCGGCGACGAGCTCACCGACGAGATCGTCGTCGACAAGGGGCTGCAGCACCTGACGAAGGACAACGCCCGCCTTCTGCGCCTGCATCTGCAGCTCATCCGGAACTCGTGGAAGGGGCCGAGCGACACGACCAATCCCAAATCGGACTACGTCCAGTACTTCGTGAAGACGGTTGACCCTCAGCTGGCCAGGTTGATTGCGGGACTGAAGACCGCGGGCGTCTGGGACCGGACTTACATCATCTTCGGATCCGACCACGGCATGGGACAGACGAGCCAGAGCGGCCATCCGCAGTCTGTGCTCTCGTCATGGACGACGTTCATGGCGTTTTACGGGCCGGGCGTCAAGCGCGGAGCGCACATCCCGTACGCCGAGGGCCCGGATGTGGCGGTGATGACGAACTACTTCCTGGGCCTGCCGCCCCTGCGCGGGCACCTCGATCCGAACGTCCCGAAGAACCTCGGCCGGGTGACGGGCCTGGTGCTCGAGAATGCCCTCGAGGGAGGGCCGGCCGACATCAAGCACCCGAGGTATGTCGAGCGGTACTTGAAATCGAACATGCCGCGCGGCGATCAGTACGTGGACTATCGCGCCGCGATGATCAAGTTCCTCAGCGAGTAACAGAACCGAACGTCGTCATGGCAGATGGGTGATGGCAGAGAGCGCCATCTGCCATCTGCCATTTACCATGTGCCATTCGTTAGCTCGCTCCAGCCGTCCGTTTCAGCTGAACGTTCCGGATCGTGGCTGGTGCAGTGTCGTAATTATCGAGGTGTACCGTGTGCGCCTCCGAATCGACCGTAAACGGCCCCGTCAACGACATCTTGCCTTCGCCCTTCCCGTTCCTGCTCACGTGCAGCTCGATGACGGTGAACGGAGCCACCTCTTCGCTCCGCCCCTGGGCCCTCCACGGCCCCGGATAGTCGACCGCGCCAAGCGGCCGATCGGTGATGACGACCACACGCTGACCTCCGCCCGGCAGCTCCTCGCGATGGGCGTACTTCAGCGAGTAGCCGGCTGGGCCTTCTGACCAGATCTGCCCTGTCGACGGGTTGGTTGCGAGCAGTTTGGTGAGATCCTGAATTCCCTTGCTGTCTTGTGATGCACTGGTCAGCACGCCAATCACGCGCTGGCGGTCCGCGGCCGTCGACCACCTGAGAATTCTGAACGTGAGGGTGACACCGGAACGCGGCGCCAGACCGGCAGTGGTGCCGGTGTATTCAACTGGAACGGGCGGGCTGGCCGTTTGTGCGACGGCTGTCGAGCCGATCAAGAGAATGGCGCTTGCCAGGGCCAGGCATTTCGTCATCGATCCACCTCCATGGGTCGGCACCGCTGCGGCGGGCCTCAAGGGAATCTGACGATCGTGGCAGGCGCCTGGCCTTAGGGGCTCTCGCGGATCCTCCAATCGGTGTCGACGCTGAATTTCCGGTAGCCCGAAAACTCCGAGACCCCCCGCAGGCGAAGGCGTTTCAAGAGCAGCAGCCGGCCGCTGGCCGTCCAGGTGACTTTTGCCGGCAGCCAGACCTCGTTGTTCACCATGCGCCGTTCGAATGACGCGACCGTCCCTTTGTGCACACGTGCGAGAAGGCCCATCCCGATGGACAGATCCTTGATGGCCTCCGCCTCCACGCGCACCAGCTCGTAGTCCGACTCGCTCACCCACGCCCTGGCGCTGAAGTGCACCATCATCTGGCCGTCATCGGTCAGCGGCTTGACGCCGTTGGGAATCAATGTGGCGAAGATGGTGTCGTGCCCGTCGATGCGCTCGCGCCTCACCAGCTTGATGTCGTAGACACGGAACAGATCGTCGAGCGCAGCCGAATACCGCCGCCGACGCTTTTCCTGCTCTCGGCGCTGGCTCTCACGGGCGCTGGCCTGCCCCGTTCGCCGGACGTAGTCGTCTACTTCCTGCTTGCGATCGCGATCCTGTCTGGCGAGTTTGTCGGCGGGAATGGGCTTGCCATTTTCTTCGATGAGCCGGCGATATCGCTCTTCGCCATCGAGGCCGGGATAGACCTCGAACACCTTCACCGATTCATCGGTCACCTTGCCGGAGCCGTCGACTTTCTGCTCGGTGCGGCGCTCGGTGAACACGTAACCGCTCTGCCGCTCCTCGTCGGTCGCAAGATGCTCCCGCACCTTCGCCGAAAACGACTTGAACTCCGGGAGCGGTCTCTCCTGCGATGCCCCTGTCGCAACGAACGCACACGCCAACGCCCATGGAATGAGGACCCGACGACCCATCTTCCGAGTGTACGACGCCTTCGCCCGAAATGTTTTCTATTACAATTTTCGACATTTCGGGAGGCCACTCGATGCGCAAATTGTCACTGACCGCGTGCGTGCTCTTGCTGTGTTCCGGTGCGATCTCGGCCCAACAACCGGCTACGCCGCCACCGACGCCGGATACGGATCTCACCAGGCTGGGATACGTCTCCGCTGCGGACATCGCCGCCGGGCTCAAGAAGCTTCCGCAGGATCGAGCCGACGTCGCGATGCGGATTTTCCAAATCCCGCCGTACAACGTGAACGCCGCGCATCGAGCACCGGTGACGCAGGTCGCGAACGTCCACGACGATCAGTCCGAGTTGTTCATGGTGATCGACGGCACCGGCGCCATCATCTGGGGCGGTAAGGTTGTCGGGGCAACACGGAACGGCGCCAACGTGACGGGAAAGTCGATCGAAGGGGGAACGACGCAAAAACTGGCCAAGGGAGACTTCTTCGTCGTCCCACCGGGCCTGCCGCACATGTTCGCCAACATCGCGCCGGGTGGACTTCAGGTGATGCAGGTGTATCTTCCCAAGGGTCGGTAACGCCCGCGACTTTCGACTTACGACTTTCGACCGGCGCCTTGCGACTGATTACGGCAGCCCCATGGCGACCGCCGTCGTCGCCCAGCCAGTGGCCATCGCCGAAATCCACTGGTCGTGGCCGTACGGGAATCCACTCTCGAAAAATGGCTGGAACTTCGGCGCGCGGCTGCGGACGTACCACGAGCCGTCTGCGTATTGCGTTGACAGCAGGTACTTCAGCGCGCGTTGATAGTGCGGATCTGCCGGCTTCAACATTCCGGTCTTCATCAGCGCGACCAGTGTCTGCCCCGTCGCATAGGCGTCGCTCCTGAGAAACGCGTTCTGCGACCATCCTCCGTCGGGCCGTTGAGCCGAGAGGATTGTCTTCGACAGACGGCGAAGCGTGCGCTCGTCTGTTCCCATGCACTGCAGGCCGACGAGCTGCATGTTGCGATCTTCGGTGGTCGTCGGCCTGGCTCGCCCGAGCCACTCGGCCGCTTTCGCGAGGCGCCGCGAGATCTCCGCGCCCCGTCCGGGCGGCCCATACGCCTTGATCACGGTGATGGCGAGGGCGGTCCGGAAGATATCGCCGTCCTCGATCGGCGGACGGGCGATTCCACCGATCGTCCATGAGCCATCGAGCCGCTGCTGGGCCAGAATGCCGGCGATCGTCGCATCGATGTTGCGGTCGGCCTCCTGGCCGCTGGCCGCGAACGCCGACAGCGCGTAGATCTCGACGTCGGGAAACCCACCGCTGTCGAGGCGCTCGAAGAAGTTCGCCGGCGCGAAAATTCTGGTGCGCGTCAGCTGCCGGCGATCGGCGGCGACCTTCTCGTTGAACGCGATCCCCTTTTCATGCGCCACCGTCGTGGCAATATCGACGATGTTGTGGTGGTGGCACGACGCACATCCGCCCTGCGCGCCCGCTTCGACCGAGCTCTTCTCGAGGAGTGCGAGGCTGCGCTGGACGGCCGTCTTCATGTCTGCGGGCGAAAACGCCGCCGCAGGGGCAGCCGGGGCCTGGCTGCCAACGGCGCCGGCATGCTCGAGCAGACCAATGACCGACGGGTTGCCGATCTTTCTCGCCCAGTCGAGGGCGGTCTCGCCCGCCTTGCTCCGCACGTTGACGTCGGCCTTTCGCCCGAGGAGCATGCGGATGACGTCGGGATTCTGGCGATCGCTGGCGACCGCCAGCATGAGCGGGCTCATGCCGCGCACATCGACCGCGTTCACGTTCGCGCCCGCGTCGAGGAGCGTCCTGATCAACTCGGGCGATCCGAAGGTGGCCGCCGCCACGAGCGGCGTCCAGTTACCGAGCGCAATCGTTCCGGCTTTGACCTTCTGAAACGATCCATCCCCGGACACCGCATTCACATTGGCGCCGCGCGCAAGAAGCAGTTTGACAGCAGGTACGTTCCCGCTTATCGCGGCCCCCATGAGCGGGGTGAACCCGGCGAAATCGGCGTCATCGATGGGCACACCCGCTTCCACCATCAATGTAATCGTCTCGAGATCCCCACCTCGCGTAGCCGCATGCAAGGCGTTCCCCTTGATGACGTCCACGGCCTTCGCGCTGGCGCCTTTGGCCATCAGCACCCGGACGATCGGCGCCGATCCATCGCTCATGGCTGCCAGGAGCAACGCGGTCCGGCCTCGTTTTGTCGCGACATTGACGTCTGCCCCGTGCTCGACGAGCAGGCGCACTTTGTCGATGTCGGTCGCCGACATCATCAGCGCGGTCAGGCCGGCGCCATTCGCGGCGTTCACGTTCGCCTTGTGATCGACGAGCAGCTTCATCGACTCGATCGAGCCGACAGCCGCGGCATGCATGAGCGGCGTCGATCCGCCGCGTGGATCGGCGGCGTTCACGTCCGCCCCCGCGTCGATCATCGTCCTGAGACGCGTCAGATCGTTCGCGCGAATCGCTGAATAGAAAGCATCGCTCTGTGAGTTGGGATCCTGGGCCGAGAGCACGGCCGTACAGGCGAAGAGCCCGACGATGAACCGCTTGAAGACACGCGACGACACCATATCGGGCTCTCCCTTCAATCAAGCATTGGCAGATTGGTGGATTGTCGGAATGTTGTCAGATTTGTGGATTGAAGAATGACGATTGATTGCGAGATTGAGTTTGTCATCTCACAGGGTCCAATCCTCAATCTGCCCACACTCCCACAATCTACCAATCCTCCAAATCTACCAATGCTGCCGTCTACTTCAGTTTCCAGGATTCATCGAAGAATCCCGCCACCTTTGTCTGACCGCCGGTCGTGAGCACCGCGTAATCGCCAAGCCTCGGGAAGAACACCGCCTCGGTGCCGGATGACACACGGTTGGCCT
>AR_comb_assmDRAFT_10340095_pt1 | contig 10837 bp, 14 predicted proteins | sample ArasoioldDNA_FD_10543 | JGI IMG/M metagenome (IMG submission 10543) | reverse complement strand
CCCGCGGTTACTGAACTAAAACCGACCGTTGAGCCGGGAAAAAAGCCCCAGGAACAAGTTGCAACCCTTACACCTGAAAAAAAACCACAACCACCAGTTGTTGTTCCGCCTATAACTGCAGAGCTGGATCCAAACAGCGATGTCCGCAAAAGATATCTTCAAAATGGAGCACGAAAATATTTCGAAGGCGATTACGATGCTGCAATCCTTTTTCTGGAAGAAGTTCGCAAACTTTCACCAGCAGACAAACCGGTGAATTTCTTACTTGGCTGTTCGTACGCATCAAAATATCTGCTGAATGGTTCGCAAAACAAACAACTACTGGATAGTGCTTCGATGATGTTCCGGCAGGTGAAAAGAGGAAATCCCAAATATCAGCCCAAGAGCAAAACTTATCTTTCACCGGCTGTCCTTGAGATTTACGAAAAAACAACTTAATCCGATTTCATTTAAAACGAGACTAAAGTGTCATTAACCTGGCAAAAATTAATTGAAAAAGTAAAAGGAGAAATCAAAGAGATTTCTCCCGAAGAATTGAACCAGCAGCTCAACCAGGGAAGTTTTATGGTAATTGATATTCGCGAAAACGAGGAACTCTCAACCGGTCATTTGCCAAGCGCAATTTTTATTCCTCGCGGTTTTTTAGAACTCAGAATTGAATCGACCGCTCCGGAAAGAGATCAAGCAATTTGTTTATATTGCGGCGGCGGGAATCGATCAGCACTTGCTGCACGGAGCCTTCAGGAATTGGGCTACACAAAAGTGTTTTCGCTGGAAGGCGGAATCTCACGTTGGATCCGCGAAAACCGCCCCGTATCTTTGCCTAAAGAAGAACAAGATTAATTCAGGATCATTACTTATCTTTCGTATAACAAAGAGACTTCACATCGGTTTGAGGATACCAGCGCTCATCTTTGGATGGTAATTTAATAAGGTAGGCATCGGATTTGATCGGCCCAAATGCATGAGAACTTTCATCTTTTACCAGCGTGCCAAAATAACGATTGTCATCGCGAAAAAATAAAATGTCGCCATCCTCAAATTTTCTGAGATAAAAGCCGAAGCGGAAAATCATATACACGGCCATTAAAACAAACAACCCTACCGCAATATTGGATTCAATTTTGATCCGATCTTGTGAGGTGTATTTACTTTTTCCTTTACCCTTCCCTTTTGTTATTACTTTCCCGGTCTTTTTGTCGCGCTTTACGTACCCAGCTTTAATGTCATATACCTGTCTTTGCGCTGCATCGCTGAGAATACGATAGGCAAGTTCCACCTGTTTTATTTGAATTGTAGGATCGTATTGAGCTTCTTTTAATATTTTTTGGTAGGCCTTATCGATTTCTACTTGTTTCGCACTTGAAGGTACTTTTAATACCTTGTACAAGTCCATGCCCGAGTCCCCCTAGGCTTCGCCCTCTCTTGCCCACTGGCATTATAGATGAGCCATCGTTCCTAAAGCAATCACTCGAGGTCAATGGTAAAGTGCTAAGGATGAAAAGAATAGATAGCGCCGCAAATCCGCGAATTAAGAATTTCCAAAAGGTGCTCTCCGGTAAAAACAAAGATTATTGGATCATTGAAGGAAAACGGCTAATTAAAGAAGCGGTTGATTCCGGAGTTGAAATCGAGGAAGTGTTCATTACAAAAGAAGGATGGAGCAAGGAATACGGCCGCCGTCCTAACGCTGAAATAATAAGCATTCCAAACTCTTTGATGTCTGCTTTGTCCACTGTTGAATCGCCACCGGGGATACTTGCAGTTGCCAAGCGCAAAAGAATTGTTGAACCAGATCTGGATCATGGATTTGCTGCTTTTATTTGGTCAGTACGTGATCCGGGTAATCTGGGAGCAATTGTGCGAAGTGCGGAAGCAACGGGCTGCAAATTTATCGCATGCACCCCTGATTGTGTGGACGCATATTTACCAAAAGTTGTTCGCGCTTCAATGGGGAGTATCTTCCGGGTTCCAGTTGTAACCATTGCAAACCCTCAAGATTATTTGAAGTCACTTCGCCGCAAAGGAATTTCACTTTACGGTTTTGTTCCTGATGAAGGGATCAATCTATTTGATGCAAAAATTCAGGATCCAGCAATGGTTTTGATCGGTGGTGAAACGTCTAGATTTCCTGATGAAATTGAATGGGATTACAAAATCAAAATTCCTATGAAAGGTCATGTTGATTCGTTGAATACGGGTATTGCGGCGAGTGTGGCCTTTTATCACTTCATGATTGGAATCACCACAAATACACAAAGAGCACAAAGTTAATTTAGTTCTTAAATAAAAAACTTGTGACCGTTGTGGTGAATTCTTAGCAAAAAGATGGAAACGACTACTGTTGAGCGTGCGGAACAAAAATTAATTCGAGTTGTTGGACGAAAAGGAATCATCGCACTTACCATTAACGCAATTGTGGGGGGTGCAATCTTTGTTCTGCCTGCAACAGTAGCAACCATTCTAGGCATTGCCGGGCCGCTCGCATTTTTTTGTGCAGGCTTGTTCAGCGTATTTATTGTTCTTTGTTTTGCAGAATTAGGTGGACGCTATGATCGAACCGGCGGAGCATATTTGTATGCATCAGAAGCATTCGGAGGCATGGGCGCATTTCTGATCGGCTGGTTTTATTTTCTTGCAAGACTAACTTCAATCGCGGCCTTAACAAATGCATTCATCGGCTTCATCAGTTATTTTTATGAACTGCATTCCCCCTGGCGCGAATTAATCATCATCACCTTTCTTGGACTTCTCGGTTTTATTAACTACCGCGGCATCAAGACCAGCAGCCGTATCATCAACTTTCTGACTGTCGCCAAAATTGTTCCACTTCTTACGTTCATTATTGCTGGATTTATCTTCATGAACTGGAATGTGTACAAAGACATTCCAATTCCGCATTTGCAGCCTTTTATGAAGGCAGTGTTGATATGCATGTACGCTCTGACTGGCTTTGAAATCATTGGGATTCCAGGCGCTGAAATGACGAATGCCAGGCGCGATATTCCGATCGGAATGATCATTGGCGCAGCAATCGCCATCGCAGTTTATTTGTCAGTGCAGTTTGTAGCTGCCGCAATCCATCCTGCGATCGCCAACTCCAAAAGCCCCATCGCTGAAGCCGCTCAAATTATCCTGGGTTCAGGTGCTGGAACATTTATTACTGTTGGAGCAATTTTGTCTGTGGTTGGTACGATCATGGGCTTGATGCTGACAGGTCCAAGAATTATTTTTGCGATGTCGATTCAACATCAAATGCCAGCTTTTTTTGGCAAAGTACATCCGGCATTTCGCACACCTTCTGTTTCAATCACTTTTTTTACAATCTTGAGTATTGTGATAACACTCAGCACTGGGTTTGCGAACCTTGCAACGTTAAGCGCCATGGCACGGATGGTAACGTATATCGGTTCCGCTATTGCATTGATTGTACTTCGCAGAAAAATGCCATCACCTGATACTTTTCGTTTACCTGGCGGATTCTTAATTCCGATTATTACAATCCTGCTTTCAGTATTTTTTCTGACAGCTGCGACACGTGAACAATGGATCGCGGGAATTTGCGGTTTCATTGTGGGACTAATTCTTTATCTCTTTGCTAGAAGATCTAATTCTTAAAACTCAGGATCTTGATGGTAGGGTTTCTTTTCTTCGCCAAAAACTTCCGCCGAAAAAATATGGATGCTGGTAAAAGGAGATTTCCAGGCATCATCATGCAAGCCTGCTTTCTGACAGCTGTATTGCAAAAACGTTACCCGGTCCCACTCGTATTCAACTGCTACTTGCGGAAGCAACAGGCCGCGGTTCATGCCCGATGAAATTACAATCCCGTGCTTTCCAACTTCAATTTCAGCGGGATCATTTATTTTTTGCAATGGAGTGAGCACCGAAATTTCAATTCGAACTAAATCCAGCTCCGAAAGCTTTAACGGCAAAAACCGCGGATCTTCAGTAGCGGAATGAATCGCGCAGCGCACAATCGTACGTCCCAACGGAAGTTGTGGTTCAGCATATCCAATACATCCCCGCAACTCACCATGCATTTTCAGAGTGACAAATACACCGCGGAGTTCGTTGAAAATAGGTTCTTCCGGAGATTGGAGTTCGTTTCCAGTTTCTAGAAATTCGCGGATTGCGCCACGTGCAATACGCAATGCAGCTTGACGATCACCTTCATTCATACCTTTTCACGTTTTTGTGATCCGGCAATTCGTATCTCAAGAGGAAATAATTCAGGATCTTTTTCGCCCATCAAATAAATTTTTGCTTTCCATTTTGCAGGATCGGATTCGCGATTGGTGGTAACTTGCGCATAACCAGGGAATGCCGGTAATTCTTCCGGAGTTAAAAATCCTAACAACTCCCAGCGTCCGCCAATCGAATTGCTGGAAAGAAAAGAATCGATGGACGCAACATCGATGTTTGCTGCTTCTACCAAAGTTTCAGGTGTGAAGAAAAATAAATTACGTTCGCCAATTAAAAATCCTTTTAAATCAGGCTTCCAACCCAAACGCAATCGCAATTGAAACGCGGCTGTTAAGGAAAGAATCATAGATCAATTCCGCGGTGCAGGTAATCTGTTCTCTTCTATTTCAGGAATGCTTTCAGATTCCATATCTTCGACAATCTCTTTGACATGGTAAATTGGCTTGCGTTGTGATTCATGGTAGGTGCGAACCTGCATTTCCGTCTGCAAGCCCATAAAAAGAAATACGACACTTAACATAACTCCGGTCAATGACACATAGAGCAACGGATTTCCGCTCATATCCACGTTCGCAAAAACTCTCAGCACAACAACAATTCCAAGTAAAATCACTGACAAAAAGAAAACTAATAATCCTAATCCGCCGAAAATTTGAATTGGTTGCGTGGAATAAGTCATTAAGAATTTCACAACAAACAAATCAAGCAACACTCGCAGAGTTCTTGAAATGCCATATTTGGAAGTTCCTTTTTTGCGTGGATGATGTTTTACAACCATTTCGGTGACGCTTGCACCGCCCCATCGTGCCAGAGCCGGAATAAATCGATGCATTTCACCATAAAGTTCAATTCTTTTCGCAACATCGCTCCGGTAAGCTTTTAAAGTGCAGCCATAATCTTTCAGCTTCAATCCGGTGATATATGAAATCAATTGATTTGCCATTGTTGATGGCAACCGGCGCGTAAGAAACGTATCGAAGCGATCTTTGCGCCATCCGCTGACAACATCCCAATCTTCCTGCATTTTTTCAATCAACATCGGGATATCAGTAGGATCGTTTTGCAGATCAGCATCCATGGTTACAAGAATGCGGCCTCTTGCATGATGAAAACCAGCGGAGATCGCCGCCGTTTGGCCGTAGTTAACTCCGAATCGGATCACCCGAATTTTCGGATTGGTCATTGCATGGCGTTTTATAATCTCAAACGACTGATCTGTGCTGCCGTCATCAACTAAAACGACTTCGTAACTATCGGTGTAGTCCTGCATTGCAGCAGTAATTGCTGCAATCAAATCATCAACGTTGTCTTCTTCGTTGTAGACCGGAACTACTATGGATAAATCAGGGAACGAGTTGTCCTTCATTGCACCCTATTACACCTATTTCATCACAAACAGACCTTCAGGCAAAATGGAGTCCTAAACCTGACCCTGCTTATTTTCCATGGATCTGTAGCGATCATTAATTCCAAGGTTAAATCCTTCATGATTCGAGTTGCCGGGAAAGCCGCGGTAAATTGCATGACAGCGATAACAGACTGTAATCATCGGTAGAACGCGGTAAAGAATCAAATCGATCAGCGCACAAACAAACAGGCTGATCAATTTTGTAAATGGCGCAAGAATCGCACCGAGCACAACAATTGTTACCCCAACCTTACGATTAAAATCTTTTTGAATGAACAAATCGCGGCATCCACAGATCGCACATCTGGAAATTCCCTGTTCGGATGAAAATGAATTTTCTTCACCATAGTCCTTCTTACAGTGCTCACAAATGATGTGCGTGTTCTCTCCAAACTCTAATGCATTATGCCGATCGCATTGTGCGCAACGAAACTCAATCTCAAACATCGTTTAAACCATTTTTAATCACGGAAGACACGGAATTCACGAAAAGCACAGAATTATTATTTTTTTATTAAAAATAAATCCTTTTCGGTGATTTCTGTGTCTTCGGTTCTTCCGTGATTAAAACAACAACCCCGTTTTCAAGTTTAAGTAGCTGCCGATGATTTCGCCGATCAAACAAAAAACCAGGACCACGTAAAGGATTCCAGTAGCAGATTGTGTTGACCGGATCTTGACGCAGTAATAAGTCAGTATCGACAGTATGAGAGTTAAAACCAATCCCAAAACAAATCTCTGGATAAAGAACATTCCATAGCGTTCGAAAAATTGTAATGATTGCAGCTTCGGCCAATTTTCCGCGAGTACCCAGGCCAAGATTCCTGACCGGATCAAAATTGCAGCAATGAGCGAAATCGTTAGAAGTTTTAAATATGAGATCGGAAGTTTTGGCGCGACAAGATACCAATGACCGAGCAACATCGAAATTGAACTTGCGCCTAAAACAAGAATCGATGGCAAATGTGTAAGGAATGAATGAGTGATGCTGACTTTCTCAACTCCACTTCCGGTCAACACCAGGAAAGAACATGCGATCGAACAGGAAAGAAATATGTAGTACCAGAGATCGTTCCATGAAAAAAGAAATGTCAGGATTAAAAAGCTAAATAAAACAAAAGTGATGACATTGAAATTTCCACGCAATGCGAGCAACCAGAGAACGAATGCTAGAGCAGAATGAAAGCGTCCGAAGCCTTTGCCGATTTTTGATGGCGGCACAAAAGCAATAAAGATTAAAATCCCGGTTGCTAATTCGCCGAGCGTAGAATGAATGATTGACCAGAGCATTTGGTTGATTGTAATTGAGCCAATAAATGAAAAAGGCCGCAGAAAGCTTATGCTTTCAGCGGCCCAAAAGGCAATTGCAAAAAGTTATGTGCTGAAAGAAGAGCCGCACCCGCATGAAGATTTAGCATTGGGGTTGCTAAAAGTAAAACCTCGCCCCAACATGGTATCAACAAAATCAAGCTGAGTACCATCAAGATGAGGGAAACTACGCTCATCGATGACAACCTTCACGCCATTAGCATCAAAAATTTTGTCGGATTCCTGGACCTGATCATCAAACGCTAGATCGTAAGAGAACCCGGAGCAGCCACCTGCAACAACACGAACACGAAGCGCCAATTCAGGATTGTTGTACTGACTCATCAAAGTCTGAATTTCCCTGGCGGCCACTTCAGTCACTTCAAACATGGTCTTTCCTCCTTACTAAATCTAATTATAGCGACGACGCAGGGTACCAGCAAGTTACACCCGCGCATCCCGTGTCCCGCATCTCGCATCTCGAATGTTGCGATATACGAATTCGGATACAATATTGTGGGATATTTAGTAACAGATTGGAATAGATTATGCCAGGTCTTATTGAAGGTGAAATTCAAGCTGAAGGATTGCGGTTAGCAATAATCGTAAGCCGCTTCAATTCCGAAATCTCAGATCGATTGTTAAAAGGAGCCTTAGAGGGGCTTCACGGTATTGGAGTTGAAGAAGCACAGCTAAGCGTTTATCGTGTGCCAGGATCATTTGAGATTCCTCAACTCGCTCGTAAAATAGCCGAGTTCGGCAGCTATCACGCTATCATTTGTCTTGGAGCGGTCCTGCGGGGTGAAACGTTTCATTTCGAATTAATCAGCGAGGAATGCGCACGCGGCATTCAACAGGTTTCGGCAGATTTCACCATTCCTGTGAGCTTTGGTGTAATTACAGCAGATACAATTGAGCAAGCTCTGGAACGATCCGGAGATGGCTCCGAAAATAAAGGTTGGGAAGCCGCATTAGCGGCGGTAGAAATGGCAGTATTGTTCCGCAAAGTTGAAGAGACAACAGGATGAGACGGAAGGCGCGTGAATACGCAGTACAAATTCTGTATGCATTGGATTTAAATCCGGCCCCATTGAAGGATTTTTTGAAAGTGTTTTGGGAGTTGCATGCAGCAAAACAAGAAGTTGTTGATTATGCAACATCGCTGGTTCAAGGAACGCTCGACAAACAATCTGAAATCGATGATCTGATTTCATCGCATTCCAGTCATTGGAAAATTGATAGAATGGCTGTTACAGATCGCAATATTCTGAGATTAGGAACATTCGAATTAAAAGCTGAACAAACGGTTCCAGCACGTGTTGTTATTAACGAAGCAATTGAAATTGCAAAAAAATATGGAACCAGCGATTCTGCTACTTTTATTAATGGCGTTCTGGATAGCATTCATCAGAAATTAACGCAAGATTCCTCGCAACGCGCGTCATGAGTCTTGTAGGAAATCTCGAAGATTTACCTTTAGCAGATATTCTTCAAATCGTCAGCCTCAGCAAACGTACGGGCATTCTAACCATTGAAACTGAAGAAGGCAAAAACATAATTGTTTTCAAAAATGGTTTGATCGTAAGCGCCGCTTGCCCATCACCGAAAATCAAAAACCTCGGACAGGTTTTATTGGAACGGCAGCTTGTTACTCCGCGACGTCTTCAGGAACTTCTGGATATGCAAAAAGCACGCGGTAATGAACCGCTGGGTACGATCATATTAGAGTCCGGCATTATTGATCGTGAAAATCTGCAGCAAATAATTCGAAATCAAATCAAAGCAACAATCTATCATCTGATGAGCATGTCCGAAGGAAATTTTAGCTTTGATCTAAGCGAGGTAATTCCATTTGATGATATTCATTACAACCCGATGGAGACAGTTCTTGAGCAAGGAATGAATCCGCAACAATTGCTGCTAGATAGTGCGCGGATCAGTGATGAAGAAAAACGTGAGGAAAATGAAAATGGATCGATGGAATCCAAAACTATGATCATGGAAATTCCATCAGTCCAGGAATTTGATGAGGTAATGACTTATGACGATATGGTCACTGCTGAATCTGGAGATTCCGCAACAAAATTAGAAGACCTGCAGCTTCCTGAAACTCACGAGCTTCCAGATATAGCCTTCGATAGAATTGCTGCTGAAATTGATTTCCCGATGAGTGCGGGTCCGCTTGTAATTACACCTATTGTTCCACCAACCTCCAGTGAGCAACAGGTGATTCTGATTGTGGATGACGAGGCGTTAATCCGGCAAATATTAGCGCGAAGGATGGAAGAACAGGGTTACAAAGTTCTACAGGCTGACAATGCTGCCGATGCCATCCGGCTTGTTCATCAGCTTGAACAAGACAAACAGAATCCGTGGGTCATTTCCGATCTGGTGATGCCAACTACAGTTGGAAATGGATATCTAGGCGGATTGGAAATCGTTGAAGCAGTTCGCAGAATCAACAGTTCGATTCCAATCATAGTCATGAATGATTTCGAAGATCCGAAAGCTCAAACCCGCGCATTTGCGCTGGGCGTTCATCAATTCCATAAAAAGCCAAACATTCATAAAGCATCAATGAGCGATATCGAAAATGTGCTTTCGAAATTTAGCACTGCTTTGGTTGAAGCATTCAGACAGCCTCCGCATCGATTCCGTCAACCGGAACATGGCGAAGATTATTGGAGTGATCTCGGAGTTGAATCAACATTCGAAGAGCCTGGAAATATTTCCGCGACGAATATGATGCGGCAGATGGCAGCTCTGCATCAAACTATTCAACAATTGCGAAACCCGAATGAAGCTCCCGAAATTTCATTGCTTATGCTCCGTTATGCGGCAGAATTTTTTGATCGCGGTTTGTTGTTCATTGTTAAGAAAACAGAAGTGAACGGACTCGGTGGTTTTGGGGAAACAGGTGAAGCAGAAAGCATGCCTGTCAAAGTAAGGCGCATTAAATTTTCTATTTCGGAAGATTCCATTTTTTCGCGAGTCGTTCGAAAAAAACAAACTCACATCGGAAAATTGACCGATACTCCTGTAAACCGTAAGTTCATTGAAATGACCGGCAGGTTAATGCCATTAAGCATTGCTATGGTCCCATTGATCAGCGGCAACGAAGTCATAGCTTTACTTTATGGAGATAACGCTGTTACAAATCGACCGATTAAGGGGCTGGAGGCTCTGGAAATTTTTATGGTGCAAGCAGGTATTGCTATGGAAAACGCCCTGTTGCATCGTAAAATAGAGACGCTGAAGATTCGATAGAGGCGTTATTGAAAACAGCGTTGGTTGTTGAAGATTCTGCGATCATGCGCGGGATTATCGTTTCCTCGCTATCGAATCTTCAAGATGTTCGAGCGGTCGAAGCCCCCAATGGCTTTGAAGCTCTCCGCAAACTTCCTCAGGAAAAATTCGACATCATCCTCACAGATATCAACATGCCTGACATCAATGGCCTTGAACTGCTCAGCTTCCTGAAAAATCACCCGCACTATCGCACCATACCGGTTGTCATTATCTCCACTGAAAAAAGTGAGACCGATCGTCAACGAGGGCTTGAACTTGGCGCGGATGACTATCTTACAAAACCGTTTGAACCGGGAGAGTTGGAAAATATCATCCGAAAAATTCTGAATATCTAATGGCAAAAAAAGATAAAGAGACCAGCGCTAGCCGCAAAGAATTCATCATTGAAGCAGAAGAAATTCTGGAAGCTCTTACCACTGATATTCAAAACCTGGAAAAAGGTGTTAAGAAAAACGCTGTTAAGCCTGAACTGATCAATACAATTTTCCGGCAATTTCATTCGTTGAAAGGAATTTCCGGAATGGTTGGATTTGAACGTATTTCTACATTCACACATGAATTGGAAAGCACGCTGGATCGTTTGCGATTGGGCAAATTGGAATTAAC